>Ga0302323_100005169_pt1 | contig 10676 bp, 8 predicted proteins | sample Fen_T0_3_FD_201950 | JGI IMG/M metagenome (GOLD analysis project Ga0302323, IMG submission 201950) | Peat permafrost microbial communities from Stordalen Mire near Abisko, Sweden - Fen_T0_3 | ecosystem: Environmental > Terrestrial > Soil > Wetlands > Permafrost | place: Sweden: Abisko... | reverse complement strand
GATTGGTCATATCGATACAGTATTTTCTGCCGGTGAGGCTGTACGTCGCCCTTACTCTGAGCACGAGCAAGCAGGTTTGCGCATTGCCAAAGGGCCAGGCGTGCTTGATATGAAATCTGGTGTGCTGATGGGGATGTATGCGCTTCGTCTGTTGCAGGATGAGTCGCAGGCGAACTATCAGCGTGTGACCTTTCTTTGCAATACTGATGAGGAGATTGGCTCGCTCGCCAGCAAAGCACTGATTTGTAAGCTAGCGCCAGAGGTGGATGCGGTCCTGGTATTGGAGCCTGGGCGCTTGCTTAATGCCGTTGTTTCTGCGCGTAAGGGCATTGGTCACTATCGTGTTGAGGTGCAGGGTCTATCGTCCCATGCTGGCGTTGAGCCACATAAGGGGCGCAATGCTATTTTAGAGTTGGCGCATCAGGTTGTTGAGCTACAGGCCATCAATGGTAAAATTCCTGGTGCAACTCTCAGTGTAGGAGTTATTCATGGCGGCAAACGTACAAACGTCGTGCCGGACTTCGCCTATTGCGAGATTGATGTGCGTGTGACCAGCGAAGCCGGACTGCACGCTATCGAGGAAGAGATGCATAAAGTAGTAGCGCATACGATTGTGGATGGTACAGTGGTAACTTTAAGTGGAGGGATGAGGAGCATGCCTTTTGAGCTTACAGAGCGTAGCATGCGCCTGCTCCAGCTCGCTCGGGAAGCGGGCAGTGAACTAGGGCTGGCGATAGAGGATACCCGCAGCGGTGGTGCATCCGATGCGAATACTGCTGCCGCTCTGGGACTGCCTACACTCGATGGTCTGGGTGCCGCTGGTGGCTTGGCGCATAATCCCGATGAATATATTGAGCTGGATTCTCTGCCCACGCGTATTGCTTTGCTAACCAATTTGCTCCAGCGCATTTGTGTCTATTATCAGGAGGGGAACAAGCTATGAAGGTTGGTAAGCCGCATCTTCATGATCTGCCCATCTCCGATATCACGACGCTGGGAGCTTATGCGGACCAGATGCAGCTAGAGGCTGAGGCCCGTGGCGAGACTCTACCACCTCCGGTCCGTCTGCAAATTGGCGAGCCTGATTATCGCACTCCCGCACATATCCGTCAGGCGGCTATCGAGAGTATTGCGCATGAGATGCAGACGTATAGCCCAACGGCTGGCTGGCCCTGGTTACGAGAATTGCTGGCAGCAAAGATTGCTCGCGTCAATGGCTACGAAGTGAAGCCAATCAATACAGTCATCTCTCCCGGTGGTACAGGTGCTCTTCTGGCTGCATTGCTGGCGACAGTTGGGCCGGGCGATGAAGTGCTCATCCCTGATCCTGGCTGGCCGCTCTATGCCGTCCAGATCGCAGTGACCGGCGCAACCGCTGTACACTATCCGCTTGATCCTCAGAGCGAGTGGCTGCCCGATGTCAAACAACTGGAAAAGCTGGTTACTGCACGTACGCGTGTGCTGATGATCAATACTCCCGGCAATCCTACGGGTGCGGTTTTTCCACGTCAGGTAATCAGTGACCTGCTGGCTTTTGCTGATCGGCACGATCTCTATCTGCTCTCCGATGAGTGCTATGATGAGATTCTCTTCGAGGGTGAACACATAAGCCCGGCGACCATGCTTTCACATGACGAGTTTGAAGCTGGCCGTTTTATTGGTATCTATACCTTTTCCAAGACTTATGCTATGACTGGCTGGCGCATCGGCTACGTCGTTGCCTGCACGCAACTTATCAAAACAATCACGGACGTGCTGAATGCCAATTTTACCAGTATCAGTACGGCCACTCAACGCGCTGCTGCCGCTGCCCTGGCCGGTCCGCAGGATTGTGTTGCCGAGATGTGCCTGGGCTACAAGGCACGCCGTGATCATGTGGTAGCGCTGCTTAAAGAATACGGCCGCTATGTCTATACTCCACACGGCGCATTCTATACACTAATCAATGTGCGCAGTAAAAGCGGCGTATCCCACCAGGGACGTTCGTTCGTCCTGGATCTCATACGGGAGCGCAATGTCAGCGTTGCTCCTGGCACTAGCTTCGGCTCAGTCTCTGCTGACTATATACGTATCTCGCTTGCCGCTTCCTTGGAAGAGCTTGAGCGTGGCATCCGCGAAGTCTGCCTCTTCGCCAATCGCTAACCATGCTAATATAGCCTCTCAAAGAGGAGATCTGATAGATATTATAGGATGCGATAAAATGGATCAAGACCCATTTTATCGCATCCTATAATGTTGCTTTGATTTCCATTGAGCAGCAGAAAGACATATATAAATGGGGTAATGACTTTCTTTACTAAAAACGGTTTTCCTGTGCCCTCCGGCTATATATTTAGCATTTAAATATCATCAAAGTGTTATTTATTACTTGTGCCCCTATTGCCTCCATCGAGAGTTCTTTCATCAGGTTTATCAAGTAAGATGATAGGTGTAATGGGAGTCCGGCATAACGTTCTTTATGTCCCCTCAGCCGCTCGTCGTCTACTCATCCATATGAGCCTTTCTCGTTTTTCGCAAGTCATAAAATACACGAATTGGGCTGCAAAAACGTATCATTCCTCCCCACCTCCCCATCTTCTGGGAGAACGTCTTGCAAATTCTATTCAGGTGTGTTATATTGCTTGCATGAGCAATCAACATCATTGCCTGAACAGTTAGAGGGACGGCGAAAGCGTGCATCATCGCCGCTGTTTCGAATGTGCTGGCAACGAGATGAGAAAAATCTTTCGTGTGAAATTCTGGAAGTATTTTTCTATTGTTGCTTGCTCGAACAATCAATACTGATAGATCGCTACTACATAAAGGTTGGTTTTTAATTTTTTGTTTTCTATTGTTTGCTTGAGCAATATAGAAGGCAATGGAAATGTGCGTAACAGAAAGGGTGAATTACATGAATATGTCTACTCCTGTCACAACTCGAAGAGAGTCTTTCGCCGATGATTTGACGCTGCGCTTTGACGTGCGAGGAAATAGTGGACGCCCCATTCTTGTCTTGCATGGTGGTGGTGGCCCACAGACAGTGGTGAGCATTGCTACAGGGCTGTCCAGGGGGCATGTCCTGCTGCCAACTCACCCTGGCTTTGCGGGCGAGCCACGCCCTGAGTGGTTCAATAGCTTTGATGATCTCGCCTTTGCCTATCTTGAGCTACTGGAACGGCTCAACTTGCGTGATGTTCTGGTCATTGGGTCCTCGATTGGTGGCTGGATTGCCTCGGAGATGGCTTTGCGTGATACTACGCAGCTGATTAGCGGCCTCGTTCTGGTCAATGGCGTAGGTATTACGGTTGAGGGGCATCCAGTGCCCGATGTATCCACATTGGCGCCCGCTGAACTCAGTGCCCTTAGCTTCCACAATCCAGCCGCCTTTCGGGTCGACCCAGCAACCGTAACCCCTGAGCAAGTTGCTGCCAGGAAGGCAAATACGGAGACACTTTATGTGTATGATAGCGCGAGGCTGGGTGGCGATCCAAAGCTACAGCGTCGCCTCAAGCATGTGAAAATCCCCGTTCTTGTAGCCTGGGGAGAGAGCGATCGTGTGGCCGACCTGGAATATGGTCGTGTCTATGCCCAATCGTTCCCTAACGCTCGCTTCGAACCGATCCCCGAAGCTGGCCATCTGCCACAGCTTGAGCAGCCAGAACGCCTGCTCAACCTCATACGGTCATTCGCGGTCAGCCTGAGGGCAACATCGCCAATTGCCTGAATGTTTGAGAGAATTTAACCCGCACGGCGAAACGCTTAATTGTAATCAAAATGCATTGATAAGGATGCAATAAAATGGACCATGGTCCATTTTATTGCATCCTTAAAGACCGAATCGGAGTGGTTATGGTGTGGCTTTGACTTCGTAATGGCGTGCGATAGGCTCAACTTTGGAGAGAAGTTGCCTGGCCTCTGGCTCAAAGACTGGGATGGTGTACTCAGGCCCTGCAAATGTTTGTACCGCTTCCAACGATTCAAACAAGTTCATCACTGCGAATTCGACCTCATCGCTGCCATCTTGTCGCAGAATGTAGCCGCCTCGATAGCCATCAATCTGTTGGAGGCTGGGAAGAACCTGTTCACGGAGGAGCCTCTCGTAGGCATCTGCGTTCTCTTTCAGCGTCCAGCCTTTCCACAAACGTGCAATCATCTGATATAACCTCCAATGTGCGTTTCCGCCGGGAAAATATTAAAGCATGTCGATGTATGTTTGTTCTCTAATTTGGAATATGGGGCGGTATAGATCACTTATAAGCGACGACGCCAAAGGCTTCGGGTTTGCGCACCACGCGTTTAAATCCCGCCTCTTGCAAGCGTTTAAGCGCACCACGTGTAACTGTACCACTGGATTTGCTATTGAGATCACCAATATAGTGAAAGAGCTGTCCTCCGTGCTTCAATACTCGATAGATCTCGCGGTAAAAGACTCCTGAGTATAAGTCGCCGGCCAGGCTAAATACTGGTGGATCGTGAATGATGCGTGAGAAACTTTCATCTCCAAATGTGGGGATGATATCATAAGCGTCGCCCATTATTTGTTGAATCTTCGCGTTGTTAAAAAGCTGACGTGACCATGGATTTTGCCGTGCGATCTCCTGCGCTCCCGGATCTAATTCGATAGTGATTACCTGCTCCGCGTTTCTTGCCGCCTCAATCGCCGTATAGCCCAGCCCGGTAGCTGTATCCAGTACGCGTCCGCTGATCGGTGTGATCGTGGCGATCTTCTTCAACGTATCCTGCATAGGGTCGATATTGACGATGCGGTGCATGGTGAAGCCGGCGATGAGCATGGTTGGTGTGTGCTTCGTGGGGAGCAGGCTGCACATGCGATTGGTGGCCTCCGAGAAAACCTGAATCGCATGCATGCTTTCACCATCGAGCGCGAAACAGTTGTTCTCTGACTGCTTGATTTTTGTGATCTGCTGCCAGTTCAGGTGCTCTCCCATGGGAAATGCTATCCCGCTATCTGACACTGCGACTGTTACGCTGGTGATGCCAAGGTCGGGCGAGACCGTTACAGACGTATCTCCCTGCTGCCTCGCCTTCAACAAAACGTCTGCTTGCACATGCGAAAGCACGATTGGGCCAGACGACTGCTCTAAAACCATACAAGAACCATTTCTAAACTATTTATTTTTATAAGGCCAATGGTGGTTGCAGCAACATTGGCATGCCTTCTTTTGGCCGCAGCGTGATCAAGGGTGCAAGTTCGATGCGCTTGCTACCAGGGATAATCAATGGGGTGCAGCGCTGAAAGATGGTTGCTAAGAGCAACTTTGCTTCTAGTTGGGCGAAGGGCATGCCGATGCACATACGTGGTCCTCCGCCGAAGGGGAAGTATGACCATGCCGGTATTTGCTGTGCCTCGGCCTGGTTCCAGCGTTCAGGCCTGAATACCTCTGCATCGCCCCATATCTCAGGCAGGCGATGGATGATCCACTGGCTAAACATGACCATCGTGCCTGCTGGAAAGTGGTAGCCATCCAGGTCAAATGCTGCAATTGCCCGTCGCCCTTGCACCCAGGCGGGTGGGTAGATGCGCATTGACTCGTTTAATACCCATTCGGTATAGGTTAAGCGGGGTATATCTTCGAGCGTGGGGGCGCGCCCGCCCAATACTGTGTGTAGCTCGGCACTCAATTTCTTACGCACCTGCGGATATTGCGAGAGTAGATAGAACGTCCAGGTTAATGCATTGGCTGTTGTCTCGTGGCCTGCGGCTACAAATGTCATGATATGATCATGTACCTGTGTATCGTTGAGCGTGCCAGCATCACCCTGATCTGTGAGTAGCATAGAAAGGATATCGCCTGCGTCGCGTCCCTCTGCTCGCCTCTGTTTTATGAGCTTGTAGATGAATGTGTCAACCTGCTTCTTGGCCGCCATGCGTCGTCCATATGCGGTGAATGGCTGATTAATGTGTAGCTTCAAGATGCCTTCAATCATGGTGGCGGGGTTATCGATCATTTCGCTGAATGCGTACCCCAACTCATCGACCTCTTGCGCCAGATCGATATTGAGAAGGCAGTGTGCGACGATGCGTAGCGTCAGCTCTTGCATCTCGCTGGCCATATTAAGTGTGCTGCCAGGGTGCCACTTTATTAACATGTCGTCTGCATGTTGCACCATGATGTCTGCATAGCTCTCGACGCGTTTTTTATGGAATGCAGGTTGGGCCAGACGCCGCTGTTGTCGATGCGTCTCTCCATCAATTGTGAGTAGCCCATCTCCAAGCAATTCGCGTAGATTCTCTGCAATCTCGCGATTCGTAAAATTACGTGGATTCTCAGTTAATATATAGCGTACATGCTCTGGCCGAAATAGCATTATGATGGGTGTATTTCCTATATACATAGTCGCTATATTGCCATATGTACGCTGCAAATATTCTAGATAACCAAGCTTATCCTTTCTGAACTGCAATAGATTGCCAACTATGGGTAAGGGTTTGGGACCAGGTGGAAGGCTTGCCTTTTTTATGCTGCTCATAATGTATTTTCGTCCTGTTAGCCCCTGCTGATACAAACAGTGGACCTATACGATCGTGCCGCTAAGATATGCGGAGAGGGAACCCAATCTGTTCTTAGCGGGCTCCCTCTTAATATACGCTCTATTGCTAAAAATGTTTTGTGAACATCGATACACGGGCAATGCAGTATCAGCCACCTGGATTTGCTGGTTGGTGTACCTCGTTCTCTGTCTATCTTAGCTTATATCCTCACCCAACATAGCTTTATGGCTTGATTATGCGAGCAGTTCGGCTTCACTTAACGGTCCCAGCGCGGTCAGGACTTGTTTATCGCGCATTGGGAAACGATTCAATGCACGCATAATATCCTGTGTGGTGACTTTTTCGATGCGCTCGGTCTCTTCCTCAACGGTGACGAGCCGGCCTTCAGTGACCCAATCGTTGGCCAGGGCACGCATACGTGAGAAGGTGGATTCACTGCTGAGCACGAGGCTGCTGATCCATTTGTCTTTGGCACGGCGCAGTTCGTCTTCATGCACACCATCGGTGAGCAGGCTGTCCAGTTCGCTGCGCAGCATTTTGAGGACGCGTGGCGCATTGTCGGGAGTCGAATTGGCTTCTAGCAGCATGATGCCGGTACCTTCCATAGACCATAGACCCGCGCTGGCCGATTCCGCCAGTCCACGCTGGTAGATGTTCCAGTAGAGCCGCGAGCCGTCGCTATCGCCCAGGATACTGCCGCCCAGGACAGCGGCATAGTAATCTGGATCTTTGACATCAATGGCCGGCATGGCGAGAATCATGATCTGCTGTTTGAGTTTGGTGTCGACCATGACGTTGTTAATGGGGGTGGCAGGCTCGTAGTGGGAGACATCGCGTCCGCTGTCACCTTTACGCCAGCTGTTGCAATGCTGCTCGGCTAGATCAACGATATGTTGCCAGTCGAAGTTGCCTGCAACTGAAAGGATCAGATTGTTTGCTGCATAACGTCGATTCCAGTAGTCGCGCATCTGTTGTATTTGCAGGCCGCGAATACTGTCGCGTGAGCCCAGCACATCGTGTCCCAGGGGATGTTCTCCGAAATAGGTCTGCATCATACGCCGATAGGCGAGATTATACGGCTGGTCCTCTGAACGGGCGATCTCGTTGATGATGACCTCTTTCTCCATCGTGAAGTCGTTTTCGTCGAGTCGGGGGTACATCATATCGCTGAGCAGCTCAACGGCTCGATCCAGGTATTCTCCCAGCACGCGTGCATAGTACACGGTGGATTCGTGAGAGGTGAAGGCGTTGAGCTCGGCCCCAATCTTGTTGAAGGCCAGGGTAACTTCTTGCCAGTCGAGCGTTTTGGTGCCCTTGAAGACCATATGCTCCAGGAAGTGCGAGACGCCTGCTATACTGGGATCATACTCGTCGCGTGAGCCAGTACGTACAAAGTATGATACAGCCACCGATTCAAAATCAGGCATTGGTTGGCCGACAATCTGTAAACCATTGCTAAGCGTGTGGGTATGAAACACAGTTCCGTTGGCTGTGATTTCTGACATAGCTTACTACTCCTCCAGCTGCAAGGCGTGCTTGCCTGTTGCTGTGCTTCTGGCAAGTACACTACTTGTTTGTATAGCATATTACTTGGGATTACTTGTATTTAGCATGATAGCCCCACCGGAGAGACCTTGTCAAATCGCTTCTAGCTCTATTAATTTGTGTCATTTTTGATCTCTCGATGTGCTTACAATACACAAATATACAAAAACAGGTATTTATCTTCATGATGAATATGCTATACTTTAAAACTAAAATGTGAGGTGGTGGTTGTGAGAGTCCATCCAGAGAGGACGAAACTTAATGAGCGAGCGTCATTATACGATCATTTTGCATCCTGATCCGGAAGGCGGCTACACTGTGACTGTACCAGCTTTACCTGGATGTATAACGCAAGGTGAGACAATGGAAGATGCTATAACTATGGCAAAGGATGCCATACACCTCTATATCGAGTCTCTCGTTGCCGATGGTGAACCCGTTCCAGAAGAGCATGAGCATCCACAAGCGATTATTATAAGTGTTGCTGCGTAACTCTAACAGATGCGCGGCAGCGGGTCTCCTACGAGCATGTCGAGTACGCGGGTGCCGCCTATGTCGGTGTGTAAGAAGACCATGCCTGCTGGCTCGGCTTGCACTGTGCCTATGATGGCAGCCTCTTTTCCTAGCGGGTGCGCGAGCATGGCGGCCAGCGCTTTGTCGGCTACCTCTGGCGCAACAATCGCGAGCATCTTGCCTTCGTTGGCAATGGTTAGTGCGTCAAGTCCCAGGATCTCGCATGCGCCACGCACTCCGCTGCGAACGGGGATGGCCCGCTCTTCAAGTGCCATGGATACTTCGGCATCAATGGCGATCTCGTTGAGCGAGGTTGCGACGCCGCCGCGTGTGGGGTCTTTCAGACAATGTAATCCATTGCCTGCTACGGCAAGCACCTGAGCTACGAGGCTATACAATGGGGCCGTGTCGCTCTCTATGTCGGCCTCGATCTCCAGTGATTCGCGTGCCAGCATGATTGCGATGCCGTGATCACCTACGGGTCCGCTCAAGAGTATTTTATCTCCTGGTTGTACCTGTGCTTGCCCGATTGGTGCAGTGGCGCGTACAATGCCAACCCCGGCTGTATTGATGAAGATGCCATCTGCTTTGCCACGCTGTACGACCTTGGTGTCTCCTGTGACTATGGCAACTCCGGCCTCTTTTGCTGCCTGGGCCATTGATGCTACGATGCGTCGCAGCGTCTCTATACTAAAGCCTTCCTCTAGGATGACGCCTACAGATAGATAGAGTGGCTCTGCGCCTACCATTGCCAGGTCGTTAATTGTGCCGTGAACTGCCAATTTGCCGATGTCGCCGCCGGGAAAGAAGAGCGGACTGACTACATAGGTGTCAGTGGTGAATGCCAGACGCTGCTCCGACCCCTCTAAAGCGAACGTTGCCGAGTCGTCCATACGATCCAGTAGCGGATTGGAGAATGCTGGTGCGAAGACACCTTCGATCAAGTTATGTGTCGCCTTCCCCCCGCTGCCATGACTGAGCGTGATATGCTCGTCCCGCAAATAAAACTTGTGCCGCCGCGCCTGCTGGGCACGTTCAATCTTGCCCAGCACATCATCAGGCTGTATACCCATGATCTCTCTCCTAATCCGTAATTGGTACTGTTATTTTATTGTATTATCCCACATGTTGCGTCTGTAATGGTAAGACGCGTAGCCGGTTGCGTTCGCTGGCCATCGAAAATCGGCCATAATTATAATATGCGGCACATGCGCCCTCTGGTGAGACCATACATGTTCCGATGGGAGTTTCGGGTGTGCAGGCGGTGCCAAAGACTTTGCATTCCCACGGCTTGATGACGCCTTTGAGCACTTCTCCACACTGGCAGGCCTTGGGGTCGGCGACGCGTAGCCCTGGTACCTGGAAGCGTAGCTCAGCATCCCAGGCGGCGAACTCTGGCCGTAGCTTCAGGGCGCTATGGGTGATGAAGCCCAGGCCACGCCACTCGAAGAACGGGCGTAGCTCCATGGTGCGTGCCATCGCCTCCAGCGCTTTTGTGTTGCCCTCTGGCCGTACGACGCGTGCGTATTGATTCTCGATCTCTGCGCGTCCCTCGCTGATCTGCGTGACAATCATGTGTATGGCCTGGATGATGTCGAGCGGCTCGAAGCCGGCCATGACGACAGGTTTCTGATGGTCGCGGGCGATAAAAGTATAAGGACGTAGCCCGATGACCATGCTGACATGGCCCGGTCCGATAAAGCCGTCCAGGCGCAGGTCGGGCGAGTCGAGGATGGCTTTGACGGCGGGGATGATGGTGACGTGGTTGCAGAAGATGGAGAAGTTCTGGATATTTTCTGCCTGGGCGCGCAGCAGGGTGACTGCAGTGGAGGGGGCGGTGGTCTCAAAGCCGATGGCGAAGAAGACGACCTGTTTCTCTGGATTTTGCTTTGCGAGCTTTAAGGCGTCGAGCGGCGAGTAGACGAAGCGTACGTCGGCCCCCTGGGCTTTGGCGTCCAGCAGACTTTTCTTGGAACCGGGCACTCGCATCATGTCGCCAAAAGTAGTGAAGATGACGTTCTCCATTTCGGCTATTGCGATGGCATCGTCGATACGCCCCATTGGTAGGACGCATACCGGGCAGCCGGGCCCATGGACAAGGTCGATATTGGCTGGCAGGACATCC
>Ga0302323_100005168_pt1 | contig 10677 bp, 8 predicted proteins | sample Fen_T0_3_FD_201950 | JGI IMG/M metagenome (GOLD analysis project Ga0302323, IMG submission 201950) | Peat permafrost microbial communities from Stordalen Mire near Abisko, Sweden - Fen_T0_3 | ecosystem: Environmental > Terrestrial > Soil > Wetlands > Permafrost | place: Sweden: Abisko... | reverse complement strand
TGGCAGTCGCGGCCGCCCTGGTGCTGTCCGCCTGCTCATCCAGCGCGACACCTAGTCCGGCGCCGACCACGGCGCCCCAGGACACCCCGGTCGCCTCGGCCCCGGCCGGTGCCACGACGGCTCCCGGTTCGGCCGCGGCCTTGACCTACCGCTGCAGCAAGGGCGACGGCCAGCTCAACGGCGCGGGATCCACCTTCATCTTCCCGCTGCTGTCCAAGATGGGCGGCGACTACAGCACCAAGTGCGGTGTCAAGCTCAATTACCAGTCCATCGGATCCGGCGGCGGCATCAAGCAGTGGACGGCCAACACCGTCGACTTCGGCGCTTCCGACGCGTACCTGGCTGACTCGGACATCCAGGCCGCGGCCAAGAATGGCGATGCGGTCGAAATCCCGGTGACCTTCGGCGCGGTCGTGGTGGCCTATAACCTCAAGGGGCTTACGGCGCCGATCAAGATGAACGCGGACGTGATCGCCGGCCTCTTCGACGGCAAGATCACCGCCTGGAACGACTCTGCCATCGCCGCTCTCAACCCCGGCGTCACTCTCCCGAGCACCGACGTGAGCGTCGTCCATCGCTCGGATGGCTCCGGCACGACGAGCATCTTCACGACCTACCTGACCAAGGCCAGCCCGAATTGGGTGACAGTCGTGGGTGCCGGAGACGCGACCAAGTCGGCGGGCAAGACGGTCGACTGGCCGACGGGCCTCGGCGCCAGCGGTAACGAGGGCGTCACCCAGGGCATCAACCAGACAGACGGCGGCGTCGGCTACATCGAACTCGCTTACGCCCTCCAGAACCACATCCCCTTCGCGGACGTCCAGAACAAGAGCGGCACCTTCATCACGCCGTCTCTCGACTCGCTCTCGGCGGCGGCCAATCTGGCGACCTATCCGGCCGACCTCCGCTTCAACCTCGCGAACACCGAGGCGGCCAAGGGTTACCCGATCTCCGGGACCACCTGGCTGATCGTCTACAAGGACCTCTCGAAGGTCCTCAAGTCGCAGGATCGGGCGAGCGCCCTGGTGGACTTCCTGTGGTGGGCCATCCATGACGGCCAGGCCGATGCCGCGCCGCTCAACTACGGCTCCATCCCGGCTTCGCTCCTGACCCAGGACGAGGCGGCGGTCAAGTCGCTGAACTGGGCGGGTCAACCGCTCCTCCCCTGACAGAAACCGCGTTCGTAATAGCCACCGCTCCGGGTCCAGACCCGGAGCGGTGGCTCATCCCTCCATCTCGAGGCGCACGATGGCAGTCAGCGTGAATACCAGAGGCGACCCCGGCGGGCCGGCGCCCGACCCCTTTGTCCGTCGGCACCGAATCAACGGAGACGTCGTCTTTCGGCTGGTGGCAGCCGCGGCCGCAACTCTGACCATCGGCCTGATCGCGCTGATGGTCTTCGATAGTGTCCAGGCCGCATGGCCGGCGTTTCAGAGGTTCGGGCTCAACTTCGTGACTGGGATCCGATGGTCGCCCTCCTTTACGATCTACGGCGCCCTGCCTTTCATCTACGGCACGTTGCTGACGAGCGCGATCGCGCTGCTCCTGGCCGTGCCGATCGCCGTCCTCATTGCGCTGCTCGTCAGCGAGTTCTTGCCCCCGCGGATCGGCCGTCCGGTCGCAATCGTCGTCGACATGCTTGCGGCGGTCCCCTCCGTGGTCTGGGGCCTGTGGGGCCTGCTCGTCCTCGTCCCGTTCATAAGACCGATCGAGCATGGCATCGCCGACGGACCCGGCCGGCTCATACCGTTCCTTGGCGCTCCGACGCCGGGCCCGAGCTACTTCGTGGCAGGGGTCGTCGTTGCCGTGATGATCATCCCGATCGTCGCCGCCCTGACCCGCGAAGTATTTGCCACGACGCCACGACTGCAGCGAGAGGCAGTGCTGGCCCTCGGTGGAACGCGTTGGGACGTGATCCGGCGTGTTGTCCTACCGATCGGGCGGACTGGCCTCCTCGCCGCGATCCTCCTCGGCCTGGGCCGAGCGATCGGCGAGACGATCGCAGTCACCATGGTGATTGGGAATGCGCCGCGGATCGGCGGTTCCATCTTCTCGCCGGGCTTCACGCTGGCGAGCGTGATCGCGAACGAATTCAACGAAGCCACGGAACCGCTACATGCAGAGTCGCTCGTCGGCCTTGGGGTAGTGCTCCTCGTCATCGCGATCGCGGTCAATGGCGCCGGCGTCGCCGTGCGTCGTCGGTTCGAGAGGAGCGCAGGCCGTGGCCGCTGAGTTCGGGGCTCTGCTTCGACCAACAAGCAATGCGCGTCGGCTCAAGTCCAACCTGGTGGTCGCGTTGGCAGTGGTAGCGACCGCCATGGCCCTGATTCCTCTGGTCTCAGTCGCGTTCTATCTCATCACGCAGGGCGCGGGCGTGCTGAACCTCAATTTCCTCCTTCAAGATCCCCCGGGTGACCTCAGCGCGGCCGGAGGCGGGATCCGAAACGCGATTACGGGAACGCTGGAGATGACCGCGCTTGCGACCGTCATCGCGGCTCCCCTGGGGATCCTCATCGCCGTCTTTGATACCGAGGTGGGCGGCCGTGTCGCAGTCGGCACGCGCTTTCTGATCGACGTTCTTGCCGCGCTGCCTTCGATCGTCATCGGCATATTCGTCTATTCCCTTGTGGTGGTCGCCCAGGGACACTTCTCCGGCTTCGCCGGTTCGGTCGCCCTGGCCGCCATCATGCTGCCGGTGATCGTCGTCTCAACCGAGGAGATGTTGCGCCTGATCCCGAGGTCCATAAATGAAGGCGCCCGAGCCTTGGGCCTCAGCCGCTGGCGGACGTACGCGTCGGTCTTCATTCCGACCGCCCTCTCGGGCATTTTCACGGGCTTATTGTTGGCAGTCTCGAGGGCCATCGGCGAGACCGCGCCGCTGCTCTTCACAGCCCTCGGCAACAACTTCTTCTCGACCGACATGAACGAGCCGATGCAGGGGTTGCCCTTACTGATCTACCGGAACGCGCTCAACTCAGCGTTCCCAGCCGCTCGAGATCGGGCAATGGGCGCCGCGCTCATGCTCGTTCTCATCGTCCTTGCCTTCAACCTATTGGGCCGGTGGCTCGTCGCTCGGCGAAAGCAGGGACGGAGCGCAGCCCGATGAACGAAGAGGTCACCATGGCCATCCAGACTCCCTTCCGCCCGGCTTCCACGGCACCCACCGAGCCGGCTCGGCCGCAGGGAACCGATAAGGCAGTCGTCCTGAAGCTGAGCAACGTCAATGCCTACTACGGCACCCGTCGAGTCATCCGAGATGTCAGTCTCGACATCGTGGGCAATTCGATCACGGCCATCATCGGTCCGTCGGGCAGCGGCAAGTCGACTCTGCTGCGATGTATGGACAGGATGCATGAGGTCGTACCGCATGCGACGGCGACCGGGCTCATCGAGTACCTGGGGACCGATCTATACGACGCCCGTATCGACCCGGCCGCGGTTCGACGTTCGATTGGCATGGTCTTCCAGCAGCCCAACCCGTTCCCGACGATGTCGATCGCCGACAACGTCGCGGCCCCGGCGCGGTTCAACGGATTGGTCAAGGGCAAGACGGCGTCGGCCGACCTGGTCGAGCAGTGCCTGCGCCGAGCAGCCCTCTGGGACGAGGTCAAGAACAAATTGCACCAGAGCGGTGCGTCATTGTCGGGCGGACAACAGCAGAGGCTCTGCATTGCACGCGCCCTTGCCCTGGCGCCGAACGTCCTGCTGATGGACGAGCCCTGCTCCGCCTTGGACCCCGTCGCCACTCTCCAGATCGAGCAACTCATGACCGACCTGCGGGCCAACTACACGATCGTCATCGTGACCCACAACATGCAGCAGGCGGCCCGGGTCAGCGATCGGACCGCATTCCTGACCATGGGCGACGACGGGGCCGGTTACCTCGTCGAAGAAGGTCCAACCGGTCGCATCTTCACGCAGCCCCATGAGCGGTTGACCGAGGACTACATCTCCGGACGGTTCGGATGAGCGCCCGAGAGCACGAGGAGTCGATCATGGAGTCCCACGAGAGGGCGGGGCACGGGCAGGTCATGGATCCCGACGCTTCCGGGGCTGGCGGGCCTGTGAACGAAGGTGTCGGCCAGTTGGACCAGATTCCGCGGCCGGCCCACCATATCCTCGCGAGCCTCGATATCGAGATGGGCGACGTGAAGGACGGCGTACTGCGCATGGGCAGCCTCGTCGAGGACCAGATCCTGGCCGCCCACGACGCGCTCTTGAACCGGGACGCGGCACTCGCCCAGAAGGTCATCACCTCCGACGGCCGGATCAACGAGGTACAGCGCGCAGTAACGGCGCTGGTGGCCATGACCATCGCGACTCAGGCACCCGTCGCGAGCGATCTGCGCTTCCTGCTCGCCCTCGACCGGGTGACCTACGAGCTCGAGCGCATCGGCGACCATGCCGGTTCCGTGGCCAAGCAGGCTCGCAAGCTGGCCGGGGTGACGATCATGGTTACCTACGACGAGCTGACGCCGATGGCCACTCTTGCGGCCCGCCAGGTTCGGGACGTCGTCATGGCGCTGGTCGACATCGACGAGGCACGGGCCCGAGTCGTAGCGGGGCGCGACGACGAGATCGACCGGCTGTACCACCAGGTCTTCGACGACGTGCTCGCCGAAATGCGGACGGACCCGGCCAAGGTCGATCCGGGGACCCGGATTCTCTTCGCGGCCCACTACCTGGAGCGCATCGGCGATCGCGTTACCAATATTGCCGAGGACGTCGTCTTCCTGGCCACCGGCGAGGTCGAAGACCTGAACCCGTAGACCGCACCAGGCGGCGCTGCGGCCGCGCTGCGGTCGCGCCGGCGACAGGGATAACGCATCCCGGCCTTCGACCTGCTAGCCTCTCAACTGCGGCATCCCCGCCGCGGTTTGGCCGGCATCGAGAGGGCCTTCAGGTTTGTCGACGAGCACGTTACTCGGGCTGATCGCCATCTTTGCGTTGGCCGTCACGTTCGACTACATCAACGGCTTCCACGACACCGCCAACGCGATCGCCACCTCGGTTTCGACACGCGCTCTCAAGCCCGAACACGCGATCGTGCTCTCTGCCACGGCCAACTTCTTCGGCGCGATTGTCTTTGGGACCGCGGTCGCCAGCACCATCGGCTCGGGCATCGTCCAGGACAAGATGATCCTCGGCAGCGGCGCCATGGTTCTGGCCGGGGCCCTGCTCGGGGCCATCTCCTGGAACCTGATCACATGGGCATTGGCGATCCCGAGCTCCAGCAGCCACGCGCTCATCGGCGGTCTGATCGGCGCGGCCTGGGCCGCTTCTGGGGCAGATGCGGTGCAGTGGAGCAACTTCGTGGCCAAGGTCGTGGTCCCGCTCGTGAGCTCACCGTTCCTCGGGTTGGCCATCGGATTCGCATTCATGGTGGTGCTGCTGAATCTCATCGTCCGGGCCAGCCCGAGGCGGATCAGGGGCGGCATCCAGCGCCTCCGGTCGAACGGAGAGGCGCAACCGGAGGACACCGGCGAGGCGTTGGGGGTCAGCCCGATGCGGATCAACCAGCGGTTCCGTCGCCTGCAGGTCTTGTCCGCGACCTACATGGCCTTGAGCCACGGCTCCAACGACGCTCAGAAGACGATGGGCATCATGACCCTGGCGCTCTTCAGCGCCAACGCCATCCCGAACAAGACCGTTCCGATCTGGGTAATCCTCATGGCGGCCACGGCGATGTCACTCGGCACCGCTGCCGGCGGCTGGCGGATCATGAAGACGATGGGCCAGAAAGTGGTCAAGCTCGACCCGATCCACGGTTTCGCCGCCGAAACGACGGCTGCGTCGATCATTCTCGCGGCGTCCCATTTCGGTATGCCCGTCTCGACGACCCACGTCATCTCGACCGCGATCATGGGCGTCGGATCGAGCGACCGGCCCAACGCCGTTCACTGGGGGCTGGCGCGCAGCATCGTCACGGCGTGGATCCTGACGATCCCCTGCTCGGCGCTAATCGCGGCCGCCGCATTCCTTGTGCTGCACCTGCTGTCCGGGCCGATCGGCGGGTTCCTGCACCTCTTCGGCGTCTAGAGCCGCGCCACTTCCTCGTCAGTCGTTCTCCGGTCGCCGCAGCACGTATCCAACTCCGCGCACCGTCTCGAGATAAACAGGGTTGGCTGGATCTGCCTCGATCTGGGCGCGGAGCCAGTGCACATGCACGTCCACGGTGCGAGTCTCGCCGGCGTAGTCGTAGCCCCAGACACGCTCGAGAAGCTGGTCGCGCGTGAAGACGTGGCCGGCGTTCCGGATCAGGAACAGCAGCAGCTCGAATGCCTTGGGTTTGACCGGCAGGACCTCGGAACCCCGCAACAGCCGCCGACCGGCCAGGTCGACCTTTACCGCCCCGAGTTCGATGGTCTCCTGGTCGGACGCCTGGGCCTGCTGCTCCGAGCGGCGCAGAAGGGCACGGATGCGTGCCAGCAGCTCGCGGAAGCTGAAGGGTTTGGTGACGTAATCGTCCGCCCCCAATTCGAGCCCGACCACCTTGTCCACTTCGGCGCTCTTGGCCGTGAGCATCAGGATCGGCACGTCCGACTCGCTTCGAACGATCCGGCACACCTCGGTGCCACTTAGTTCGGGCAGCATCAGGTCGAGGAGGATCAGGTCCGGGTGGTGGCGCCGGAACGATTCGACCGCCTCCCTCCCGTCTGCAGCCTGGACCACCGTGAAGCCTTCGATTTCGAGGCTCTCGGCCAGGGTTTCGCGCAGCGTCTTTTCGTCGTCGACTACCAGGATCGTACGTGCCATCCCAGGTCCCCTCCTACGAGGCTTCCGCCCGCGCTGCGAGCCTTTCGATTGCCCGATCCAGCCGGGCCAGCGACCGCTCGTAGCCGAGAGCGACCATGGTGTCGAAGAGCGGCGGAGTCGCTGTCCGCCCGGTGACCGCAACGCGGATTGCCATGAACAGGTCGCCGACCTTCCAGCCGCGCTCCTCCGCCAGCGCGCGCAACGGCGGCTCGATCTCGTCCGCTTCCCAGCTCACCTCGCCGACGTCGGCGATCTTCTGGCGGGCGGCGTCGAGTGCGGCCACGGTGGTCGCCGCATCCCAGCGCTTCGGCACCAGCAGCGCCGTGTCGGGCTTCACATCTTTCACGAACAAGAACCCGATCACATCGCCGACGGCAGCCAGCGTGGGCAGCCGCTCCTGGACCACGGGCAGTAAGGCGGAGATCTCCTCATCCGAGGGCATCCATTCGATACGCCCCGCCGCCACCTCGTTCTCCAGGAATGGACGCAGCCGGTCGATCAGGTCTTCGGTCGAGAGCCGTCGGATCCATTGGCCGTTCAGCCATTCGAGCCTTTCGCGGTCGAAGACGGCGCCCGAACTGTTGACGGCCGAAAGCTCGAAGCGCTCCACCAGTTCTGCGAGCGAGAGAACCTCCTCTTCGGTGCCGGTCGACCAGCCCAGGAACGCCAGATAGTTGACGAAGGCTTCGGGAATGAAGCCCTGGGCGCGGTAGTCCGCCACCGCGGTCTGACTCTTACGTTTGCTCATCTTTGTCCGGTCGGGATTGAGAATGAGCGGAAGGTGCGCGAATTGCGGTATCGCTGCGCCGAGCGCCTCGAAGAGCAGGATGTGCTTGGGCGTGTTGGAGAGGTGGTCCTCGCCCCGGATGACGTGGCTTATCGCCATGGCTGCGTCGTCCACGGCCACGGTGAAGTGGTAGAGGGGCGTCAGGTCGGAGCGCACGATGACCAGATCGCCGCCGAGCTGGTTCGTGTCGATCTCGACGTGACCGCGGACGATGTCGTCGAAGGCGACCGTCCGATCCGGCGGGATGCGGAAGCGCAAGACCGGCCGGCGGCCTTCGGCCTCGAAAGCGGCCGTCTCTGCTGCGGTCAAGTGGGCGCAGCGGCCGTTGTAGCGCGCCGATTCGTGGGCCGCATCCTGGCGCTTGCGCTCGGCATCGAGCTCCGCCGGCGAGCAGTAGCAGTGATACGCCTTGTCCTCCGCCAGCAGTCGATCGGCCGCCTCCGTGTAGCGCGCCAGGCGCTGCATCTGGCGGTAGGGACCGTAGGAGCCTCGATCGTGTTCGTCGCCGATCCCGGGCCCCTCGTCCCATTCCATGCCCAACCAGTGCAGGCCGGTCAGGATGTCGTTTTCGAACTCAACCGTGGAACGGGCCTGATCTGTGTCCTCGAGGCGGAGGATGAAAGTGCCGCCCAGATGGCGCGCAAACAGATAGTTGAAGAGCGCCGTTCGAGTCGTCCCCAGATGCAGAGGCCCGGTGGGGCTCGGAGCGATTCGAACGCGGACGTCTGTCATGCGTCTAGTGTACGGGGAGAGCGTCGCGGCCCGGGCGGCGAGCGATTTGTGCCGGGCGCCCCGGGCGTCCCAGCGACGCACTGCGCGCGCCTACAGCAGCTCGCTCAGCGGCGCGAGGTCGAATTCCGCGATGGCCTCGGCGGCCGGCTCGCCGCGCGGGTCGCGCAAGACGGGCCGGTGGTAGCGAGCCAGCGCGCGCAGGGCGGCCGGTTCCAGTACCCCGATCTGGCGGAGCGTCTCGACCGAAGCGGCCCCGGCCGCGCGATCGAATCCGCCTCCGTCCTCGATCTTGATCGCGACGCCCGACTGGCGGAAACGGCCGTTCCCCGAACCCGGCAGGATCGCGAAACCACGCAACCCCTCTGCGCCACCCTTGGCAACCATCCGGCCCGGCGCAGCCTTCATGACCGAGGTATCGAGCCGGTCGCGAGTGCCGGCCACCATCTCCGGATTTGCGATCATCGCGTCGCGAATGCGTGTGAGAGCGACCACCAGACTGGATCGCGAATCGGCCGGCCGGACCGCGCTTGGATCGGCCAACAGGGCGAACGCGCGCGCCACTTCACGCAGCGGGAAGGCATATGTCGGGACGCCGCACGCGTCGGTCGATGTCACCAGCAGCGGCGCGCTGGTGCTGAAGGCCCGAGCGATCGTCGCCGCATAGAGGCGCTGGACCGGATGGTCGGGCCGCCAGTATTCCTCCACCGGCCAATCGTTGATCTTGCAGAGAAGCAGAATCGAAGTGTGCTGGCCCGAGCACATGTGGCGGAGCGAGCCCGCCTTCTCGCCGTCGCGCGACAGGCGGGCAGCCGTCAGGGCGTCGAGCGGGGCCCCTTCGGAGCCGCACCCGAGCATCAGCTGCGAGATCCCGGATCGCCGGAAGACCGCCTGCAGGGTCCGGACATGGAGGTCCTCGCCCGAATGGGAACCGGCCATGATCGCCAGCTCGGCGGTCGAGAGGTCGAAGGCCTCGACGCCACCGGCCTCCACGAATGCGACCAGCCCGAACGGTTTCACGGCCGACCGGAGATTGACGAGCACGTCCGGGTCGCCCAGCAAACGGCGGACGGTGCCGTCGACGTCGACCTGGACTATCGAACCGCGATGGACGCTTTCGACGACTGCGCCGCGAACCTGGCGCACAAGGATCGGAGGCGGCTTGATCGAGGCCGCGCGCTTCGTGGCCGGCTTGTCGGGCCGAGGGCCTGCCGCGCCCGACGAAGCCCTGGGGCGTCTCGCAGTACCCCGGACGCCGGCAGCAGAACCTGCGCTCCCCGGCAGCGACGCCGGGAGCTTGCCACTATCCGGTCCGGAACTTAAAGGCGACACAAACCTCTCCAATCGGGCACTGGCCCGAGGATACTCCGGTACTCGTCGGCCCGAGAATCGCGAGACAAGAAGACCGGCGGGGACTCCAAAGCTAGCCTGGGACCGCCCCCGAGCCGGTCCTGGGTTCGGGGAGATCGGCCCCGATCCGGACCTTCGCCGCAAGCGCGGCGACCCTCGCCGCGGCGCGCTTCTCCCGCCGCTCCAACAGCCCGGCCGACACGATAGTGAGCGCACAACCTGTGAACACCGCCAGCAGCACCAGTTGCTCGGCGCGGAGATATCCTGCGACCTGTGCGTCGCGCCACGTGAACGCCACGGCGAAGCGCGCGACGCACCACAGGCAGAGGGCGGTGAAGAAGCGGCGATAGCCGGTCAGCAGCCACCACTCGCGCCGCGGATCCAGGCCTGGCCGGACCACGCGGCGCCAGCGTCGCAGCCGCAGCCGGAGCGCAACCGGGACCGCCAGGATCAGGACGGCGGCGACCAGAACGAGAATGCCCTCGAACGCTTGAGACGGCACCGCGGCGGCGCTCGCGTTGGCGCTCTGCCACGGTCCGGGCCGCACATATAGGGTCGCCCAAGACGCATCGGAGAACTGCCCCTGACCGTCACCACCGAGAACCATCGCGAGCTTGCCCAAGCCGAGGCCGATGAGCAGCGGGACGCTGACGACGTGGAGCCAGCTTGCGATGGGCGCCGTCAGCAGCCGAGCCACGGCCAACGCCGTGACCGTCCCGAGGACCACCGCCAGAGAGAGCGCCAGACCGCCTTGTGCCGGGTCGGTCAGGCGGCTGAAGTCGGCGCCGAAGTAGTCGAGATGAAGCAACCCGTAGTCGAGCCGCGCGCCGACCACCGCGCCCGGCACGGCCCCGAACGCGATCAGAATGAGATCGTCGCGGCGGAGCCTGCCCGCGTCTTTGCCGCGTGCGCCCGGGTCCGCCGAGCGCTGAGTGCGCATTCGTCCGGCGCCGATCGCAACCAGGACGAGAACGGCGAATATCACGCCGGCCAGGGCCAGCGTCTCCAGTCGGACCGTCAGCCCGAACGGGGCGATCGTCGGATCGAAATCGAGG
>Ga0302323_100005167_pt1 | contig 10677 bp, 8 predicted proteins | sample Fen_T0_3_FD_201950 | JGI IMG/M metagenome (GOLD analysis project Ga0302323, IMG submission 201950) | Peat permafrost microbial communities from Stordalen Mire near Abisko, Sweden - Fen_T0_3 | ecosystem: Environmental > Terrestrial > Soil > Wetlands > Permafrost | place: Sweden: Abisko... | reverse complement strand
CTTTTGTCGGCGTTCTGGACGGCCAGGTTTGGCTTTGTCGTGGGTCTTGCCGCGCGTTTTGCCGCGCGTTTTGTCGTGCGTCTTGTCGGATCGCTTACCCTGCGGGCCGGCCGCCCGGGCGCCGTCCAAGCGCAATTCGATGCGCCGCCGGGCCACGCTGACTTGCAGAACCTCGACCTTCACGCGATCGCCCAGCGAGAAGGTCTTGCCGCTGCGCCGGCCGATGAGGCGGCAGGCCACCTCGTCGAAGTCGTAGAAATCGTCGGGCGCCAGGTAGTCGGTGCGCACCAGGCCCTCGACGAAGGGCTCGTCCATGACCACGAAAACGCCGAACGAGGTGACGCCCGAGATGGCGCCCTCAAGCATGTCACCGACCCGCTCACGCATGAAGAAGGCACGGTACAGATCCACGACCTCGCGCTCCACTTCCATGGCCTTGCGTTCGCAGAACGAGGCATGGGTGGACGCCCGTTGTAAAACCTCGCTGGCCGGCATGTCCGTGGCGGCCGTGGGCGGAAAGCCACCCGCGGGTTTGCCCAGGCTGGCCAGCCGGTGCTTAAGCAGGCGGTGCACGATGACGTCGGGGTAGCGCCGGATGGGCGAGGTGAAGTGCAAGTACGCGGGCGAGGCCAATCCGAAGTGGCCCACGTTGACCACGTCGTAGGTGGCTTGCTTAAGCGCGCGCAGAAGCGTGAACGAAAGCGGCTTTTCAGCGGGATGGCCCTTCAGGCGCTTGAGCACGGCGGCCAGTCCGAGCGGCGTGGCGGCTTCGGTGGGGTCGAACTTGATGCCGTAGCGTTCGGCCAGGATGGCGAAGGCGGCCAGCTTCTCCTGGTCGGGGACTTCGTGGACGCGCCAGGCGGTATCTTCGTTGCGGTCGCGGAAACTCTCGCCCACGGCTTCGTTGGCTGCCAGCATGAACTCCTCGATCATGGCGTAGGCGTGGCGCTCGCCCGGATCGCGGCGGGCCCGGCGCACGTCGCGCACCAAGGCCGGATCGTCGCGGTCCAGCTCGACCACCACTTGCGGCAGATCCAGATCCAGGGCGCCGCGTTCTTGCCGGCGCACGCGCAACTTGCGGGCCAAGGCATCCATGGTGCGCAGGCTGGGCAGGAAGGGTTCGTAATGCTTGCGCTTGCCGCGCACGTCGCCAGCCAGAGCCGCGGCCACGCCGGGATAGTCCAGGCGGCCGTGCGAGTGAATGACCGCCGCGCAGAAGTCCACCTCGGTGATGGCCAGGCCGCGGTCGTAGTCGATGCGCACCACCATGGCCAGGCGATCTTCGCCCGGCACCAGCGAGCACAAGTGCCCCGACAGCGCCTCGGGCAGCATGGGGATGGCCCGGCTGGGTAAGTACACGCTCACCCCGCGGGCTTGGGCCTCGTGGTCAAGGGCGGTGCCTTCGCGTAGGTAGTGGGAAACGTCGGCCACCGCGACCCACAGGCGGTGTCCGCCGCGTGGAAGGTCTTCCAGCGCCACGGCATCGTCGAAGTCGCGCGCGGTTTCGGGATCGATGGTGGTGAAGGGCACGGCCCGCAGGTCGGCGCGATCGTGGAAATCCGCGGGTTGTACCACGCTGGGGATCTGGCTGACCTCGCCGACCACAGCGGCCGGAAACTCTTCGGAGATATCCGCGCAAGCCAGGGTCTTCTCGACCTCGGTGCGTGGGTCGTCGGTGCTGCCCAGCACCTTGAGCAACATCACTTCGATGGGGGCCTCGACACTCTCGGGGTAGCCGACGATTTGAGCGACCAAGGACTGGCCGGGGCGGGCACTGACACCTCCGCGGATGACCACCTTGGCCTGGATGCGCGCGTCGTCGGGTTCAAAGCGCAGCTTGTCGCCGAAGCCTGTGAGCTGTCCGGTAATCTTGCCGCGACCGCGTTCGAGCACATTGGTCACGCGGCCTTCAAGCCCGCGCCCGCCGACCCACCATTCGACCTCGACGCGGTCGCTGTCCATGGCCGAACCGCGGCTGCGTACGCTGACGTGAATGTCTTCTGAACGATCATCCGGGACCACGAATCCGTAGCCGTCGGGGTGAAGCTTGATCCGGCCCACGACAATGCGTGCAGCCGGACGGTCGGTCGATGTAGTCATAAGTGACCGCGATCATACACGTCCCAGACGACTCCGCTACGTGGGCAGGGGCGATATCGGGGCCAGGAGACGACCCATTGGCCTTGACGGACTCGTGCAATAGGCAGGCAGTCTTTGCACCTGGGATTGCGCTTCTTGCAGAGCGTGTGTGGCGGAAATGTTGGCCGCTGGTGATGCGCAACTCAATTCGCCTCCAATTGGTTCGCAAAACAAAGGCTTTGCGATCGCCATGGAAGGCCGAGGTTTGGCGCAACCATTGCAGTGTTGGCGAGGATGCGAATCTCGTGGGCGGTGATGTGGGCGCTTCTGTGGGCGCCTGGTGCAAGGGCACAAACGACCGATTCGAATCAGCCCGGCGCGAACAACTGCGCCGTGGATGTGGTCATGGCCTTGGGCGACCAAGGCGAGTGGTCGATGCTTCCCAACTATGGTCCGGCGTGGCACCCCCGCGTGGACCTCGTGGGGCCCGAGTTCGTTCCCTATGCCACGGGAGGCGCATGGATTCTGCGCGATGGGCGTCCCTACTTTCAAAGCCGCTGGGATTGGGGCGAGGTGGTCTTCACCTCCGGCAACTGGACCTTCACCGAACCATCGGGATGGTTGTGGCTCCCGGACGGACGCTGCTTTCAGCCGCACGCGGAGCAGATCCCAGACGACGACTGGATGGGTCTGCCGCCGCTGCGCGATCCCATCAAGGTGCGGGTCATCAAGCACCCGATGGGTATCACCTACGCTTATCCCTACGGCCAAGAGTGGGGCCGGGTGCTGCCCGCGGGCGTGGCCGCGTCCATGCCGCGCTGGATGACCCACGTCCCCTCGCACCCCGAGGTCAGAACCCACACCCAGCTCATGCCCAACCCGCGACAGTGAACGGCCCAACTCGTGCGGGGGTGCAATCTGTCCTGATCGCAGGTTCAGCGATGCCCCTGCTGCCGGAGGGATCCGCGGGACGGTCTGGGCTATACTGGTTGTATGTCGCGCACCAATGCCTCGGACGCCGAGACTCGCCGAATGGCACGCGCGGCTTGGCCCGTGGTTGTGCGCGGGCTTGAGGACAGCACGGACGACGACCTTTCCGCGGTAACGAATCCTGCCCAGCGTATCCGCATGATGTGGCCGCTGGCGGTCGAAGCCTGGCGTCTCGCGGGTCTTCCCTTGCCATCCTATTCTCGCGCCAACATGCCCTCATGCGTGTTCCGTGCTGGCGAGCCGCGCCCGTGCGACAATGAAACTCGATAGTCTGAACGACGACTTTCGCGACCTCTTGCTGGCCCTGGCCGAACACGAGGTCGAATTCCTCATCGTGGGGGCCTACGCATTGAGCTTTCACGGTGCTCCGCGCGCCAGCGGAGACATCGATATTTTCGTAAGGCCAACCATCGCCAATTCCGTCCGGGTCTGGAAGGCACTGGTTGCGTTCGGGGCCCCTGTCGGAGCCGCTGGTGTTGTCCAGAGTGACTTCGAGAAGCCTGATCTTGTGTACCAGATTGGCCTGCCTCCTCGCCGCATCGACCTGCTTACCTCCATTTCAGGGGTGACCTTCGACGAGGCTTGGAACTCACGCGTACCCGCCGAACTTGGCAGACTTGCTGTGCATTTCATCGGACGCGAGATGTTTCTGCGCAACAAACAAGCGGCAGGGCGGCCCAAGGATCTTGCCGACGCTGCCCGGCTGAGAAAACCCCCGACGTAGTTCGCTGCGGCCCCGGGCTGGCGCGCTCGGCCTGGCCAAGTAGGTCAAGCGCTTCCGGCCCGGTCGCCTATACTGCGCTGTTCATGGCGCTTTTGTTTGAACAGGAATCCGAGCCGATGCGTGCGGTGTTGGTCGCGGTGCAGGTGCACGGGGTCGATGATGGGGCGTTCGCGGCTTCGGTGGCCGAGTTGCACCGCCTGGCCCGCACGCTGGGATTGACCGTGGCCGCGACCGTCACGCAGAAACGGACGTCCTTTCACGCCGGCACCGTGGTTGGCAGCGGCAAGTTGAAGGAGCTGCAGGCCCTGACCGGCGTGGCCGATGCCGATGCTGACGCTGAAGCCCCAGCGCTTGCCCCCGCGGAAGGCGATGCCAAGCCCATCAAGGTGGTCCTAGTGGATCACGACATTTCGCCATCGCAGGGGCGCAATCTGGAAAAGGCAACCGGCGCCGAGGTCATGGATCGCACGGCGGTGATTCTGGAGATTTTCCGCAGGCACGCCCGTTCGCGGGTGGCCAAGGCGCAGGTCGAGATCGTTCGCTTGCAGTACATGGCACCGCGTATGCGCGAAACCGGTGCGGGCAAGGATCGCCAGCGCGGCGGTATCGGCGGCAAGGGCGCGGGTGAATCTGGCCTGGAACTCGACCGGCGCAAGATCCGCGATCGCATCGCCGAGCTGACGGGCGAATTGGCGTCGCTGGCCGAGGAGCAGGCCACGCAGCGGGCGCGCCGCCGCGACATGAATCGCGTGGCCCTGGTGGGCTACACCAACGCGGGCAAGTCCACGCTCATGCGCGCCCTGACCGGCAGCGACGTGCTGGTGGCCGACAAGCTGTTCGCGACGCTCGATACGACGGTGCGCACGCTACTGCCCGAGTCGCGCCCGCGCATTCTCGTGTCCGATACCGTGGGCTTCATCGACAAACTGCCGCACGGTCTGGTGGCGTCGTTCAAGAGCACCCTCGACGAAGCGCTGGAGGCGGGCTTGCTGGCCCATGTGGTGGATGCCTCGGATGCTAGTTTCGAACGCCAGCTGGAGGTCACGCATGAGGTTCTGACCGACATCGGCGCCAGTGAGATCCCGCGCCTGATCATCTTCAACAAAATGGATCGGGTGGGCGATGCGGCTAGCGAGGCTGCGGCTACCGAGCGCTTGCTTGCGCGTTGGCCCGACGCATTTGTCATGTCGGCTCGAAGGCCCGAGGACGTGGCGAAACTACGCGAGCGCTTGATTGCCTTCTTCGTGCGCGATCTGGTGGCCGGCGAGCTGCGCGTGCCCTATGACAAGCAGCACCTGCGCGGCGAGATCTTCGCGTCCTGCGAGGTGCTGGGCGAGCGCTACCAGCCCGACGCCGTCATCTTCGACGTGCGCGCCCACCCCGCCGTGCTCGAACGCCTACGCGCGGCTTAGAGCACCGAACAGCGCGGACTTCTTTTCACCACAGAGAGCCCAGAGGACGCGGAGTGCCGGAAAGGGAAATATTCTCCGGATCTCGATCCGAAACCCTTCCTTTCTTACCCGCCTCCGTGTTCTCTGTGGTGAAAGATCTGGAAATTGCCGGGCTTCCAGATCGTTCGGTGCGCTAGGACTACTTTGCGCGCAAGGCGTACAGCTTGCCGTCGTCGGAGCCGACGATGATGGTGCCGTCGGCGGCGAGGATGGGCGAGCTGTCCACGTCGCCGCCCAGTTCGACGGACCAGCGCAGTTTGCCGTCGGGCTCGATGGCGTACAGGCGATCGTCTTGCGAGCCGACCAGGATGGCGCCGCTGGCGTCGATGAGGGCCGAGGACTGGATGCGGTCGCCGGTGCGGAAGGCCCACAGCAAAGTGCCGTCGCGGCGGATGGCGTAAAGCAGGCCATCGAAGGAGCCCACGTAGACCGTGCCGTCGCGCCCGATGGCGGGCGAGGCGCGCACGTCGTCGGCCGTGGTGAAGGCCCACAGCATTTGTCCCTGCGGGCTCAGGGCGTACAAGCGATTGTCGTCCGAACCGATGTAGATGGTGCCGTCTTCTTCAATGGCCGGGCTTGATTCTACGTCGTCGCGGGCGCGGAATTCCCACTGCCGTTTGCCGTCGGGGGTGACGGCGTAAATGCTGTTGTCCTGACTGCCGGCGTACACGGTGCCGTCGGCGGCCAGGGCTGGCGAACTGGATACGTGGCCGCCGGTGGCAAAGCGCCAGCGCAAGGTGCCGCTGGCATTGATGGCGTAGATGCCGTCGCCGCCGGTGTACAGGGCGCCGTCGGGGCCGATGGTTGGGCCCCCATCCACGTCGCAGCGGGTGGCTTCGGGGCCGATGCCGATAGTTTGCTGGCACGTGCCCACCCGGTACTTCCACAACTGCTTGCCAGTCTTGCCTTCCAGGGCATACAGGTTGTCATCGTCCGAGCCGACATACACCGTGCCGTCGGCGGCGATGGCGGGCGTGCTCCAGATCATGTCGGCGGCCGCGAAGGACCAGGCGGGCTTGCCCTCGAGATCGAGTGCGAAGAGCTTGCCGTGGTGACCCGCACCCAGCACGAGCCCGCCCGTCGAGAGGGTTGGCGAGGCGGTCACTGGCGCCGGCGTCTCGACCGTCCACACGATCTCGGGCTTTTGCTTGGGCAGAAGAAATGGCGAGCGGCCGCGATGGCGCGGATCGAAGCGGAACATGCCCTGGGCTGGCGGACCTGCGGGTGGCGTTTCCTCGCCAGGGCTCGACCATGTGCTCGGTCGGCCGGCACCCAGTGCATCGGGCCGCTGCGGCCACACGCACTGGTTGGCCTCGCACACGCGGTCGAGTTTGCAGTCCTTGTCCGAGCCGCAACCGTCGGGCACCAGCGCATGGGCGCAGCCGCCCAAATGGAAAACGGCGCCGAGCAGAAGCGTTCCCGCCAGGCGCCGTCCTTGGGTGTGGAGGTTCAACACCCTCTGAGACTAGAACAGGTTGAGCACGAAGTTGAGGCCGAACGTGCTGACATTGTCTTTGTTCGGAAAGCGAGCCATGGTGCCCACGGCTTCAAGGGCCAGGGCGGTGTGGTAGTGCTGCATGAACTCGAAGCCGATGGCCGCGGTAACAGCCATGCCCGAATCGTTTGCCGTGCCGGCGTAGCATCCGTAGGTGTCGCAGTAGTCCGCATCTTCCGAGTAGGTCGCCGCCCCGATGCCCGCCCGGGCGTAGAGCTGGCGAGTAATGAAGACCTGCGGGCCGATGGTCCACGCGGTTTCCGACACGTTGAAACCGTCGAAATAGGCTTGTGCGCCGTCGCCGGACAGCACGATCGACCAGCGTGGGGAAACCCCGAAACCGAAGCGCAGGCTGTAGCCAAGCCCGGCGCGGGAGGAGTTATCGGAGGCGCTGGTATTGCTGGGCAAGATGCTGACCCCGCCGACACCTAGCCCGAACCCGAAGAAGAAGCTCCGGAACTGGGTGGGCTCTGGGTAGTAGTGCATGGGGGGCGCTGGCTGATAGTAGGGGCGCGGCCGGTAGTAACGGGGCGGGGGCGGCGGGTAGCCCTGCGGCCCGTAGCCCTGGGGCCCGTAGTAGTCCTGATTGTAGGGACCGTAGCCTTGCGGTGGGTAGCCAGGTGGCGGCGGCGGTGGTTGCGGTGGTCCGTGGCGATAGCCGGGTGGTGGCGCGTATTCAGGCGGCAGATCCTGCGCCGGCTGCTGTTTCGCACCAGCTTCGGCCGCAGGTTTGGCTGCCTCGGCGTCTTTCACCTCTGGGGGTGCTGTCTCTTTCTGTTGCGCATTCGCGGCACTGTGAAAAACCAGCACAGATGCGCCAGCGAGAGTCATGAACGAAAAAGCGCGGAATGTTCGAGTCATCGTGGATGACTTCATGGGTAACTCCTTGCAGTTGGTGGAAAGCATACTCCCAGTCTTCAAGAAGGGTGCCAGGATCGGCGGGGGAGTGACCGGCCGCGGCTTGCGGTCAGGTCACCGGCCGTGTGGCCCGGCCTTTCGAGTGCTCGACCGGATAGCGGTCGCGATTGCGCGCCAGTTTGTCGCGCATGGCTGCCTGTAGATCGATGCCGGTGCGGTCGCAAAGCAGCATGAGGGCGATGCCAACGTCGCCGATCTCGTCGGCGATGCGCTGGCGCGCCTCGGGCTGGTGCGAGAAGGCGTCGGCCTGGTCGCTCTGCACCCAGCGGTATTCGGCCACCAGCTCGCCGGCTTCCGAGGCCAGCAGCATGGTCAGGTTCTTGGGATCGTGGAACTGGCTCCAGTCGCGCTCGGCCACGAAGGCGCGTAGCTCGTCGATCAGCGATGGATGATCCATGGTCTCCGTCTATAGCAGCTGCGAGCGCGCTGGCCAATTGGCGGCGGCGGTGGCAGAAATGGCGGCTTGAAAGACGGTACGCCACCTTCGACCACTTCGACCCCTTCGACCGCTGGAATCACCCTGGCCGCGGCTCTGCGCGAGCAGATGCCGGACAAAAGCTGGCGCCAGGTGCGCGAGCTAGTCGCCTCGGGAAAGGTAACCGTGAATGGCGAGCGCGTGGTGGAGCCCGCGTATCGACTGGCGGGCGGCGAAAGCATCGCCTTGAACATGGGCAAACCCGATCCGCGGCGGCGTGTGGATCGGCCGGGCTTTCGCGTGGTCTACGAGGATGGACATCTTATCGTGATCGAAAAGCCTGAGGGCGTATCCACCGTGCCCTACGAACGCAAGGAAAGCGGCACGGCTCTCGACTTGATTCGCGAGGCCTGGCGGCGGCAAGGCAAGCGCGCCACGGCTACCCCGCTGTACACCGTTCATCGCATCGACAAGGACACCTCGGGCCTGGTTTGTTTTGCCAAGACCAAGCTGGCCGAACGCGGGCTGCACAAGATTTTTAAGGAGCACCTGGCCGACCGCGAATACCTCGCCGTGGCGCAGGGGCAGGTGCGGTCTGGGCGTATCGAATCGCAGTTGATCGAAAACCGCGGCGATGGGCTACGCGGCAGCTCCAAAGGTTTTGGCCAGGGCCAGCGGGCGGTCACCGATGTTGAAGCGGTCGAGAACCTGCGCGGCGCGACGCTGTGCCGGGTGCGCCTGCAAACCGGCCGCACGCACCAGATCCGGATTCATCTTTCCGAACGGGGCAATCCCTTGGTGGGCGAGACGGTTTACATCCGCGATCTTCTGCGCAGGAATGGCAGGCCGATCCCTTCCGAACGCCTGCTGCTGCACGCAGCGACGCTGGGTTTTGATCACCCAGTCACGGGCGAACGGTTGCAATTCAGCGCCGCGCTGCCGCCGGAATTCACCGCCATGGTGGATCGCCTGCGCGGGTAAATCGCGGCGTCTCGTTGCCCGTGGCTGGCAGAACCACGGATACATCGAGATGGCCTACGCGCCATACGCAGGCGCGAACACTTGCTTGGCAAAGGTCTCGAAGGTAGTCGGTGTGGGCACCACCAGCCCGCCGTCTTCGGGCATGAGCAGTCCCTTAGCAGCGCCTTGTAGCATCTCGCCATAGAGCGAAACCAGCGTGGGTTTGAGGCCCGCCTGCTTCATGCCTTGCTCCACATCGGCCAGGGTGACTTGCACGTAGCGAAGCGGCTTGCCGATGGCCTGACCAAGCGCGGTGACGAGTTCGGTTTGGGAAACGGACTTGGGACCAATCAAGTGCACGGCGCTGGCGCTGGTGAAGTCCAGACGTTCAAGCCTACCGCCAGCGTAGACGCCGATATCCGCCGCCGCGATGAAGGGGATGGCCGTTTCCGCTGGCATGGCTCCCGTGTAAATGCCCTGGGCTTTGATGCTGCCCATGCCCATGAACACGTTTTCCATGAACATACCGGCCCGCACGAATAGCACGTTGAGACCGCTGAGCTTCTTCAGGCGTTCTTCGAAGTTGTGAAGCCCGACGATGGGGCCGGTGCCCGCGGTGTGGTGCGCGCCCAGGCTGCTCAGGAGCGCGACGTGGCGTACGCCGGCCGCCTCGACGCCGTCAACCAAGGCATCCATGACACGGGCCTGGTAGGCGCGAAAATCGTCGGTGGCCATGTTGGGTGGAATCAAGACATAGGCCGCTTCCGCGCCCGTCAAGGCTTCGCGAACGAAGCCAGCGTCCTCGATGTCGCCGATACAGCTTTCGGCGCCAGCCTTGGCCAAGGCGGCCAATTTCTCGCGCTTCCGGCCAACCACGCGAACCTTCTTGCCTGCCTTGAGCAGGTGGGCCGCGGCGGCCGCGCCTGTATTTCCTGAAGCTCCGAACACGCAAATCATGGGCATTCCTCCCTTGCTGACAACGGCTCGAACCCTGCCACGCGGAAGAGGACTCGGCAAAGCTGGTTTGGCCAGCCCGCGTTCAACGAACTTGCTGGAACGGTGTGCCCGAGGCCGTCTAGAATTCGATGAGCCAACCGGCAAGTTCACCACACTGCTCTTGAAGGTAGAGGATCATGAAATCGAAAAGACATCTTTGGGCCCTGGTTCTGCTGGCAGGTTTGCCCGTCGGTTGCAATAGCGGCAGCACGCCAGCGCCTGCAACCGGAGGCAGCGCGGCGGGCGGCAGCGGCCCAGGATCGGGCGGTGTGACAGCGACGGGCGGGACCGTCTCCACGGGTGGAAAGACCACGGGGACCGGGGGCGCCAGCGGAAGCGGTGGCAGCGCCTCGACGGGCGGGACAAGTGCGGCCCCCACGGGCGGTAGCAGCACGCAGACAGGTGGCACGATTGGCACAGGCGGGAGCAGCTCGCGCAATGGTGGCGCGACGTTCGTAGGAGGAAGTTCTGCTGTCGGGGGCAGTTCCGCGACGGGTGGCACGGTGGGGACGGGTGGCGGCAAGGACACCGGCGGCACGGTGGGTACTGGCGGCGCAGGCAGCGGTGGCAATCGGGACGGCGGGGCAGACGCGCGCCCCGATGTGGGTGGGGATGTGGGCTGGGATGGTGGCACGGATGTGGGCGCGGA
>Ga0302323_100005166_pt1 | contig 10679 bp, 14 predicted proteins | sample Fen_T0_3_FD_201950 | JGI IMG/M metagenome (GOLD analysis project Ga0302323, IMG submission 201950) | Peat permafrost microbial communities from Stordalen Mire near Abisko, Sweden - Fen_T0_3 | ecosystem: Environmental > Terrestrial > Soil > Wetlands > Permafrost | place: Sweden: Abisko... | reverse complement strand
CGCCGAGCTTCATGCCGGCAAAGATCCCGGCCGCCATCGCGGGGTGGTCGAAGGCCAGCTCGAGCAGGCCGGCGAGCTTGTTGGCGGCCTCGGGCGCGACCTTGGCGAGGCGAATCAAGCCGTGCATGAGCTCGGGCTTGGTGAACTCCGCGGTCAGCTTCTCCATGGCGATGGCCATCTGCGCCGACGGCGATTGGACGCGCTTGGCGGCCTCCTCGGCGACTCGTGCGGCATTGAGGTTGGAGGTGCCTGCCTGGCCAATTGCCGCGCGAAGTGAGTCGAGTGCGGCTTTGGTCTTGTCCTTGACCGTGCCGGTTGTCTCTTCGAAGGTCGACCGAAACACGTCCCCCAAGGACTGCACGACTTTCAACTGCTCGCCCTCGAACCCCTTCACGAGCAGCTCGCGCTTGCCGCCGGTCTTCTTGATGATGTCGGTGATGCCCTTTTCCCAATTGCTTCCCTTGGTTTCGACGCCGAACGCGACCATCATTTTCTTTCGGTGCGACGGGTCGCCCATTTGCTCGAGCAGTTGCATGGTGGCGTTGAGCGCCGGGCGCATGCCCTTGGTCGCTTCCTTGGCGAGAGTCGCCATGCCCATGATGCGCTCGAAGCCGCCGACGCCTTCGATGCCGAGCGCCTTGGCGCTCGAGCCAATCTTGTCGATGATCCCGTCCATCTCCTCGAGCGGGACATGGGCTTTGGTGGCCATGGAATAAGCGACCGCGAGCCCGTCGGCGATGTCCCCGTCGGCAACGTTGAATTTCTCGCCGAGCGCTCCCGCGATGGTGGCGAGCGTCTCCAGGGACGCGCCCGTACCGCGCGCCGTGATCGCCGCGGCCTGCATGGCGGCTTTTGAAAAGTCGAGGTTCTTGGTGCGCTCCTGGGCTTCTCGAAAGACGCCGGCCAAAGCGGTGGTCGACACGCCCCACTTGGTGGCCTCGGTTTGAGCGTCCTTCATGACGGACGCAAAGTTGATGGTGTCGCCCGACGCTGCCTCGACGTCGAAGGCGAGGGCCTTGAACGCGCTTCTCGAATCGAGCGCGCCTTTGACGGCGCCCGCGAGCGAGACGGCGCCGCCGAGCCCCGCGACCATGGTGAGGGTCGACTTGACCGCGGAGCCCATGTCGCCGACCGACTTCTTGAGCGATCCGAAGCCGGCCACCCCCACGCGCTTCCACGCGCTCTCGACCTTCTTCGCCTGCTTCTCGTTCTCTTCGCCGAGGCTCTTCAGCTGTCCAAGGAAGGTCCCTCCGTTCAGGGAGACTTTGACCGACGCGACCTTCTCAGCCATGGGACGACCCCTTCACGATTCGGTCAAATTCGTCCGACCCGCGAACGGCGCGCGCCACGTCGACGACGGTCAGGACGCCTGAGTCAAGGAGGCGCGTCGTTCCAAGAAGGACCTGCACGTCTCCGAGGTCAAAGCTGCGTCGGCCATAGAGAGAATGCAGCTGTGCTGCGAACGCGGCGCGAATCCGGTCAAAGGGAGAATGTTGCGGGACCTCCCGATCCCGACGATGCACTTCCAAAAGTCGTCTTCGGTCGGCGCGTCCAGGCGCGGGTCGAGCATCGACTCATAGACCGGATAGCGGTCCCAGAGCGCGGCGAGCGAGGAGTCGTCGAAGTGCTGCTCGAGCCATTCGGCCTGCTGGAATTGATCGTGGGGCGGGGCCGATTCCCGAATCGCCCTAGCCAAGATGCAGAGCGTGTCCATGTCGTCGAAAAGCGCGGGGTCTTTTTCGGGGTCCACGTTGGCACGCTTGGCCCACTCTCGCGCCTCCATCCGCGCCGAGCGCCGCTCGTTCTTTCGAAGCACACGCACGAGGATCTTGGTCTCCTCGAGCGCGCCCGTCTTGGTACGTCGGCGGATCGTGTCGGGAAAAAGCAGCCGGTCGCCTTGCTCGATGACCTCGAGCTCCTCCCAAGTCTTATTGGCGATTTCTGTCATCAGACCGTCTTGCCCTTAAAGGCGATGACGCATTTGATGGGAGCGTCGTCGGGCATCGTGATGGTGCGCGTCTCGACGGCGCACACGATCGAGAACGTTTCGCCTGGTATTTTGAGGCGGATCGTTTTGATTTGGCCCTTCTTGAGCATGGCGTAGTAGTCGCGCTCGAGCCCCGTCGGAGGGATGGTCGAATCGAAGGTGCCGTCGGTCTCTTCGTTGCCAAGAAATAGCCCAGCCGCCTGCTTTCGAAGCGTATGCACCACGGTTACCGTGCGCTTTTGGGTGACGGTGACGTTGGTCACGTCGATGAGGTCGCCATTGCCCATGGCGATGGCGCCTCTTTCAAATACCGGGAGCTCGTCGGACATTGGGGCCTCACGCTACCTTGTTGATGACCACGCCGATCTTGGCGAGCGGTTTGACGATGGCGAGGGGGACGGCGATGTCGACCTGCGTCTCGTCGGAGCTATTGATCTCGACACTGAGGGTTCCTTTGGCGATGGCCTCGTCGAGCTTGTCTCGTCGTGCGACGCCCTTCGGCTTGACCCACCAATCGAGCCGCCGGGTAAGACTGCACTTGATGTCCCGTGGCTGCACGACGCCCGCCGGCGGCAGCTCGTCGCCCTCTTTCAGGTCGACCACGATCTTCGCGCCACGGTATTCCACGGGCAAAAAGATCTCGAGGTCGTTGGCGATGGCGTACGATCCGTCGACGCCCGACACGTCGAAGCACCGGCCGTCCGGATTGCCGTTCTGGTCCTGGGAGTGACTGGTAATCGGTCTGACAAGTAGCGCCTCGCCCTGGCGATTGTACGAGACAATCGACACGCCATTGGACAGCGCATCCTCGCACTCGGAGAGCGTGGGGGTGTCCAACACGAGATTGGCAGCTCCCGCGAATTGGAGCACGGTCTCGATGCGGTTGGCGGCCGGGTCGAGCGCGACGGACGCCATGCGGGCGCCGAGCTCTTCGCCGCCAAGCTCCGACGGCAGGCCTCGGCCATTCATGCAAAACGGAAACTCGAAGACTGGGTCATTGCGCGCAATCGCGCCCGCCTTGGCGGCCGATAGGGTGCCGGTCATGCCCACGATGGCCTGCTGCAGCATGGCGTTTCGCCCCGTGTTGGCGCCGTTGATGTGGCTGCGAAGGCGAGCGACGTTGGTGGCGGCCCCAGCCGCTTGCGCGTCGGCATTCGACAGGCACGGCGTGATGTAGTCGTACTTCGTGCCGCTGACGATCTCGAGCGCCGTCGTGAAATCAGGCTCGGTCGTGCCGCCGGTGAAGCCAGGCCCGGCGGCTGTGGCCGTCCCGCCCGCGCCATCGACGAGCACGGCAGCATAAAGAACGTCGTTGCCCCACGGGCCCGGGACTGGGAACGTAAGCACGAGCACGCCTGCGCCGCTTGAGGAGGCCGTTGCGGGGATGTCGTCCCGAGCGTTCAGGGCCGCGACGCATCGAGCGGTGATGACGCCGCTGTCCTCGCCCGCGGCCCAGGCCACGTCACACGTTTTGCCCGCGATGTCCCAATGCACTGTGCGCGAAATGGTGGGGGTGCTGGCGAAGGTCACCTGCCCCGCGGCGGCCGCTCCGCCTGAGGCAAGAGGAGCGATGCCGTACAAGATTCCTGCCGTGTTACGCGCAAAAAACGCGCGGGCGGCGAGAAACCCAGGCGTTTTGGGGCCCCACGCGGCGCGCGCGTCGTCCGGGCTCGCGATGAGCCTCACCTCGGCGTTGGCAACGAGGGTGCCCACGGTGGAGCGCGGGGCGATGAGCAGCCCGAGGATTGCCGCAAGCCCCGGGCTCGAGGCGCCTGCGAGCAGGTTGACCGTCAAGAAGATTCCCGGGGTCTTTACAGTCGGCGATACCGCCAAGTCGACGCCCATGCCGCTACTCCTCTTTATCCGGCGATGTCGCCGCTCGCTGTTTGTATTCCGCTTCGGTCCGAACCCGTAGCGCGCCCTCGCGCACCGCCCGCGCGTACTCGCGCGCGAATGCTCGAGCCTCTTCGTCTGGGATGAAGACGACCCGCGAGGTGTCCATCACGACCTTGCACGGGTCGGTCGGGTCGCGCTCGGCGCCGATGAGAAGTCCTGGGCACGGAACGCCCGCCACACGTCGCGTCGTACCAAAGCGCGTGACCAGATGTCCTTCGACGCTCGATAGGTAGAGGCCGCTCATGGGGCTGAGAATTGAGCCCCTGGCTAGGGGGGGCAGGTTCAGGACTCGGCCATCGGCACTTCGTGGTCGGTCACAAGCGGCAGCGGATTCGGGTCCGTGGTGCCCGAATCGAGGCGCGTATGGACCCACGGACCGAACGTCTTATGCTCACGTCCGACCAGCACATTGGCGGTCGAGAGGGTCATTCGGTAGACGTAGAGGGTCGGGCTGATAACGTGTCGGCCCGCGCTGTGAATGGAGAGGCCTCGAATCGACGAGAACACCATCCCGTCGACCTTCTGCCGGTCGATCATCACTTCGCTGAGCTCATCGAGAATCGCCAGCCCTTGCTCGCGCCGCATGGGGTCAGAGTCCTGGCGCGAGGTGACAATGAAGAGATCCCACGTCATGCGTTGCAGTGACCGGGCTCGACCGAGCCGCGATTGGCGCGGACCGAGGGGTTGCTCGCGCATGCCGTCGTCGGGCTCTTGCCCCTGCCACGCCAAGAGGAGCGCGGGAAAAAGCGACAGATTCGCGCGAAAGAGGTCGAGTCCTGGGGCGGGGGCCTGCAATTGCTCGAAGAGCTTCGCCTCTTGGACCCCTACCATGGTCGCATTGGGCGCGCCGCCCGTCATGGCGCCCGAGACGGTGGCCGTGGGCATAATGCCAGCGGGCACCGGAAGCCAGCGTAGGAGCGTGCCCGTGGCGAGGTTATGCGCTTGGCCTCCGAGGACACTCAGCACCGGCACGGGCGTTCCGGTCGCCACGACGGGCCAAGAGCCGTCGGCAGTCGCCGGGTTCACGGCCGTCTTGAAAAGCAGGTCGCGTATCTGTCCGCCAAGGACGGGCGCGGCGTGCGTATTGGCGTCGATGCGCCCGGAGGCCTCCGTCGACGAGATAAGCGCCGTGCCCGTCGCTCGTGTGCCTGTTAGCGGCGCCACCAAGGCCAAGAGCGCCCGGGCATCGTGCAGGATGCTCACGCGGCGCTCCGCGCGAGCGCGGTCAGGATGATGTCGGTCGCCTGACTGAGCAGCTCGTCGTCGTCGATGTCGAAGGGGTTACGGTACGGGATGACGCGGCGTGGCTCTTGGCTCGTATGGAAGATCATGTACGGGACGTTGGTGTAGGCAACGGCTGCGTCTGCCTCGACAAGGGGGAACACCGAGCCGGCGGCGATGGCCGTGTCCTGAAGGAGCTTCGGGTCCCCGCCCTTCTTCAGCCGGCGCTTGAGCGTCGAAGCAGCAAACGGCGCCCACTTTCCGTGTCCGGCGGTTTGAAACTCGTCCTCGACCTGGCCAACCATGATCTGGGAGATCTGCCCAAGGGCCGAGCCGATGCTGCCGGCGTAGCGCTGCTCGAGGTCTTTTAGGATCGTGCCGAGCTCGTGCGCGTTGATGATGATCGTGGACTCGTCCACTAGAACCCTCCGGCTCCCCCGGGATTACCGCGGTTGGGGTCGGGCGCGAAAATGTAGGTCGCCATCTGGCCCTGAGGCAGGATTTGCCGCCCGCCGATGATGGGATGCTTGCCCGCCATCGCCTCGGCGCGACTGCGCAGGGCGCCCTTGGCGAGCCTTTCGAAGTGCTTGACGGCGTCCTGGTACTCGACGCGATATTGCGCGACGCCGTCGGCGTTACGCCACTCAGATTTTCCCTGCGCCCCGTAGTAGAGGGCGACCCATGCGATGTTGCGCCGAATCAGGGGGTCCTTGGCGAGCTCGAGCAGTTGCTCGCGGCCCCAGCCCTCGAGCCCGCACGTGTCGAAAAAAGCCGACGCTTGCTCGCAGACGACTTCGACCTGCGCGGGGTCGGCCGTGCCGCTGCCGTCTGCCGCAAATAGCTGGTCGACGCGGGCCGCCCCGATGTTGCCAATCAAGTCGCTCTGGTCGATGTAGGCCATGGCCGTTACCGGTCGAACTCTTCGGCTTTGTCGTCGACGGGTTGGGCGCCGGTAAGCAGGTGCAGCACCCCGCGCATGCGTTTGCTGTGCACTTGCGACCCGTACGCCGTTCCCACCGCCTCGACCGACCGCGAGAACGCCGCCGCCCCGCTGCCCATGGCGGCGACCAGCGCGATGCAATGCATCTGCAGGTTTTGCAGATCGGACACGATGAGAGCGACTTGAGTGTCTCCGGTTGCCATGGGGCTATGCTCGGCGCGCTCAAGTGCTCGGGCAGGTTACCGGAGCTCCTCGGTGGCGGCCCCCGAGGCGATCACCTGCTGAAAGACGTCGACCGGGACGGTGTACGCCTGCGCCGGTTGGTTGGGATGAGATGGCGTAAGCATCACGACGTGCGCGTGCTCGTGGCCCTCGGGGTTCAGCCGTGCGCCCTCCGTGCGTAGCGTGTCACGAGCGCCGCTGTCGAGCACCGTCAGGCGGATGTTGGCGCGAGGAATGATGCGCCCGGTGGGCCTGGCCACCTTCTTTCGCCGCACGATCACCGTCTCAAATTCGCCGTCCTCTTCGAGCACTTTGCCGGGCACGATGCTGCGCAAGGTGGCTTCGAGCTCGGCGATGCGTTGGTTGGCGCGCGACAGGTCCACGACGCGCTCGTTGTGGCTCTCGGTCAGGCGCGCGACGTCGTATTGCGCGCGCCGAAGACTGTCGGCGGTCTCAACCTGGGCGTTGTCCGCGGGGCCGAGCTCCGCGGGGCTTCGGTTCTCAGCGCTCTGGCGGTCTTCAGGGGTGGCGCTCGGGCGGTCTTCGGGTGCGGCGCCTAGGCCAGAGTCGTCGGTTGCAGTCGCCGGAGTCGGGTCGCTTTTCGGATGCTTTGCCATGCGGCAAGGCTGCCCCAAACCCCCGCGCCAGGCAGCTTGCCTCTCTATGCACCAAGGGGCAAAAAAAAGGCCCCCCATTTCGAGGAGCCTCTGATGCATCGGTTTTAGCGCCGTGTTTCAATCCCCTCGTCAACGGGGCAGCACGTCGCGACAAGAGAAGTTGACCACCGATCGAGTGGATTGGTCAACCAAAAAAGTGGTAGGCGTCGGCTCAATGTCCGAGCGCAAGAGTCTGGCCGAGATGGCGGGGGAATTTCTGCGCGAAGCGGCAGTACTCATCGCCGTTTTCGGAATCCTCGACAAGGTTCTGCGGAACGAAGGGCCTACTCTGGCGTGGACGGTGGCCGTCCTGGCCGTCGCCTTGATCCTGCTCGTGGGGGGCTGCATACTCGAACGACGGAGGCAGTCATGAGCGGCGAGTGGACGTACCTGGTCGGTCTGGTCATCTTGGGCGCCGTCGTGTTCACCGCTGGCCTGGTTGCGGCAAACCGCGAGCGAGCCGAGCACCGTCGCAAGCAGCAGAAGCCAGCCGAGCAGCACGACTCCGTGCCGCACTTCGTTAGGTAGCCCGCAACGCAAGGGCGAGTTACGGGTGCCTTGGCTTGAGTGTCGTTTCTGCGTGGCGCTTCAAGCGAAACTGGATGGCCGACTTGTCGACGCCAAACTTGGCGGCAATGGCTCTCAGGGACATGCCCCGAGCTCGGTCGGCCAGAATGGTTCGCAACGCCTCGGGCGAGATTTTGTGCTTGTACTTGTATCGTGGGTCGGTGCGCTGTCCTCCCACGCGAAACGCTTCGACCGGAGAGAATCCACGCGCGAGCCTGCTGCGCACCGTTTTTCGCGCGACGCCGAGCTCACGGCACCACGCTGAAATGTTTTTGGTGCGCCCATCGAGCGTAACCTTTCTCCCCTTGCCGGCTGAGATGCATTCACGACTGCAGTGGCGCTTCTTCGGAAAGAACTTCTCGGCATAGGCCGTCATTACAAACGGAGCCTTGCACACGATGCAGTGACGGATACCGACCACGGTCGCTCGGAGCAGATCGTCGTGGGCGCGCCGCACCTCTGCCACCTGAGCGCGCTCGGAGGGCGTCATCGATGCTAGCCTGCGGGCCGTAGTGACTCTGCACCCATCCAGGTGCATCCGGTATTTGAGCCACATCTGATGGGCAATGTGGCCCCAAAGGGCGTAAGGGTTGTCCCGAAATTCGAGCGCAATCTCCTCTTGCAAGAGGAGTTCGGCGAGTTCGGTCACTGACTCTTTCGCGTCAAGCCCAATCTTGGCAGCCGTTATCTCGTGCCACATCGGTCAACTCCGAAAGTAGGGGCGTGCGGCCGATTCATGATCGCTCCGCCGCGAGCCCAAGCTCCATCATCCGGCGCTTGCGCCACTGGGCGCCGTCACGCATTGCCTGGTCGATGCAAGCGCCAAGCGCTGGACTGAATAGGTCGCCTTTCACTTTTTCGGGCTGCCAGTGAAACGCGCGCAGTTGCGGCTCGAGCAGGCCCACCAGCGCGTCGCCGTGCTTGATGTTGTCGTCCATCCAGCTGGGCGGCATGCTGCCGGCTAGGCAGTGGAGCGACAGCGCGCATTTACAGGCCAAGACCGAAACCGGGTCGATGTCCGTGCCGTAAACGCAGTGGATAGCCACCATCCGGCGAGCTAGGTCGACTGGACCGCGGTAGCCCGCCTCGATGAGCTTGTCGGCAAGGTAGTCGATGGTGCAGAGCTGGAACACGCCCGCCCCGACGGCGGGGTCGCATAGCCGGAGCTGGAGGATCTGGTCGACCGTGACGCGGTGGCCGTCGGCGCCGAGGGTGCGCAGCAGCGGGTCGATGGTCTTGACGGTGACGTCGTGAGCTAGGGCGAGTGGGGTGTACTCGGAGGAATTGGCGCCAGCGCACAGGACCTCGTTGGCTCGCCCAAGATGCCACGGCGTGCGATCGGCCTCCGGAATTGAGTCCAGTGCTACGCCGATGGCTTCGCGGCTCTTGGTGTCGATATCGCAGACGGGCACGAGGTGCTCGGCGGTCATCTTGTTCCTGGCGCCCGGGCGGCCCGCGCAAAAGCCCACGTACACAAACGCCACCACCGCTTTTCTGAGCGTCGCCGAGTCGAGATCAGGAAACCGGGCGCGCAAGATCCCAAAGATTGCCAGCGCGGCGCGCCCCACCGGGTCCTTCGGCAGCTTCGGGGCAGCGCCGGCCTTCTCGGCTTTGCGCGCCCGGGCGGAGGCGTTGCCCGATCGGAGCTCGATGAGAGCGCCGAGCAGGACGGCGTCGACCGCGTGCGGGGCGGGTGGCTTTGCCGATTTGGGCGCCTTGCCGACCTTGGCCTCGGCGTGCCTCGGCGTGCACCGACCCGGCACGGTGGCTCGCCCCAGGTTGCGCCCGCGGAATCTGCGGCCGCTCAAGGCGTGCTCCCAAGAGCGCCACAACGCACTCGGGCCGGGTCCTCTTTCGAGGGTTCGATCGCGATGGTCGCGGCGCTTTCAATGGGGCCACCGGGTTGCCCCGGTGGAAGTCCCCGGTTGCCCGGGGGACAGCACGTCGCGACCCAGGCAGGTAACCACCGATTGGGCAGGCAGGTCAACCCAAAACCGCGCCACACGGCTATCGCAGGGCTCCCGTGATGAGCCCGCCGCAGTTGGAGCCCGTCAAGACGGCGATGTCGGCCATCGAGGCCACGACCATCGTGCCGCCGAGCGAGCCGCGCGCGTCGACGAAAAATTCCCGAGTCTCGAAGCCGACGCCCGACGGGCCACGGCGCCGGAACGAATAGGTGGTGGCCATCTCCTCGCCGTCCTGGGGCACGCCGGGGGGCGTGGTCACGCCGACGACAGCTCCGTCGGCCACGATGTAATCGAGGGCGCCGGTGACCTCGTTTTTCACCTTTGCCGCCGCCACCTTGAAAGTGCCCAGGCCCGGGATTTGGTAGTCGATGGTCGTGGAGGCGTAGTTGGCGCCTGCGATGCGCTGAATCGCCTGGTCGGCGGCGCCGTCGCCAAGCATCGAGCGCATGCTATTTCGTACGTTGGGGTGGCGGAGCATCGCGCACGCCGTGTTGTAGTTGAGCCAGTACGCATTGATGGGCTGGGCGCTCTTCGAGTACATCGTCTGAATGTCGAAAACCGGGTCGCTGTTATTGCCGTAGCCTGACCCGGTGAGGTTTCCCCATTGGTACCCGTCGGTCAGCGCGATGACGTTGGCCGGCGTCCAATTGGTCGACAAAGTGAGCATCGACCAGACGTCGCATTCGCGATCGAGCTGAATCAGCCGCTTGCACTTTTTCGCCGCCGTCTGCCTCGGGCGGTAGTTATTGCCCGTTTGCATCTCGGTGGCGCGCGGAATGAAGCTCCCGATGAGGCGGTCGACGACCTTGTACTCGATGAGGCTGGAGCTCGGATCGACCTCGGGGATGGCGCCGGTCAGCGAGGCTTTCACATCGACCCGGCGAAACGTGTCGTCGCTCGAGAAGTTTCGGGCCTTGTCCTGGTCGTTGTCGACGAGCACGGGCGGCGACGCTTCGTCCGCGCGAAACTCAAACGGCATGTAGCCGGCGAGGTAAGTCGGCATCTCGGTCGGATCGTGGACGTCTTGAGGTTGCAGGGCGAGGTTGATTCGTTCGCCGTTGACCAGAACGATGGAGGACTGCCGTCCTACGGGCAGCTCGATCATTTGGCCAGCGCGCCCAAGGGGGCTGTCCTCTGCGAGCTTGAGCTTGATTCGATCGAGAGCCATCGTCGTTGTTCTCCTATGTCTTGGTCACGCCGAGAGCGAGGCCCCGGGCCCCGCG
>Ga0302323_100005165_pt1 | contig 10680 bp, 5 predicted proteins | sample Fen_T0_3_FD_201950 | JGI IMG/M metagenome (GOLD analysis project Ga0302323, IMG submission 201950) | Peat permafrost microbial communities from Stordalen Mire near Abisko, Sweden - Fen_T0_3 | ecosystem: Environmental > Terrestrial > Soil > Wetlands > Permafrost | place: Sweden: Abisko... | reverse complement strand
GCGCAAGCGAGGAACCGAGTCCCGATTTATCGGGACGTTGAGTTCTTTAAAAATGTGCATAAAAAAACGGCAGCGATTTTCGCTGCCGTCAACTCGTGTGCGGAATATTTTATTAATATCCCGGATTCTGCTGAGTTTTAAGTTTAGGATTGGCTTCGAGTTCTCTTGCCGGTATCGGGAAGAGCAACTTAGGATCATTATATGGATATGAAACAACATTCTGATGCAATCTTCTTACGTCATGGATCTTAAATCCTTCAAATGCCAGTTCAAGTCTCCTTTCAAGAAGAATATCAGCAAGTGTTACCGTAGCAGCAGCAGTAAGACCAGCCCTTGTATGAATTACATTATAATCAGCCAGCGGAGTAGCACCAATGTTTGTTGAGAGTCTTACATTACATTCTGCTCTGATAAGATACATTTCAGGAAGACGAATTAAATTTATTACTCCATACTGATTGTTCCATTTACCACATCTCTCAGCTCCATTGCCAATAAAAAACAGGTCCCTTCTCTGATCTCCTGCAGGATATAAATTCAGATGGCCGTCAAGAATATCAATGTCTCCATCTCTTCCTCCAAATTCAGGAACTGAAAAGAATTCTGTCATCGAACTGAATCTGTCCTGAGGAGTAATCTGTGTGGCAAAGATATCTTCAGCAGTATTATTATCCTGATTAAATACATCAGCATATGAGGGCAGGATTGAATAAGCACCCGAAGCTATAACAGTATTTGCAGCATCCCTTGCATTAGCATATTCACCCCTCTGCAGATAGACCCTTGCCAGGAGAGCGTTTGCAGCGCCACTGGAAGCATAAACATCATTATCCTTGGGAAGTAATGAAGCAGCTTGAGTGAGGTCGGCAAGAACCTGGGTATATACCTCATCGACGGTGTTGCGGGTAACGAAACTGGTTGCAGTGATTCCTTGAGTGGGTGTTGTAATCAGTGGAACACCAAGTTGGGTATTTGCTACTCCAAACTGATATTGATCAGCAAAAAAGCGTACAAGATCGAAATACATAAGCCCGCGAAGAAATAGAGCCTCACCCTGAACTCTGTTGCGGTCGGCATCTTTTACTACAGCGAGTGCGGTAAGTATGTTATTTGCTGTATTTATAACCTCATAGCTGTCTACCCATTGCACTTCTGCTTCAGAATTTGTGGCAATCATAGTTTTGTTAAAAATCTGACGAGGGTCAATGTAAGTCCCGACCCACTGGATCTCGCCGTTACCACCAAGCAGTTCTGCATTACGGAGGATGTTTCCACCGTAAATTCCTGGTAAAGCAAACTCCGAATATGCTCCTGTAAGAACATGTTTAACATTTTCATCCGATGTAAGAGCAATATTCTCGCTTATATTCTGAGAAGGCTCCAGATCGAGATACTTGTCGCATCCTGTGAATATTCCACAGAGTACTACTGTTGATATTATTGAAATTATTCTATTCATCGTTTCTGATTTTTAAATTTTATAACCCGATATTAATTCCGAAGACAATTGACCTTGGCTGAGGAGCGGAATAAAAATCGCATCCCGAAGTTATATTATCATTCAGAAAATCAGTTGATACTTCCGGATCCCATCCCTTATACTTTGTAAAAGTCAGAAGGTTCTGTGCCTGAATATATATCCTCATCCTGTCAAGGCCGGCTTTACTAACTATCTTTTTGGGCATCTCATAACTGAGCATAAAGCTGCGGAGTTTCACATAGGAACCATCAGACAGGTACCTGCTGTTACGGCTCTGATCGCCATTGTCCCAGCCCAGTCTGGCCTCGGGTACATCGGTCACATCTCCGGGTTTCTTCCAGCTGGCCAGCTGAGAAGTTAACTGGTTATCGTACCATACCCCGTTTGCAGCCATCCACTGGTCGCCGATAAGATGAATCTTGTTGCCAGTAACACCCTGGAATGTAAAGGCCAACTCAATCCCTTTAAATCCAATGGTATTGGTCATAGCTCCGAGAAAATTTGGAGTGGGGCTTCCAAGAACCACGAAATTTGCATTGGTAAAGGTATTGGTTGTTGCTTTTGGGTTGATTATTTTCCCCGTGGTGGGGTCCTTGGCGTTTATGTACCAGAGAGCATCGCCATTTGCAGGATCTACGCCTGCATATTGTGCTCCGTAGAATACACCAATGGGCTGTCCTACCATAACAATATTCATATAACGGGCACTTCCCTGATCGATAATTGTCTGAGTTCCAAGACTTGTAACCTCATTCTGATTATATGAAAAATTAAAATTGGTGCTCCATGTAAAGGTCCCGGTAACATTATTAGTGTTAAGTACAAACTCAAATCCTTTGTTTTGGACTGAGCCTATGTTCTTCAATTGTGTCGAATACCCTGATGTTGAAGGAACAGGCACATTAAGCAAGAGATCTTTGGTCTTCTTGATATAATAATCTATTTCTCCTGAAATACGGTTTTTAAAGAATCCGTAATCAACACCAAAATCGAGTTGTCTAGTTGATTCCCATCCTAGATCAGGGTTAGGAATCTGTGATGGGGTAAGACCCGACAGGCTGTTATAATTAGCAACACCATAAAGGCCCAGCTGACCAAAGTTTCCAATACCAGCATTACCCGTAAGACCATAGCTTGTGCGGAGCTTAAGAAAACTCAGCACCGGACTGTTTGCCAGGAAGTCTTCTTTGGTTAAAACCCATCCGAGAGAAGCAGCCGGGAAAACTCCGTATCTGTTATTCTTTCCAAACCTTGAAGAACCATCAATACGTCCCGAAAGGGTAATCAGGTACTTGGCTTTATAGTCGAAGTTAACCCTTGAGAAATATGAAAGAAAACTGTATTTTGTAATTGAGGATGTGCCAACGGTAATTAACCCGGCACTTGCAAGAGTTTTCAGTTCATCAAGAGGGAATTGCTGTCCTTCAGTGCGAGCATTATCAACTACTGTGTATTGAAATTCTGTTCCCAGAACTGCACTTAAACCAAAATCACCAAAACTTTTCAAGTAATCGAAGTACGATTTCGAAGTAATATTCTGGTTTTGACCATAGTTAGCAAAACCATAACCATTTACTCCTGTACCTGCTTCGGTAAGTTTCCCATACCTTCCATTTTCTTTAAGATTATAAAGATCAAACCCAAACTCATTTCTCCATTTTAGCCCGTCCATTAAAGTAAATGTCAGGTAACCATTGGCTATTGACCTGTACTCAAGAATATCCCTTGTTGCATATTCAACATCAAGCAGGGGGTTATAGTAGGTTGTTGTTGGAGTATTATACAAATTCCCATCGAGATCCCTTGGAGGGGTTACCGGCGACAAAGCTACAAGTTGCATAGGTGTTGAGAAAGCATTGTCTGCTGAAACCTGGTCAATTTTTGTCCTGTTTAAACTTAAAGCGAATCCAAGATCAATAAATTTGTTAACTTTATTATCTATATTCAACCGGGCTGAGATCTTTTCAATACCATTTGATACAAGAATACCTTCACTATTATTATAAGCAAGGCTGGTAAAGTATTTCAGTTTATCATTACCGCCCTGAGCAGACATATCAGCCGAGAATATTTTTCCTTTCTGGAAGGCAAGATCCTGCCAGTTAGTATTGACTTTTGATCCAAGATAGTTTCCACTTGCATCAAGATTAGCTGCCCATCCCGAATATCTTTTAAGCCTTGTCTCAACATGGTTCTGCCAGTAAGTGCTTGTTCCGAGCGGATCGCCATTTGCAATGTCTTCCTGAACATCTCCGTTTACAGCCGATGCCCTGAAATAACTTATATACTGATCGGTATTCATAAAATCCCTTTTGTGTGAGGCTTCATTAAAACCTGATTGTATTGTAAAGTTTAGTTTCGTGGCACCACTGATCCCCTTTTTAGTTGTAATTATGACCACACCATTTGCTCCCCTCGACCCATAAATTGCTGATGAAGCTGCATCTTTTAGTATATCAATTGACTCAACATCATTGAAGTTTATTGAAGTTAAAGGATTAATAACAGCACCCGAAAAGTTTAAAGGTTCTGTAGTAAGAGGGATTCCATCCACAACAAAAAGAGGCTGGTTAGTTGCTGAAATAGATGATGATCCTCGAATCCTCATGTTTGTTGTACCTGTCGATTTCCCGTTCACCGATTCGATAAATACACCTGCTGTTTTTCCCTGAAGTGCCTGCTCAACAGTTGGTACAGGAATATTTTTGAGTATACCTCCGTCCACTTTGGAAATACTCCCTGTGACTTTCGATTTAATCTGTGTACCGTATCCGACAACAACCACTTCATTTACTCCAACCAGATCAAATTCGAGAGCTACATCATAAACGCCTGAAGCGCCAACAACGACCTCTTTGGTCTTCATACCTACATAACGAAATTCAATCGTAGCACCCTGCGAAGCGCTTATCTGATATTTCCCGTTTATATCAGTGACCACTCCGGTTGAGGTTCCTTTAATCAGTACTGTAGCTCCGATAATAGGAAGTTTATCTTCCGAACCCGAAACAGTACCTGTGATAGTTTTTTGCTGTGCTGCTGCAGGCAGCAAAAAACCACAGAATACAAAAATTAACAATAGAAGTTTTCTCATAATTCTTAGTTTAGGTTATAATAATTGTTCAAATGGAATCAACGAATCCCTTTTAATGTTTATAACGCAGGTAAACGTCATAAAACAAATTTATAATCTTTTATTACAAATCTATAGTTTTTATTCAAAATCACTGAAATATTCTTTTAATTTAAAACCAAACCATCAAAATAATTTAATTACACCTGTTTTTAGTTACAAATTAACAAAATGCACTTCTGACTTTACATGTGTTAATAAATATCAAACGGATTTTTCCCCGTTAAGGGAATGGCCCACGTGATCTTAATTCTATTTTACGTATTTTTGTTAACTCTTCTAATCGAATATTTTAATCCCACTTATGGCAGGATTTGCACATTTACACGTTCATACTCAATACTCTATACTCGACGGGGCTTCTAATATCCCGTTGCTGATAGACAAGGTTAAATCACTGGGAATGGAAGCCATTGCCATCACCGATCATGGAAACATGTTTGGTGTTAAAGAATTCCATAACAGCGCAACAAAAAAAGGGATAAAACCTATAATCGGATGTGAGATATATGTGGCAAAAAGATCGATAGAAGATGTATCGGGGAAAGAGGACCGTTCAGGCGATCATCTGATTCTCCTGGCTAAAAACCTTACCGGCTATAAGAATCTTATCAAACTGGTTTCAATTGCCTGGATAAAAGGTTTTTACTATAAACCGCGTATCGATAAAAAACTATTGATCAAGTATAAGGAGGGACTTATAGCGTCTTCTGCATGCCTGGCCGGAGAGGTTCAGGATGAAATTCTCAATGGGACAATGTCGGGTGCGGAGGCTGCTCTCAAGAGTTATCTTGACATTTTTGGTGAAGATTTCTACCTCGAGATTCAGAGACATGAGACTTATGATCCCGATGCGGACCGGTCTGCATTTCCACTTCAGCAAAAAGTTATTGAAGCCTTTAAAAAGCTTTCTGTCAAATATAATGTACGCCTCATAGCAACAAACGATATCCACTTTATTAATGCGGAGGATGCTGAAGCTCACGACAGACTGATTTGTATTAATACCGCCAAAGACATAGATGATCCGAACAGACTGAGATATTCAAAGCAGGAATATCTTAAGGATGAAGAGACTATGCGTACAATCTTCAGCGATGTTCCTGAAGCAATAGATAATGTTGCCGGTCTGGTTGCCAAAATTGAAAAATACAAGCTCGATCACGATCCCATTATGCCGGAATTTGATCTGCCTGAAGGTTATACTGATAAGGACCAGTATCTCAGGTTCCTTACCTACAAAGGTGCCGAAGACAGATGGGGGTCACTGACAAAGGAACAGACCGACCGGTTGGATTTTGAATTGGAAATGGTTGCCAAAATGGGTTTCCCCGGATACTTTCTTATTGTCCAGGACTTTCTGCGCGCTGCAAGAGAAATGGGAGTCTCGGTTGGGCCCGGAAGAGGATCAGCTGCTGGATCAGCGGTAGCATATTGTCTGAGAATCACAGATATAGATCCGATAAAATATGGTCTTCTTTTCGAACGATTTCTAAACCTCGACCGTATTTCAATGCCTGATATTGATATTGATTTTGATGAAGACGGAAGAGAAGCAGTATTGAAATATGTTGTTAATAAATACGGACACGATAAAGTTGCTCACATAATCACTTTTGGGTCGATGGCCGCAAAAATGGCAATACGTGATGTTGCTCGTGTACAAAAATTACCTCTGCCTGATGCTGACAGGCTTGCAAAGCTTATTCCTGAACGACCCGGGATAACGCTGAAAGCAGCTTATGCCGAAGTACCGGAACTTGCGCGTGAAAGAGAATCTTCCAATAAACTTATTGCTCAAACACTGAAATATGCCGAGGTCCTTGAAGGTTCAGTCAGACAGACAGGAGTTCATGCATGCGGTATAATTATCGGTAAAGACTCTCTTGACAATTATATTCCTCTGTGCACAGCAAAAGATACTGATCTTTATGCAACACAATATGACGGAAGCCATGTTGAGTCAGTCGGTCTTCTTAAAATGGATTTTCTGGGTCTGAAGACTCTCTCCATCATCAAAGATGCTGTTGATAACATAAAACTATCAAAAGGTATAGAGATCAACATTGATACACTGCCTCTTGATGACAAAAAAACTTTTGAGCTTTTCAGCAACGGAGAGACGACAGGAATATTCCAATTCGAATCAACCGGAATGAAAAGATACCTGAGAGATCTGGAACCGAACCGGCTTGAGGATCTTATTGCCATGAATGCTCTTTACCGTCCCGGACCGATGGAGTATATCCCAAAATTTATCCGCAGGAAGCATGGTACTGAAAAGATCGATTATCCGATCCCTGTAATGGAAAAATATCTCGACGACACATATGGAATTACTGTTTACCAGGAACAGGTGATGTTATTGTCGCAGGAGCTGGCAGGGTTTACGAAGGGGGAAGCCGATTCCCTTAGAAAAGCCATGGGAAAAAAGAAACGCTCCATTATGGACGAAATGAAGCTGAAGTTCCAGGAAGGATGTTCAAAGAAGGGCTATAATGAAGAAATTGTAAATAAAATATGGTCCGACTGGGAAGCATTTGCCCAATACGCTTTTAATAAATCACATTCAACCTGTTATGCCCTCATTGCTTATCAGACAGGTTATCTTAAAGCTAATCATCCGGCAGAGTATATGGCTGCAGTACTCAGCCGTAACATAAGTGATATCAAAAAGATCACAACTTTTATGGACGAGACCCGCAGAATGGGGATGGAAGTGCTTGGACCCGATGCAAATGAGAGTAACGTTAAATTCACGGTAAATAAAGACGGAAACATAAGATTCGGACTTGGGGCAATCAAAGGAGTCGGCGAAAGTGCTGTATTACAGCTTATTGATGAAAGAGAAAAAAATGGCCTTTATAAGGATATATATGATCTTGTTGAAAGAGTAAACCTTAACTCACTTAATAAGAAAAACCTTGAAGCTATGGCAGTTGCCGGCGCACTTGATTGCTTTTCTAAAATAACAAGAGCACAATATTTTTCTCTCGACACCAAAGGATCAAGCTTTATTGAAAGTATAATAAGATATGGGAATAATTCCAAGAGCGTAAAAACCTCGAGTCAGCAATCTCTCTTTGGCGAAACCGGCGGATTTGATATGATAAAACCCGAACCGGCACCCTGCCCCGATTGGCCCAAACTCGAAAAACTTAACCGAGAAAAAGAGGTTATCGGTATCTATCTGTCCTCGCATCCGCTTGATGATTTCAAACTTGAGATAAATACTTTTACGACAGCAACACTTGCCGACCTTCAGAACCTCCGCGAATATCTTGATCGTGATGTTGTGGTAGCAGGAATGGTGACCGACATAAAAACCGGCATTGGTAAAAATGGCAAACCTTACGGGTCATTTACATTGCAGGATTATTCCGATTCCTTCCGGTTCATGTTGTTTGACAAGGATTACATTGACAACAGCAAGTTCTTTATTGCCGGCTATTATCTGCTGGTTAAAGGCAGGGTACAGAAACGAAAGTACAAAGAAGAAGAAATTGAATACAGGATCAAAACAATTAATCTGTTATCGAGCGTCAAGGATGAACTTATTAAAACTGTAACTCTGAAAATTGATCCGGAAAATATCGATAATGAAATGATTAATAATCTGAAAAAGCTGATAAATGAACACAAAGGTGAAACTGAGCTTAAATTCCTATTTCTCGATCCTGATGATAAAATTTCTCTGCCCATGTTTTCCAGAACATTCAGGATAAGGTTAAATAACGAATTACTAACCTACCTTGAAGACCATCCAGGAATAGAATTTAAAGTAAATTAGCTATCTTTGCAACAGATATTTATTACTATTTAAAATATAAAATATTATGGCAATTGAGGTAAATGATGTGAACTTCGATGATGTGGTTATTAAGTCCGACAAACCAGTATTGGTGGATTTTTGGGCTGAATGGTGCGGACCCTGCAGGATGGTTGCTCCGATCATGGAAGAAATTTCTCATGAATACGAAGGAAAAGCCCTCGTGGTAAAATGTGACGTAGACAGCAGCCCTGCTGTAGCTGCAAAGTATAGTATCAGGAATATACCTACTATACTCTTTTTCAAGGATGGGAAAATTGCCGATAAACAGGTAGGAGCAGTTCCTAAAAGTAACTTCGTGGTAAAACTGAATGCTCTTATTTAAGAAATAAAATAATGAATTTGGCCGTTCAGATAAACTGTAACGGCCTTTTTAATAACCTTATATGACAATTTGTGTATTTGCCTCATCGAGCAGCCGTATCGACAATGAATATGCAATCGCTGCTGCAAATCTTGGAATGCTGCTTGCCCGGGCTAAAATCGAGGTTGTTTATGGTGGTGGCGGAATAGGATTGATGGGCAAACTCGCTGATGCTGTTCTTGAAAACGGAGGAAGAATAACCGGCGTTATCCCCTCATTCATGAAAGATGAAGGATGGGATCATCGTGGGGTAAGCGAGATGATTATCACTTCTGATATGGGAGAAAGAAAAAAACAGATGTTTACACTGGCAGACGCTGTTGTCGCCTTGCCCGGAGGGGTCGGTACACTTGAAGAACTAACTGAAGCCATGACATTGAAGCAGTTAGGTCTATATCAGGGTCCGATCATAATCCTGAATACAATGAATTTTTATAAATCATTTATTGAATTTCTCGAACACATGGTATCCGGTCACTTTCTCAGGTATGAACATAAAGGTATGTGGGAAATTGCCGGCACAGTAGAAGAAGTTATCGCTCTCCTCGGTAAAAAGGAAGACTGGCACAACGATCCGCGAAGTATTGCAAGGATTTAATTTTCAGGTATTTTCGTGCCAATAAATAGAATATCATCCACCTGATCCAGATTACCTTTCCAATCCAATATTTCTTTTTCAAGCTTCTCTTTTTGCGCATTTACAGGAAGCTGCCATATCTCTGAGAGAAGTTTTTTAATATTTCCCGATTTATATTTTTTAATAGCCGGAGATCCAAACTGATCTGCATAACCATCGGAACACATGTATATCATATCTCCTGGCTGAATATCAACAGGTTGATTAGTAAAGCTTTTCCTCTCATCCATGGTTGTCATTCCAATAGGGAATCTGTCACCTCTATAGACAAATACTTCTCCTTTTCTGACAACATACAGTGGATTATATGCTCCGGCGAATTCGAGTGTAAAATTCTTCTTGTTGAAAGCTATCAGAGCCAGATCCATTCCGTCGTTAATTGCTTTTTCATGGCGTTGCATAAGAGCTTTCATAACTTCAACATTGAGCTGGTCCACAATGGCAGAAGGACGTGTAAGCCCGTATTCCCTTACAACTTTATTCAAAGAGTTATGACCGATAATTGACATAAAAGCACCCGGAACACCGTGCCCAGTGCAGTCAACCACTGCTATGAACTGCCAGTCACCATTATCATACATCCAGTAAAAGTCACCACTTACAATATCCTTTGGCATAAACAGAACGAAAGTTTCCTCGAATGTGTCCTCCCTGGGGAGCATTGCCCTTTGTATACGCTCTGCATATCTTATACTTGCTGTTATATCCTTATTTTTCTCTTCTATCTCCTTGCTTTTCAGAACTACTTCGGCAGTTCTTTCTTTTACTTTTTCCTCAAGAACTATCTTTTCTCTTATCAGGTTTTGTTCCCTTATTTTAATATATGTTACTACGATAACAACAATTAGTGCGAATGATGCGAGAATAAACCACCAGGTAAGATAAAATGGTGGTTTTATCATAAAATGATATGTTATGGGTTTACTGTTCCAGATACCCTGGCTATTACTTGCTATCACATTGAAAGTGTATTTTCCGGGAGGCAAAGCTGAATAGATTGCAGTGGTCTGGTCAGTAATGGGGCGCCAGTCCTCGTCAGCTCCTTCCAGCTTCACTTTATATTTTACAACATCGGGGTTGGTAAGGCAAATACTGTAATAGTCGAACAAAACAGATTTTTCATTATAATTTAACTTCATGCCCGGCTTCATTTCACGTGTTTCATAGTTCACCCTCATATTCATGAGATGTGTAAGCGGCTCAAGACTCCGGGTTGCAGTTTCCATCGGGCGGAGAT
>Ga0302323_100005164_pt1 | contig 10680 bp, 14 predicted proteins | sample Fen_T0_3_FD_201950 | JGI IMG/M metagenome (GOLD analysis project Ga0302323, IMG submission 201950) | Peat permafrost microbial communities from Stordalen Mire near Abisko, Sweden - Fen_T0_3 | ecosystem: Environmental > Terrestrial > Soil > Wetlands > Permafrost | place: Sweden: Abisko... | reverse complement strand
CGAGCTGGACGCCATCGCGGCGTCATTCATCGGCGGCGCCGCGGTCCAGGGCGGCGTCGGCAAGGTCGTCGGAGCGATCACCGGCGGCCTGATCATGGGCGTCATCAACAACGGCATGTCCCTGATCGGCGCCCCCAGCGAGCAGGTCATGCTCGTCAAGGGCGGCGTCCTGCTGGCCGCCGTCGCGTTCGACGTCTGGACCAAGCGCCGCGGCGAGCAGGCCTCGCGCTGACCCTCGCGCACCAGCCGCACGACCGTCGGGGGGAGGGCCCGCCCGGCCGAGGAACCCCGGCCCACCCAGGCTGAGGCCCCCGGACCGGACGGGCCCGCTTCCGTCCACCCCGTGATCATGCGATCCGGGACGATCATGCGATCCAGGGACGCCGGGAGCGGACCCGATCCGCGCACCCGTCCTCGAAGCGCATGATCGTCCCGGATTGCATGATCACGTCCGGGGTGCGCATACTGGCCGCATGCGTGCGCGGCGAGGGCACCCGGCAGGGCAGCGAGGTGGGCGGGCCGTCGTGCCGTCGCTGCCGCCACTCGTGACGGTGTCCGTCGCCGTGCTCCTGACCGTGCCCCTCGCGCTGCGGGTGGCCTGGCCCGCGAGCGCCGGACCCGCAGGGCCCGCCCTCGCCGCGGCGATCGCCGTCCTCGCCGCAGCCGCGGTGGTCGCCTGGCTGCCCGCCGTCGCCGTCGTCCCGGCCGCCGTGGGCGCGGAACGCGCGTCCTGGCCCGGGCACCCCGCCCGCCGCACGGGCGGCGACGTCCCCCGACAGGTCCACCCCGACGCGCCCGGACGGTCGCGTCCCCGGGCTCCCGGGCTCGGCTGACCGAGGAACCACCCGCAGGCCCCGCCGGACGGCGGGCCCGCACCTCGTCAGCCCGACCCCACCCCTGCCCCGGGAGACCCCGTGAACCCGTACGCTCTGCTCGACCCTGCCGTCGCGCTCCTGCACCGGCTGCTCGTCCTCGTCGCCGCGGCCGTCCCTGCCGGCGGCAGCGGCCCGCGCTTCGCCATCGCCCTCGCCGTCGTCACCGTCGCGGTGCGCGCGGCGCTGCTGCCGCTCGCCGTCCGGGCGCTGCGCGGGCGGCGGGCCCGGGCCGCGCTCGAACCGCGGCTCGCCGTGCTGCGCCGCCGCCACGCGCAGGACGCGCAGCGTCTGCTCACCGAGACGGCCCGGCTGCACCGGGAGGCGGGCGTCCCGCTGACGGCCGGGATCGGCACCGGGCTGGCGCAGTTGCCGGTGCTGGCCACGGTGTACCGGCTCGTCGTCGTCCCGACCGTGGCCGGGTCGCCGAACCTGCTGCTGTCGGCGCGGCTCTTCGGGGCGCCGATGGCGGCGCACTGGCCCGAGGTGCTCGCGGCCGCCGGGACGGTGTCGCCCGCGTCCCTGGCCCTGGTGCTGCTGCTGGGCGGCCTGCTCGTGCTGGCGGCCCTGTCGGCCCGGGACGTCGACCGGGCGCTGCCCGCCGCCGTCCCGGACCGGGACGGCGGTTCCTCCCGGCCGGCGACGGTAGGAATACTGCGACTGCTCCCCTACGCCACGGTCGTGGTGGCGCTGGTGACGCCGGTCGCCATGGGCGTGTACCTGCTGGTCAGCACGGCCTGGACGGTCGCCGAGCGCCGCCTGCTCCCCCGGATCGTCCCGGCCTGACCGCGCTCGTCCCCTGGGCCGTGCTTTGGGGTGGGTTGCTCTGCTTCAATGCACCGTGATCCGATCCCGACTGACGGCGTCGGCGGTGTCCTTCGCCCTCGCCTGCCTTGTCATGATCACCGTGCACGAGCTGGCGCACGCCCTGGCCGCCGTGGCCCTCGGCCTGTCGCCCACGATGTACGGCGACAGCGTGGAGACGCACGCGACGACCGACACCCAGCAGGTGGTCACGGCCCTCGCGGGGCCGGTCGCGAGCCTCGTCATCGGGCTCGCCGTCCTGGCCCTGCCCGAGCCGCGCTGGTCGCCGGTGTGGCGCCTGGCCCTGCTGTGGTTCGGGCTGCTCGACGTCCAGGAGTTCTCGGGCTACCTCATCACCGGCCCCTTCGCCGGGATCGGGGACATCGGCGAGGTGCTCAAGGTCACCCACGCGCCGGCCGTCGTGGGGTGGGCGGGGTTCCTCGTCGGCTGGGCGGGCACCTACCTCACCGGGCGGCAGGCCACCCGGCGCCTCGCCCGGTTCGTGACGGACGAGCCCGGCCCCTCCGGCGAGCCGGCCCCGCCGCTCGGCCCCCAGCTGCGCGCCGTCGGGCTGTTCGCCTGGCTGCTCGGCTCGGTCCTGGCGGTCGTGCTGAGCGCCGGGCTGCTCACCGCGGGCGGGGTGTCCGCGGGCGTCGTCGCGTTCGAGGCGCTCGGGACGGCGACGTCGGGCCTCTTCCTGATCTTCGTCCGGCTCTTCCTGCCGCTCGCCCGCCCCGACGGGACGGCGCCGGCGCTCCTCCCCGCGCCGGTCGGGGCGGCCGTCGCGCTGGCCGTGGTCGCCGTCGTCCGGCAGGTCCTGCTGGCCGGGGGCCTCACCCTGTAGGCGTCGTGGCACCGGCTGCTGACCGAGCTGATCCTCGGCGGCGCCGGCAAAAGGGACCTCTCCTCGCCCAGGCCGCACGGTTCTCGCCGGCCCTGGTCGCAGACCAGAGAGTGCTGGGGACTCGGCGACCCGAAGGCGCTCGCCACGTTCCTGCCCAAGCTGTCCGAGCTTCGCGCGCAAAACCCCAAGACAGGCAACAGCTGCACAGGGCTGGATCAGCGGTTGGAGTCTCACGCGACCGGGCCGCCCAAATCGGTGACCCGCAGTAGGCCGAGGAACGGAGCGAGTCCAACTCGGAGCGGCAATGGAGGGTGTTTCAGGTGCCTTCACCTGGGCCGGTCAGGTGCCGGGATCCGGCATCAGGCGGAACACCGGGTGCTGGCGGGCTGCCCGCGCCAGTTCCTCAGGGGCGGGGCTGCGCGGGTTGAGCCGCAGGCCCGCGCGCACGCTCAGCCGGTGGGCGGGCACGGTGCAGTACCAGCGCAGGAAGTCCACCTTCTCGTCCGGCCCGAGTTCCACGGCAGCCACCGGGTCGGACCGGTCCCCGTACAGGAGGCTTCCCCCGGCCGCCGCACGCAGGTTGCGGGCCCATTCGGTCTGGCCGGTCAGGGACACCACGTACTGGCGGCCGTCGCGTACCGCGATCCGCAACGGCACGTCGTACAGCCGCCCGCTGCTGCGGCCGGGCACGCGCAGCACGCGCAGGAGGTTCTGCTCACCGCTCCCGCCCGCGCGCCCACGCAGCAGCAGGGACCGGGCGACGGGGTTCACCAGGGCACGGCGCACCCAGGTGGGCCGTCGGTACCCGACCGGCGACGAGTTCTGGATCATGTGATCTCCTCGATGGTGGCGGAGAGGGTCTCGCGAGCCGGTTCGGGCAGGCCGCGCGCCAGCAACTGGACGGCGTCCATGACCGTCGCTGCGAGGGTGGCCGACCGCGGGCCGGGGGTGGTGAGCCAGTGCTCGATCGCCACCCGGACAGCGCCGATCAGGGCGCCGGCCACCAGGGGCGGGTAGAGGTCTCGGTCGGCGTCGCAGCCGGTGCGTCGGGCGATCTCGGCCGCCAGCAGCCCCTGCACGAGCAGGTCGGACCGCTGCTGCTCCACCCGCAGCACCGGCGTCGATTTGATCAACTGGGCCCGGGCCACCCAGTCCCGGTCAGGTTCGGAAGCGGAGCTGAACAGGTGCCCTACCGTGGCACGGACGGCGTCCCACAGCGGCTCGTCGTCGGCCCGGCCCGCCAACGCCTCGCACAGGACCTGCGCCCGCCCGGCACCCTCCGCGACGATCGCGGCCTCCTTGCTGGGGAAGTAGTGGTTGAACGTCCGTGGTGCCACGCCGGCGGCGGCCGCGATGTCGGCGACCAGGACGTTCTGCGGGCCCCGCTCGACGGCGAGCCGCAGCGCAGCCTGCGCCAGGGCCTGCCGGGTCGCCTGCTTCTTGCGCTCGCGGTGCCCGATGGTGGTCTCGCTCACCACGACACCGTCTCACAAATATGCGTGGCACGCACTATTGCGGCCCACGCACTCAGTGGCTGGCGGGTCCACCCAGTGCGTCACCAGCGCGGCCAGCGCCTCCCGGCCTCCGCGTCCACCAACACGACCCCGCTCGGCAGCTCGCCCACAGTGACGCCGATCACGGCGCCGAAGTGGGCCAGCGCGGTGACCGGCCGCAGTTCGCCGCCGGCGAACACACGCACCACCGGCCACACGCACCACCGGCCGGACGAGGCCCGACGCCCAGCCCCGGCATGAATAGCTGACCGTGACAACAAGGTTTGCCAGTGAGCAGCCCGTCGCGGCCTGAGCGTGTGTCGGGAGACGGTCGACACCACGCTGTTCAATGCCCTCGTGGCGGATGAGGCTGTGACTCGGACCTGGCGACCGGTGTGGTTGTTGGACGTGGATGGCGTCCTCAACGGCACCGGCCGCGCCGGCTGGCACGCCCCGCCGCGCACGGGTACCGCATACTCCGACGGCGTCGGGTACACCTTCCGCTGGGCACCGCAGCTCATCCAGGCCATCCGCGCCCTGCTTCCACAGGTGGAGGTGCGATGGGCAACGACGTGGATCGACGCCGGAACCGGACAGGTTGAGAAGCTGCTCGGGTTACCGGCTCTTCCGATCGCCTACCCACCGGACACAGCCCGGCGCTCGACCTCACCCGATTTCCGCAGCGCCCACCTGCTCGCCAAGACCCGTGCCGCCGTCGAGGTGGTGCGCTCCGGTCATCGACTGATCTGGACCGACGACGACGCCATCCCACTGTCCGGGCAGGACCGCGACATCTTGGACGCTGCCGGCGCGCTCCTCATCGCGCCCGACACCCGAAGAGGGCTACGCCCGCACCACCTTGATCAGATCCAAAGCTTCATCCTCTGCCACGATGACGAAGCGTGACACCTCACCCATGGGTACGGCACGACGACAAGAGGCGCGGCAAGGCAGGACGTCTCGCAAGCCCTCGGCAGCGGCCTGGCTCAACGGGCTCTGGTTGGATCAACGAGTGAGGCTCTGGAGACGACGGAAGCCCGTCGGCGGCACGGCAGACGTGCGTGCACTGTTGGCGGCCGCTGAACGCGGGCACGACGACGGCGCCGCGGCCACCCTCTACGACCGGCTGTGCCATCAGGGCACCACCACCGCGGCCAGCTACACAGCACTTCCCGAGATCTTCTCCAGCGCCCTGCGCTGCCAGCCAGCCCCCTACATCGCCCCCTTGTTCCTGGCCGCTGCCATCCTCGCCGCCACCGACCGGCCAGCCGGCATCGACATCGCCCGACTCCGCCGCACGTACGCCACCGACATCCTCGAACTGGAAGCCCTGACCGTACGCTGCCTGAACCTGCCCGCCCTCCACGGCGACCCGGGCTCGTTCATCCACCTGATGCAGGTGCTGCTGGCCTTCCACGACGAGCCGACCTGGTCACGCCACCTGACCCGCCTGGCCGATGGCGAGTACGAACTCCTGTGCCCCAGCTGCGGCCGGGACCTGTACGCCGTCATCGACCCCGACACCGCCACCATCACCGAGGGGTACACGCCCGCCGAACAAGAACGACGCACCCCCATCGACCCGGCAGACCCACCCCGCACCGGCGGCACTGCAGCCGAACGCCTGCACCGCCTCGCCCTGGACCACGACCAACCCCAGGTCGCCGTGATGATCACGGCGCTGTTCGGCCTGGGAACCTGCCCCACGTGCCGCACCCGCTTCTCCGTCGCCGACGCAGTCACCGCAGACCGGTAACCCGTCCACACCCCAACATCCCCAAGCTACGCAGCGTGATCCCCACCGGGCAGCCGCAGTCCGGCGCCCCGCGGCATGTCCCCGCGTCGACTCGGCGGCCGCCCTCACCGAGAATTGACGCGTGATCGTGGTTATCGAGGGGCCGAGCGTCGCCGGCAAGACGACGTGGTGCCGACGCCACGCACCGCAGGTGGTCGGCGAGTGTGCGCCGGACGGGAACGAGCCCGATGCCGGCGACCCGGTAGCCCAGACGTCGTTGTGGAGCGACGTGGACTGCCGCCGGGGGCAGACGGCCCTGGACCTCGAGCGCAACCGGCAGACCGTAGTCTGCGACACCGATCCGTTCAGGCTCCACTGCCCCTGGGACCCTGGCCCGGATCGGCCGCGGTGATCCCGCCCGCTTCGCCGCCGCGGCCGGGGCAGCCCGCGCGGCCTTCGACCAGGGACGGCTCGGCCTCGCCGACGTCCATCTACGCGGTGTCCCGCTGAACTCGGGCCGGGCGGTGTTCCACGGGGGGGCACCGGTCTCGAACCGGCCGAAGTCCCGGTTCAGGGCGGCCTCGGTGGGCCGGTTGCCGGTAGCGTTCCGCACGATCAGCAGGGCGTCGAACGTCACCAGGCAGTCGCCCTCGACGAACGGGGACAGGATGCCGACGATCTCTTCGTCGGTCCGGACCGCCGACACGTGCAGCAACCGGCCCGACCCGTCCAGCACGGCCAGGCCGGTGGGCCGCTTCTGACCCCAGGCGAGATCCACGCCGGCGAAGTGCACGGGAGCAGACTGCATTACCGGGCGCGGGAGACGAGCGGCCATGCCCGGAGTCCGAGAGGGACCGCAGACAGGGAGATGGCCATGAACCCCCTTCAGACGGACCCGCGGACGGGCCGCCGGTACTAGGTCGGTCCGGACGGGGTCTCCCGCTGGGTCGACGAGCAGCCCTCCGCACCCGAACCGCAGGCACCCGCCCCGTGCCGGCGTCCGCTCCGACCGCCGCCTACCCGGCGTCCCACCAGTACCCGGCGGGGCATCCGGCGAACCCGATCAACCCGGCCGGGCGGCCGGAGGGCACACCGCCGGCCGCACCCGCGCGGTCGGGTCGCCGGCTGTCCGGACGCTGGATCGTCGCGCTGGTCGTGGCTGCCGTGCTGGGCATCTCGGTGATCGGGGTGGCGATCTGGGCCTGGCCGACCACGGCGGGCTGCGAGGCGCAGGTGGACGCCGAGGTGGTCAAGGCATTGCAGTCCAAGGACATCGCCAACTTCCGGCCGAACACCGACCAGTCGCACTGCTGGCGCTGCTTCGGCCAGTCCGACCAGGCGATGGACGAGATCACCCAGCGGGTGCTCGCCCGGCACCCCGGCGAACGGGTGCAGAAGGGCATCGAGGACCTGTTCGGCTGACCCGCGGATGCCGAGCGGCGGCGTCCGCACCGGGATCGGTACGGACGCCGGCCGACGGGATCAGCTCACCCGGGCGAGCAGCAGGTTCGGGTCCTTCTTGGTGGAGTAGGCGGCGCTCGGCACGTACGCGGTGTCCGCGCGCACGGCGACCGAGGTCGGGTTCTGCAGCCCGTCGGCGGCGGTCAGCACGGTGGTCCAGGTGCCGTTCGCCTCGATCCTGACGACGGTGTTCTGCGGGTCCCGGGTGGCCAGCACCTGGTCACCGTGCCCGGTGAACGCGAAGTCGTCGATCCCGGCCAGCCCGGTGGCCCGCACCTGCGGTGTCCCGGCCCGGTGCCCGGCCCGGAACGGGATCCGCAGCAGGGTGCCCCGGTCCAGGTTGCTCACCCAGACCGCGCCGCCGTGCAGCTTCAGGCCGTTGACGCCGAGGAAGCCGGTCGAGCCCAGCGCGGGCGCCGCGGACCAGACGGCCGGCCGGCCTCCCGCGACCGGCACGGTGAAGATCTCGCCGAGCACCGAGTCGGAGATGTACAACCGGCCGGTCGGCTCGTCCAGAGCCAGGCCGTTCGGTAGGCCGTCGGCCGGCAGCGCGGCGATCCGGTTCGGGGCACCGCCCGGCGTCAGCCGCCACAACCCGGTCAGCTCCGGGCTGCCGCTGGCGTACAGGAAGTACAGCGTGCCGTCGTGCGCCCGGGCGATGCCGGTGGTCAGCGCGAACTTCAGCACGGGAGTGCGCTTTCCGCCGTCGGCCGGCAGCGGCATCGTGGCCAGGATCCGGGTCCGGCCGTCGGTGCTGACCGACGCCACCTGGCGGGCGGCTGCGAAGGTGACGTCGGCCGTGCCGTCCGGCTCCAGCACGATGTTCTCCGGCAGTTGGCCGGCCGCGAGGTCGAAGTGCGCGACGATCCGGGTCTTGGCCGGGGCGTGCGCCTGGGCCGGCGACGCGGTGAGGGCGCCGGTCAGCCCGGAGGCCAGCACGGCGATCGCGAGGGCGGACAGCGTGCTGCGAATGGTTCCGCGGGTGGTGCGCATGGGTCCTTCTTCAGCTCGAGCGCCGTTTCCGGGCGCGCGGAATCGTCGGCCTGATGCCGACGATGGCGGGGGTGACCCCGAGGGCGGCGCGGCCCGCCGCTCCCCTGTGCTCCGGGGTCTGCACCGAGTATCGGAACGGCCGTCGTGGGCTGCCACACCCTGTCGGGGGTACCCCCACCGGTGGTCGCTCCCGACACGCCGACCACTCACCCCTTTTGCTTCCGTCTGTCGGAGACTGCCGGTAGAATCGAAAACATATTCGAGCGCGAGGTGATGAGCCGCTGACGCCCGACCTTCCGGCCCCGGCGGTCACCGCCATGTCGCCGGACGACCTAGTGGAGATCCCCCCACCGGTCACCCTCGAACAACGGAAACCGGCCGACTTCACCCGGCGCCGCCACTCCTTCACCGTGCACCGACTGCTCACCGAACCATTGCGCGAGTGATACACGGCTCTGGCACGCCTGGACCCCATCCAGGTCATATGGCGGCACCCCGAGAACGGGCTCGCCGGCCTGCCCGACGTCACCGTCCGCCCGGACCCCTGCGATCCCCGCCCTCTCGACGCACTGCTCGATACGCTCCCGCCGCTGCCCTCCTGAGATCGCCGGAGGCAAGTCCCGAGGTCCCCGAGCCGGACCCTCACCATCGCTGCGGGTAACCCATCGAGACCCCACCGAGAGACACCGGAGTGGCATGAGAGTACGCCTCCCGCCGTGAGGACCAGCGATGTTCCAGCGTCGTAGGGTGCGTCGCACTCGGCGACAACCTGACCTTCGGCAGCACTATTGCCCCGGCTCAGGGGCGCGTGCCGCTTCCGGGTCCAGCGGTCATGATCACAATTGCGTGACACCGGCCAGGCAGCCCCGGAGATCAGTTCAGACGCTCGGTGAGGTGAATAGTCACCGTGTCGCCGTCGGTCTTGCCGCGTCGAAGCGGGGCAGCGATCGGAAGCTTGTGGGTACCGTCTCCCAACGCCATGAACGCGCCACGGAAGCCCATGCCGTCCACGGTGCCCGCGACCTTCACCAGGCCCCGGGTGCCGAAGATGCTCGCCGAGTCAGGCAGTTGCACGCACGTCCAGGTGTCGCCTTCTCGCACCTTGCCCAGCGTCGCCGTGAAAGTGATGTCGAGCGGCCCCGCCTTGCTGCTCATGAGTGTCCTCCTGGTCATGTCCTGGACCGGGGCCTGGTCTCGCCGCCGGTCGTCCACCATACGGTGCTCGCCGATCAGCAAGAACCCTCGGCGAGCGAAAGGGCAACAGCCTGGAGTGGCGCCATCGGTGCTGTGCGGCCGATCGGCCCACGGACACGGCAGCAGTAGTTCGTTGTGATCACTCAGTCTTGATCATGCGACTTTGTCGGCGTAGGTGTTCCAGGCTTGGTGGCAGCTGCGGGCGCGGGCTTGATGGTGGCGTCGCCAGTGCGACCAGCGCTGGGCGCTGCAGGTGCCGCTGCATGCGGCTCGACGTCTCGCTGTCGACGTGGGGGAAGCAGCGAGGCATCTGGATGACACGGTGCCGCGCGTGGAGGCTGATCGCGGCATGCTGCCGGTCACCGGGACCTGCCCACTGATCCGAGGGGGACGCCGTGCAGGAGCGGGTGCGAGGAAACGCCGGTCGCCGACGGCGCTGGCGCCGAGCGCGCACGCCGCTCGCTGTCGTGGCCAACGTGGCGGCGTTCGTCGCCTACGCAGTGGTCGTGCAGCGGATCGGGTTCTTCGATCTCCGGGCCCATCGGGCGCTCCAGTACAAGGTCATCCCTGTCGTGTGGCCCGTGCCCTGCCTGCTCGTCTCGGGGGCCGGGGTGCACCGTCTCCGGGTGGCGCGCCTCGCCGGACGGCAGGGCCGGCCCGGGCAAGCCGTCGGGCTCGCCAGCACGGGGCGGGACCTCCTCCATGTCTCCTCCGCGATGTTCCTGACCCCGGTCGTGCTGATCGGGGCCCTGATCCTCTACCTGTTGATGCTGCCCATCAACGGTCTCTGAACCCGTATCCGTACCGGGTCTCGGTGGTCTTCTCGGGTAGGGGTTCTGATCATGTCGTGGGTCCGGTGGTGGAGGATCTCCCGGTCGGGTTCCGGGTCTTCCACAGGTTCCTGGTCGGGCCGGGTCGTGGCTGGCCGGATCTGGTCAGGTCGCGCAGGCGGGTTGCATCGCGACGCCGGCGACGTGGCGCCAGGCGGCCTGCCAGGGCCAGTCGACCGCGGGTGCAGGGGTGAGGCAGCGAGCGGAGCGGGCCAGCCCCAGCCGGGGACGGCGATCAGCCGGGCCGCCGGAGCCTGGTCAGCGGCAAGACGACCACAGGGTGCAACGGATGCGCGTTCCCTGCCCGTGACCGCGCAGCGGCAGATCCGTAAACTTCGGTCATTGATCCAGTGAGCGCGAGAGCACGCGATCGGGGGCAGAAGCGGTGCGGCTGTGGACTGTCCCCGTCGGCCTGGGAGCTGTCAGCGTGGTCTCACGACCCCTCGGCGACGAA
>Ga0302323_100005163_pt1 | contig 10682 bp, 6 predicted proteins | sample Fen_T0_3_FD_201950 | JGI IMG/M metagenome (GOLD analysis project Ga0302323, IMG submission 201950) | Peat permafrost microbial communities from Stordalen Mire near Abisko, Sweden - Fen_T0_3 | ecosystem: Environmental > Terrestrial > Soil > Wetlands > Permafrost | place: Sweden: Abisko... | reverse complement strand
GAGCATGGAGACGACCCGACCGAGGGCACTCCGGATCAGGATGAGCAGGCCCATCGCGAAGATGGCGTAGAGCGCGACCCACTTGCTCGCGAACGCGAGGCCCAGGAGCAGGCCGATCACCGGCATCGAGACCCAGAACGCCGCGCGACCGCGCCACCAACCCGTCCAGACCGCGGCGAAGAGCGTGTAGGCCGCGATGATGAAGAGGCCCACGTAGACGTCGTTCATGCCGATCCGCGACTGGACGAAGAACATCCCGTCGATGAGGACGAAGAGCCCGACCAGGCCGGCCACCAGGCGCCGCCGGAAGAGGATCCGTGCCAGGAGGTAGAGGCAGACCAGCGTCAACGTCCCCGCGATGACGCCCGGGAGCCGCCAGGCGAAGGCGTGCGAGCCGAGGTCGATCGAAGCCATCGACCCCGCGCCGTCGAAGACCAGCAGGGCCTGCCGATCGGATGACGGGTACTGGTCGTTGATGTCGGCCGCCCAGGCGACCGGCACGAACCCGTCACCGAGCCGGGCATCCGCGAAGACCGCCTTGGCGTGCGGCTCGATGACATAGACGGTCCAGGGCCCGGCCACCGTCGCGCCGCCTGACGCCGTGCCGGACGCGTCCGGCGCCAGGCCCAGGACGTGGACCATCTGGCTCGCCGGGTCGAAGACGACCTTGCTGCCGAGTCCGGGCAACGGATGACTCGCGCCGACCTTGGCGGGCCCGCTCTTCGCAGCGTCACCCGAGATCGCGACGACGTCATACGTGGGCGTCTCGGCGGTGCCCGAGGTCACGTACAGCTGGTTGTCCTCGACGCCGGTCACGGCGCCCAGCCCGTGGGCGCCCCCGACGAGCGGGATGTTCGAGGAGACCTTGACCGTCGCGGGGTCGATGAACTCGACGCCGTCGTCGGTCGCAAGCGCGACCCGGGCGACCGGGGCGATCTCGATGCCGGGGAGCTTGCCGTCGGCGATCGCCGCGTCGACGGCCTTGCGGGTATCGCCGCTCCCAGGGCTGCCGAGGATGGCCGTGTCACCGGTGCCGCGCAGCATGGCCTCGTAGTCGGCCGCCTCGCCATCGAGCAGGTCGGCGAGCACGGCGGCCGCGGCCGAGGGGTCGGGGACGTCGGCCAGGGTCGCCTGGAGCGCATCGCCGGTCCCGCCGTCCGCGATGTCGCTCAGTCCCGGGACGTCCAGGCCGCCGAGGGAGTCGCCGGTGGAGTCGTCGATGACGTCGACCCGGTCCCGCTGCCCGACGACGATCGTGGCTCCGTCCTCCGGGACGAAGAGCCGCTCGACCGGACCTCCCACCTTCCCGAGGTCGAGCGGCGCCACGCCGGCGGCGGCATCGCCGGAGATCGAGCCGAGGTCCAGGGTCGCGACCCGACCGTCGTCGTAGCCGACGACCATCTCGGTGCCACCCGGGTCGATCGCGAGGGCGGACACGCCGGGTGCCGGGATCGTCGAGATGAGCGCCCGCGTTCGCAGGTCGTACGTGCGGATCTCCGTGCCGGTCGCGACATGCAGGCGCTCGCCCGCGCGACCCCCGGGCGCCGTCGGCTCATCGCGCCGCGGCTCGACGACGACGGCCTTCACCGGAACGCCGAGCTCGCTCGTGGCGGCCACGTCGTCCCCGCCCCAGATCACGAGCCCGGCAGCCATCGCGTACTTGGCGAGGTGCGGGTGGGTCCATTCGTAGATGTCGTGCGACTCGCCGTACCGCCAGTCCTGGAGGAACTCCGTGGCCGTGCGTGCGTGGTAGACCTCGTCGAAGTGCATCTGGTACGGCTCCTCGAGCCGGAACATCCGCAGGCTCATCGACGCGAGGACGAGGACCACCAGGAACCACACGTCGAGCCGGTCAAGACGGCCGCCGCCCTCTGAGGCCAGGCTGGCGCTGCGGTCGGGTCTGATGGGGGCGGCTCCCCAGCGGTCGCGGAGCCAGGCCACGACGCCGACCTCCGAGAGCGTGGGCCGGCCCGACCATCGTGGCATCTCCGCCAGCGGTCGGGCGGGGACCACGGCGGCGGCCGCGGGGACCGCCACGCCTCGCGCCGGCGCGGCACCTGGAGCCACGAGGCCCACCCCGTCGGGCGGGCCCGGGTCGTCCGGCTCGACGGTGGCGACAGCGTCGAGCTCGGGCGACGCGGCGTCGAGCTCGTCGGCGAGGCGGGCCCGCGCTGCCGGTCGAAGCTGCAGCAGCACCCAGAGGAACCCGACGAGGTGCAGCAGCACGATCACGGCCACGCCCGCCTCGGACCGGATGGCCGGCCCGATCCCCAGCCAATCCTCGACCGAGGGGTTGTCTGCGTAGATCGTGGTCAGCACCACGTACATGTTCGCGAATGTGGCGACCGTGAGGACCAGGTAAGCGGTGAGCCATCGCAGCGAGATCGCCGCCAGGATCACGGCCAGCGAGAAGAACGGGAAGCCGTAGCGCTCGTGGACCCGTGTCGGCACGATGAAGAAGGCCAGCGCGAGGACGGCGAGGGCGACCAGCAAGGTCAGCCGGTCCGGACGCCGGGCCGCGACCGCGAGCACCACCGCGAAGACGCCGATGAGCAACGCCGTCCCGACGACGATCGCCGGGAACGGGCCGATGAACGCGGTCCCCCAGCCGCAGTCGTCGTGGGCGAAGGCCTTGGCCGCATCGCAGATCCAGCCACCGGTCGCCGCGGGACTGTTGCCGATGTCGGATGGCAGGAGCGCCCACGGGTTGTAGGCGTTGACTGTCGTGAACGGGTAGGTGCCACCGGTCGAGAGGAGCTGCCGGAAGAAGCCCACCGGCGTGAGCCCGAACGGGATCGACATGACGACGGCCGTCGCCACGCCGGCCAGTCCCGTCGTCACGATCCGCCGCGGATGCCCGGTGCGCTCCGGGTCGCCTCCCCCGCCGTCGGGCCACAGGGCGCGCCGGATGACGACGATCGCGACCAGCGGGACCAGGATGCCGAGCTGGGGCTTGATCATGGCGGCGATGACCGTGTACACCGCCGACCGCTCGGGCCGGTCCCGCCACAGCTCGCGCAACCCGAGCAGCAGGAAGACGACCCCGAACGAATCGACCTGCCCCCACGCGACGCTGTCGAACCAGCTGATGGGGTTGAGGACCGCCAGGAGCGCGCCGCCCAGGGCCATCGCCCGGCGGCCGCCGAGTTCGAGGACCATCGAATAGACGAGGTAGCCGATGACCAGGTCCGCGAGGATCGGCGGGATCTTGATCAGGTCGCCGACACCACCGGTGACCTGGCCGACGATCCCGACCAGCCACAGCACGTACATGTACCCGGGCATGTAGTCGTGCAGGAAATCGCGATCGTAGAAGCCCCACGGACCGTGGGTCGCCAGCTCGCTCGCCCAGAAGCGGAAGGCCCCCAGATCGACCTTGAAGCCGGAACCTGGGAGCAGGTATGCGATGATGAGGCGGAGGGCGAGACCGAGCGCGAGGACGATCAGGATCGCGCCGACGGCTCCCTGCGTCCCGGTGAACCGCGACGGCGCTCCCGTGCCTCGCTCGGTGCCAACGGAGGCGGGGCCAGTCACCGGGAACGGCTCCTGCACGAGCGTGGAAGGTGGATCGGAGCGTAGCACAGGGTCGCCGAACGGGCCCCTCGCACCTGGCGCCGGCCGTCGTGGTCGGCGTTCTCGCGTTCGCCACCTCGTGGCTCGCGCTGATGCCGGGCGTCGGGTTCTGGGACACCGCCGAGTTCCAGGCCGTCGGTCCCCTGCTGGGCACGGCGCACCCGACCGGGTTCCCGACCTACGTCCTGCTGGGCTGGCTCGCGTCGGTCGTGCTCCAGCCGCTCGGCGAGCCGGCGTTCCGCATGAACCTCCTGTCCGCGATCTGCGTCGGCGTCGCGGCCGGCGTGACCGTCGATCTCGTGCGGGCGCTGACCCGTTCGGTCCCGATCGGCCTCGCCGCCGGGCTCGGACTCGCCCTGACCCCGATCGTCTGGGCGATCGGCACGCGCGCGGACCCGCACGCCCTGCATCTCGCGCTCGCGGCGATCCTGCTGCGGCTCCTGGTGGCGTGGGAGGACCGCGTCCAGGACGGCAGCGCCACGGCCGATCGCTATCTCGCGGCCGCGGCCTCGACGTTCGGCCTCGCGATGGGGAATCATTCGCTGACGCTGCTCCTCGTGATCCCGGTGGGACTCTACGTGCTGGCCGTGGATCGGGCGATCCTGCATCGACCGCGGTTGATCCTCGCGTGCCTTGGTGCGCTGGCCATCACCCTCGCGGTCGTGTACCTCGAGCTGCCGCTCCGCGCGGGGCCGTTCCGCGCGTCGCTCGTCTACGGACGCCCGGACACCATCGACGGGTTCCTCTACGTCGCCCTCGCCGTGCAATTCGTGGGCAGTCTGCTGGATCCGTTCGGAGGCCTGGTCGGCAAGATCGGGGCCCTCGTCGACCTGACGGTGGCGCAGTTCGGCATCCTCGCCCCGCTGATCCCGATCGGGTTCGTCGCGACGGCCGTCCGTCGACCCGCCTATGCGCTGCTGACCGGGCCGGCCGTCCTCATCACCTGCTTCTTCGCGTCGTCGTACGTCAATGCGGACATCGATCGCTATTACCTCGGTCCGATCCTGATGGCGTGGACCTGGCTGGCGATCCTGGCCGGCGTCGCCGCCGAGGGCGCCCTCGTGCTCCTCGGCCATGGCGAGCCGGCCGCGCCGTCGAACGACGGCGACCCCCGACCCGTGTCTCGCGTCCCGGCCATCGTCGCGGGCATCGCGGCGCTGCTCCTCGTCGCCCCGGCACTGGCCGCCGCGGACACGACGCTGACGTCGGTCGATCGGAGCGGCGACCGGACCGCGGCGGTCTGGCTCGACCATGTCCTGCCGGTCCTCGAACCGAACGCCGTGGTCATCAGTTGGTGGAGCTACTCCACGCCGCTCTGGTACGCCCAGCTGGTCGAAGGCCGCCGGCCTGATATCGTCATCGTCGACGACCGGACCCGGCTCGACAAGAACCTCGGCTCGATCACCGACGTGATCGACGCCAACCTCGGTCGCGCTCCCGTCTATCTGCTCCGGGAGACCCTGGCCGCGATCCCCGACCTGGCCGATCGGTACGACATCGAGTATCTGACGACGGAGGACCAGGGCTTGCTCATCCACGTCCTCGGGAAGCGCACCAGCTCGTGACGGGCTGCGCGTCACCGACAGCCGACCCCACGCCCGATAGCGTCGGGCCGGCCCCGCGCGTCCCGAGGCTGTCGTACTTCTTCCCCGCCCACAACGAGGAGGCCAACATCGAGGGCCTAGTGGAGGAGGCGCTCGCCACGCTGCCGGCCCTCGCCGAGACATTCGAGATCATCGCCGTGGACGACGGGTCGAAGGACGCGACGCCGGCCCTCGCGGACGCCCTCGCGGCGCGCTATCCGGATGTCGTCCGCGTCGTTCACCACCCCGTCAACCGCGGCTATGGCGCCGCCCTGCGCTCGGGGTTCTCCGCGGCCCGTTTCGAGCTCGTCGCGTTCACCGACGGCGACCGCCAGTTCAAGGTGATCGACATCGGGCGCCTGACCGCTCGCCTCGCCGCGGCCGACGCCCCCGATGTCGTCGCCGGCTTCCGCATCAAGCGCGCGGATCCGTTCATCCGACGAGCGTACGCGCGGGTGTACCGCCTCGCCAACCGGGTCTTCTTCGGCCTTCGGGTCAGTGACGTCGATGGCGCGTGCAAGCTCTTCCGCCGCGCCTCGCTCGAGGGGCTGCACGTCGAATCCGATGGGGCGTTCTTCTCGGCCGAGCTGCTCATCAAGCTCCAGGCCGCCGGTCGCACGGTGGTCGAGGTGGGAGTCCCCCACTACTCGCGGACCGCCGGGTCGCCGACCGGAGCGAAGCCCCAGGTCGTGCTGCGCGCCGTCCGCGATTTCTGGCGCCTCCGGCTCCACCTGTGGGCGAACCGGGGTCGCGCCCTCCGGCGTGGAGAGCCGATCCTCGGCTGACGAGCCGGGCCGGTCAGCTCCCCCGGCGCCCCTCGGCGTCAGGGTCCACCTCAAGGGAGTTCACGAAGTCGCGGAAGACGTCGAGCCGCGGGTCGACGAGGCTCTCGCCGGTCGACTCGAGCAGCGCCCCGGTCTCCACATCCTCGTCGTCCAGGCCACCGTCCGCTCCCAGCCCGGCCTGATCGAGGACGGACTCGGCGGCGAAGATCGGCGCCTTGATCCGCACCGCGAGCGCGAGCGCGTCGGACGGGCGAGCATCCACCTCGATGGTCTTGCCGGCGCCCTCGAGCACCAGGCGCGCGTGGAAGGTCTCGTCCGCCAGGTCGCTGATGACGACGCGTTCGACGCGCACGCCGAGTTCCTGGAGGGTCGTGGCGAAGAGGTCGTGGGTCAGGGGTCGCTCGGGACTCAGGCCCTGGAGCTTCATGGCGATCGCGCTCGCCTCCCAGGGCCCGATCCAGATCGGCAGGTAGCGGTCGCGACCGGTCTCCTTGAGGATCACCACGTGCCGGCTCGACAGCATGTGGACCCGCACGCTCTCGACGACCATCTCGACCAGCTCGTCGCCCGCCATGGCCGGATTATCCCACGCTCGCCGGGGCGCGCGGCCGTCCCGACCCGAGACCGCGCGCCACGAGCAGCCGCGCCACCGACGCGCCGGCGAGGAACCCACCGATGTGGGCGAAGATCGCGACGCCCCCGGAGTTGCTCTCGACCATGCCCATCGACGTCAGGCCATCGATGACCTGGAGCACGAACCAGAACCCGAGGACGAGGACCGCCGGCACGTCGATGAGCTGGTAGAAGAACCCGAGGAAGACGAGCGAGGTGATGCGCGCTCGCGGATAGAACACGACATAGGCCCCCAGCGTCGCGGCGATGGCCCCGGACGCCCCGATGGTCGGGATCGTGGAGGTGGGGTCCACCGCGACCTGGGCGAGCGCTGCGGCGACCCCACCGGCGAGGTAGAAGAGCAGGAACCCGGGGCGACCGAGCCGGTCCTCGACGTTGTTCGCGAAGATCCACAGGTAGAGCATGTTGCCGAGCAGATGCAGCCAGCCGCCGTGGAGGAACTGGCTGGTGATGAGGGTCGCGGTCTCCTGTGACACGACCTGACCGGCACCCCATGCCTTGAGGAGCTCGGCCGGGACCACGCCCCACGCCGTCACGAAGGCGTCGAGCGACGCGTCCCCGCCGCTCGCGAGCAGACCGAGCTCCCAGGCCCATGCGACGACGCACGCGGCGAGGATCCCGATCGTCACGACGGGCGTGCGACGCGTCGGGTTGGCGTCGCGCAGCGGGATCACGGCGTGGGGATCGCTACGGCTTCTTCGTCGGCTTCGGGGTCTTCGTCGGCTTCGGGCTGATGCTTGGTGCGGCGGATGGCGACGTGGCAGGCGAGGCGCTCGGGCTCGTGCCGTCGGTGACCGCCTGGAGCAGCGCCTGGTGCACGCCATCCTTCGAGATCCACGTCAGGGTGTCCGGAACCGTATCGATGCCGGCGGTGATCGCCATGCCGCGAAGGTCGTCCCAGCCGGGCTGGTCGCCGGCGAGCCGGTATTGGCCCTTGTAGTCGCCGTTGGCCTTGTCGATCGCGATGACGCGCGCGTTCTCCTTGTCGTACACATAGACGACGCCGGTCCGGCGGTCGGTGCCCCCGGCGATGATGGAGAAGGACGGGTTCGGCCGCAGGAGGGCGTCGTCGGGGGCCTTCGCCTTCCAGCCGTCGTTCTTGCCCGACGCGAAGCGCTCGAGCGTCCCGTCCTCGGTCACGAAGAGGTCGCCGTCGATGTAGAGCGACGTCATCCCGTCCACCGGCCGGGCCGTCGCGAGCCAGCCGGTCGAGCCGTTCGGGAACCCGCTGCCGTCGAACGCCGGCGAGTAGGCGCGGATCTGCTGTTCGGAGGGATCGATGACGTAGAGGTTGTATAGGCTGCGGGTCGCGTCCTTGAGGTACGTTCCGATGCCGGACACGTCGTCGCCCCAGGATGCGGAGCCGTTGACCTTGACCTTGGTCAAGGTTCCCTTACCTGAAGCGTTCGACGGGCGCCAACGCCACAGCACGTTCTTGGAGTCGAGGATGAGCAGGTCCAGGCCACCGACCGCGAGGAAGCGCGGCGTGGCGACGGTCGTGCCGCCCGCCTTCTGGCCCGCCTTCGCCACCGTGGTGGCCTTCTTCGTCTTGGGATCGATCCGATACACGGTCTTCGTGGAGTCGTCGATGACGTACGGGGCGCCATCCGGTCCCTTGACCAGGGCGGTCAGGGCGATCGGGTCGGCTCCGTCGGCCGCCTTGAAGGTGACGAGATCCGTGCTGGCGACCGGCACCACACCGTAGAGCTGGTCGAGCCCGGCCATCGCCTGCCGCTCGAGCGGGGCGATGACCGCGGCGCTCACGTTGGACGCCTTGGCGATCTGGAGCTGCTGATACGCCTCGGTGAGGAGCGTCTTCGCCTGCTTCTTGTCGTCCACGACCAGGTCGACGCCCGGGCCCTTGACGGCGGCCAGGTCGGCCTTGGCCTTGTCGAGCGCCTGCTGTCCCGCGTTGACCGAGCTGATGGCCCCCTGCTTGCCCTGCCCGCCGCCGAACGCGTAGACCGCGAGCCCGAGCCCGCCCACCACCAGCACCAGGGCCAGGATCGCGAGCGCGGCCCGGCGCTGGGTCTCGCGGCGCGAGGACAGCGGCGTCACGCGCCGGTAGGCCGGCTTGCGACGGGGCAGGAGCTCCTGGACCCGGCCGACGATCTTCCCGAAGGCGCCGCCCGCCTTGATCTTGGCGCTGCCTGCTGCGGCGCTCACCGCGACCCCGGCCGCCTGGACGTTGTCGGCCAGCGGGATGGGCGAGCGGTCGGGTGCGCCGGCCAGCGGCTCGGGCGGCTTGACGGGCACCGGCGCGCGGCCCCGCGCCGTCGCCGAGACCTCGCCGGCCTCGAACGCGATCGCGCCATCGCTCCCGGCGCCGCCGTCCGCGACGAACCGGTGGTGCAGGTGCTCCATCGCCGACTGCGGATGGAGGGTCAGCATCGCGTCCTTGAGCTCGTCGGGGCCGAGCTTGGTCATGACGTTCGGGGAGATCAGCACGAGGGAATCGCCGACGGAGACCTCGCCGCGCCACACGTCGGGCTCGAGGTCGCCGGACGGGAGGCCGCGATCCCGGTCCGGGTCGGGCAGCGTGGACAGGCGGGCCTGCCGGATCAGATAGGCCTCGGCCGGGCCGACCGTCGCGACGTACATCTCGTTGCCGCGAACGACCGCGACGGCGACGCCGATCGGCCCGTTCTCGTCGGTGGACTTGAGTCCCAGTCGGTCCGCCTGGTGCGCGAGGCGCTTGTTCGCGGTCGCGATCGCCTTCTGGAGGCAGACGCGGATGCCGGCCGACTCGTCGTAGTAGTACTCATTGCGGATCGTCTCGGCGGCGAGGCGCGTGGCCTCCAGCGCATGGCGCGAGCTGATCCGGGACGTGACGAGCAGGTAGAGCAGGCCCTTGGAGCGGGCGACCGATCCCACGCTCGGCTCGACCACGACGAGCGTGTCGGGCGAGTCGGGGAGGCGATCATGTTCGGCGACGACGCCGAGTTTCATCTGGAGTCGAACGGCCATGCGGGCCTCTCGTGGTCGGCGGGTCCCCCATCCCTCTCGGTCAAGGCGGGGGCTTCGTGCGGCGGACGATCCCGGTTCGGTCGGGGACGGTCGCCCCGAGTGGCAGGCAGGTGCCGCGGATTATACGCGGGGACCCCCACGCCGGACGTGGACGCGCAACTCCCGCACGCCGAGGCCCCCAGGGGAAGCGGCGAACGCGCCAAGGAGTTCGGTCGAGCGGAGGCGCAATTCCTGGGCCACGATCGGGGCGTCGGCCTCCACGTCGACCGCGAACCCCTCCATCCGGATCACCCGACAGGCACCGGCCGCCGCAGGCACGCGCTCCGCGACGATCGACTCGAAGGTGGCCATCGCCTTCGACAACCGCAACTCCTCATCGAGGCCGAGGGCCCGGGCGGCCTCGGGGATGAGGTCGCCGAGACGGACCATCGGTCGCTTCCGCGGGCTCACGACTCCGGGACCGCCTCGACCGCGTTCGCGCCCGGACCGGGGATCAGCCGGGCGCCGTCGGGCGCCGCCAGCACCTCCCAGGCCGTCCCGATCGCCCTGAGAGCCGGGTCGAGGTCGTCGAGCGTCGTGGTCGTCACGAACGCCTGCGGCAGCTCGGCGATCCGCCGGACGAGGTGCGCCCGCCGGTCCGGGTCGAGCTCCGAGAACACGTCGTCAAGCAGGAGGAGCGGCGGGCGGCCGTCCTGCTCGGTCAGGAGGTCGAGTTCGGCGAGCTTGAACGAGAGGATCGCCGTCCGCTGCTGGCCCCGCGACGCGAACCCGGCGAGATCGCGACCGTCGAGCTCGAAGACCAGGTCGTCGCGGTGCGGTCCGACGAGCGTCGCCCCGTTCCACACCTCCTTGTCGGCGGTCTCGACCAGGCGTCGCGCGAGGGCGTCCCGGGGCGTCTCGCCTGGGCCGGCGGGCGCGTTCGTCGCATAGCGGACGGTCAGGGGTGCGGCCGCCGCCTCATCGGGGGCGATCTCCGCGTGTGCCCGGGCGAGCGGCGTCGCCAGGCGTCCGAGGAGCGCGAGGCGGTCGGCGACGATCCGCCCACCGGCGTCGAGGAAGGCCGCGTCCCAGAACCGCAACTCGTCGCGCCCGGCACCCTCCTCGCGGATCGCCCGCAGCAGTCCGTTTCGCTGCTGGAGCG
>Ga0302323_100005162_pt1 | contig 10682 bp, 3 predicted proteins | sample Fen_T0_3_FD_201950 | JGI IMG/M metagenome (GOLD analysis project Ga0302323, IMG submission 201950) | Peat permafrost microbial communities from Stordalen Mire near Abisko, Sweden - Fen_T0_3 | ecosystem: Environmental > Terrestrial > Soil > Wetlands > Permafrost | place: Sweden: Abisko... | reverse complement strand
CGCTTGTTGGCATTGCTGTAGTGGGTGTTGGCGGCGTCGCCGGGGACCGATCCCACGTGACAGGCTTCGCAAACCGAGGCGGTCATCGAAGCTGGTAGGGCTGGCGTGCCTCGTGTGAAGGTCAGCAGGGAGAGGTGCTTGGGGTGGGAGCCCTGCAGGTTCGGCCAAGCCGCGCCTGTGGGTCCTTTGGTCTTGAAACTCGTACCCACATGACACGAGAGGCAGGTGCCGGTTCCAGTGGCGACCGCGGTCGGATCTGCCAGGGTGTGGCAGACGTTGCAGGTTGGCCCCGTTTTGGTGGAGGCGGTGCCACTCAGGTCGTGGCAGGTCGAACATTCCCCGTTGAACTGAGCAAGGGATAGCGTCTGGTGGTGGTTGCCGCCGGTACTGAGATCGGTGCTGTAGAACGGCACCGGGTGAGCCACTCCAGAACTCTTGGGGAGGTTCCAGTGGTTATTGACGTTCGTATGGATCTGGCTGTGGCACGTGAGGGCACACCCTCCATCCCCTTCGGGATAGGTCGCATTGATGGTGTAGGTGGCCGCACCGGTGATGGGATAGGTGGTGTTCGTGAGCTTGAACTTGATGGTCGTGCTGGGCAGTTTGTTGGTGCTGCTCACGGGGGTGGTGTTGAGTTCCGCAAAGTGGTTCAGTGCCCCAGGCGTGGCCAGCGTCATGTCATGGCAGAGGGTGCAATCCAGAGTCCCTGCGGTGGAGTGGGTGCCCCAGGCATGGCGCCCGACCGCATCGTTGAACTGGGAGGTCGTGGTTCCCCCGTTGATGGCATGGCAGAGCGTGCACTGAGAGGTGGAGAGGATGGTGCCCGTCTGCCAGTTCGGGGAATCCTTGCCCCCGTGGCAGCTGACGCTCGAGCAGGTGAGGGCGGAAGGGTTGAACCCCGCCGCGCTGCCGCTCTGGGAATGGAACGTGGCGTCGATGTTCACCGTGGAAGGTCCCGCCGGTGTCGCGACCCGGGCATTGGCATTGTCATAGTGCGTCGTGCTGCCCGTCCCCGCATTGGCGTGGCAGGTGTTGCACGTCAAGGTCGTGGGCAGCCCCATGTGCTTGGTGTGAGACCCGGCGATGCTGGGGAAAGAAGATCCGGTGGGACCGGTCGGCAGGCCCGAGGTGCCCACATGACAGGACAGGCAGGTGCCAGCACCCGTGGCGACGAGGGTGGGGTTGGCCAGCGTATGGCAAACCGAGCACAGAGGTGCCACGGCCATGGGTGACGTGCCGGAATAGGCGTGGCAGGTGGCGCAATCAGTCGCAAAGATCGCTGCCGTATTGGTCAAGTGCCCATTGCCCTGGGTATCGGTCTGCCCCGGGTAGAAGGGAATGGGATGCGGAGCTCCGGAAGCCGTCCAGGTATCGATGGCCGCGGTGTGGATGTGGGTATGGCAAGTCAGGGCACAGCCACCATTGCCCTGGGTCGAGCTGGTGACGGTGTAGGTCCCCGCGCCGGAAACGATGGCGGTATCAAAGCCGATGGTGCCGCTGGGCATCTGGTCGGCGGGTGTCCCGGAGGACACGCCGTCCACGGCGTTCGTGTTGAGGTATTTGAAGTGAGCGAGAGCCCCGGGGGAACCGTTGCTCATTTTGTGGCAGGTGGTGCAGGCGATGGTGTTGGCAGCGTTGGTGGCGTCGTGGGTGCCGAGCTTATGTCGACCGAAGGCGTCGTTGAATTGCGTGATGGTTCCCGCGCTGGCGGCCACCGCATGGCAGACGGTGCACTGGGTGCCGGAGTTGATCGTTCCGACCTGCCAGCCTGGCGTCGTCTGACCGCCGTGGCAGCTCACACTGGAGCAGGTCAGTGAGGACCCGGTGAAGACGGGAGCTCCCCCGGTCTTGGCGGAGAAAATGACATTCATGGAAACGGAGGCCGGCCCCGCAGGGACGCCCGCATTGGCATTGGCATTGGCGTAATGGGTGCTGGTTCCCGCACCACTGCCGGCGTGGCAGGTGTCACAGGTCAGGGCTGTCGGCAGCGCCATGTGCTTGGCGTGGGCCCCGGCGATGCTGGGGAAGGCGGTGCCTGTGGGTCCCGCCGGCAGGCCGGAAGCACCGGCATGACAGGACAGGCAGGTGCCCGTGCCCGTGGCGACGACGGTGGGGTTGGCCAGCGTGTGGCAGATCGAGCAGAGTGGGGAGGCCGCGTTGGGCGAAGTCCCGGTATAGGCATGGCAAGTGGAACAATCCGCGGCGAATGTGGCCGCCGTGGCGCTCAGATGGCCATTGCCCTGGGTATCCGTCTGGCCGGTCAGGAAGGGAACGGGATGCGGAACGCCAGCGGCGGTCCAGGTATTCACGGCAGGGGTATGGATATGCGTATGGCAAGTCAAGGCGCAGGAGCCATTGCCCTGGGTGGCGCTCGTGACGGCATAGGTTCGGCTGCCGGAGACGATTCCCGCATCAAAGGCGATGGTGCCGCTGGGCATCTGATCCGCAGGGGTCCCGGTGGAAACGCCATCGACAGCTGGCGTGTTGAGGTATTTGAAGTGGGCCAGGGCTCCAGGCGAGCCGTTGCCCATGTTGTGGCAGGTCGTACAGGCCGTGCCGTTGGCAGCATTGGTGGAGTTGTGCGTGCCGAGGCTGTGACGGCCGAAGGCATCATTGAATTGCGTCGCCCCACCAGCCGTGGCGGCCACGGCGTGGCAGGCCGTGCACTGGGTGTTGGAGTTGATGGTGCCGTTCTGCCAACCAGGGGTCACCTGGCCGCCATGGCAACTCACGTTCGAGCAGGTGAGTGAGGCAGGGTTGAACGTGGAGCTGCCCGTCTTGGCATTGAACACACCATTGATCGCCACTGGGGCCGGTCCCGCGGGCACTCCGACCCGGGCGTTCGCATTCGTGTAGTGAGTGGTGGTACCCGTTCCACTTCCCGCATGGCAGGTGTCACATGCCAGCGTCGTGCCAAGGGACAGATGCTTCGAGTGGGCTCCAGCGATGCTGGGGAAGGTCGTGCCGCCAGGCCCCTTGGGCAAACCGGAAGCACCGGCGTGGCAGGAGAGACAGGTTCCAGCATTGGTTCCAGCCGCGGTGGGATCCGCCAGCTGGTGGCAGACATTGCAGAGCGGTGCTTCCGCCGAAGGAGAGGTGCCCGCATGCGCATGGCAGGTGGCACAATCCGCGGCAAAGGCGGCCGCCGTGATTGTCAAATGGCCGTTTTGTTTGGAATCCAGCTGACCCGCCAGGAATGGCACCGGGTGAGGTGCCGTACTGGCGCCATGGCAAAGGGTCGCATTGAAGCACCCGGGCTGCGTGTTGGCAGGCGCGGGTGTGGTGGGATGACCGGCCGGGTTGCTGGCTGAACCTGGGTAGTGGCACTGGGCGCAAACGGCGGCATTCGAGGGATCCACCGTGGCGTGCGTGAAGACGGACCCGGCAGAGCTGCGCCAGGGCTTGGGGGGGTGCGGAGCACTGACCCCATGGCAGGTCCTGCACGCATTGGCTGAGGCACCGCCTGCGAAATCCTTCCCGTGGCAGATCTGGCAGGAGATCAGACTCCCACCCGTGTTGGCGTCGGCCGCCATCTTGGCACGCAGGCCGTGAATCGTCGGATCGGCAAACCCTGGCGTGGATTGGTGATGACACCCGGTCGTCATGCATGTGGGGACGCCGCTGCCCACCCGGATAATGGAGATTTCATGGCACTTCGTGCAGGCATCAATACCAACCACCGCCTGCCCAGCGTGAGCGGTCATCCAGCCTGCCGGATGATAGTCCCCGTAGTATTGAGCCGCGCCGGAAGTCCCCTTGCCGCCGCAACCCGCCAGGGCCGAGAGCAGGGCAAAGCCAAAGGCCCCCAAGAGACCCGTCAGCCTTTTCCAATTCCTAGACCTGTTCATGGCAACACCCAGTGAAGGCAGGCAACTCTGAAGATGAGGGCTCTGACAGTGAAAGATCGGGAAAGGAAAAGCGGGTCGGTCAAGTGCCATCGGTTTGTAACGGAGAATCCTGAAGCGAGTGAGGGAGGACCAGCATAGTCCTATGCAAGTAGCGGTGGAGACCAACCTTTAAGAAAAAACTGGACTCGGAAGTACCGTGTCCGGACAGGTGAGTTATCTACTATCGTCTCAGCGGCCAATCCTTCCCATATCCCGATTGGATCCTTATTCTTAGATCATTCGATCTAACGCCTTCTTCGTTGATCCAGGCCTTCGGATGGCCTAACCTTCAGTTTCCATGCACTCACGACTGGCAGGAAACCGATCTTCCCCTTGGGAAGTCTTGCGACGCCTTGTCATCGTCCTGCCATGGGTGTGGGTGTCCGTCACGGCTTTTGCACTGGATCCGTCCCGACCCCTTTCGAACCACGCGCATCACACCTGGCGCAGTGAAGATGGCCTTCTCCAGGACACGGTCTCGGCCTTGCTCGAATCGAAGGATGGCTTCCTTTGGATCGGCACGGAGGCCGGTCTGGTCCGGTTCGACGGCAGCACCTTCGAGCACTACTCGAGAGTGGATCTGCCCCGATTCGAGCACAACGTGATCCAGTGCCTGGCCGAGAGCGCCAATGGCGCCATCTGGATCGGAACTTCAGAACCGGGTCTCTACTGCTTCCAGCGGGGCGAGATCCAGGCCTTCGGTCCAGCCGAGGGCCTGCCCGACCGACCCATCCGCCGTCTGCTCCGGGATCGCAGCGGCACCCTGTGGGCGGCCCCAGCCGATGGACCCCTGCTCAAATTTGATGGAACTCGATTCCACCCTGTCTCGTCCGATGCCGTCCAACTCCGCATTCGAGCCCTTGCCGAAGATGCGCAGGGCACCCTTTGGGTGGGCACGGCTGGATCAGGCATCTGGCGGGTCCGGGAGAACCGCCTGGTCCTGGCAGCCCTGACGGCCGCAGAGATCACCGCCCTTGAAACGGATGCCAGTGGTGAGGTCTTCGTCGGCACCCGGTACCAAGGCCTGATGGTCCTGAACGAAGGCCGGCTGGAAACACCGACCTGGACTCGAAGCCTCGCACACAAACCCATCTCGTCCTTGCATGTGGACCGCCAGGGAAGCCTGTGGATCGGCCTGGAACGAACCGGGCTCTTCCGCCGAACGGCGGAGGGCCGGGTGGAGGCCTCGCCGACGCCCGCTGGTTCTCCCTGGACCCCGCTGTCGCTGATGGAGGACCGTTCCGGCGCCGTGTGGTCCGGGAGTGAGGAACGGGGGCTCCAGGTCCTCTATCCGGTGCCCTTCCAGGCGGTGCCAGTGCGGGGTCCAGATCCCGAAGAGCCCGCCCGGATGGTGTGCCAGGATACGCAGGGAACGGTCTGGTGCCTGACCGGGAATCTGACCCTGGGAATGGTTCGACAAGGACACGTCGAACGGACTTATCCCGAAAGTCCCACAGGTGGCCCCATCACGTGCATCTGGCCCCGCCGGGCGGGTGGGCTGTGGATTGGCACCCGGAACGGAGAACTTTACACCCTGGAACAGGGTCGATTTCGACGGATTCAGTGGCCGGAGGGCCCCAAGTCTGATCCGATCCTTTCGATTTTCGAGGATCCGCAGGATGTTCTCTGGGTCGCCACCAGCCGCCAAGGCCTGCACAAGCTCGCCCCCGGTGCCCCTCCTGTGCTGTTTCCAGCGGTCTTGAATGTACAGGCCATGGCGGGCGGTGGTTCAGGCCCGCTCTACCTGGCCAGCCGGACCTTGGGCCTGGGCATTCTTGAGGCCAGCCAGGTTCGCTGGATGGGCCGGAAGGAGGGGCTGGGATCCAATGGTGCCCTCTCCCTGCACCTCGATGGCGAAGGGTCCCTTTGGGTCGGCACCGTGGATGGTCTGCGACGGTTCCGGGATGGCAAGATCCAGACCTTCGGCGAACGCCCGGGTCCGCTGCTCCTGGCCATCCACTCGATCCTGGAGGACGCCACGCATCAGATGTGGTTGAGCACGGGACAAGGCGTGTTCCGGATCCCCCGCGCCACGCTCACCCAGAGCCTCAATGACGCGGCTCCGATTCCCTTTGTGGTGTTCGATCATCATGACGGCATGCCCTCCCGGGAAACCAATGGCGGCGCCCAACCTGCCGCCTGGCTCACCCGGGAAGGCGATTTATTCTTCCCCACGAGCCGGGGACTGGCGCGATTGGACGGCGGTACCGCACCTCCTCAAAGCCCACCCCTCCGCCTGCATATCCTGAAGGCCGAAAGCGATGAGACCGTCCTGCCGGAGACCCGGCCCATCCAGGTTCCTGCGGGCACCCACCGGTTCGAAATCTACTACACCGCCCCCGCCCTGACACGGGCTGACAAGGTTCGGTTCCGCTACCGGCTGGAAGGGGTCGAGGACACCTGGAACGATGTGGGAGATCGTCGTTTCTCAGCCTTCTCGAACCTTCCGCCTGGATCCTATCGGTTCGTGCTGCAAGCCTGGCGTCTCGATGAGGTGGGTCGACCACAGGAACAATCCGTCGAGGTCTACGTTCAGCCTTTCCTGTACCAACGGCCGGTTTTTTGGGCCATATGTGCCCTGGGCGCCACCGCCTTTGGATGGTGGCTGCACCGCCTTCGGCTGCAACAACTGGAAGCCCGGTCGGCCGTGCTCCTCGAGCGGAACCGCATGGCCAGGGAGATCCACGATCACTTGGCTCAAGGCTTCACCGGCGTCCTGCTTCAGCTGGAGGCAGCCGAGGCCAAGCTCTCCCGCATGCAGGGGGACCCGGCGCCCATCCTGACTCGCCTGGACCATGCCCGGAACCTTGCGGTCACAAGCCTTCAAGAGGCAAGGCGATCGGTGATGGCGCTCCGCCCAAGGAAGCCCGAGGGCACCGACCTCCTGGGTGCCCTGCGCCTGCTTTCAGACCGGCTGCTGGCTGGTACCGACATTCAAGTGGACCTGGTGGTGACCGGCAGCCCGCGACCCCTGCGCGAACGCCTGGAAGATGAACTTCTGCGCATGGCCCAGGAACTACTCACCAACTCGCTGCGCCACGGCAAGGCCAGGTGGGTGCGAGTGGTGCTGCAGTTCGAGGGACGCCTGGTGAACCTCAGCATCGAAGACGATGGCAAGGGCTTCGACCCCTCGGCCGATGTGGCCGGTTATGGCATGCGCAGCATCCGTGAGAGCGTCAAACAACTCCGTGGGCACCTTGACATCGATAGCAGCGAAGGCCTGGGTTCACGCATTTCCATCACTCTACCCATCAGGAGGTGGCGACCATGACCACGACCCCGTCAGATCGAATCCGCCTCCTCATCGTGGACGACCATCCGGTCGTGCGCGACGGCTTGGTGTCCATCCTTCATGAAGGTGAGCCCGACCTTGAGGTCGTGGGAGAAGCAGGGGATGGGAAGGAGGCCGTGATCAGCTGGAGGAATCTCCGTCCCACCGTCACCATCATGGATCTCCAGCTGCCCGGTCAGACGGGGGTGGAGGCCATCCAGGCCATCCGCCGCGAAGATCCCGATGCCCGCATCCTGGTGCTCACCACCTTTGACGGGGATGCGGACATTCAGCGGGCCCTGGAAGCCGGAGCCCGCGGCTACCTGCTTAAGAGTGTGCGCCGGGCCATCCTCATCGAGGCCGTGCGTGCCGTGGCCTCGGGACAACGCTACCTGCCCCCGGCCACGGCCGCCCGCTTGCTCGAGGCCATGGAATCCGAGCGATTGACGCCCCGTGAGCTGGATGTGCTGAAGCTGCTCGCATCAGGTCAGCGCAACCGGGAAATCGCCGATGCCCTTGGCCTGGCGGAACCCACCGTCAAGATCCACGTGAACAACCTGCTGCGGAAGCTTCAGGCCAAGGACCGCACCGAAGCTGCGGTCATCGCCCTGAAGCGGGGGTTGATTCACCTGGCCAATTAGGGTCTGTCTTCAAATTCCACGACGCTGCGACGAAGGCCATCCGGGATGCACCGGAAGGAAGGGCCCGCAGGGCGATATGGTTCATCGTGCAAGGGCCCTGACGCCGCGGGGCGCCCGGATGGCCGCGTCCCGAAGGGCTGGGTGGGCAGCCTTCGCGATGCTGCGTCAGGCTCCTCGACCTTGGAACCACCAAGGCCTTCCTCGCCTTCCTTACCTCGCTCGGCTGCCCGCCCAGCGCGGCATCGCGGAATTTGAAGACAGACCCTAACGCCGGAACGTGAAGAACACCGCCCCCACCAGACAGAGACCCGCCCAAAGGTGGTTGAGGTTCAGGCGCTCACGCATCCAGGTCACCGTGAACACCGCGAAAATGAGCAGGGTGATCACCTCCTGGATCACCTTGAGCTGAGGCAGGCTGAACCGGCCGTAGCCGATGCGGTTGGCTGGGACCGCCAGACAGTATTCGAAGAAGGCGATGCCCCAGCTCGCCAGGATCGCCAACCACAGCGGGCTGTCGCGATGCTGCTTCAAGTGGCCGTACCAGGCGAAGGTCATGAAAATGTTGCTGACGATGAGCAGGAGGACCGTCCGCATCTTCAGCTCTCAAGAACTTCCTGGACCTTGGAGATGAGATCCCGTGGTCCATACGGCTTCTGGAGAAAGCCTTTGAGCCCCTGGCCGACGAATCGACCCATGGCCTCATGCTCGGTATACCCGGAGCTGAGAATGACCTTGAGGTCTGGTTGGAGGATCCGCATCTCGCGGAAGGCCGCCTCTCCCCCCATGTGCGGCATGGTCATATCCAGCAGCACGAGACCAATGGCGTGCGCGTGCTCTCGGACCAACGCCACGGCCACCCGCCCATCATGGGCCTCCAGGACCTGGAAGCCCTTGAGCTCCAGAGCCTGTCGCGCCACGGCACGGACGGTCTCGTCATCATCCACCACCAGCAGGACGCCACGACCGGCCCAGGACGGATCGTCTCGCTGAGGCAGCGGAACCTCTGCAACCATGCCTTGGGCAGGAAAGAGTACCTGGAAGGTCGTGCCCCGACCCACGTCGGAACGAACCAGCAAGGCCCCCTGGTGCCCCCGAACAATGCCCATGATGGCTGACAGGCCCAGCCCTCGTCCCGTGAATTTGGTCGTGAAGAAAGGCTCGAAAATCCGGCTCACGGTGTCGGCATCCATGCCAGATCCGGTATCCGCCACCTCCAGATACACGAACAAGCCCGGGGTCGCGTCCTGACCCACCAGCATCTTCCCGATGGCGGCTGGGTCCAAATACTGGGCGCCCGTGGAAAGGGTGATGGTCCCCGACGCATCGCCGATGGCCTCCGCTGCGTTGATGACCAGGTTCATGATGACCTGCTGAATCTGGGAGGCGTCCGCGGATACGGCCGGAAGCGCCTTGTGGAGATCCAGGTTCAGCACAACGGTCTTCGGGATGCTGACTTCCAGCAGATGAAGCATCTCCTCAACCTGGGAGCTGAGATCGAGATGGGTCACGATGAACTGGCCTCGACCTGAATAAGCAAGCATTTGCCGCGTCAGATCCGCGGCGCGCTGCCCGGCCTTCTGGATGGCCTCCAGGTTGCGCCGGGCTGGATGCAGCGGATTGAGTTGTTCCAAGGCCAGCCCCGAATGCCCCAGCACGCCCATGAGCAGGTTGTTGAAGTCGTGGGCGATGCCACCGGCCAGGACACCCAGGCTTTCCATTTTCTGGGCCTGGAACAGCTGCCGCTCAAGGGCCCCCCGGTCCGCGTCAGCCTGTTTCTGGGCGGTGAGATCCCGGACGATCGCGTGGATGATGGGGTGGCCCCCGTGATCCAGGCGCGTGAGATTCACCAGGCAGATGGCCTCCCGCCCACCCTCACACAGGAAGGTCCACTCGAACTGTTGATGGGTGCCCAACAAGGCCGTCTTCCCGTGCTCTGTGCAACCATCGACACTGGTCATACCATCCGGCTGGCATTCCGGGCAGAGCGCCCACATGGGTTGGCCGAGCATCTCCCCGCGCGTCAGGCCAAACAGGTCCGAGGCCGCGGCGTTGGCATCCATCAAGTGGCCATCAGAGATCAACAGGATGGGATCAGGCGACTGTTCGAACAGCAGACGGAATCGTGTCTCTTCCTGCTCCAGCGCACTCCGCGCATGGACCCGATTCATCACGAGCCCGGCGGCCTCCGCCAGGCTTTCCAAGGCCTCGAATCGATCGTCCGACACATGGACGTGCCCCTGAGGCCCTAAAGATCCGCCGCTAAGGCTTCCGGCCACCTGGCCTTCGTGGACCAGGGGCAGGCCCACAAAAGTCCGAAACGGCCAGAGGTCATGGTCGGGCAGATCCGGATGACTCTCACATCTGGGGATGTGGACGCCCTTGTGATTCAGGTACATGCCCTCCAACATCGGGGAATGAATGGCGGCCACGGGACGGCGGATATCCTCGACAGTCCCAAAGGATTCCAATCCTGGGGTCCAATACGTGGTGATGGTGGTCTGAGTGGTGGGGTCGTAGCGGTTGAACCACCATTCGGGCAGTGGTGCCAGCCGAGCGGCCCAGCGGAAGAGAGACGTCACCAGGGTCTGCTCATTCGTGGCGCCGGCCAGTTCCTTCACCGCCGCCGCCAGGTGCCGGGCCAGGCCCGCAGACTCCTCCAGGCGAGCCTCTGCCTGAATGCGTTCAAGGGCCAGAGCCGCGATTCTCGCCAGGTTCTGCAGGATAGAGAACTGAGACTCGCGGGGGGAGATGGGAGGTTCATCCTGGAAGCCGACCCCGAAGAGCACCTCCTTGATGCGGCCTTCGAAAACCAGGGGAACGCCGAGCAGACTCCTCAGCCCAAAACGCTCAGAAAGGGTGGCGGGAACCATCTCTGGAGAGGCC
>Ga0302323_100005161_pt1 | contig 10683 bp, 6 predicted proteins | sample Fen_T0_3_FD_201950 | JGI IMG/M metagenome (GOLD analysis project Ga0302323, IMG submission 201950) | Peat permafrost microbial communities from Stordalen Mire near Abisko, Sweden - Fen_T0_3 | ecosystem: Environmental > Terrestrial > Soil > Wetlands > Permafrost | place: Sweden: Abisko... | reverse complement strand
ACGCGTCAGGTTCGACTTTCCGGCGTAATTCCGCCATGTGAACACGAACATTGTGCGTCTGGGTCGCGTAAGCTGGGCCCCATACTTCCGTCAAAATCTGTCGATGTGTGAGGACCTTTCCCGAATTTTGAGCAAACAGCGCCAATAGCTTGTACTCAATGGGCGTCAAATGAAGCTCTAACCCCGCTCGGGTCACTACTCGGCTAGCTAGGTCGACCTTTAAGTCACCGAACTCTAACACTTGAGATCCCGCTAGGGCACCTGCGCCGCTTGCATGCCTCAATGCAACGCGCATTCGCGCGAGGAGCTCATTGACCCCAAACGGCTTGGTCAAGTAATCATCGGCGCCCGCATCCAGCGCCGCGACTTTGTCGTCTTCGCGACCACGCGCGGAAATCACAATAATGGGAACCCGAGTCCACTCGCGCAGCTGCTTCGTTAAATCTATGCCATCGCCATCGGGAAGACCGAGGTCCATCAGCACCAATTGCGGATTGTGACTGGTCACGAGCGAGGTAACTTGCGAAGCTCGCTCCGCTTCCAAAATTCGATACTCGTGGGAAATTAGCGATGCTCGTATGAATTTCCGCAAGGGAGCTTCGTCTTCGACGACAAGGACGAGGGGGTCAAGGTCACTCATACGCTAATTCTACCGCCCGTAGCTAGGGTCGGCGGTGTACCACCAATTGGCACGTTGATGTAGAATGTTAGGCCGCCACTCTGGGCCCGTTCAGCGCGAATCGAGCCTCCGTGAGCCTCGGCAATACCCCTGCAGATTGGCAAACCGAGCCCAGCCCCGGAAGTGCCAGAATGGGGACCCCGGTAGAACTTCTCGAAAAGCTTCTCTTCGAAGCCCTTAGGAACGCCGGGGCCATTATCGCATACTTCTATCAAGATGGAATCGGCACGCCGGGCAGCGTGCACCTCGATGCGTGTTCCCGTAGGCGTGTACTTGCAAGTATTTTCGAACAAGTTGACAAATATCAGTTCGAAAACCACTGGGTCTACATAGATGAGCGGAATACTATCTGGAATATCGATTTGAATCGTGTGCTGGGTAAGCTTCGCTTCCAGCCGAGTGAGCGCCGAGCGTACCAATTCCTCGACGGGTATCCAGTCACGTTTCAATGATAAGGTTCCAGATTCCAGCCGCGTCATTTCCAGTAGATTCGCCACCAGCCGCTCGAGGCGGTCAGCCTCGTCGCAGATCGACCCTATCAAATCGATTCGAGTGTTTTCGCTGAGATTGCTGTCGTCACGCAAGGCCGTGGCGGCACCTGTGATCGAAGCAAGTGGAGTTCGCAGGTCGTGCGAGACTGCCGATAGTAAGGACGAACGCATCTCCTCGGTCTTCGCGCGTATGGCAGCCGCCCGAGCTTCCTCGGCAAGTCGAACCCGTTCCAACGCGATCGCGACTTGTCGGCAAAATACGTCAAGAAATGCCCTTTTTTCGGCGCCAAGCGCACGCGTTTCACGCGGTTGAAGTTGAAGCACCCCAAGCGCCACTCCACCTAGCCGCAAAGGCGAGCAAACACTTGACGAACCTGGCAGAGTGTCAGTACCGAGCCCGGCAAGCTCCATTCGCTCCAGTGCCCACTTCGCGACGCCCAATTCCTTTGCGTCGAGCGTCGCGTCCGCTGGGGCGGCGCCAATCTTCACGAGCGCGGAATTAGTGTCGACCTGAAGCACGAGGACCTTTGCCTGGAAAACATCTGCTGCGTGTCTGGCTGCAATCTCGGCGATGCGTGCCGGCGAGTCCGCAGAAGAAAGCTCACGACTCAAAGCGTAAAGCACAGCGGTGCCCTCTTCGCGTGCAACGGCATCTCGTTCTTGACGCCTGATGCGCCCCGTGAGCTCACTTATCACGAAACCGATGACGAACATCATGGCAAACGTCAGGAAGTATCGCCGATCGGCAACATTGAACGTGAGATACGGTGGCACGAAGAAGTAATCGTACGCCCCAACACCCAACCCCGCTGCCAGCAATGATGGCCCACGACCAAACCAAATGGCCGTAATCATGACCGTAATGAGAAATAGCATCTCGGGATCGGGCAGCCGCAGCACCGAATGCAGAAAAGCTGCTAGCCCAAGAGTAATCGCAACGAGCAGGGTTGACGCTGCGTAGTGGGCTAGATGAAAACCGCCTTGAGTCTGAAGATTGCCCCTAGGCAAAGCGTGGTCGTCGCCGTTGCCACTAATGACGTGCACTTCAATGTCGCCACTGCCTCGAACGACTTCGTCGAGCAGTGACCCGCGTAACCGATCTCGAAGACGGGAATGTGTAGGTTTACCGATGAGTATTCGCGAAACATTCTGACGCCGCGCGTAAACGAGAAGCGCCTCGGATACTCGGTTAGCCGAAAGGCGGGTGACCGTTGCGCCGAGTGACTCGGCAACTCGCAAGTGAGCTTCGAGCCGCTCGCGATCACTATCAGTAATGCTCGCCAGGGTCGTGACTTCCACGTAAGCGGCGACCCAGGGGCACCGTAAGCCCGCCGCCAACCGTGCTGCGGCGCGTACCAATCGAGCAGAACTTGGTGCTGGGCCGACGCACACGAGCAGACGCTCGCCTGCAGGCACGTTCGTAGAGAGCCCCGCTTCCTCTCGGTATTGAAGGACGTCCCCGTCAACGTGCTGCGCTGTCCGACGCAACGCAAGTTCACGAAGCGCCAGCAGATTGCCCCGCTGAAAGAAGTGCTCAGCGGCAACCTTTGCCTGCTCAGGCAAGTACACCTTTCCCTCGCGGAGCCTCTGTAGCAATTCCTGAGGGGCGATGTCCACCAACTCGATGGCATCGGCCTCATCGAGTACGGAATCTGGCACGGTCTCTCGAACCTGAATGTGCGTGATCTGCGCAATCACGTCGTTCAAGCTTTCCACGTGCTGTACATTCACGGTCGTAAAGACGTCGATTCCCGCGTCGAGGAGCTCCTCTACATCTTGCCAGCGCTTTGGGTGCCGGGCACCCGCAGCGTTCGTGTGTGCCAACTCATCGACGAGCACAACTCGCGGCCGTCTTGACAGTGCAGCATCGAGATCGAACTCCTCGATCACATGACCTCGGTAATCGACCTGCAGCCGTGGTAATAACTCCAGCCCCAAGGTGAGTGCGGCCGTTTCCCGTCGCCGGTGAGTTTCGACGATGCCGACCACGAGGTCCAGATTTTGGTCAGCGACGAGATCGCGGGCTACTTGGAGCATTCGGTAGGTCTTGCCGACGCCAGGTGCGAACCCAAAAAATACCCTGAGTTTTCCCCGCCTAGCTCGTGCTTCTTCATCCTTTACGCGCAGCAAGAGCGCGTCAGGATCAGGCCGCATCGAGGGTTCACTCATCTCGCGCCTATCATCGCCCGCGAATTGCTTCGGGTCAAGCGGACTACTTCATCTCATCGAGCGCAAGGTTCAACTTCAGTACGTTCACACGGGGCTCACCGAAAAAGAACAGGGTGCGCCCGGATGTGTTTGCTTCGATAACTTGCCGAACCCGCTCGATTTGCACCTTTCTGGCCTTTGCAACACGTGTAGCCTGAATCAAGGCATTGGCGGGGCTAATATCCGGATCTAAACCACTTGCCGAGCGTGTGGCTGCGTCCGCCGGAATAGTGGCATTCTCGGGCAAACCATTTTCTGCTCGGTACACTTTCGCGAGCTCAACAAACCCTGGGTAAGACTCGTCAACGTCCTTTGTGTTCGGGTCGTCCTTGACACCGTTGATGAGCTTATCGCTCGTCGGGCCCAGGTTCGTGCCGCTCGAATTCGCCGCATCGTAACCAGCGCCAGCCGCAGATGGCCGCGGGTGGAAGTACTCGGGCTTAGTAAAGGTCTGGCCAATCAACTTGGAGCCAACAAGATTTCCGTTTGTGTCACGAATGAGGCTGCCGTGAACCTGACTTGGAAACGCGACGCTACCAATAGCCCAAACGGCCACAGGAAAGGCAACTCCGGTAACGACGACAAAGAAGAGAGTGAGCAGAAGAGCAGGTCGGACGAGTTTCATTTGGGTAATCCCTCTTAGGCTAGGTGTAGTGCAACCAATAGTCGATCAATGGCCCAGATCGCGGGGAATGGTGCAACGACACCGCCTACCCCGTAAAGCAATAGGTTGCGTCTCAGAATCGAGACGGCATTTGCTGGCCGATAGCTCACCCCACGTAGTGCAAGGGGAATGAGCGCAATGATAATCAGTGCATTGAAGATCACCGCCGCGAGCACTGCTGATTGGGGATTCGACAGATGCATGAAGTTAAGCTTCCCGAGCTCGGGGTACGTAACGAAGAACATCGCAGGGATAATCGCGAAGTACTTGGCGACATCGTTGGCAATGCTAAACGTCGTCAGCGCACCGCGCGTCATCAACATTTGCTTGCCAATTTCGACAACCTCGATGAGTTTCGTTGGGTTCGAATCGAGATCCACCATATTGCCGGCTTCTTTAGCCGCTTGTGTACCACTGTTCATGGCCACACCTACGTCTGCTTGCGCCAGTGCCGGAGCATCGTTCGTGCCATCCCCGGTCATTGCCACTAGGCGCCCGCCTGCTTGTTCTTTGCGAATGTAGGCCAGTTTCATCTCGGGCGTCGCCTCTGCCATGAAATCATCGACGCCGGCTTCCGCTGCGATAGCAGCCGCGGTCAGAGGGTTGTCACCCGTGATCATGACCGTCTTGATACCCATTTCGCGCAGCTGCGAGAACCGATCTTTGATTCCACCTTTCACCACGTCCTTGAGGTGAACCACGCCGAGCACCCGATCATTCTCGGCCACGACGAGTGGGGTGCCACCCTCGTGGCTTACTCGCTCGACACTGGCTTGCACGTCCAAGGGGAACGAGCCGCCGTGCGTCTCGATGAAGTGTCTAACACTGTCAGATGCCCCTTTGCGGATCTGGCTGTTGCCTTGGTCCACACCGCTCATACGCGTTTGCGCTGTAAAATCTATAAACTCGGCGTTGCTAAGTTCTGAGATCTCAATGGCGCGCATGCCGTACTGCTCCTTCGCAAGCACCACAATACTGCGCCCTTCGGGCGTTTCGTCGGCAAGGGACGCCAATTGGGCCACCCTCGCAAGTTCTTTGGCTGTAACACCTTTGGCAGGATAAAAGCCGGATGCTTGACGGTTACCCAATGTGATGGTCCCGGTCTTATCGAGCAACAACGTGTCCACATCACCTGCCGCCTCCACTGCTTTGCCGCTCATTGCGAGCACGTTGTGCTGCATCACCCGGTCCATGCCGGCAATTCCAATCGCACTTAGCAGACCGCCAATTGTAGTCGGAATGAGGCACACGAGCAGAGCTACGAGCACGGTTATCGTCGGCACATTGCCGGTGCCTCCGGCCGCAAACTTGGCAAACGGCAAGAGTGTTACCGTTGCGGCGAGGAATATTATCGTCAAACCGGCAAGGAGTATCGAGAGCGCAATCTCATTGGGAGTTTTCTGGCGTTTCGCTCCCTCGACGAGCGCAATCATCCGGTCGAGGAAACTGTGACCTGGGTCCTGCGTCACGCGAACCACAATCCGGTCTGAAAGCACCTTGGTGCCACCCGTGACAGCACTGCGGTCACCGCCGCTTTCGCGAATTACGGGGGCGGATTCGCCCGTGATTGCCGATTCGTCTACGCTGGCAATACCCTCGACGATCTCGCCGTCCGCGGCAATGACATCGCCCGCCTCGCAGACGAAGCAGTCGCCCTTAGCCAATTGTGGCGCTGGCACGCGCTCCTCGCGCGACCCGTTTGTGATTCGCCGAGCCAAGGTATCGGTTTTCGTTTTGCGAAGAGCATCCGCTTGTGCCTTGCCTCGCCCTTCGGCCATGGCTTCCGCGAAGTTCGCGAACAACACCGTGAACCACAGCCATAACGTCACCTGGCCGACGAATGCCGTGTTTTGGGCGTGAGAAATCAGCCCGTGGATCCAGAAGTAGGTGGTCACCGCGCTTCCAATTTCGACGACGAACATCACCGGATTCTTGGCAACGAGCCTCGGGTCGAGCTTCACGAAGGCTTCCTTGAGCGCACGTCTTACGATCGCAGGTTCAAACAACGAGCGAGGCGCGTGTTTTGGTCGAACCAGCGGACTTGGTGCTACTGACTCCATCGTTGGAGAATTCATCGGGGATGCAACCAGGGGTGAAGAATTCGCAGTCATACGTGTTCCCTTTACTTATCGTCCGTCGTAAGCGCGCACTAGTGAACCGCTAGCATCTGCATTTTGAAGTGTTCGACCACTGGCCCAAGCGCGAGACCCGGTATGAACGTCAAAGCACCCACGATAACTACGATACCCACGAGCAATCCCGAGAACGTTGTCGTATCCGTGGGGAAGGTCCCGGCAGAGGCTGGCACGAGGCCCTTTTTCGCGAGCGCGCCAGCCATTGCTAGCAGCGGCACAATCATCATAAAACGGCCCACCAACATCGCAAGGCCAAGAGTTGTATTGTACCATGGGGTATTCACCGTGATGCCCGCGAACGCTGACCCGTTGTTTCCAGTGCCCGAGGCGAAGGCGTAAAATATCTCGCTGAAACCATGCGGGCCGGCGTTGTTCACATTACCGGCGGTGGCGCCGTAGACCGTGTCGGCTCCTCCGTAGGCGCTGCCAGGCCAGGTATTGAGCCAAGCGAAGGCACCTTCTTTCGGCAGATCGAGAACGCTTGAAATTGCCGTGAACCCAAGGATGCTAACGGTCAAGATGAGCATAGCGAGCATGGCCATCTGCACTTCGAATTTTTCAATCTTCTTGCCCAAGTACTCAGGGGTCCTACCCACCATCAACCCGGCAATGAAGACCGCCAGCACGGCATACATGAGCATTCCGTAGAGGCCGGCGCCGACACCTCCAAAAATCACTTCACCGGTGAGCATGTTGAACAAGGGAACGAGCCCACCGATAGGTGTAAAGCTATCATGCATGGAGTTGACGGCGCCGCACGAGGCACCCGTCGTCACGCTCGCGAAGAGTGCTGATGATGCAATGCCGAATCGTACTTCCTTGCCTTCCATGTTCCCACCGGATTGCAGCGTGGTCGCGGCGGTCTCGATATGTGCATTGGCAAGGTGTGGCGTTCCCGCTTGCTCGGCCATGGAGCAAACCACGATTCCCGCGACGGCCAAAGCAGCCATCGCCCCGAAGATGGCCCAGCCTTGTTTGGTATTGCCCACCATCTTACCGAAGGTGTGAGTAATCGCTGCCGGAATCGACCAGATGAGAACGAGCGTGAAGAAATTCGAAAGAGGCGTCGGGTTTTCGAAGGGGTGCGCCGAGTTGGCGTTAAAGAAGCCACCTCCGTTGGTCCCGAGCTGCTTGATAATCTCCTGCGAAGCGACTGGCCCCTGGGCAATCGTCTGCTTGGCGCCTTCGAGGGTCGTCACGACGGTGTAAGGGTCGAAGTTCTGGGGCACGCCCATTGCGATGAACACGATGGCGCCGATGAAACAAAGTGGCAGCAACACATACACGGTGCAGCGCACGACGTCGGCCCAAAAGTTCCCAATCCCGTTGGCGCTTTTCCGCGCAAAGCCCCGGATTACCGCTATGGCAATGGCAATCCCCACCGCAGCCGATGCCCAGTTGTGAATCGCCAGGGCCACCATGTTGGAGAAATACGAAAGGGTGACCTCGGGACTGTACGCCTGCCAGTTGGTGTTCGTCGTAAACGACACAGCCGTATTGAAGGCCAGATCCGGCGTCATCTGTTTGGCCCCGAGGTGCTGTGGATTCAATGGCAAGAACCCCTGCAAGCGCAGCGCCAGGTAGGAGAAGAGAAACGTCACCAATGAAAATGCGAGCATCGCGATGGCGTACGTGCTCCATTTCATGTCCTCTTCGGGATGGATACCGAGGGCTCGATAAGTACCACGCTCGAGCCAACCGAGGCTTCGATGCATGAACGTGCGTTCACCGCTAAATACCCGAGCCATATAGGCGCCGAGGGGCTTTGTCACGATGAGCAATACGCCAAAAAACAAGACCAATTGGCCTATAGCAACTCCAGTCATGGCTAGAATTTCTCCGGAACGAGTAAGGCGTACACGAGGTAGCCGAATGTAAACAGTGTTACAGCACCGACCCAGACCACATCAGTCATGGTGACCTCCGCGCAGCTTGTCGCAACCGTACGTGTACGCGACGAACAAACCAAAAAACAGCAACCCAGTTGCAACATAGAACAGATCCTGCATAACTGTTTTCCACTCGCTAATACGCTAACACCCGTGTGTCGCGTCGTATGATGTTTCCGTTAGTCGTTTCGATGTCTCAGCTATTAGAGGCGTTTACCTTGTGGCTCTCGGTAGATATTGCTTGCAAATGCGCTGGCAGGCAGCCTCACATTCCGGGAAGCGCGACACGAACAACGCCTGCTTCTGACAATAGTCACTCATTTCCTCACCCTGGGCATGAGTGCAAGTGGTCCCCAGCGTCGAGAGTGTGCGTTCATAGAGCAAAGCCCGGTCTGTGGTGGGCATTGCAAGTATTTCCGCTTGGGCACGAAGTTGGTGCCACGTAATTAGACCAACACTTAGCAACACAACTAGCGTGAACGTGGCAATCGAGCGGGTAGATAGAGCTCGTTGTTCGGTGGGGACACCCAAGGCGATGTTCATGGCAACCTTCGTACACAGTGAACGTACGACCTTTCGCGTCCACATGGCGTCAAGGCTGGGGCTTTAGCCATCAAGATCTCGTCAAGGCGGCCGAAGTCGGCCGTTTTTATGACATCTGCTAGACATCAAGAAGTTATCAAGATGCGCTGACTGTTCCTTATGAAATCTTGACACCGGCCCGTTTCACGCCAGGATTGTCTCGAACGCCGAATGATCGTTTCCGGTCAGCGGGGAAACCAAACCCCCTCCGGGGCGCACCACTACCAGGAGACCATGCGGTCCGAGGAAGTGGAGGGCAGCTCTCCTAGCCCTAGCCCGTCAGCTAACTCCGTAGGCGTCGGGAGAGGACAGTCCGCGCGTCAACCGTTGGATTTGTCCTCAGTGCTCACTACGAGGTCAAAATCCATGTCGATGAGTTCACGAATTCGCCGTGCGCTTTTAGGTGCGCCGCGTGATGCTCTTGATCCCCACGCGTTTCATAAGCTTTCGCTCGTTGCCTTTCTGGCCTGGATTGGCCTGGGCGCAGATGGGCTTTCTTCGAGCGCTTATGGCCCCGACGAGGCCTTTCGCGCACTCGGGGCGCACCAGAGCCTGGCGATTTACCTTGCGCTCGCAACCGCGCTCACGGTCTTCATCATTAGCTATGGTTATAGTCGAATCGTCGAGCAATTCCCGGAAGGCGGTGGCGGCTACGTCGTTGCGAGCCGTGTTTTTGGGCCCAAAGCTGGCGTCGTTTCCGGCTCGGCATTGCTCGTCGATTACATACTGACAATCGCCATCTCGATTGTGTCCGGAGCCGATCAGGTACTGAGCTTCCTACCAACATCGTGGTTATGGCTCAAGATGCCGATGGTATTCGTCGTCATTGCAATTCTGACGGTGCTCAACTTACGCGGTGTCAAGGAGTCAGTTTCCGCCATTGCCCCGGTCTTCGTACTCTTCTTGGTCACGCACGCACTTCTTTTGTTTTTGGTTTTTGGCGGGCATCTCAGTGACGCTGGAGCAACGGCTGCGAGGGTACGCTCTGACTTGGGTCACTCGCACACGGCGCTCGGAACTTTCGGGCTCTTGGCGCTATTTTTTCGCGCTTACTCGATGGGTGGCGGCACCTACACGGGCATCGAGGCCGTCTCCAATGGTATGACGCTCATGCGCGAACCAAGAGTGCAGACCGCCCGGCGCACGATGGTTCTGATGGCCGCTTCGCTGGCCATCACGGCAAGCGGCATTCTGCTTGCGTATTTGCTCGTCAATGCGCAACCCGTCGACGGCAAGACGATGAACTTCGTGCTGTTCAATCGCGTGGCGGGCTCGTTTCACCCATTCGGCATTCCCGTGGGCAAGGCGTTTATCGCCATAAGTCTCATTTCCGAAGGGCTGCTGCTCGTCGTAGCGTCTCAGGCGGGTTTCATCGATGGCCCCCGAGTCATGTCCAACATGGCAGCGGATTCGTGGCTTCCTCACCGTTTTGCTTCCCTATCGGAGCGGCTCACGATGAAAAACGGTGTTCTACTGATGAGTCTCGCCGCCACGGCGGCCGTCATTTACACTCGAGGTGACGTATCGAAGCTCGTCGTCATGTATTCGATTAACGTGTTCGTGACGTTCACGATGTCGAATTTGGCCATGATTCGCCACTGGCACAAAAAGCGCGCGACCGAGCCCCATTGGATGCGTCACCTGCCCGCGCATGCCCTGGCAGCACTGCTTTGCTTTTCAATCCTAGTTATCACCATCTACGAGAAGTTCACTGAGGGTGGTTGGGTGACGCTCGTGGTCACGTCAGTGCTTGCCGCTTTCTGCATCTTCGTCAAACGCCACTACGAGCGGGTGGGGGAAGCGATTCGTCGTTTTGACTCCGAATTACCCGGGCCCGAAGAATCGCCTGCAACCTATGGCATCCATGCCGAATCGCAAATTCACTCCCTGGGAACCCCCGACCCGGAAAGGCCCGTTGCCGCGTTGTTCGTTGGCCGCTATGGAGCGCTTGGTCGGCACGCCCTTTTTGCCCTGCTGCGTATGTTCCCGAAGCACTTCGGCGGTGTCGTATTCATCGGGATCGCGTGCGTCGATA
>Ga0302323_100005160_pt1 | contig 10683 bp, 12 predicted proteins | sample Fen_T0_3_FD_201950 | JGI IMG/M metagenome (GOLD analysis project Ga0302323, IMG submission 201950) | Peat permafrost microbial communities from Stordalen Mire near Abisko, Sweden - Fen_T0_3 | ecosystem: Environmental > Terrestrial > Soil > Wetlands > Permafrost | place: Sweden: Abisko... | reverse complement strand
CCCCCGTACGAGTCGTATGCTGGCATGGACCGAGAGGGCTGAAGCGCATTGCCCCGAAGCCTGAACCTACTTGGGCGGCTCAGCCGGAGTGGCGAGCAGGGCCGCGGTCGGCGCACTCTGGAACTCGAGGTGGGTGATCCACCAGCGCTTGCCGTCCCAGGCGCACTGCAGCGCGTTGATGCCCGTGTACAGCACGGGTCCATCGGCCACAAGGCGGATTTCGTAGGGGGACCAGACCTGGGCCACACCTTCCTGCTTCTGGACGGTCACTGCCGTGCCCTTCTCGAAGAACCCCTTCTGCCACTGCGGGATCGCGAAAGCCAGGAAGGCCTCCAGCTCCATGGGTCGGATGAAGGAGCCCTTCTCGGGGTGCTTGGCCGCCACCACGATGCGGGCCTGGATGTGGAACAGGGCCCGGATCTTTTCGATGTCGCGCTTTTCCTCCTTCGAGCCAGAGATGAAGGCATACAGCGCGGCCGTCAACGCCTCGGGAGTAATGGTGTCGGCCTCACTCAGGTCCGCCCGAACCAACTCTTTGATGGGGCTCGAGCTGGGGAGATTGACCGTGGGAAGGTCGGCGGTGGGTTTGGCCGGTGGGGGGCCCTGGGCGACCAGGGACAGGGCAGTGAGGCAGAGCAACGAACGGATCACGGATCCTCCACAGGATATGTAATGTGTCACGACTGGCTGTCTTCCGGGAGTCCCCATCGGTCCCACAGCAGGAGCAGCAGCAAGCCCGGGATCGCCGCCAAGGCGCAGACAGGGAAATAGAGCTTCCAGCCGTACCAGTCGGCCATGAAACCCGTCATGCCAGCGAACAGCGTGCGCGGCAGGGCCGTCAGGGCACTGAAGAGGGCGTACTGGGTGCCCGTATAGGAGCGGTTGCAGCTGCCCATGAGCAGGGCCACGAGGGCGCTACTGCCCATGCCGTAGGCCAGGTTCTCCAGGGTGTTGGCGGCCACCAGCAGGGGCAGGTGACGGCCCAGGAGCGAGATGGCCCAGAAACCCAGGATGCTGCCTGCCTGCACGAAACCGCAGATCCAGAGGGCCTTGCGGAGGCTCATGCGCATCAGCATCCAGCCGCCCAGAAGGCCACCCAGGATGATGGCCACCATGGCCGTGGTCTTCTGCACGGTCCCGATCTGCATCTTCGTGAAGCCCATGCCCCGCAGCAGGAAGGGCATCGTCATGGCTTCCGCCAGCCAGTCGCCTAGCTTGTAGAACACCACAAAGGCCAGGAGGAGCCCGATGCCCTTGCGCTGGAGCAGGTCCTTCATGGGCCCCACCACGGCCTCCTGAAGCGTGCGTGGTGCACGGGCCACCGTATCCGTGTTCATGGCCAGCCAGGTTCCCACCATGCCCAGACCGGTAAGCCCGGCCATGAGCAGGTAACTGGTCCGCCACCCGAAGACCTGGGCCAGGATCATCGCCAACCCACCACTCACCAGCATCGCCACCCGATAGGCCGTGATGTGGATGCTGTTGCCAAGACCGAGGTATTTCTGTTCCAACGCCTCGGCCCGCCAGGCGTCCACGGCGATATCGAAGGTCGCGCTGGTGAAGGCCACCGCCAGGGCAAGCCAAACCACACGCATCAGGTCCAGGCGCGGCTGGGTTCGGGCCAACAGGACCAGCGCCAAGACCATGAGCCCTTGCATCAGCAGCATCCAACCCCGGCGACGGCCCAGGCCCGGCAGGGCGTACCGATCGAGGATGGGCGCCCAGAACACCTTCAGGCTGTAGGGCAGTGTCACGAAGCTGAAAAGGCCGATGGTGCCTAGGCTCAGGCCCTCATCGGTCATCCAGGCCTTCAGCGTGGACCCCGTCAGGAAGAGCGGCAGCCCCGACGCAAAACCGAGCAGAAGGAGGACGATGAGGCGACGACGGGGCATGGGAGATGGTAGCGGGAGCGCCGCCCCGATGCTTGCCCGGTCGTCGTTCAGTTCAGCGGGGGCTCCGGACCGGCATGGGTATGCAGGTCATGGACGAGGTGCCCTCCGGCATGGCCGGTGAGCCCCAGGGAGAGGACACCCCCAGCGCTCAACAGCAGCCATAGCAGCCACAGGCCCAGGTCAAGGTTCCGGGAGAGTTCCCGTTTCCGGAGCAGCGGCAGGGCCCAGAGAGCCAGGAACGCCGCGCCGAGTACACCAAAGATCAAGGTGGTCTTCTGGGCCATCTGCTCGTGCTCGCGCAGCCCAGCCATGAGAGCCGGCGTGGCGCGGGCGTACCGTTCCACCGCATCGCCACTGGCCAGGGCCAGGAGCAACCCACCAAAACCGAGCACCAGCAGGATCAGGGCGGCCACGTGGACCCCCCGTCGCTGGGCGGGCCACAGCAGTCCGACGAGCACCAGCAGCGGTACCACCGTCAACAAGGCGATGGGAAAATGGACGATGGCCGGGTGAATGTGGTTCCAGGGCGGCAGCATGGGGGCTCCTGAGGTGTCGCAGGGTTGCCAATCAGCAGGCATGGCTCAAGAACGAAGGGGCCATGACCAAAGATACGCCTGGGCTTTGACTTTGGATGTCCGGGCAGCGACTCGGCACCGGCGCACAAGGCCATCTGAAGCGCGGGAGGTTCCTTTTTCCCTGGCTTCGATCTGGATCAATCCGCCAGGGTGCTGAGGTCGCCGGGATCCTGACCCAGGGCCTCGGCCTTGAGGGCGCGGCGGACGATCTTGCCGGAGCGCGTCTTGGGCAGGCTGGCGCGGATCTCGATTTCGCTGGGCATGGCGATGCCACCGAGATCTTCGCGGACGTGGTCCTTCAGGCTGGCGATGAGGCCCGGGCCCGTGGCAAACCCGGCCCGCACCACCACGAAGGCCATGATGCGCTCGCCCTTGATGGGATCGGGCAGGCCCACCACGGCGCTTTCGGCCACGGCGGGGTGGCGGATGAGCGAACCTTCCACATCGGCCGTGCCGATGCGGTGCCCCGCCACGTTGAGCACGTCGTCGGCCCGGCCCAGCACGGCAATGTAGCCGTCGGCATCCATCACGGCCACATCGCCCGCGCTGTAGCAGCCGGGGATGTCCTTCCAATACTCTTCGTAGCGCTTGTGATCGTTCCAGATGGTGCGGAGCATGTAGGGCAGCGGGAACTTGATGACCAGCAGGCCGCCCTGGCCGTTGGGCACGGGGCTGCCATCGCGGTTCACCACGGCCAGCTGGGCGCCAGGCATGGCCTTGCCCGCCTTGCCGGGACGGGCCTCGAAGGTGGGCAGGGTGCCGATGACGGGTCCGGCGATTTCCGTCTGCCACCAGTTGTCCACGACCTGGCCGTTGCCTTGGCCCACCAGGTGCTGCTGGGCCCAGCGATGGGCCTCGGGGTTCAGGGGTTCACCGGCGCAAGCCATCAGGCGGAGGCGGCTGAGGTCGAACTTCCCGGGAGCTTCCGAGCCATGGCTCATCCACATGCGGACGGCCGTGGGGGCCGTGAACATCACGTTCACGCCAAAGCGCTCGCAGATTTCCCAGGTCACCTCCGGGCTCGGATAGTCCGGTGCGCCTTCGCGGCACAGCACCGTGGCGCCGATGCTCAGGGGGCCGTAGACGATGAAGCTGTGGCCCACCACCCAGCCGATGTCCGACGTGCTCCAGTAGATGTCCCGCTCCTGGATCTGATAGAAGGCCTTGCTCAGGTAGTTCACGCCCACCATATAACCGCCCGTGGTGTGGACGACACCCTTCGGTTTTCCCGTCGTGCCGCTGGTGTAGAGGATGAACAGCGGATGCTCGGCGTCCACCATCTCGGGATCGCAATGGATCTCGCGGCCCTGCTGGATGTCGTAGAAGTCCTTCTCGCGCTCGCTGGCGAAGGTGACGGGCGCGTCGCCGGGGCGGGACCCGCGACGGTGGACGATGACATGATCCACCGAGGTCAGGTCGCGCACGGCCTCGTCGACGATGGGCTTCAGGGCGATGGCCTTGCCGCGGCGGTAGGTGAAGTCGGAACAGACCACCACCTTCGCGCCGGCATCCTCAATGCGGGTGCGCAGGGCCGCCTGGCCCATGCCTGCATAGACCACGCTGTGGATGGCGCCGATGCGGGCACAGGCCAGCATGGAGATGATCCCCTCGGGCGTCAGCGGCATGTAGAGGATGACGCGGTCGCCCTTCTTCACGCCCAGGCGCTTCAGCGTGTTGGCGAAGCGGTTCATCTCGCGGTAAAGGCGGTTGTAAGTGTAGGAGCGCTCGTCACCATCCTCGCCCACCCACAGCAGGGCCGCCTTGTTGCGCCGGTCGCTGTGAACGTGGCGGTCGATGCAGTTCACCGTGGCGTTGAGCTTGCCGCCGATGAACCAGGCGTGGTTGGGCGCATTGAATTCGAAGACCTTGGTCCAGGGCTCGGCCCAGTCCAGGGCCTTGGCCTTCTCGCCCCAGAACGCCGCCGGATCCTCTTCGGCCAGGGCCCGCTCCACCTCATAGTTGATGGCGGCCTGCTTGGCCAGCCAGCCGCGCATGGGAATGGGCGCTTCACCCTTCTGCAGAGCCTGGATCGTCGCCTGCTGGGTGATGCTGATTTCCAGATCGCTCATGGAAGGCTCCTAGAGGGGTCAGGTGGATGGAATGGGTTGGTTGGGAGGGAAGGTAGCATGGAGCCCAGCCCTATCGAAGGGAACGATGACAGTTGTCACAGGTAAACTTGGACCGGAGGTCCTATGACGAAACCCTCACGCCCTCCCGTCCCTTGGGACGTCCACCCCAGCGTGGCCTACGTCCAGGCCGTCCTCGCCAACTTCAAGGCGAAGACGGGCCACACCGCAGAGGAATGGGTTGATCTCGCCCGGGCGGAAGGCCTATCCGATGCGAAGGCCATTCAAGCCTGGCTCAAGGTCCAGGGGCTTGGCACCACTCAAGCCGGGTTCGTCACTCAACGGGTGAGTTCCGCTCCAGGCCATGCCTTCGACAACACCCCCGAAGGCTACCTCGCCGCGGCTCCGGGTCATGTCGACGCCCAATACAGCGGCAAGAAGGCCGCTCTGCGACCCCTCTTCGAGCGCATCGTCACCCTCGTTCGCAGTCTGGGCCCGGAGGTGAAAGTCTGCCCCTGCGAAACCATCGTGCCGTTCTACCGGGATCATGTGTTCGCCGAAGTGAAGCCCCTCGTCTCGCGCCTCGACCTGGGGGTGGCCTTGGGTGATCCGGCAAAGGTCAAGGACCCCTCCGGTCGGTTGAAGGACACGGGCGGCTTCGCGAAAAAGGACCGCATCACCCACAAGCTCGAAATCACCAGTGAAGCCGACCTGGAGGCAGCGCTGCCCTGGCTCAAGCGGGCATTCGAGCGGGACCGGGGCTAGGCGGGCTGGAACGCGGCGGCTACTGGGCCTTGGCCTTTTCAATGACCTTCTGACGCAAGGCCGCGAATTCGGCCTCGGTGATGAGCCCATCCTTCTTCAGCTTTTCCAGTTTCTCCAGCTCTGTTCTCAGATCGAAGGCCGTGGAAGTGGCTGGGGCCGCCCACCCACTGACAGCGACCTCACGTGGGTTGGGGACGGCCTTTGGAGAGACTAGACCAACCGCGGGCTTCGCAGCCTTCAGGTCCTCGATGTTTCCGAACGCGTCGACCTTGTCGTCGACGAAGCGGATGAACTGGGACCGCTGGTTGACCTTGATGGCGCCGTAGCGGTCGTAGGCCTCGTACTCAAAAATATCCGCCTTGTTGACGACAGAGGTCCGGGTCGGCTCTCCGATGCGCGCAATGATTTCCTTCTTGCTCATCCCGAGCCTGATCTTGGCGAAATCCAGATCAGGTCGGACACAGCCCAGCGCGACAGCCACAGGAACGGTTAGGAGGAGAACGACAGTGGACCGTCTCATGGGGCGACCTCGGAGCGGATGGTGGAAAGCGAGTGACGTGGGCTCTGACCTCACCAGAAGACGATAACCGCTCCAAATCCTGGCACCAGGATTGAACGGGGCCAGGGCACGCGATCAGGGATGGAAAGATCCATCGACCCGCCAAACGGCTTGGCGTCAAAGGCATGCACCTTCCCAGATGCGAGAACCAGGCATTCAGCTATCTCAAGATACCTCTCGGAACGCCGACTCTTGCCAGTGCGTCGATCTCACGGCAGAACGCCGCAGGGCCGAACGCGGAGAGAATCCTGTGTCAAATCGCGGAGATGGCCAAGCACTCAGTCGCGGCTGGCAAGGCCCAGGGCGGCGAGATCCTCGCTCGTCAGCTCCAGCGAAGCAGCCCGGATCAGGCTCTCCAACTGATCCAGCCTGGTCGCGCTGGCAATGGGCGCGGTGACGCCGGGGCGCGCCATCAGCCAGGCCAGGGCCACCTCCGCGGGCTTGGCCCCGTGTCGTGCAGCCACGCCCTTGAGTGCCTCGAGGATGCGAAAGCCCCGCTCATTGAGGTAGGCCTTGATCCCGCTGCCCCGCGGGCTCTGGCCAAGGTCGGCCTCGCTCTGGTACTTGCCGCTGAGGAAACCCCGGGCCAGGCTGAAGTAAGTGATGACGCCGATACCCTCGGCCATGGCCAGATCGCGCAACGACCCATCGAACGTGTTCCGGTCGTAAAGGTTGTACTCCGGCTGCAGCACTTCGTAGCGTGGCAGGCCCAGGGCAGCGGCGACGTCCAGCGCCGCGCGCAGCTGGCCCGCATCGTAGTTCGAAGCCCCGATCGCCCGCACCTTGCCCGCGGCCATCAGCTTCTGATAGGCGCCCAGGGTCTCTTCGTGGGTCGCTTCCGGATCGGGCTTGTGGGATAGGTAGACATCAATGTGGTCGGTCTGGAGGCGGCGCAGCGAATCCTCCACCGCCCGCGCGATCCAGGCGGCCGATAGGCCCTTCCGGTCCGGCGCCATCTGCATGCCGACCTTGGTGATCAGCGTCATCCGGTCGCGGCAGCCCCGGCTGTGCATCCATTCCCCGATGATGGTCTCCGATTCGCCGCCGACATTGCCTGGATGCCAGTTCGAATACACGTCCGCCGTATCCACCGTCTCGAATCCAGCCTCGACGAAGCGATCCAGCAGATTGAAGGAGGTCTGCTTGTCGGCGGTCCAGCCGAAGACATTGCCGCCAAAAACCAGCGGCGAGATCGAAAGGCCAGTCTGTCCCAGTGGGCGCTTGGTCATCATGCGGTCTTCCTCCTTCAACCAGGCAGGGAGCTGAAGCGCCCCCGGCCCGATGGAAGGATAATGCACTCACGCGAGGGGGCCCCCACGTGACCGGAACCCGAGGCCTAGTGGCGGCTGGCAGGCGGCACGATGCCGTTCATGCGGAGGTACTCCACCATTTGGCCGTAGTGGTCCATGCCGTGGAAGGCCAGGAGTGTGGCCATGCCGATGGGCGTCAGATCCGGGCCCTGGCCGAAGGGGTTCTTCACGGGGCGCCCACCGTTCTGGGCCGTGACGCTCTGGATGGCCTTCCGGGCATAGGCGAAGGAATCCTTCATGTACTTCACGATCTCGGCCTTGGTCTTGAGGCTGTCCGGGCCCATCTCGGGGTTGCCTACTTCCGCCGGGGGCTTCTCGCCCAGGATCTGGGCGGCGAGGAAGAAGTTCACGGCAGAGACGTGCTTCACCTGCTGGGCGAAGGTCTTCACGCCCTTGAATTCGCCCTGGGTGGGGGCGAAGTCGTACTTATCTTCCGGCATGGCTTCGGCGGCGCCGATGAACTGCGCCGGAACCCACTGGTAGGTGCCGTCAATGGCCACACCGACAGAAGGCTCAACCGCAGGCGCAGGAGCCTTGGGCGCAGGGGCCTGGGCCACCAGCGGCAGGGTGAGCAGAAGGGAAAGGGCCGTTTTCTTCATGGTGAACTCCTTGGAGGGGAGGCCAGCGTACACCCACTGGCCAGCCCGCCGTAACCCCTCCGAAGAGGCTGTGATTCGCGATGATGAGGTCTCCTGGCAGCGAAGCCCCTTTGCCGCCGAGGCCTAGGAAATCGCCACGCTCACGCGGTTCACCTTCAGCGTCTTGTCCAGATCCTTCGGATCCAGCCCCACCAGGAAGCCCCGGCTGCCGCCGTTGAGGTAGATGCGCTCCAGTTCGAAGATGCTGGCCTCGGCGTGGACGGGCATGACCTTCTTGGTGCCCAAGGGACTGGTGCCGCCCACGAGGTAGCCGCTGTGGCGGTTGGCCACCTCGGGTTTGCAGGGCTGCACGGACTTGGCGCCGATCTGTCGGGCCAATTCCTTGGTGCTCACTTCGCGGTCCCCATGCATGAGGATGATCAGCGGCGTGCCGTTCTCATCTTCCATCACCAAGGTCTTGATGATGGCGTGTTCTTCCACAGCCAGTGCCCTGGCGCTGACCTTGGTCCCGCCATGTTCCTCGTAGCGGTACAGGTGTTCCTCGAAGGGCACGGCAGCCTGCCTGAGCAGGCGCGTGGCGTTGGTGGAGGGTGCCTTGGACATGCGGTCATGATTTCATGATTCAACCAGGAGGTGGACCATGACCCAACCCATCGCCCTCGTCACCGGTGCTTCCCGGGGGCTGGGCCGGGAGCTGGCTCGCCGCCTTGCAGAGGAAGGCTATACCGTCCTGGCCGGGGTCCGCGATCCGGCGAAGGTGAAGGCTCTGCCTGGGGTGGAAGTGCTGCCGTTGGATGTGACGGATCCTGTGGCCATTGCCGCAGCGGCAACCTCGGTGAAGGCCCGCCACGGCCACCTGGATGTCCTGGTGAACAACGCCGGAATCCTGCTCGATGGCGCAGGAGACGTCCTGGCCCTGGAGGCCGAGTTGCTCCACCGCACCCTGGAAACGAACTCGATCGGGCCGCTGCGGATGGTCCAGGCTTTTGCGGCGATGCTGTCGAAAGGGGACCGCATCGTGAACGTGAGCAGCGGTGGTGGCCAGCTCTCCGTGCCCTCCACCTGGTCACCGGCCTACTGCATCTCCAAGACCGCCCTCAACGCCATCACCGTTCACCTGGCTGAGGCGCTGAAACCCCGAGGCATCGCTGTGAATGCGGTCTGCCCCGGCTGGGTGCGCACCGACATGGGCGGGCCCGGAGCCCCGCGCAGCCTCCAGCAGGGTGTCGACAGCATCCTCTGGCTGGTCTTGAAGGCCGGACCCGAACTCACGGGTGGTTTCTGGAGGGACGGCGAGCGCATCGCCTGGTAGATCCTCTTGGTTTTCTGCGGTGGACCAAGCCGACGAATAACCGAGGTCTCAGGTCAGCCCTTGATGGCCCGGAAGCTCGCCCCCTCGGGCACCTCGATCCCGAAGACATCTCGCAATATGGGGATGAGTTCCTCCACTGCCAGCTCACGCCCCTCCACCTGATCGCCGCGGAGCTCGGCATAGGCGCAGTTGCGGAGGATGCGGCGCACCTCTGGACCCGGCAATTGGGCCGTAAGCGTCTTGAGAAAACGCGATTCGGGGTGGGTGCCGGTGTAGTGGTTGGCCATCTCGAAATCGATGGACAAGCGTGGCTCGGGCACGAAGGCGTAGAGATCCTCCCAGGCCCCATGGTGAAAGGACTGGAGCACGCGTTGGTTCCCTTCTTCGGAGATCCGGTAGGTGTTCAGAAACTGGGCGTGAGCCTCGCCATCCAGCCGCACGGGCTGAAGCAGGCCCTCACCGCCGAAGCCCACATCGCAGAGCCAGGTGAAACCCTCCAGCCGCACCAGCAACAGCATGTGGGTGCGAGGAAGCACCTCTGCGGCCCCCATCCGCACCCGAGCCTCACAGGCGAACGCCTCGAAGCCGATCGCCTTCAGCACAGCCAGGAAGAGCGTGTTGTGTTCGAAGCAGTACCCCCCTCGCTTCCGCCCCACCAACTTGGCTTGCAGTGAGGCCAGGTCGAGGCGGATGGGCAGCCCCAACTGGATATCGAGGTTCTCGAAGGGAATGGTCGTCGCATGCGCGAAGTGAAGGGCGCGCAGGCTCGCCAAGTCCGCTTTCGGAGCCGCCGCATGGCCAATGCGCCCCAGGTAGGCGCCCAGATCCAGCTCAGGGAACATACTGGGCCACTCCGTTCCCGAAGGACCAATCCGCCAGGTCGTTCTCCACCAGGCAGATCAGGATGTCCTCCGGACGCACGCCCGGCTGCATGGCCAGGTTTTCCACGATCCGGCGATAGAGCGCCTGCTTCATCTCCACCGTGCGCCCTTTGCGCAGGGTGATCTGAATGGCCACGCTGTTCGGCGATCGCTCGATATCCAGGTAGTGCGCGTCGAAAATCAAACCCGAGGCATGCTCGGTGAGGATATGGAAGCGGTCATCAGCGGGCACATTCACCGTGCAGGTCATGGCCTCCTGCACACCGTCGGACAAGGACTGGCGGTAGGCATCAGTGACCCCGGCACGGTGTGAGATGCGGACGAGGGGCATGGGGCCTCCTGCTTCGGGAATCGACCATTCTAGCCAACAGAGTCATCCCACCTTACGGCTTATCGACACTGCCACGCCGCCAAGGTTCGCCGGATCTGAGCGGCGTGGATCTCCAGGTGTTCGCCATAGCTGCGCAACCAGTCATCCGTCCCGTAGGAACCACTGTGGGTGTGCCGACCCATCCGGCCCCAGGCTTCCTCCGGCATGCGGGCGAGCATGGCCGAGGTGTGCCCCCGCACCGTCCCCACCAGCTGGAGGGCCAGCTCCGGATCCGAGGCCAGGTAATCGAAGCGTCGGGCCCATATGTTCTCGTCGTAACCCACGATCAGCGGCTCTGCTTCCGCCAGCAGCAGGCGGATGCGAATGGCCGCGTAGGTCTCGGAATCGGCGCAG
>Ga0302323_100005158_pt1 | contig 10684 bp, 8 predicted proteins | sample Fen_T0_3_FD_201950 | JGI IMG/M metagenome (GOLD analysis project Ga0302323, IMG submission 201950) | Peat permafrost microbial communities from Stordalen Mire near Abisko, Sweden - Fen_T0_3 | ecosystem: Environmental > Terrestrial > Soil > Wetlands > Permafrost | place: Sweden: Abisko... | reverse complement strand
CCCAGCGCCGTCGCTCGATCCGTACTCAGTCCAAGAGCAAGAATCAGCGCGAGCGAGGTCAGGAATCTCTGCATTCGAAAGGGCAGTCGGATAGCGCTTGACTCTAGCATGAAGCGCCCTCTTTTCAGAGGTAAACCGGGCTGCGGAAGACCCCTACGCGAGCCACGTGACACAATGTTCCGCACGACTTGCGCGCGCCCTTTCAACACCCATCCATGCCATCCGAACTGCACGCCGAACGACGCGAAGGCACGATGGTGCTGACCATCAGCGATCCGTCGTCGCGCAACACGCTGTCGGAACAAGTCTTCGCCGCCGGCATTGAAGCGCTCGACACCGCCGAGACCGATGCAACCGTGCGCTGCATCGTGCTGCGTGGCGATGGCGCCCATTTCTGCGCAGGCGGCAATCTGCAAAAGCTCAAGGCCAATCGGAAGGCCGAGCCCGAGGCGCAGGGCAACATGCTGCAGCACTTTCACGATTTCATCGAAGCGCTGCGCACCTTCCCCAAGCCGGTGATCGCCGCCGTCGAAGGCGCAGCCGCCGGCGGTGGCTTTTCGCTTGCACTCGCCTGCGATCTGATCGTGGCGGCAGACGACGCGAAGTTCATCATGTCCTATGGACGCATCGGTCTCTCGCCTGATGGCGGTGCGAGCTGGCAGCTGATGCAGCGCCTGCCGCGCAACCTGGCACTGCAACTGCTGTGGCTGTCGGAGCCCGTCACCGCGCAGCAACTGCATGCGCACGGCATCGTCAACTGGGTCACCGGCAGCGGCCAGTCCCTCACCCAGGCATTGGTGATTGCCGACCAGCTCGCGCAATGCGCGCCGAATGCCATCGCGAGCGCCAAAGACCTCATCAACCAATGGCCAGAACGCAGCCTCGCGCAGCAGCTCGATGCCGAGCGCACGCACTTTCTCGACAACCTTTTTCATGCCAACGGCGCCGAAGGTCTGCAGTCCTTTCTGGACAAGCGGCCTCCCCGCTTTGAATGACTGCAGCGCCGCTTCAGTCTGTCGCGTCAGAGACAAAACATGCAGACCCCCATTCTTACAATCGATGAGCAGTCCAACATCGAGTCAGGCTCGTGGTTTTCCAAACTCTCACAGCCCTTGCGCGAAGCCATCCTGTCACGGGCGCAAGTGCGCCGGCTGGCAGACGGTGCCATGCTCTCTTCGCGCGGTGCGTCGGCCGATTCGTGGTGCGGCGTCGCAAAGGGCGCCGTTCGCGTGAGTTCAGTTTCGCTCTCCGGCAAGGAGATCACACTGACCTATGTGGAGCCCGGCGTGTGGTTCGGCGACATCTCGCTGTTCGACAACTTCCCCCGCACCCACGACTCCAATGCCCACGGCGAGACCACGCTTCTGGTGGTGCGCAAGGCCGACTTTCACGAGCTGCTGGCACACCATGTCGAGCTCTACGAAGCGCTGCTGCGCCTGAATTGCCGGCGCCTGCGCCTGATGTTCGACATGATCGAAGACCTGAACACGCGCCCGCTGTCGGCTCGGCTGGCCAAGCAGATCCTGCTGCTGGCGCGCGGCTACGGTGTGAAGCAAGGCGACGAAACGCGCATCGGCCTGCAGCTCGCGCAAGAAGACCTGGCGCAGCTGCTCGGTGCTTCGCGCCAGCGCGTCAACCAGGAGCTGAAAGGCTTCGAGCGCGACGGCGCGGTGCGCATCGAGCCGACGCGTCTCGTGGTGCTGTCCAAAGACAAGCTGCTGGCGCTGGCCGAGCGCTGACGTCTTCATCGCGCCGGTGGGCTTGAGACCCATGGACACCAGCTCCAACACCGGCACCAAGCCCGTCTCCGCGCAGCATGCGTTCGACACGCAGGCGCTTCAGGCCTACCTGCAGACTCACCTGCCCGACTTCGCCGGCCCGTTGCGGGTCGAGCAGTTCAAGGGCGGCCAGTCCAACCCCACCTATAAGCTCATCACGCCGGCGTGCTCGTACGTGATGCGCTCCAAGCCCGGGCCCACCGCCAGGCTGCTGCCCTCGGCCCACGCGATCGAGCGCGAGTTTCGCGTGATGTCGGCGCTGCGCGGCAGCGAGGTGCCGGTGCCGCGCATGCACCTGCTGTGCGAAGACGAATCGGTGATCGGCCGCGCGTTCTTCATCATGGAATTCATGCCGGGCCGTGTGCTGTGGGATCAGTCACTCCCCGGCATGACGCCCACCGAACGCGCGCAGATCTATGACGAGATGAACCGCGTGATCGCGGCCATGCACCAGGTGGATGTGCGCGCCGTGGGCCTGGCCGATTACGGCCGGCCGGGCAGCTACTTCGAACGCCAGATCGCGCGCTGGAGCAAGCAGTACCTGGCGTCGATCACGCAGCCCATCGACGCGATGCAGCGGCTGATGGAATGGTTGCCGGCGCACATGCCGGCCAGTGCACGCGACGAGTCGCAGGTGTCCATCGTCCATGGCGACTACCGGCTCGACAACCTGATGTTCCACCCCACCGAGCCGCGTGCCATCGCCGTGCTCGACTGGGAGCTGTCGACGCTCGGCCACCCCTTGGCGGACTTCAGCTACCACGCCATGTCGTGGCACATCCCGCAGAGCGCGTTCCGCGGCATCGGTGGGCTCGATCTCGCGTCGCTCGGCATTCCCGACGAAGCCAGCTACATCCGCCGCTATTGCGAACGCACCGGCCGCAGCGACGTCTCTGCCGTGATGGCCGACTGGAATTTCTACCTCGCCTACAACCTCTTCCGCTCGGTGGGCATCCTGCAAGGCATTGCCAAACGGGTGGAAGACGGCACGGCCTCAAGCGCTGAAGCCAGACAGGCCGCTGCAGGCGCGCGCCCGCTGGCCGAGATGGCCTGGCAATTCGCACAACAAAGCTGACCCCGAACAACCCGCAGGAGACAGACATGGACTTCGCCTTTTCCCCCCGTACCCAGGAGCTGCAAGCCAAGCTGCAGCGTTTCATGGACGACCACGTCTACCCGGCCGAGGCGCGCTATGCCGCCGAGATCGAGGCCAACACCAAAGCCGGCAAGCGCTGGACGCCGCTGCAGGTGATCGAAGAGCTCAAGGTCAAGGCACGTGCCCAGGGCTTGTGGAACCTGTTCTTGCCGCCGAGCGCCGACGGCTCCAGCCGCGAGGCCGAATACGGACCGGGTCTGAGCAACCAGGAGTACGCACCGCTGGCCGAGATCATGGGTCGCGTGCTGTGGTCCAGCGAGGTGTTCAACTGCTCGGCGCCGGACACCGGCAACATGGAAACCATCGTGCGCTACGGCACCGCCGAGCACAAGAAGCGCTGGGCCGAGCCGCTGCTCAACGGCGAGATCCGCAGCGCCTTCGCGATGACCGAGCCGGCCGTGGCGTCGTCTGACGCCACCAACATCTCGGCCAGCATCCGGCGCGACGGCGATGACTACGTCATCAACGGCCGCAAGTGGTGGATCTCGGGCGCCGGCGACCCGCGCTGCGCGATCTACATCTTCATGGGCAAGACCGACCCCGAAGCGCCGCGCCACAGCCAGCAGTCGATGGTCCTGGTGCCGGCCAACACGCCGGGCGTCACGGTGATCCGCCCGCTGCCGGTGTTCGGCTACGACGATGCACCGCATGGCCACTGCGAGATCCTGTTCGAGAACGTTCGCGTGCCCGCCAGCAACATCCTGCTCGGCGAGGGCCGCGGCTTCGAGATCGCGCAAGGCCGCCTTGGCCCGGGCCGCATTCACCACTGCATGCGGCTGATCGGCCTGGCCGAGCGTGCGCTGGAGCTGATGTGCAAGCGCGCGTCGTCGCGCGTGGCCTTCGGCCGCTCCATCGCCGAGCAAGGCGTGACGCGCGAGCGCATCGCCGAAGCCCGCTGCATGATCGAACAGGCCCGCCTGCTGACGCTCAAGTCGGCCTGGATGATGGACGTGGCCGGCAACAAGACGGCCAAGGCCGAGATCGCGATGATCAAGGTGGTGGCACCGACCATGGCCTGCCAGGTGATCGACTGGGCGATGCAGGTGCATGGCGGCGGCGGCGTTTCGGATGACTTCCCGCTGGCCTATTTCTATGCCATGGCCCGCACGCTGCGCTTTGCCGATGGCCCTGACGAAGTGCACCGCAACGCGATCGCCAAACTCGAATTGGGCCGCTACGCCTGAGGCTTGGCCGCTGGGCGCCTGGCCGGTGCTCAGCGCTCCTTGGGGTCTTCCGGGTCGAGCTGGGTTTGCCACGCGGTCGAGCCGGTGCTCGACCAATCGGCCGAGCCTTCCGCGCCGACGCCGGCCACCCGCAGCGCCTGCAGTACCGCCACCTCGAACACCGCCACCGCCTGTGCGATGACCTGCACCTTGGGTTCAGGCAGTTGCATGCGCAGGTAGGCGCGGCCGCGCAGCAGCATCAGCACGAAGGGCGGCTCGCGCTTCAGGAAGCCGACCACGGCTTCTTCCATCTGGTGCGCCAACGCGCCTTCGGCCCAGCTGGCCGCCTCGGCCGGCACGTTGCCGACCAGGCCGAAACGCATGCGCACCTCTTTCGAGGCCTTGTAGGGCACCTTGGGAAACATCGCCAGCCAGCGCATCTCTTCGGGCGTGGCCCCATCGATGACGGTCTGCGTGCTTTCGGTGAAGCGCTCGAAGGTCTGGCGTTCGAGTATTTCGAGCAAGGGTTGCGACAGCAGCAGCATCTGCAGGTTGGCCGACAAGCCCAGCTCCATGCGCAGGCGCAGTTCGTTGCCTTCGATGTACAGCCGCTGCGGTGGACCCCACTCCAGCCGCCAGGGTTTGCTTTCCATGCCACCATCGATGACGAAGCCTGCACCTTCGTGCTCGCGCTTGAACCCCAGCTTGTTGGTCTTGGCCCAGTCAGACACTTCACGCCAATCCGGCCCGGGGGGCTGGCGCGAGATCAGCTTCTTGAAGGCATCAAGCATGATGGGATGGCATCAACACACGGCACCTGCCGCGCTAACAGGAGGACATAGCGATGATCGAAGTGTATTCGTGGCCTACCCCCAACGGGCACAAGATCCACATCATGCTCGAGGAATGCGGGCTGGCCTACCGCGCGCACCCCGTCAACATAGGGACGGGCGACCAGTTCAAGCCGGAGTTCCTGGCCATCAGCCCCAACAACAAGATCCCGGCGATCGTCGATTCCGACGGCCCCGAAGGCAAGCCGATCTCGCTGTTCGAGTCGGGTGCGATCCTCCTGTACCTGGCCAGCAAGACCGGCAAGCTGCTGCCGGAGTCCATCACGGCGCGCTACGAGGTGCTGGAGTGGTTGATGTTCCAGATGGGCGGTGTGGGCCCTATGCTGGGGCAAGCACATCACTTTCGCATCTATGCGCCCGAGAAGATCGAGTACGCCGTCAACCGCTACACCAACGAAGCCAAGCGCCTGTATGGCGTCATGGACAAGCGCCTGGCCAAGAGCAAGTACATCGCCGGGCCCGAGTACAGCATCGCCGACATCGCGATCTTTCCCTGGTTGCGCTCCTGGAAGAACCAGGGCATCGACTGGGCCGACTACCCTCATCTGAAGGGGTGGTTCGACGAAATCGCCGCGCGGCCGGCCGTGCAGCGCGGCGTCGAAGTGCTGGCCGACCTGCGAAAACCGCTGGTGGACAACCAGGCCCGCGACATCCTTTTCGGCGCGCAGCAGTACCAAAAGCGCTGAACCGCCCGGCGAGATACCTGAAACCAAATCTGCGAGTCCGGGCTCGCAACTTGCAAAGCGCGGCAGAATGGCTACTTTCGCTCGCCTGGGCGATGTCGTTGTCCCCTGCCTGACGCCGCGATGAACCTGTTCGAACCTCTTCAACCGCCTGGACACCTGCCCGTGGGAGCAGGGCATGCGCTTGCGCCTGGCTCCATGCTGGAAGATTTCGAGATCGTCCAGGTGCTTGGGCTGACGAGTTTCGGCGCGCTCTATCTGGCCGTCCATGCGGTCGACGAGACCACGATCGCCCTCAAGGAATACCTGCCGGCGGCCATCACGACGCGCAGCACCGAAGGCTGCATCGGGTTGAGCGACCCGTCGCACGAAGAAGCCTTCCAGCGCGGGCTTCAATCGTTCGTCGGCGAGGCCCTGGCGCTCTCGCAGTTCGACCACCCCAACCTGCTGCATGTGAGCTGCGTCTGGGAGGCCAATGGCACGGCCTACCGGGCGATGCCCTATCTTGCGGGCAGCAGCCTGCTGGCCAAACGGTCCAGCACCAAGGAACCGGCCAGCCAGGCCCAACTGCAGGCCCTGCTCGACGGCTTGCTGAGCGCGCTGGAGACGCTGAACGCGGCCGGGCTGGGCCACGGCCAGATCGAGCCCGTCAACATCGTCATGCGCGACGGCGACCAGCCCGTGCTGATGGATTTCGACGCGGTCCGCCACGCCGTGCAGAGCGACCTCCGACGGCCCCATGTCGACGCCTATGCCGACCCGGCCCAGGCGCAAAAGATCCTCAGTGCCGACTTGCACGCGCTTGCCGCCGTGCTGCACTTCGCGATCAGTGGCCGGTGGTCGCCCGCCGACGCGAGCCAGCCGGTTCGCCACCAGCCCCTGGCCGATGTGTTGACGCGGCTGAAAGACAGCGCTTCGGCACTGGGCTACACCCCCGAGTTCTTGAGCGCCATCGACACCGCGCTGGCGTTCGCTCCGACCGACCGGCCGCGCAGCGTGGCCGAGTTCCGCGCGCTCTTCGAGCCGAAACCGCCGGCCAAGCCGCCCCGCCAGCCCAAGGTCAAGCGCGTGGTGGCCGAGCGCCCGCCCAATGAGTACCCGCTGAATTCGTCCGAGAGCGTGCTGGCATTGCTCGCCAACTTCGACCGCAAGAAAAGCACGGCCGATGACGTCGAGCCCTTCGAAAGCCCGCCCGTCCCGACGCTGACCGAAGAGGCCGAACCCACCCTGCCGCCGATGCGCGCGAGCCTGTTCGACGCCATGGACGCTGGCGACGCACTGCCTCAGCACGGCGTGAGCTATGGGCGCACGGCGTACAAGCCGATGCCGCCGATGCAGGGTGGCCGGTTCCGGCGCCGCGCGCTGCTGGTGGCGGGTGTCGCGACGCTGCTGCTGGTCGGCGTCGGCGCCGTGGGCTGGCAATTGCTGGGCTGAGCGGCAAGCGGGTTTGCGGCGAAGGTCGGTCGCCCGTTCCAGTGGCCGCTGGGTACGGAGCCAGGAGCCGACAACAAGGTGACGTCCGACCCGAACTTCATTTGCCCTGGAGGGACTAGAACCCATATCTGAGGTTCGAGCCACTTGGAGCGACTGACTTGGCCGCCGGCAACTGAAACACATCGTGCGCACCTGAGGCACCTCGGCCTCCGGCTGCCACGCATCCAGGCGGCGGCGGCATTGCAATTCAGGCCCGCTTGCCCATTCACATCAAGTGCACTCCCTTACCGATCTGCATAGAAAGGTTACGCGGACCGGCGAGTTCATCGCGAAGATGGCGCCGCCTTGAGCAGGGTCCAGAAGAACAGAAGTCGTACGCGGCATTCATGAGTCCAGGCAACAGGTGAATCTGTTCAAGGCAATCACCCATCAATCGACATCGAACACGGGAGAATCGTTGTGGAACTGGACTTGCAGCAAAAGATGACCAGGCTGGCCGCGCTCAGCCTCATGACAACACTCGCCGCATGCGGCGGCAGTGAGCAGGCGGCGGGCGACGGCGCCGCAGCCGAAACGGCGCAGGCCACGGCCAGTGGCTCCGTCTGTTTCTTCGAGCACATCAACTTCCAGGGGCAGAGTTTCTGCACCAGCACCGACACCGCCTGGATCGGCTCGGCATGGAACGACCGCGTCTCATCCGTCAAGGTGACGGCCGGCTACAAGGTCCAGCTGTTCGAGCACATCAACTACGGCGGCCGTTCATTGAGCCTCAGCGCCGACAACGCCAACCTGGTCGCGTCGAGCTTCAATGACTTCGCGTCGTCGCTGAAGATCACCGCACCGGCGGCCCCGCCACCGGCTGCGCCGTCGCCGATCGCGAGCATCCAGGTTGCGCAATCGATGCTCTTCAACAGCGATGACAGCGCGTTGGTGCTGGTGGCCGGCAAGGCCGCGTTGGTGAAGGTCAACGTGACCAGCGCCGCCGCCGGTACCAGCAAGCCCACTGGCACACTGCGCGTGGCGAACGCCAACGGAGGCACCACCGTGGACCTGTTGTTGACCGCCCCGACCGCGAGCCTGCCGTCCACCGTGTCGCAGGTGCCCAGCTTCAGCGATTCGTACACCGCGACGGTACCGGCCGAATGGATCAAGACCGGCCTGCGCCTGACCGCACAGATCGGCAGTGCACAGGCCACGACGATCAACCCGCGCGTCGGCGGCGGTGTGCCGATGAAGCTGACGCCGATCTCGGTGCAGATCGCCGGCGTGGCGGGCAAGCTGCCGGTCAGCCAGGGTGCCCACGTGCAGGCCCTGTTCCCGGTGTCGGGCGTGACGGTGCAGGCGCATTCGACCTACGTGTCGAGCCGCGTCACGACACTGCCGACCACCGATGCCGGCTGGAACGATGCGTTCGGCAAGGTGCTGGGCGAGCTGGCCGACCTGCACGCCATGGAAGGCGCTGCGAAGCACGACCACTACTTCGGCTTCATCCCGAAGCGCACCTGGGGGCTGGCCGGGCTGGCCTACCTGAGCGGCAACGCGGGCGTCGGCTTCGACATGCCCGATCAGCCAACCACCGTGCGCGACGTGGTGGCGCATGAGCTCGGCCACAACTTCTCGCTGCCGCACGCGGCCTGCGGCGGCGCGGGCGACCCTGACCCGAACTACCCCTACCCCGACGCCAACCTCGGCAAGCCGGGCCGCTACGTCTGGCCCTTCCTCGCGGACTCGAACACCTTCTACGACCCGCGTCCGACCGATCGCCACGACATCATGAGTTACTGCGGCGGCCAGGTCTTCTCCGACTACAACTACCGGCTGATGCAGACCTACCTGACGCCGGCGGACAAGATGATGGTGACCGAAAGCGCCGCATCGGCCACGCTGTCCACACCGCAAGACCTGCTGCTGATCAGCGGCGAGATCGGTGCAGCCAGTGCCGAGCTGAACCCGGTGAAGTCGCTGGTGGGCACGGCCGAGCTGCCGGCAGCCGGGCCGTTCACGCTGCGCATCGTGACGGCGACGGGCAGCATCGACTACCCGTTCGCACCGCGCGTGCTGGACCACAACGCCACGCTGCAGCACTTCGGCTTCACCATCCCGAACCCGGGTGTGATCCAGAGCATCACGATCCTGCAGAACGGCAAGACGCTGCTGAACACGCAGGCCAAGGCGGCGAGCGGCATCGAACGAGCGCAGTCGGCCACGACGACTCAGGTTCAGGTTCAAGTTCAGGAAGTCGGCGGCAGCGTGCGGCTGAGCTGGGATGCTGCGCGGCATCCGTACCTCACGGTGACCTGGACAGGCAGCGGCCAGCGCCGCACTCTGGCACAAGATCTTCGCGGCGGCAGTGCCACGCTGTCGACAGCCGAGTTGCCGGCCGGCGGCAGCTTCGAGTTGGTGCTGTCCGACGGGTTGAACCCGGTGCGCCTCACGCACAACCGGTAATCCCGCCGGGCGCTGCGTCGAGCGGCAGGACCGACTGGCCTTCGCGGGCCAGTCGGTTTGCGTTCGTCAGTCGCAGCTGTAGCGGAACGACCCATCGAGCGCGAGCGGCAGCACCAGCGTGCGCAGGGCGGCCGCCTTCGACGCGGCGCACAGCTTGTCGCGGGCGCCGTTCGAGTTGTTCGCGTAGCTGCTCTTGTACTCGGCGTTGAAGACCGGCTTGTTCTTCGACGTGAAGACCGAGTAGCCACCACATTCCGAGTACTCGTTGCACTGCTCGTTGACGGCGAAGTCGAATGACGGTTCGAGCGCGGCGAGCTGGTCGACGTCGTTCTTGAGCGCGACCGCCAGGCCGCGGGCATGGGCGCTCGTGGCGAGGTAGCGGTTGTAGTCGAGCTGGTCTTGCGCGGTCAGCGGGAGGCCGGTCGAATTGCTGTAGCCGTCGACGTTGTCGGGTTCGACGCCGTCGCAGCCCTTGGACTTGGCGAGGTCGAGGCGGCCGGCCATCACCGCTCGCACGTTGGCAGAGCGGACGTCGAGCCATTTCTCGCCGGCCCAACCGTCGAGCGCCTTGCCCTTGTCGGCGGCAACGAACTTCGCATAGTCGGGGCGCCAGTCTTCAGAGCTGCCGGCCGAGAAGTAGCAGACCACCTTGTGGCCCGCGGCCTTCAACTGGGCGATCGTGACGGCAGTGGTGTCGAACAGGTCGATGTCGTAGACGGTCGCGTTGTACGAGGTGTTCAGCGTGCCGGTGAGCTGCCACTGCCAGGTGGCCGAGGCGGCGGGTTTCCACCAGTCGCCGGGTGCAGGTGCAGGTGCAGGTGCAGGTGCAGGTGCAGGTGCAGGTGCAGGTGCAGGTGCAGGTGCAGGTGCAGGGCTTGGCGCCGGAGCCGGAGCCGGAGCCGGGCTAGGTGCTGGTGCTGGTGCTGGCGTGCTGTCCAGCGGCAAGCGGAACGCTTGCTGCGCATTGCCGTTCGCGCAGGTCGTCAGCGAGAACTCGGTGGCGGCGACACGTGTCGGTGCCGTCAGGCACAGCTTGCCGTCGTAGCTGGCCACTTGCGCGAGGCTGTTGCCCAGCGAGACCAGGCGAAACTGCTGCGCCTTGCGGCCGTTGCAGTCATCGAGGTCGACGAATGCGCCCGACTTGCTGCCGCGCGAGGTCACGCACAGCCCG
>Ga0302323_100005157_pt1 | contig 10685 bp, 3 predicted proteins | sample Fen_T0_3_FD_201950 | JGI IMG/M metagenome (GOLD analysis project Ga0302323, IMG submission 201950) | Peat permafrost microbial communities from Stordalen Mire near Abisko, Sweden - Fen_T0_3 | ecosystem: Environmental > Terrestrial > Soil > Wetlands > Permafrost | place: Sweden: Abisko... | reverse complement strand
GCACTCGCGTCGGACACGATAGATAGCGTCTCATTGGCGCAGTCGGCCGCGCCGCCGCCCAGCCTGTGCCCAACCGGCTGGACGTGCCAGGACATCGGCTTCCCAACGCCCGGCGCGGGTTCGCAGTACATCGTCGGTGCCAACTGGAGCGTCCGGGCAGGTGGCAGCGACATCTGGGGCGTCGCCGACGCCTTCCGTTTGCTCAGCCAGCCACTCGCCGCCGACGGCACGCTCAGCGCCCGCGTCGACTCTCAGACCGTCAGCTCCGACTGGACCAAGGCCGGCGTCATGCTGCGGTCGACCAACGACGCGGGATCGCCGTACTTCGCCGCCCTTGTGACCCCGTCGCACGGCATTGCCGTGCAGTGGCGGTCCACATTGGGCGGCCAGAGCTCGCAGGTCGTGACTACCGGCGTGGCTCCTGCATGGCTCCAGGTATCAAGGGCCGGGAACACATTCACGGCATACATCTCGGCCGACGGGACCACGTGGACGCCCATACCCGGTGCAAGTGTGAGCCTCGCGATCACCGGCTCAATGCTCGCGGGCGTCGCCGTCACGTCCCATAACGGCGGCACGATGACCACGGCCACGTTCGACACGGTGACCCTGACCAACACCGCCACACCGCCTCCCGGGGCGTGCCCGTCCTCTTGGTCCTGCGTCGATATAGGCAACACCGGGGTGGCAGGCGCTCAGTCGCTCACGAGCGGTACCTGGACGGTCCAGGGCGGCGGCGGCGACATATGGGATGTCGCGGACAACTTCCACTTCGTATACCAGTCCGTCGCGACAGACGGCCTGCTGTCCACGCGCGCCGTTTCGCAGGCGAATACCTCGGTCTGGGCCAAGGGCGGTGTCATGCTGCGCGCCTCGACCGATCCAGGTTCCCCGTACTACGCCGCGTTCGTGACGCCGGGGAACGGCGTCGCGGTCCAGTGGCGATCCACGCTCGCCGGGGCGACGTCTCAGACGCTCACGCCCGGTACTCCGCCTGTTTACCTGGAGGTCGCCCGCACGGGCGGCGTCTACTCGGCATTCACGTCGGCGGACGGCGCCACGTGGACGCTCGTGCCCGGATCGACGGTCAACGTCGGTCTCACCGGCACGGTTCTCGCGGGCTTGGCCGTCACGTCCCACAACTGGGGTGTTCTCGGGGCCGCCACGTTTGACAACGTGGCGTTCTCCAAGCTGCCGCCGCCTTGGCTCGATACGGATATCGGCGCCCCAACGGTGGCCGGCTCGGCCGCGTCCACGGCGTCCGTGTTCACAGTCAACGCCGGCGGCACGGACATCTTTGGCACGGCCGATCAACTCAACTTCGCGTATCAGCCGATGACCGGCGACACGACGTTCAGCGGCCGCGTCGCCACGCAGACGAACACCAGCTCCTGGGCCAAGGCCGGGCTGATGATCCGCGCGACAACGGCCGCCGGATCCCCGTACTACGCGGTATTCGCCACTCCGGGTAACGGAGTCGCCGTCCAATGGCGGCTAACGTCGGGTGCCACCACCAGCCAGGTGAAGATCGCCGGCACCGTGCCCGTCTACCTTCGGATAGGCAGGGCGGGCAACACGTTCACGTCGTACACATCCTCGGACGGCGCGACCTGGACGGCCGTGCCGGGCTCGAACGCATCCGTGTCCCTGAACGCCTCAGTCCTGGCCGGACTCGCGGCTACTTCCCACAATGCCTCGAAGCTCGGCACCGCCACTTTCGACAACGTGTCGATCGGGACGGCGGCGCCCTCGGTGACCAACGACTTCTCGATCGCGGCGACGCCGGCGGGCGTGTCCGTGGTGCCCGGTTCGGCCGGGTCCACGGCCGTCAGCACGACGGTAGTCACCGGCAGTGCCGAGTCCGTGGCGCTGACCGCGACGGGTCTGCCCGCGGGAGTGACCGCAGGTTTTGCCCCGGCCTCGGTGACCGCGGGTACCTCGTCGACGCTCACGTTGACCCTCGGCGCGTCGGCTGTGCCCGGAACCTATCCGGTCACCGTGACGGGCACCGCTCCGTCGGCGACACACACGGTGAGCGTCTCGCTGACCATCCTGCCACCGCCTCCGCCACTGCCGTCGCCCTGGGCAGACACCGATGTCGGCGCTCCGGCGCTCGCGGGATCGGCGACCTACGCCGGCGGCATCTTCACGGTGAAGGGTGCCGGCGCGGACATCTTCGGGACGAGTGACCAGTTCAACTACGTGTTCCAGAACACTACCGGCAACGGAACGCTCATCGCCCGCGTGACATCGCAGACGAACACGAGCGCCAACGCCAAGGCCGGGATCATCTGGAAGGCGTCCACCACGGCAGGATCGCCGTACATCCTGATAGCCACGGCGCCATCCGGCCTCGTGAAGGTCCAGTACAACTTCAACGGCTCGATCACGACGTCTACCTACACGTTCCCCAACGTATGGATGAAGCTCGTCCGCTCGGGCACGACATTCACGGCGTATCTGAGCCCCGACGGTACGACCTGGACGCAGGTGGCCCAGAAGACACTCACGACGATCCCCGCGGCGGCGACGGTGGGCATATTCGAGTGCTCTCACAACGCCGCGACTATCGGCACCGCCACGTTCGACAACGTGGGCTACACGCCCGGGCCGTAGGCCGATGAGGTCATCGCAGCTCGACCGGTACAAACCGGGCCGGCTTCGCCTGTCCGCATTGGCCCTGTCGGCGATGCTCATAGTTGCGGCTTGCGGCGGATCCGCGGCAAGCCCGAACCCGGCCGTGCCCGCCATCTTCGCCGGGAGGTCACCGGTTGCCGCGACCGCGACGCCCACGGCGACCTCCGTCCCGACTCCGAGTCCCAACCTCACGCCCGCGCTCGCGGCGGCGCCGTGTCTCGCCGGCTCGGCCGAAGGTCCGTTCCTGAGTCGCTCCGGAACTCAGATCACGTGCGCCGGCCATGCCGTGCTGCTCACCGGATACACGTTCTATCCGGCGCTACTCGGCGGGTCGAAAGCCTGGCACCGCCCCGACTTCAAGACGTACATCGACCACGTGTTGGACATGGGTGCCGCAGCCGGGCAGAACCTGATCCGTCCCACCGATCAGTGGGACAAGCACACGGCGGGCCAGACGGCCGACGATCCGGTCGTCTGGGCGAACATGGACTACCTGTTGCAGGCGGCTCGTAACCGCGGCATGTTCGTCGTCATCGACCTGTCGGCATACAGGTGGCTGCTGATGAGCCACGGCTCCGATCCTACGAAGGCGTCTGCCTGGAACACGTTCATCACGGGGGTCGCCGCCCGCTACCGCGACAATCCGGCGGTCGCGTTCTACTCGATCGCGGGCGAGCCTACCCCGCCGCGGACCGCCGCCGAGATGCAGACGCTCGTGGCCTTCTACCGCTCGACTACCGAGGCGCTGCGCGCGGCGGACCCGAATCACCTGATCACCGCAGGGGGGTTCAACCACATGGAGGACGAGCCTCCGGGCGTGGACTGGTGGCAGGCGATCGACGCGCTTCCTGACAATGACATCGTGGGAGTCAAGACCTACTCTCAGAAGGACCTCGACCTCATGCCCGCCATTGCCGAGTACGGCACCTCCGTGAATCGGCCGGTGGTAGATGAGGAGTTCGGAATGCCGCAGGGCTTCGGAGACGCCTCGTTCGCGGGGCGGTCCGCCTACAACGGCCTTGCCACCGGTCGAGCCCCTTTCTTCCGGGACGTGTACACGATTGGGAAGTCCCTTGGATTCTCCGGCTTCGTTGTGTGGAACATGGGTTGCGAGATGGGCACGGGGAGTTACGAAGTCAGTCCGCTGACACCGTCGGCATGGTCGGCGGTCAAGGACAACGGCGCGATCGCGACCCCCGAAGGGGTAGGCGAGACCGTGCCGTTGTGCTCCTGAGGGCACCTGTTCCGAGGGGTAGAACGGGCGTGTCCCGCGCCCCGCGACCAGGTTCGCCGGCGAGCCGGTCGAGCGAGAGTCCGCCTCGTGACGGCCCTACCCATCGGAATTGGTCGGCTTCCTACCCGTAGAGACCGACGTTGCGCCCCGTGACATACACACTCCGCACGTTGACGTATTCGAACTCCGACCTGGATACTCGGAATAGTTCGAGTCGGATTGGTGCGGTCTGCGGTGGTCCACGGAGAAGGAACCGCACCGGTCAGGTGTCGGACTGGGGTATTCGATCAGGTCGTTTGATCCGGGGGAACTCGCGACGCGGAACGTTCTCGGGATGAACTTCGATCCGCAGTCCGCCAAACCGACCGAGGGTCTCTACGGTCGGTAGCCGCCCAGCCTCTTAGCCGATCCGCCGTCCGGTCGCCCGCCGGACGAATCGTGACTCAGGTACTTCCGGGCGCTCGACTGAGGGTTTCCATGTCCAGTGAATTCACGGCCTCGCGAGATGCCGCACAGCCGCCGCGCACCCGCAGATCGGTGAGCCTTCGAAGGCTCGCCTCCGTTGCGATCGCTACGTTGTTCGCCGTTGGCGCCGTTCTGCCTTCCGCACTGGCAGGAGTGCCCGGAGCGTCCGTTGCCGCGGCCAACAGCTCGTTTCCGGATCTTCCGGACGGCTTCGCGAAGGTGCAACTGGCGAGCGGCCTGAAGAACCCAACGGCGTTTGTCTTTGGTCCTGGCGGCGACATCTACATCGCCCAGCAGCGAGGCGCGATCCGCCTGTTCCGCGGCGGTGTGTTGCTGACGACCCCGGTGATGACCATTCCGACTGACAACCTGGTCGAAACTGGCGTCCTCGGCCTCGCCCTTGACCCCAACTTCGCGACTAACGGCTTCATGTACGTGAGCTACACCACGCCCGATGAGCACGCTCAGCTGTCGCGCTTCACGGTCACCGGCGGCGGTACCACCGCGAGCCTGGCAAGTGAGGTCGTGTACATGCGCGGCAACCAGCTGCAGGCGGCTCACCACAGCATCAACGACATCCACATCGGGCCCGACGGCAAGCTCTGGGTGGCGATGGCGGACAACGACCCGGCGATCACGAACGCGACGGTTCTCACGAACGTTTACGGGAAGATCCTGCGCTTCAACCTGGACGGGTCGATTCCGAGCGACAACCCCTTCCTGAGCGTTCCCGGAGCCGTACCGTCCATCTACGCCTACGGCCTGCGCAACCCGTTCCGCTTCACGTTCCTGCCGGACGGCCGGGCGATGACCGAGGACACCGGCTCGAGCTTCTGGGAAGAGCTGAACACAATCCAGCGCGGTGGTAACTACGGCTGGGACTTCTACGAGGGCAACTGCTTCAGCTGCGGGTACATCAACCCGACGTACGCTTACGGCCACCACACTGTCGACGGCGCGACGTCTGCCATCGCGGCCTACACGGGTTCCGTGTTCCCGAGCCAGTACGCGCACACGGTGTTCATCGGCGACTACGTTCGTCGCGACATCGAGGCCGTCCAGTTCGATCCGACATACACGAACGAAATCTCCCAGACCGTCTTCGATAGCAGCGTCGGCACCATCGCCGATCTGCAGGAAGGCCCCGACGGAGCGCTCTACTACGTCTCGATCTACGAAGGTCAGTTCTGGAAGATAGTCCCGAGCGGGTCGCTTCCGCCCACTGCCGCGGCTTCGGTCGCGCCGTCCGCGGGGCTGAGCCCGCTCTCCGTCCAGTTCTCCTCGGCCGGCTCGTCGGATCCGTACGGCGCCCCGCTCAGCTATAGCTGGGACTTCGGCGACTCGTCGCCCGTGTCCACGAGCGCCAACCCGAGCCACGTCTACGCGACGGACGGTACGTACACGGCCACGCTGACGGTGACTAACGGCGTCTCGAGTGCGAGCGCCACGACACAAGTCGTCGCCGGCCAATCGCCGCCGGTCGCGACCATCACGTCGCCGACCCTCGGCGCGACTTACAACGGCGGTGACACGATCTCATTCGGAGGAACCGCCACCGACGCCGTGGACGGGACCCTCCCCGCAAGTGCATACACCTGGCAGGTCGACTTCTACAGCAGCGGACTGCCCACGCCCTTCTATCTCTTCGAGGTTCCGGGCCCGTTCTACACGGTAAGTGGAGTGACGGGCGGGTCGTTCCAGATCCCGAACGACAACTCGAATACGCCCTCGACCTTCTACCGCATCACGCTGAAGGTGACCGATTCTCTCGGTCTCACCACGACGGTCACGCGTGACATCCACCCGAATCTGACCAGCTGGACGGTTGCGTCCAACGTGGCCGGTTCGCTGGTCTCCGTCGACGGAACACTCCGGACGACGCCGTACACCACGACCGATGTGGTCGGCGTCAAGCACGTTCTGATGGCGCTGCCCACTCAGAACCTCGGCGGCACGCGCTACCGCTTCAACGTCTGGGCCGACGGCAGCGACCTGGACGACTCGTTCACGAGCGGCGCCTCGCCCGCCACTTACACGCAGATCCTCGATCCCGCGACTACGGCGATCCCGGCAGGATGGACCAGCGCCGACGTCGGGAGTCCGCTGATGGCCGGCACGACCGATTACTCGGCCGCCGACGCCACGTTCTATGTGGACGGGTCCGGCTCGGACATCTACGGGGCCAAGGATCAGTTCCACTACACGTATCAAACCCTCACCGGCGACGGCACGATCATCGCCCGCGTCCGCTACCAGTGGAACACGGATCCGTGGGCCAAGGCCGGCGTGATGTTCAAGGAAACACCCACGGCCGGGGCGACGTGGATCGACGCGCTCGTGACTCCCGACGTCAGCCCCAACACGCCGAACATCAACGGCGTGGGCTGCGACGTGGACGGCTGCGGCGCGCCGCTGCCGCCGATCATCCCCACGGTCGGCAACGGCGTCCGGGTTCAATACAGCCCGAACAGTTCGATCACCCCGGTTCCCGTTCCCGGCTACGCGTTCCCGAACAAGTGGCTGAAGATGCAGCGCGCCGGGAACACGTTCTCGAGCTTCCAGAGCAACGACGGCGTCACCTGGACGCTGATAGGGCGCAAGACGCTCACCATGGCGGCCACGGCGACTGTCGGGCTGTTCGTGACGTCGCACAACATCGGCCAGCTGAGCAGCGTCGGGTTCGACAACGTGTCGGTCACCGGCGCGGTCACGCTGCCCCCGAATGACTTCTCGATCTCGGCCAACCCGGCCACCGCATCGGCAGTGGCCGGTAGCGTGGGTTCCACCTCGATCAATACCGCGATCGTGTCCGGAACGGCCGAGACGGTCACGCTCGCAGCCTCCGGTCTTCCGGCGGGCGTGACCGCCGGGTTCGCGCCCACGTCCGTGACCGCCGGCGGCTCCTCGTCGCTTAGCCTGAGCGTTTCCGGCTCTGTCGCACCCGGGACATACCCGATCACGGTGACGGGCACGGCCCCCTCCGCGTCTCACGCCACGACTGTGAACCTCACGGTGACGCCCGCCGGCGGGCTGCCCGCGCCATGGCTCGACACCGATGTCGGCGCCCCGTCGCCGGCCGGTTCGGCTTCGTACACGGGCGGTGTCTTCACGGTGAACGGATCGGGCGCCGACATATTCGGCACCTCCGACCAGTTCAACTACGTCTATCAGAACACGACCGGCAACGGCACGATAATTGCCCGCGTCACCTCCGAGACCAACCCGGGCAGCGCCAACGACAAGGCGGGCGTGATCTGGAAGGCGTCCACGACCGCGGGCTCACCCTACATCCTGATCGGCGTCAACTACCAGGGTCTGGTCAAGGTCCAGTACAACTTCAACGGTACGGTCACGGCTTCCACCTATACGTTCCCCAACGCGTGGATGAAGCTCGTCCGTTCGGGCAGCACCTTCACGGCCTATCTGAGCCCCGACGGCCTGACCTGGACGCAGATCCTTTCGAAGTCCCTGACCACGATCCCGACAGCGGCCACCGTTGGCCTATTTGAGGTCTCCCATAAGGTGGGGACTCTCGGCACCGCGACGTTCGACAACGTCGGCTTCGTGGCGGGGCCGTAACGTGCGCAGCCGGTTCAGCCCTCGAATGGTGCGAGCGGCCGTGGCGTTTGCCATGGTCGCTCAATCGGCCCTCGTCACGGGGTCGCTGATCTTGCCCGCTCGGGTAGACGCAGCCACCGCCGGCGGTCTTTCGGTGTCCGTCGGATACGCCGAGGACAAGGAAACCAACAATCCCAATCCGGCCAACTTCCCAATTCCGTGGCAGGGCTCGCCCAACACAACGTTTCTGGGCGGACCGGTCGTGGGCCAGACACAGTGCGGCACACTGCCGAGCTGCTTCGACGCCGGGGCAATCCGGCTGGACAACCCCACCGCTGCCGACATCGTGGTGAACGCCGTCTCGGTCGATATCCACTCGTCGATCTCAGGGGGCAAGGTGTTCGACCTCTGGGGTTCCTTCACCGTCCCGGCCGGTAGGTCGGTCATCCTGACCGAGAATCCGCCGGGTGACCCGGCTACGTCGGACGACTTCGACACGAGCGGGTTCCCGGGCAACGTCTGCACGCCGATCACGGTCGTACCCACGGTGACAGTAACGATCGGCGGCGTGCCGACCACTCTGGCCGACACCACGCACGTCCTCGACACCGGCGGCATCGACCTCGGCTTCTGCGGCAATTCGGCCGGCAAGAACGAATCCATCCAGTGGCGCCCCATCGGCGCCGCCGGTTCGAGTTCCGCCGCCCTCACCCTTGCGCCCGGCGCCGTCTCCGAACCTGTGGGCGGAGCCGTCACCGAGACCGCGACGTTGGTCGACGGCGGCGGTGTGGCGATCCCCAACGCCGACGTGTCGTTCTCCGTGACGTCCGGACCCAACTCCGGCCACACCGGTTCCGCCGTCACGGACGCCAATGGGCACGCCTCGTTCACCTACGCGGACGCGGACGCCGGAACGGACATCGTGGCCGCTTCGGTGACGACCGTGGGGGCGTTCTCCACGCAATCTATCGTGGCCTGGGGATCGTCCGTGCCGACCTGGAGCGGCGCCGACATCGGCACCCCGCCCATCGCCGGCGGCGACTCGCTCAGCGGCGGCGTGTGGACGATCACCGGTTCCGGCCGGGACATCGGCGGGACGTCCGATCAGTTCCACCTCGTTTCCCAGCCGATCGCCGGCGACGGCAGCATCTCCGCGCGAGTCCTCACCCAAACCAACACGAACAGCCGATCGCGCGCCGGTGTGATGTTCCGGCAGAGCCTTGATCCGTCCGCGCCGTTCTTCGCCGTCGTGGTGACACCGGGCTCGGGCATCTGGGTGCTCGAGCGCCCGAGCTACGCCGCACAGGTGCTCTCGGTCGCCACGGTCGCCGGCGCAGTCCCTGCCTACCTTCGTCTCGACCGGGCCGGCGCATCGGTCATACCTTCGACGTCCGCCGACGGGTCGAGCTGGACGCCGATCTCCGGAGCGACGGGCACGTTCGGGATCACTGGAGCCGTGCTGGCCGGGTTGGCCGTGACGTCGCATAGCTCCACGAAGGCGGGCACCGCCACGTTCGACAGCGTAGCCCTGGCGGCAGCCGGCCCGACCCCGACGCCCACGCCGACCCCGACGCCCACGCCCACGCCCACGCCCACGCCCACGCCCACGCCCACGCCGACCCCGACGCCCACGCCCACGCCCACGCCCACGCCCACGCCGACCCCGACCCCGACGCCCACGGCCACAGCGACCCCATCGGGCTCGCTGCCCGGTCCATGGCTCGACACGGACGTGGGAGCGCCCGCACCGGCAGGCTCCGCAGCGTATGCGGGGGGAACCTTCACCGTGAGCGGCTCGGGCTCCGACATCTTCGGGACGTCGGACCAGTTCAACTACGTCTACCAGAACGTGTCGGGGAACGGGACGATCATCGCCCGTGTCAGATCGCAGACAAACGCCGGCAGCACAAACGACAAGGCTGGCGTCATGTGGAAGTCGACCACGAGCGCGGGTTCGCCCTACGTCCTGATCGCCGCCAACTACCAGGGTCTGGTGAAGGTCCAGTACAACTTCACCGGCTCGGTCGCCTCCACGACCTACGCCTATCCCAACCTCTGGATGAAGCTCGTCCGCTCCGGCGGCGCCTTCAGCGCCTATCTGAGCTCCGACGGGACAACCTGGACGGCCGTCGTCTCCACCCTCAACCTCCCGACGATCCCGGCTTCGGCGACCGTCGGCTTCTTCGAGTGCTCGCACAAGGCCGGTTCACTCGGCACCGCGACATTCGACAACGTCAGCTTCGTAGCGGGGCCCTAGCGGCCACATGGACACGCGTACACGAGAGCGGCTGCGACCGATTCCTCCGCCGGCAGTCTCAAAGGCAAGCGAGGCGCGAGCCTCGAGCCTCCCGCCTGACGGATCCGAAGAGTCGCCAGCGTTCCCGCCGCCCTCGTGGCGCAACGACCCGATGGGGTCGGAATCTGGAGGTGAATCACGTCTAGGGCGATCAACTTCACACCCTAATCCATTCATCAAGCATCGGGACCGATCCCGTCGCGGGGAGGAGATTGCGGGGCCTCGGACAGGATCGGCAGGCCAGCCTCGACGGCTGGATATAGGAGGAGCAATGCGAAGACTGGCCTTAGGGGCCCTGATCGCATTCGCGCTATGCATTGGTAGTGCGGTGCCGGCATTCGCCGACGACACCAAGAAACCCGATAACGACGCCAAGCTCCTGGTCTCGTGCTCTCTAGATAAGGGCACGCAGATCGATCTTCACGGCACCCTCGTTGTGCCGAACAAGAGCAGTGGAGCCGTGGATGTCTGGCTTCTGGGCCGGAAGGGCAGCGG
>Ga0302323_100005156_pt1 | contig 10685 bp, 12 predicted proteins | sample Fen_T0_3_FD_201950 | JGI IMG/M metagenome (GOLD analysis project Ga0302323, IMG submission 201950) | Peat permafrost microbial communities from Stordalen Mire near Abisko, Sweden - Fen_T0_3 | ecosystem: Environmental > Terrestrial > Soil > Wetlands > Permafrost | place: Sweden: Abisko... | reverse complement strand
ATACTAAATACAGAGAACAACTAGACGAAGATCTTGTGTTGCGAGTGCAGCAGGGAGATAAATCTGCGTTCGATTTTTTGGTGATTAAATATCAGCATAAAATCATTCAGTTGGTTAATCGCTATGTCAAAGATCCCAGCGAGGCTCAGGATGTGGCTCAGGAAGCTTTTATTAAAGCTTATCGGGCACTGGGTAATTTTCGTGGGGACTCTGCTTTTTATACCTGGTTGTATCGCATTGCTATTAATACGGCAAAAAACTATCTGGTGTCCCGGTCAAGAAGAAGTTCTGATTATCAGGTGGATATACAGGATGCAGAAGCCCTAGAAAATGCGCCTCAGTTGCAGGGAATGGATACGCCCGAGAGACTGTTACTCAACCAGGAAATAATTGACACAATTAAAACAGCAATTGATAAGCTGCCCGAAGAAATGCGCACAGCCATCATGTTGCGTGAATTCGAGGGCATGAGCTACGAAGAAATTGCTGAAGCAATGGATTGTCCAGTAGGTACGGTACGGTCACGCATTTTTAGAGCGCGTGAGGCGATCGATAATAAATTAAACCCCTTGCTCGAACACGGTGATTTTTGATGTCAGAAGATCTAAATCAAAAAATATCTCAATTTCTTGATAATGAACTGGATCATGTCCAAGCATTGAATCTATTGAAAAAAATGCAGTCTCAGCCTGGATTACAAGATAAAAAGATTCGTTATGAGGCTATAAGTCATGCACTGAAAACAGACACTTTTTTAGTCACCATGGCTGATTTTTCAGCAAAAACACATCAGCGAATCCAGCAGGAACCTGTTTATTTATTGCCTCAACATAAATCTTTGAAACGAACCCCTAAACTGATTGCTTTAGCTGCATCTATCGCTATTGTTGCTGTGATTGCCGGGCGCAGTATGAATGACCCAGATCAGCATTTCAAGGCAGCATCAGCTGTTCAAGTGGCCCAACAACAGTTACCTGGACAACCCTCCACCCCAGTTGTTTATGCCAATCAGGCGGCTCAATATCCGCTCAATAAACGCATTAATGATTATCTTCAGGCGCACAATAGCAGTGTTTATACGAATGGCGAGGCTAATTTTCAACCTTATGCCAGAGTAACGGCTTATAGTCAAAAATGACCGTGGATAAACTTTTTTTTGTGGTATTGCTCCTGTCAATAGGGAACGTTTTGGCAAAAGAGTCGGAGCTAGATGCCCAACAAGTATTGGTTAAAATGAACCACGCTATGGAAGTCCTGAATTATCAGGGCACGGTTGCATTTCTTAAAAATGATAAGCTGGAGCCTATGAAATATGTCCACGTGGCTGCAAAGGGTATTCAGCAGGAACGTCTGTTGTCGCTAAATTCGCCGTTGCGTGAAATTATCAGAGACGCAGATAAAGTCAGTTGTTTGTTTAAGGAAACGCAACAATCGCTTGTTGATCATCGACCTTTTGAGCGTTCTTTTCTGGTTGATCTACCTAAGAACCTGGATGAAGCGGGAGACATTTATCAGTTCGAGATGGTTGGTGAGGAAAATGTTGCCATGTTGCCGAGTTACGTTATTGCTATCCAACCTAAAGATAATGCCAGGTATCCCAGGAAAATTTGGGTAGACAAGCAACAGTTTTTGCCACTTAAAGTGGTGCTTTATGATAATTCAGGCGTTCCTCTGGAGCAGGTTGTTTTTATCGATATAGAGGTTAAAGAGGCACTGCCTTTTGCCGATGTTAAGCTGTTGGATGGTATTCAACCAGCCCAGCATATCCATCAGTTACAGCCGCAATCATCGGATCAAGCGGCCTTTATTGTGAGCGACCTTCCGAAGGGGTTTCGTGAAGTATTCTTTGCCCGCAAACCTATGCATAATGCCGAGCAACCTGTTGATCACTTATTGCTAAGTGATGGTTTCGCTTCAGTGTCCATTTATATGGAAAATAAAAATGGAGCGATGCAACCGGGTCTACAGTCAGTCGGTGCAGTTAATTCTTATAGCCGGACAATAAACGATTATCAACTGACCGTAATGGGTGAAGTGCCGGCAGAAACTGTCAAATCTATTGCAGAAGGTATTAAGCTTCGGGATTTGAAGGATTGAATATCATTTTTTGTCAGTTTGTGGGATGACCCGTATAGGTCGCAAGATTCATTTTTATACGTAATACAACTATTTTATCAATGTTAGGGAATGGAGATTTTATGTTCAAAAAGTTTGGTTGGTGCGTTTTTCTGGTTTTTTTCTTTAATCAAAATGGTTTAGCGCAATTGCCGGATTTTACCGAGATGGTAAAAGTCAATGGTGTGGCGGTCGTTAATATCAGTACTGTCATAAAAGCAAAACCCGAACCCGAATCTGCTGCTGGTGCTCAGAAAGAGCAACCGATGCCTGAAGGTATGCCGCCTGAAATGGAGGAGTTGTTCAAACATTTCTTTAACAATCCAGACGGTGGTGGCTATGGTGGTGGAGACACTCAATCATTAGGCTCCGGTTTTGTTATTTCCAAGGATGGTTATGTGTTAACCAATCATCATGTCGTAAAAGATGCTGATGAAATCATTGTTAAATTCTCTGATAGACGCGAATTGGTAGCCAAACTCATCGGTTCCGATGCGCGGACCGATGTTGCCGTATTAAAAGTCGAAGCGAATGATTTACCTGCGGTGAATATCGGCAATCCAAGTCAACTCCAGGTAGGCGAGTGGGTGTTAGCTATCGGTTCGCCATTTGGCTTTGAACAGTCAGTGACGGCAGGAATAGTCAGTGCTAAAGGGCGCAGCTTGCCTGGAGGCAATTATGTTCCGTTTATTCAAACGGATGTGGCGATTAATCCCGGCAATTCAGGTGGGCCGCTGTTTAACATGGATGGTAAAGTGGTTGGTATCAATTCCCAGATTTATAGCCGTACCGGTGGATTTATGGGGCTTTCATTCGCTATCCCCATGGATGTAGTGATGAATGCTGTTGAGCAAATAAAAGCGACGGGTAAAGCTGCTCATGGCTGGTTAGGTGTTCAGATCCAGGATGTAACCCGGGAATTGGCTGAGTCATTTGGCATGAAGAAACCAATGGGAGCATTAGTTTCTAAAGTTATTCCCGGCAGTCCTGCAGAAAAAGCACAATTGCAAATTGGCGATATTATTACCGAGTTTAATGGCCATCCGATTGAAAACTCCGGTGATTTGCCGCCTATGGTAGGCATTACGCCTATCAATGATAAAGCAACGCTAAAAATTCTCAGACAAGGTGAAGAAAAGACCCTGGACTTCAATATTGGACTATTACCTGATCAGGTTGATAAAGTAGCCGATACGAAAACCGAGAAGGCCAAACCCACCAATAGATTAGGGGTTAGTGTCAGCGATTTAACCGCCGAGGAAAGAGAAGCGTTACAAGTTGCTAAAAGCGGTGTGTTAGTTCAAGATGTTGTAAAAGGTGCAGCCAAGAATGCAGGTATTCAACCGGGTGATGTGATTTTACGGATTAGTAATGCTGTTATTCGTGATGTTGCTGATTTTGAAAAGGTAGCCAAAAATCTGCCGGTGGGTAAATCAGTCGCTGTTTTAGTTCAGCGTCGTGGTAGTCCTGCCTTTTTGGCACTTAAAATAGATAAGTAAGGTACAAGGCTAAAGGCTAAAGGCTAAAGGCTAAAGGCTAAAGGCTAAAGGCTAAAGGCAAAGAGTGACTGTGGTGAATGGTTACAGTAACGTTTGAATAAACATCAAAAAAACGGCGGACTGAATCCGCCGTTTTCGTAACTAAACTTACCACCCGCTTGTACATTTAGTTTAAAATTCCTTTTATGTGATGCCCAGTGTATCTTCATTAATTTGTTAAATAATGTCAACAACATCCTCTGAAGTTTTAATCACATTATCGACCCTGCGCGATTATATACGCTGGGCTGCCAGCCGGTTTACACAAGCCAAGGTCAGTTTTGGTCATGGGACTGTTGCAGCGCTTGATGAAGCGGCGGCATTGGTCTTACATACCGTTTATCAACCCTATAATCTGGCTGAAGCCTATCTGGATACCGTTCTAACGATGAATGAACGCCAGACGATTATTGATATTATCGATAGACGAATTAATGAACGAATACCCGCCGCTTATTTAACCAATGAAGCCATTTTCGCAGGCTTGTCGTTTTATGTTGATGATAGAGTGCTGGTACCCCGATCGCCGATTGCTGAATTAATCGAACAACGCTTTTCGCCCTGGGTAGATGAAGACCAAGTAGGTCGTATTCTCGATTTGTGTACTGGCAGCGGCTGTATTGCAATAGCCTGTGCTTATGCTTTTCCAGATGCCTTGGTAGATGCAGTCGATTTGTCAGTTGATGCACTGTCTGTTGCTGAAATCAATATTGAAAACCATCAGGTATCCGACTCGGTGACACTCTATCAGTCAGATTTATTTAAAGGACTACCTGCTACTCTATACGATGTTATCGTCAGTAATCCTCCATACGTATGCCATGAAGAATGGGAACAATTGCCACAGGAGTTTCGTGCTGAACCGGACATGGGTTTTAAAGGTGGCCACACCGGCTTGGATATCGTTCTTCGCATTCTGGCTGATGCCGATGATTATTTGGCAGAGCAGGGGATTTTAATTGTGGAAGTGGGCAGCAGTGCGGAAACGTTACAGAACACCTTTCCTGACGTGCCTTTTTACTGGCTGAGTTTTGAACGTGGCGGCGATGGTGTGTTTTTGCTGACTGCTGAACAGGTTCATGACTATCACGAATTATTTATAGCGGCTTTAATTTAATATGTCTGGAAATACCATAGGAAAGCTATTTACCGTCACCTCGTTTGGTGAAAGTCATGGCCCTGCTATAGGCTGTATCGTTGATGGCTGTCCCCCTGGATTGGCCTTGACGGAAGCGGATTTACAGGACGATCTTGATCGCAGAAAACCGGGTACGTCAAGGCATACCACACAACGACGTGAAGCCGATGAAGTCAAAATTCTGTCGGGTGTGTTTGAAGGTAAAACTACAGGCACACCGATTGGTCTGTTAATCGAAAATACCGATCAACGGTCAAAAGATTATTCTAAAATTGCTGACACATTCAGGCCTGGACATGCAGATTATACTTACCAGCAGAAGTATGGTTTTAGAGATTATCGCGGAGGAGGGCGTTCATCCGCGCGTGAAACAGCGATGCGGGTTGCAGCGGGAGGTATTGCAAAAAAATACCTCAAAGAGCAGGCGGGTATAGAAATTCGCGGTTATTTATCGCAACTCGGGCCGATAAAAATTGAAAAGCTCGATTGGACTATCATTGACAGCAATCCTTTCTTTTGCCCTGACGCGGATAAAGTCCCTGAAATGGAAGCCTATATGGATGCTTTACGCAAGGAAGGTGAATCGATTGGCGCAAGAATCGAGGTAGTGGCAACCAACGTGCCACCGGGTTTAGGTGAGCCCATTTTTGACCGCCTTGATGCGGATTTGGCTCATGCTTTAATGAGTATTAATGCGGTAAAAGGCGTTGAAATCGGCGATGGATTTGCGTGCATCAATAGCAAAGGCACACACTTTCGTGATGAAATAACGCCGGCCGGGTTTTTGAGCAATCATGCCGGCGGCATTTTGGGCGGTATTTCCAGCGGGCAAGCTATTACTGCCAGTATTGCGCTAAAACCCACTTCCAGCTTGCGTCTGCCAGGTAAAAGTATCAATCAGCAAGGCGAGGCGATTGATGTTGTTACCGAAGGTCGTCATGACCCCTGCGTTGGCATACGCGCCACCCCGATTGCAGAAGCGATGATGGCCATCATTCTGATGGATCATTTTTTACGGCACCGGGCGCAAAACATGAGCGTTGTTTCAGGATTGCCGATCTTGAGGTAATCCGAGATTCCAGGCGTAGGGGCAATCCCTTGTGGTTGCCCATTTTTTATGGTGATATTTTCAATAGGGTATCCACATGAGATACCCCTACATGAATAGTCCAAAGTCTGTTCCGTACTGGCGATTGTCAGGATTTTATTTTTTTTATTTTGCAACCTTAGGCGGTTTTTTACCTTACTGGAGCCTCTACTTAAAAGATAGCGGTTTTAACCCCATCGAAATCGGCGAACTATCTGCGTTGCTGGTTGGCACAAAAATCATCGCACCCAATTTATGGGGCTGGATTGCCGACTATACCGGGAAAAGTCTGCGAATCATTCGTATTGCTTCATTTTTTGCAGCCGTACTCTTTGCCGGATTTTTATTTGCGCAGCATTATTTCTGGTTTGCCTCGATAACCATAGCGTTCAGTTTTTTTTGGAATGCTGTGTTGCCACAATTTGAAGCGGTCACGTTGTTCCACTTAAAAAATGAACCGCATCGTTATAGTCAAATAAGACTCTGGGGATCGATTGGTTTTATCGTAACGGTATTGGGTATAGGCAGATTATTGGATAGCCAGCCGGTTGCGATACTTCCGGTCGTTATTACCGCTTTGTTGATTTCAAGCTGGTGGGTTACCCTAATCACCCCCGAGGCTAAGGCTCTCAGTCATGGGGAGGCTCAGCTCGGTATGCTGCGCATCATAAAAAAACCGGAAGTTTTAGCCTTTTTTGTGGTTAACATACTTCTGCAGGTTGCCCACGCACCTTATTACGTTTTTTATTCGATTTACCTAAAGCACTATCATTACTCAACTGCTGTTACAGGCTTGCTCTGGGCGCTTGGCGTTTTGGCGGAGATCGTTTTATTTGTTTACATGGGGCGCTTGTTAAAACGCTTTTCTTTAAGAGCTATTTTATTGCTCAGTTTGTTGTTGGCTACAGGACGCTGGCTAATGATCGGTTGGTGTGCTGATTATTTGGGTTTGTTAATTTTTGCCCAACTTTTACATGCCGCGACCTTTGGTGGTGCTCATGTGGTCGCCATACACCTGGTTCATCTTTATTTTGGCGGGCAGCATCAGGGTAAAGGTCAGGCTTTGTACAGCAGTCTCAGTTTCGGTTTAGGAGGGATGCTGGGTAGTCTTTATAGCGGCTATTACTGGGAGTCATTGGGTTCAAGGTTTGTTTATTCAATGGCGGCACTCTGTTGCGGTATTGCCTTTGTGATTGCTTATATCTGGGTAGGTCGAGAAAATGTTAATATAAGGGTAAAGCGCAAGGTGAAAAGTAGAATATAGCTTTTTCGTTGTCGCCTTAAGCCTTAATTTACTGTTTAGGAAATAATGTGTTTGAAATAATAAAAAGCGGCGGCTGGATGATGTTACCCATTATGTTGTGCTCAATTGGAGCCATGGGCATTATCGTCGAACGCTTCTGGTCTTTACAAAAAAAGAAAATATTACCGCCGGAATTGGTTCCCCAGGTATGGAAGTTATTCCGCGAAAATAAACTGGATGACACCGTTATACGACGATTGAAAGCCAGCTCACCTCTAGGTTGTATTTTAGCGGCCGGTCTTGCCAATAGGCATCATGGCAGGGATGTCATGAAAGAATGTATTGAAGAATCAGGCCGAAAGGTCGTGCATGATTTGGAGCGCTATCTTAATTCCCTGGGTACTATCGCAACAATTAGCCCATTATTGGGTTTATTAGGAACTGTGTTTGGAATGATAGACATTTTTTCTTCTCTTATGCAGCACGGATCCGGTGATCCCAGTGTTTTAGCGGGAGGGATTTCGGTAGCGCTGATTACGACGGCAGCAGGATTGACCGTAGGCATTCCCAGTTTAATTTTTCATCGCTATTTCGAAAGATTGGTGGATGAATACGTAGTAGATATGGAATCCGAGGCTCTAAAGCTGATAGATATACTGCATGGAGACAGAGAGGTATCCTGATGAATTTTCGTCATAAAAAAAGAGAAAAACTTGATATTACCTTGATATCAATGATCGATGTGCTGTTTGTGTTACTACTATTCTTCATGGTTTCTACAACCTTTAATCGCAACACAGAAGTCAAGATCACGCTTCCCGAGGCGGATGGGGCAGATGCCGAACAATACCCAAAAACAGTAACTTTGACTATTGATGCAGATGGCACTTATTTCCTCAAAGGTGAAGATGGTTTGCCGCATGAATTAGTTAGTCAAACAAAAGACAGCTTGAAACAGGAATTAATGAAGTTCGCAGAACGTTCAAAGGATTTCCCTTTCGTCATCAATGCCGATGGAAAGACATCGCATCAAGCCGTTATTACAGCATTGCAGTGTGCCAGTGAAGTTGGCTTTACCCACATTACCTTTGCAGCACAACATTCGAAAACCGAACAATGAAAAAATCGCTGGCCCGATGGGCGACAGATATCTGGTATAAAGACCCGTTTATCGGTGTGTGGCTGATGCCATTGGGTTTTTTATTCAGTGACGCAGTGAAGTTTAGAAAGTTCCTGTACCGTCACGGTGTGTTAAAAACCCATACCTTGCCTGTTCCGGTAATCGTAGTAGGAAATATTACTGTTGGCGGTACAGGTAAAACACCGTTAGTTATCTGGCTAGCCGGGTTTCTTAAAGATTCAGGCTTTAAACCGGGTATTATAAGTAGAGGTTATGGTGGGCAAGCTGAATCATGGCCGCAATGGGTTAGCGCTGACAGCGATGCAAAAAATGTAGGTGATGAAGCCTTGCTGATAGCTAAACAAACGGCTTGCCCGATGGCGGTAGGGCCGCTACGGGCAGATGCTGCAATCCTGTTGCTCAAGCAAGCCGATTGTAATGTTATTTTATCCGATGACGGACTGCAACATTATGCCTTGAACAGAGATATTGAAATTGCAGTTATTGATGGAGAAAGGCGCTTTGGTAACGGCTATTGTTTACCCGCCGGCCCTCTACGCGAACCCATAGAACGATTACAAAGCGTTGATCTTATCATCGTGAATGGTGAAAAGTCCGAAGACAATGAATTTTCCATGCAGCTTGTTGGTGATACCGTTGTTAATTTAGTTACCGGAGAGCAGAAATATTTAAAGGAATTTAATGCTGTTGACTGCCATGCCTTAGCCGGTATAGGCAACCCTGAACGATTTTTTAAATTGCTTGATACGGCTGGATTAATCTGCACAACGCATAGTTTTCCCGATCATTATCAATTCCAGCGTCACGATATTGAATTTAGCGACAACAAACCTGTACTGATGACTGAAAAGGATGCCGTAAAATGTACCGCATTTGCAGGAAAGCAGCATTGGTATCTTCCCGTAAAAGCCGTTCCTGAACCCGGGTTTTCTGAACAATTATTAAACTTATTAAGAGAAAAGCATGATAGATAAAAAATTACTCGATATTCTGGCCTGTCCACTATGCAAGAGCCCACTGCGCTATGATAAGACCAAGCAAGAATTGATATGCAGAGCTGATCGCCTTGCTTTTCCAATCCGTGATGATATTCCCGTCATGCTTGAAGATGAAGCCCGCGAGTTAAGCAGTGAAGAAACCGACGCTTTATACCAATGAGTCTACGATTTAAAGTCGTTATTCCGGCACGTTATGCCTCAACCAGGCTACCGGGTAAGCCGTTATTGGACATTGCCGGCAAGCCTATGATTGCGCATGTTTGTGAGCGGGCGCAGGAAGCGGGTGCTGAAGAAATTATCGTTGCAACAGATGATGAGCGTATTTTTCAAACGGTCTTTGATTTGGGCATTAAAGCAGTGATGACGCGTCCGGATCATCAAAGCGGCACGGAAAGAATCGCTGAAGTCGCGCGGCAATGTGGTTGGGCAGGTAACGAAATCATCGTAAACCTGCAAGGTGATGAACCCCTTATTCCTCCCGCAATTATTCGAGAGGTCGCGGTTGCATTAGCCGATCAGAAGCAGGCAGGCATAGCAACGTTGGCGGCTAAAATCATCGATTCAGAAGAAATATTTAATCCGAACGCAGTTAAAGTGGTATTGAATAAAGCTGGTTACGCGCTTTATTTTAGCCGGGCGCCCATTCCCTGGGAAAGAGATACCTTCGCCCAACAGGTAAGAAAACCATCAGGGAGATTGCCTTATCTTCGGCACATCGGACTTTATGCTTATACGGTGGATTTTTTAAACCGTTACTGTTCCTGGGAAGCCTCACCCCTTGAATCAGTTGAATCACTGGAACAACTTAGAATACTATGGCACGGCGAAGCCGTATTAGTGAAAATCGTGGATAAAACCCCGGAGGCGGGCGTGGATACCCGGGAAGACTTAATGCGCGTGGGGCAAGTGTTGTCTTTGAATCGCTAACAGCACAAGCACTGACTTTAAAGTAGGCCGCAATGCAATCAAAGACTTATATTATTCCTCGCATAATCGTGTTGCGAGAAAAGGCAAAGCTTTAGGATTTATGTGTTGAGATAACGTGTAATCAGGCCTTGTAACTGTTCCTTATCTAATTGCTGATTATCCACTTTAAGATAGGCCACTGCCTCATCATAGTGTAAGGTAATTTCTTCTACACCGATGATTTTCAACATTTCGGCAACAAAATCGTTTGCTTCCGGCTCGCTAAGGTTTTCTAATGAGATAAGCAAATTCGCCCAATATCGTGGTGGTTTCATGCTGATTGACAGAATTAACCAGCTCAATGCCGCCGCCGCGCAAAATAAAAACACTCCGGCTGCGCCAAATTCTCCATAACACCAGCCGCCTACTCCGCCACCAATACCTGCACCTAAAAACTGACCGGTTGAATAAACGCCCATTGCCGTGCCTCTTAAATCACCCGGTGCAGTCTTGGATATT
>Ga0302323_100005155_pt1 | contig 10685 bp, 4 predicted proteins | sample Fen_T0_3_FD_201950 | JGI IMG/M metagenome (GOLD analysis project Ga0302323, IMG submission 201950) | Peat permafrost microbial communities from Stordalen Mire near Abisko, Sweden - Fen_T0_3 | ecosystem: Environmental > Terrestrial > Soil > Wetlands > Permafrost | place: Sweden: Abisko... | reverse complement strand
AGATAGCTGTACGCCACCCCCGTCGTCAGGTGCAGGTAACGGAGCGGACTGTAGGAGAGTTGGCTTTCCACCGTATGCACGTACGAAGGCTTGAGATGGGCGTTGCCGGCGATGTCGCCCGGTATGAGGGGAACTCCGTAGAGTAGCTGTGGCGAAGGCGCCTTGAACGCGCTGCCGTAGAGCAGCTTGAGATGGAGGTTGCTGCTCAACGCGACGACAAGGCCAAGCCGGCCGCTGGGCTTGTTGCCGTAGACGCTGTGGTGGTCATAGCGACCGCCGCCGGTGAGCGTCAGCCAGGATACCGGCGACCACATGAGCAGAGCGTTGGCGTCCAAGTTTGACAAGTTCTGCCTGCCCGGAGAGGGTGCAGTCGCTATCTCGTCGCCCGCGCGTTGGCCAGGCTGGGTGCCCAGCGACGACTTCAGGACGTCATAGACCGTGGGGAGCTTCTCCTCGTCGAGCATCACATCGCCACTGACGAGCACGCTCAACTTGCCGCTGGGGTGCCACGCAGCATCTGCGCCAGCTTTGGCCCCTCGATAGCTGAAGTCGCGTTTGACGTAGTACGAGTCGCTGTTCACCTCGATACGGTCACGCGACGTTGGCCCGCCGGCAAAGAGAGTGCCGCGGACATGCAAATCGACGGCCGGAGAGAGCTGCAGCTGAAGATCGAGGCCTACGTTTCCTTGGCGAAGCGAGATATGGGTCCCGTTGGACCTTCCGTCGTTGTCGAGTTGATGGGTCAGCTGTGCCCAGTCGGCGAACTCGGCGCCGCGATCGAGGGTGGAAAGGTACCCGGACACACTCAAAGAGTTGCGTTTGCTGAATTGATAGCTGGCTCGCGCGAAGCTCACACTCGAGTCCAGCTTGAGAGCGTTGGCTTGAAGATTCGCGGGCGCGTAGAGCGACAACCTGGGCATGGGTGAAGACGATGGCAAGACGAGGCCGGAGCGATCCTCGCTGCTGGCTCTGGTCGACATGAGGAGTCTCCAGTTGCCGATGCCAACGCCTAGCGCCGTGTCGTACATGGAACCGTAACCACCTTCGCGGTTGCCGGCAACGCCGATTTGTCCACCCTGCATCTGCTCGGCCTTGCGGGTGACGATGTTGATGACGCCAAGAAAGGCGTCCGCACCGTAAAGTGACGATGCTGGTCCCCGAATCACTTCGATTTGTTGCACGACAGACAGGGGAATCAATTCAGAGCCGAGCCAGTTGCCTGCGGTCGAGCGGAAGGCCACCGAGCGTCCGTCGATCATGACCTTGACCAACCCGCTTTCGGAGCGCAGTCCGCCGGAGATCCCGCGCACGCCAAGGTTTGGAGTGATGTGGTCGTCGATGCTGTAGACGCCCACCACGTGCTGCAGGACCTCTTGGACAGACTGGTAGCCCCAGCGCAGGATCTCCTCTCGGGTGACCACCGTGGTGATGGCGGGGGCCTCGTCCTCTTTCAACTCGGACTTGGTCGCGGACACGACCGTCTTTTGCAGCAACGCTTCGAGGTCGAGAGAACCAAAATCCTGGTTGGCTATCTCATTGGCCGCCTCCACCATGGAGGGCTCGGTAACCATGGGACTTTGCTCGGAGATGGCAGGCACAGGTCCAGGTGCGTTGGGCGAAGGCTCTGGCCTCTCGCTTGCGCCAGCGTCGACCGTCGACGTTGCATCCGGGAAACCAGCGTCCAGGTCAGCAACCGCCACACCGCCCATGCTGACGACGCCGACCATGACCATGATGCCAACCGTGGCAGGCGCAAGCAACCACGCCACACGCCGATGGCTCCGCCCTGGCCGGACGGCCATTGCGCTGGTCTCGCCGACGATCGGGTCGCGGTTCATGACCCTCTCTTCGGTGTCCGGCAGACTGGGCTTGCCAACGCTAGCACCTTCCGGTCACCCGTTCGTGAGGTCCATGTCCGTCGAATCGCACTGCTCGTAGTCGACTGTCACGAAGTCGCTTCCGCTGATCTGCCAGATGGTGCCGCGATTCAGGGTGGAGTCGCCGAGCGCGTTGAGGACATAGGAGCCAGCGGCGCCGCTGTAGGAAACCTTCTGCCCGGCTGCGAGAAGCGCGAGCCCCTGTGCCAGTTGGTCGAACGCCACCACCGTGCCGGTGGCCGACGAAACATTGAGCATGTGCTCCTTCAGCAGGGCTGGCGTTGGAATGGTGCCGTTTTGGGCAATGCCTTCGGCCACGGCGAGAGTCAGCAGCGCAACGGCGTCGAAGTAGTAGTGTGAACCCGTCGCCGGAACGAAAGTGGTGCGGGCCTCGAAGTAAGTCCGGAATTCCTCGGAACGCTCGCCCAGATCCGCGGAGACCCCCATCACGCCTTCTAGGATCCCCGCGGGCACGTTGCGAAGCAACGCCGCGTCCTTCAACGTGGGACCAAGAAATATCTTGATCGGTCTGCCGCGCGCGGCCCATTCTTGTAACAATCCCGCCGCCACCGAGGGTGACGTCATCAGCACGACAGCATCCGGCGCCAAGCGCACGAGGGTGTCGAAGGTGTCTGCGTAGGATGAGCTGCGTGGATCAACGAGCAGCGTGGGCAGCACAGTGGTGCCCTTGCTCCTGATGACCGCGCCGAACTTGACCGCAAAATTTCCGCTATAGTCATCGGGATCGACGACGACCTCGGTCTTGGCTATCCCGGTGGCGAACATGTGCCGGGCCAGCGCGCAGGCCATGAAACTCACGGACGGGGACAATCGGAACCAGGCAGCCGCTGCGCTCGGATCGTGGAACTGAGCGGCGGTCAGCGCGGGCATCAGATGAACCATCCCGTGCCTCTTGATAGCGCTGGTGATTTGGTAGGCGATTTTGGGTTCCTCGGTGCCGATGAAGAAGGGGATGGTGTTGCCATCGATCAGGTCGAAAGCATTGGCGGTTCCGCGCACGTCGTCGGAATGGCTGTCATCGATGTCCAGCCACAGCGGGCGCCCAGCTAGTCCACCCGCTGCGTTCACATCTGCGATGCCTAGCCGAAGCGCGGTTTCCAAGACCACGCCGGACGCGGCGCGTGCGCCCGAGAAGGGGAGGACAGCGCCGATCCGGATCGCATTGGGAGGCGTGGCGGGTTGGTCAGAGGCGATACAGCCGGCCAGCAAGATCAGACACGGAAGAGTGGCTTGCGGCGTGCGTCCCGGGCTAGGCATTGATGCCCAGCTCACTCAGGTAGGACATGTACGCGGCGTAGTTGTCGACGGTGATGATATCGATGCCCGTGTCGATGAACGAAGCGTTGACCAGGATAGGTTGCAGAAGTGCCGCGGTCTGGGCTACGCCGAGAACGTTGATGGCATAGGGCACGAGAACGCCCAGCTGTCCCATGTAGTACTGGCGCTGCACAGCGATGCCGTAGAAGTAGCCTTTGTCGAAGTAGGCCTTGTTCGCCGCGCCCATGTCGAAGCCGACGATCTTGATCAGATCCTTCTTGCCTAGCGCCTCGACAGCGGCGGCGCAGCTGTCGGCGTTCGAGTACATGCATGCCATGCCCGTGAAGTTGTAGGCCGGATCGGAGAGCGCCGTGATCAAGCTCTGCTTGTCGGTCTCGAGGACCCAAATCGGAGAGACCTTGGGGGGCACGATCACGCCCGCGGCGGTGAGCGTGTCTATCGCGCCCTGTGCGCGTTCGATGCCGCTTACCCATGCCGCTAACGTGGTGCCAAAGACCAGCACCGCTTCGCCTGGCTTCACGACTTCCAGCAGTTTTTTGGCCGCCGTGACGCCAGCCTGGTAGTTGGCAGTTGCAATGAGATAGCTGCGCTTGCTGTCCGCTATGTCGCTGTCGATGGTGACCACCGGCCCGCACGAATTGACGAACGCATCGAGCGTGGTAATCGAATCCCCTGTTGCCTCGTAGGGCGAGTAGGCCATGCCCTTGTAGAGGGTGTCCGTGATGAGCGAGCTGATGTAGACGTTCTGAGCCGCGGCCGCTTTGTCCAAGGCGTCGGGAGCGGTGGCATCCGCGTTGGGATCGAATGGCGCCTCTACGACGGTGGGCGTGCCCAATCGTGTGCTCATGCGATTGGCGCCGATGACGACGGGTGCAAAGAAATCGTAGAAGGTCTTGAGGAGTACGGCGATGGGCGGCTTCTGGGATGAGGAGAGCCCTTTGGCTTCGATCGCTGCCACCAGTTGGTTGATGGTGTTGTCGACAGCGGCCGGCACGAATGGGCTGGCCAGCGCGGCGGCATCATTTGGGATGATTCCCCCACCGTCGGGGACGATTGGTGTCGACGTTCCGGGACTCGAGCTACCACAGCCAACCATCACGACCACGAAAAGCGGAACGATGACCTGTCGTCTCATCACATTCTCCTCTACCCAACCGTGTTACTACGGGAAGCGACAACCGCGGATCTTGCGCGTGACTTCCCTCCCTTTGTGCCATCGACAGGCGCCGGAAGAGCTTGAGTCCATGGTCTGGTCTCGACCAGATTGGCGGGCGCTGAGGTTCTACTCGAGGCCGCTGTCGATGCGGGCGAGGGCGCCCGGACGAAGCTGGAAGCGGGCGCGGATCTGTCGGACATCCGCGATGGTCTTCACCGATAGCGGTAGGTCGATGCCATGGCCCTTGATGTTCCAGCCGTTCTCCGCCAGGTCGAAGATCAGGTTTGCCGCCTGAAGGCCGAGCGCTTCGTGATCTGGCACGACGGCAAGTGTTCCCAGCGAGGTGGTGGGGTCAACCAGGTTGGCTACACCCACGATGAGCGGAAGCCCGGCGCTGCGCAGCTCGGCACGCCAGGTTTCGTCCAGAAACTGGGCGTCCCGCACGAGCAGGTTGTCGTTGAGCATCCACAGGGCGTCGACCTTGTCCTTGTCAATCAACGTGCGCAGGGCATCGCGCAAGTCATCAGCGGAAAAGTCCCTGGCCAGCTCGCTACCAACGATGGCGATATTCTCTTTCTGGGCTGTCTCTTTCTGACGATTGATGAAGTTCCTGAACACGGGACGGTAGACCACGCCCACGCGATGAATCGGCGTCTGGATGATGGAACGCAGGTTGACGAATGCCGTGACCCCCGGAACCTCGTAGCTGATACCGACGGCGTTGCGAATCTGGGAGCGAACTTCGTCGAGCAGCGAGCTCATGATGACCACCGTGGGAAGCGCTGGGCGGTCCTTGTGCGCCGATTCGTAGGTGCGGAACAGCCCGATGGTAACGTTGTTCATCAGCACAGCGCACACGGGTTTCACGCGCTCGATGGCGTCGGCGATGTCGGTCACCGTGGTTTCGCGTGTGATGAGCAAGGTCGAGACGTTGAAGATCTCGTGGACTTCGGCGACCAAACCGCGACGAGCATCGACGAAATCGGGAGAGCTCGGCATGGCAACGAGAATGGACGGCAGACCGGGTCTGGTTGGAGGATCTTGAATTGGCGTGGGTGTCGATGCTGTCGGGGACCCGCCCCCCACCGTTGCGCACCCCACGAGGATCAGGCCCAGAGCAAGTCCCCCGGCCACCCCGTGGTGCGGACTTTTTGTGGCTACCCTCATCGTTCGCTCCAATCGTCTATCCCCAACATGCTCTTTGTCGCCCTGTCCAGTTTCTGAAACGCTCCCACGACGACGCCGCGGACCGCCCCATTCAACACGGCCACGGCGGGCAATCCCACCTGCACGCCAGGCAGCTCGCGGGTCTTGACGGCCAAGCGCGTCCGCTCCATGAACTTGGAGAGGATCGAGATAGGCAGCACGACACCGTCGGCCGCCGAGAACTCGAGCAAGGGCAGCAGATCTTCGATCTTCGCTACCCGCTTCAGCTTGACGTCAGTGGTCTTGAGAAGTGCGGTGAAGAAGCTTTGCGTGCCGTCGCGGCTGAGCAGATCGACAACGCCGATTGTCTTGCCCGCTGGCGACGAGTTCAGCGGCTCGCCCACCGAGGCCAGCACGTAGGTCTCCGTGCTCTTGCCGGCGAGCGTTCCCTGCAAGGTCGCCTTCTTGCCACGTGCCTCGAGTACCGGCGTGATGCTCAAGATGGCATCGGGTTGGCCGGAGTTTGTCGCATCGTCGAAATCCCTGAAGCGGCCGAAGACGGTGATGCTTAGTCCGGGCAGACGGCTTTGCAGCGTCTTCTCGATCACGCTGGACTTGGCATCCAGTTGCAGGAAGACATTTACCTTGGGTTTTGTCTGCGCCTGCACTTCCCGGTTCGCCAACATCGGCCACAGCGATCCCGCCAGCAGCGCCATGAGAAGCTGGTGGCGCACGCGGGGCAGCCAAGGCGATGTTTGCCGCGCTTTGGTCATCTTGGGGGCTGGTTGGGGAGCATGACTCCAATGCCGCTAAAGAACCCCGACCCCGAGTGATTTCCAGCGGTTCATCGTCGCTCCCCTGTGCCTTTCCGCCCGTTTCCCGTCCGGACCCATCGCGACAGGCGAGGCGATCCGCATGGACGAAGTCCTCATCGACAATTCCCGAAGGTACTTGAGATTCTGGACTAGCACTGTCAACGGGTTATGCGCTGTCTTCGAGCTTCCGCCAGCCCGGGCGCTACCCATGCGACCGGTCGGCGTGCGCGGTCGCGGCAGCGGTAGCCACCGGCGTGGCGTAGCGGGGGGTGGGCCCACGCGGTCCGGGCGGGAGGCCACGCCATGCGGGTGCGCGGTTCCCTGGACCCGGGTTGCTGCCGCGGGGCGCCAAGGGGTGCCATTGCGGGGAGTACGGGTGCGGCGGTCGAGGACGAGGGGGCCGGGTCTGGGGATGCGGGGGGGTGGGTTCAAGATGAGCGGGTAGTCCAACCACACCTCGGTCGCATGGGGTGGGTGCGAGACGGGTGGGCTTGCCAGGCGGCGGGGTCAGGGGCGCCGAGGTGCGTGTCGCGTTAACGCAGTCCGTCGGGGTGCGACGAACGAGCATGCGGGCGAGGGCGCCCGGGACAACCGGGCGGGGCAAAGGGAGATCGGGTATGCCGTCCGGGACGAGGGGGCTTGGCATCACTCGCGATTTTGCGAGCCGCCGAGCCGGAGCCGCGACGCGTTCGCCGCGGTTCCGGCCGGCAACCTCGGGAGATTGGCTTTGCTGTGAAGGGCCGGCGAGGTGCGGCCTTGGTTCGTGGTTCTACCAGGCCGTGAAGTACGCGTAGGATTGATTGCCGGCGGTGGTCTGGATGCAGTAGCCGCCGTTGCGCTTGGCAGGCACTGTCGTCCAGTTGCTGCCGTTGCAGGTCTCCGTTGTTCCGTTGACCTTGAGCGTGCGCGGGCTGACGAAGTTGCCGCAGTTGCCGCTGTTGAGTGTGGACGTGGTTTGGTAGCAGACAGCGCCAGTGCCCAGATTGCCCGACTGGTAGCTGCCGTTGATGGTGAAGGTGACCGGGTTGCTACACAAGCCCGTGCAGGCCGTGGTACCGACTGGGCTGACGGTGATGGCGATGTCGTCGGTGGCGGACAGCGCGCTGTCGTTGGCGGTCAGGCGCAGCACGTAGCTGCCCGACGTGGAGAACGTGGCGGTGGTGGCAAGCGCGCTGGCGTTGGCGAAGGTGACGGTGCCTGGGCCACTGACTTTGGACCATGTGGTCGTCACTTTCGCGGGTGGATTGGGGAGGCCATCGTCGGACGCCGTGCCGGCAAGGCTGGCGGTGGCGGGCAGGATGATGGCCTGGTCCGGTCCCGCATTCACGACGGGCGCTTTGTTGATTGGCGCGGGATTGACGGTGATGGTGACGTCATCGCTGCCTGAAAGGGCGCTATCGTTGGCGGTCAGGCGGAGCACGTAGCTGCCCGCCGCCGAGAACGTAGCGGTGGTGGCCAGTGCGCTGGCGTCGGCGAAGGTGACGGTGCCCGGGCCGCTGACAGCGGACCAGGTCGTTGTCACTTTCGCCGGCGGATTGGGCAGATTGTCGTCGGTGGCCGACCCGGCAAGGGCCGCCGTCGCGGGCAAGACGATCGTTTGATCCGGTCCTGCATTGGCCACGGGGGCTTTGTTGATCGGTGCCGCGATGACAGTGATGGTGACGTCACTGGTCGACTTGAGCGCTCCATCGTCGCCGGTCAAGCGCAAGACGTAGGTGCCTGCGACCGAGAAGGTGGCGGCCGTCGCGAGGGCGCTGGCATCGGCGAAAGTGACGGTGCCCGGTCCGCTGACCATCGACCAAGTGGTTGTCACTTTGGCGGGCGGATTGGGTAATCCGTCATCGGTGGCGGTGCCAACCAGACTTGCAGTGGCGGGCAGGGTGATGGTTTGGCCAGGACCCGCGTTGACGACCGGCGGTTGATTGACCGGTACGGCAGGCTGGACGATGACCGTGATGTCGTCGGTGGTGGCGAGAACACTGTCGCTCGCCCTCAGACGAAGCAGATAGCTGCCACTGACCGAGAAGGTGGCGGTGGTCGACAGGGCGCCCGCGTTGGCGAAGGTGACGGTGCCCGGCCCGCTGACGACGGACCAGGTGGTGGTTATGGCGGCGGGTGGGTTGGGCAGACCGTCGTCGCTTGCGCTACCAACCAGCAGCGCCGTGGCGGGCAGGGTGATGGTTTGGTCCGGGCCCGCGTTGACGACCGGGGCTTGATTGATGGGCGCGACAGGTTGGACGATGACTGTGATGTCATCGGTGGTCGAGAGCACGCTATCGCTTGCGCTCAGGCGAAGCACGTAGGTGCCCTCGACCGAGAAGGTCGCCGTGGTCGAAGGCGCGCTTGCGTTGGCGAAGACAACGCTACCGGGACCGCTGACCATGGCCCACGCAGTGGTCAAGGCCCCGGGGGGATTGGGCAGTCCGTCGTCGCTGGCGCTACCGACCAGTGTGGCGGCGGCGGGCAAGGTGATGGTCTGATCGGGACCCGCATTGACCGTCGGTGCCGTGTTGACGACCCCGCCCGCAAAGGCCAGGACCTGAACGTCGTCGACCAGGAAGCCCGCGTAGTTGTTGACGTACGAATCGACAGTGTCGAATGCGACCCGCACGCGCATGGTGGCCGAGGTCAGGCCGGCGAAGAGAGAGGTGATATCGACATTCAGGACTTGCCAGGCCCCCGATCCGTCCTGAAGCGCGACACCGCCCGAGCCGTTGCTGGCCACGAGGGCGTAGGCGCCGCCGTTGATCGCTACCTGGACAGTCGCCTTGTCGTAGATCGAGACTTTTTCGGTGCCGAGGAAATAGTTGAGGCGGAGCTTCACCACCGAGGTGTCGGCGATCGTGACCTGCGCCGAGGTGGCGCTTCCGGCATCCGTTGCGCTATTGGCATAGGTGCAGCTGGAATCGATGCCGAAGTAGAGGCTCTTGGGCGTCGAGTGGGCGGGCTGGGTGGATGCGCAGGTCGCGCTGACGTGCCACAGATTGGTCGCCTCTGTGCCGAGGGTGAAGGTTCCAAGGCCGTTCTCGAACGTCTCGGTATAGATGGGCTGTGGGACGCCGACCTGAAGGTGCACGGTCCTGGTGGTCGAGCCCACGCCATCGCTGAGGTTGGTGAACTGGAGGGTAGCGTCGTAGCCCGCCTTGGCCAGGCCGGCGGCTGCGGCTTGGTCGATGGCGACCGTCACCTGCACCGATGAGCCGAGGGCAATCTGGCCGGACGCATTGCTGATGGTCAACCAGGGCGCATCAGCGAGCGGGGCCACTTGGTACTGGAGCTGGGCGTTGGGGCCCAAGTTGGCCACTGTGTAGGTCATGCCGGCCGGCGCGAAGGGACCGCCGACCGGACCTTCCGCGTTCAGCGTCGTCGTTGGGCTGACGTTGAGGCCGGTGAGGATGGGTGGGCAGGACAGACCGTGCGCGGAGAAGCCCGAACAGATCTCATTGTAGTGGGGCGTCCCATTGTTGATGTTGCCGTCGTCGTCGTCGAGGGTGAGCAGGTCGATGGCGATCTGAGCGTTGATGGCCGTTCCCATGTGCAGGAGAACGGAGCTGAGGGTGAGGTTGTTGATGAGGTCGACGTAGTTATCCGGGTGGGTAACCGCCAGCGCTTGGCGGATGTCCCAGACAATGCCCGCGATGAGTTGGCCGCAGGCGTGGATCTCGGAGCCGCAGCTCGAACAGGAAGTGGCCGAGTACTGGCAGGTGTTGGCGGCGTCGCGTAGGGCGGTGGTGCATTGGTTGAGGAAGAAGCCCATGCCCAGTCCGTGCTGGCCCGAGAAGAGCATGGCGATGGTATCGGACATGCCCTCGCCGTATTCGTTCTGCCCGCTGCCGCCCGAGCTGACGATGTGGTGGCCGTATTCGTGGTGGGTGACGCTGGCAAACGAGGTGTTGGTGTACGACGTCGAGCCCAAGCACAGGTTCAGCGAGCTGCCGTCGTACCACGCGTTTCCTGGGCAGTAGCCACTGCTGAGGTTCACGTTCACCGGGAAATTGGTCTGGGTCGATATGGTCGGGTAGGTAGGCAGGTACTTGAGCAAGAACGCGCGAATCTCGTTGGCGTTGCTGTAACCATTGACCTGGGAGATGAGCTGCACATTCGTGTCGGTGCTGTTGTGGAGGAAGTCTGCGCTTCCCGGCGGGACCACGCTGCTTACCAAGGTTTCAAGGGCGCCTGCCGCGTTGAACACGTCGAAGTACTGACCGCCCATCAAGGACGTGACATTGAGAGAGCCAGTGGCAGCGGTGGTGAGACTATAAGTGCCGCTGGCGTCGGCGAACGCGGACTCGCCAGTTTGGCCGTCGACCTCGGCGAACGGGAAGGGCAGGGGCACCTCGGGCGCGCACTCCATGGCCACGTCACCTTGGGTGATGTTGCCGGTCACCACGC
>Ga0302323_100005153_pt1 | contig 10689 bp, 10 predicted proteins | sample Fen_T0_3_FD_201950 | JGI IMG/M metagenome (GOLD analysis project Ga0302323, IMG submission 201950) | Peat permafrost microbial communities from Stordalen Mire near Abisko, Sweden - Fen_T0_3 | ecosystem: Environmental > Terrestrial > Soil > Wetlands > Permafrost | place: Sweden: Abisko... | reverse complement strand
CGAAGGTGTCGGGCGGTCAGCTGCAGTCGGAGATCTGCGGCACCCTCGACGACTACCAGACGCGTTTCGGCACCCGACCCACCCTCTTCCGACCGCCGTACGGCTCCTACAACGACAACGTGCGCGCGGTGGCGGCGTCGTGTGGGTTCAAGGCGATCGTCATGTGGAAGGGCTCGACCAACGACGGGCGCTTCGACCTGCAGGACGGCACCGCGCTCACGCCGGGCGACATCGTGCTGATGCACTGGCGCACCGACCTGCTCGTCGACCTGCAGAAGGTCGTCGAGACGTGCAAGGCGCAGGGCTTCACGATCGCCCGCCTCGAGGACTACCTGAATTAGCGGGGGAGCGGCTCGTCACCTGCCGAACCGGTGACCCGGTGACCCGGCTAGAGCACGAGTCGACGCGTGGGTGCCATGACGAGTTGCGGATCGTTCTTCCACGCGTCCTCGGGGAGCACGTCGACGAACAACTCGATCTCGTTGCCGTCGGGGTCGAGCACGTAGAGCGAGTGCGTCACCGTGTGGTCGCCCGTGCCCACGATGGTGACCCCGTCGGCCTGGAGTTCCTCGATCGCGGCACGCAGCTCGTCGTCAGTGGTGCCGATCTTGAAGCCGAGGTGGTACAGGCCGACGCGGGGCCCGAGCGGCAGTGGTGCGGCGGCCTCGCCGACCTCGATGAGCAGCAGTTCGTGGTGGGTCCGGCCGGCGGAGAACGCCGCGGTGCCCGGCCACGGCTCACCGACGGCAGGGAGACCGAGCAGATCGCCGTAGAAGTGCACCGACGCGTTGATGTCGCGCACGTAGAGCACCGCGTGGCCGAGTTCCTGGACCTTCATGCCGCCATCTCCTGCGCTCCTGGGCTCATGGGCTCCGGGGCTCCGTGATCGGGGGCTGACCCCGGGTGCACGTCGCTCGTGTTCACGAGTCTTCCCCCATGATACTTGTGATGTCAACAGTTGTGATGGCTCATGGTCCTGGTAGCATCCGAGCCATGACCACGGACGGCCCGCGTTGGCTCGACGACGAGGAGATGCGGGCCTGGCGGGGCCTCATCGAGCTCACGAACGATCTCCACGCAGCCCTCGACGCCGAGCTCACCGCCGACTTCGGGCTCACCGAGGGTGACTACGCCGTGCTCGTGAACCTGTCCGAGGCACCGGGGCGCAGCATGCGCATGTGTGACCTTGCGTGTCGGCTGCACCTCTCGCCGAGTGGTCTCACTCGGCGGCTCGACGGCCTGGTGCGTGACGGGCTCGTCGTGCGCGAACCCAGTGCCGACGACCGGCGCGTGAGCCTGGCCGTGCTCACCGACGCCGGCTTCGCCCGTCTGGAGCAGGCCGCCCCGGCTCACGTCGACAGCGTGCGCCGCCATCTGCTCGACCATCTCACCCGCACGCAGATCCGTCAGCTCGGCGCCGCGTTCGAGTCGGTGCAACACCGACGTGCGGGCATCGGCGACGCGGTCGTGTCCTCCGGAGTCGTTGCCTAGAGCGTGGCGACCAGGAAGTCGGTCATCACGCGCGCGACCTCGGTGAAGGCATCGCCGTCGTAGTCCACGAAGTGGTGACCGTCGACCAGTTCCAACTGCTTCGGATCGTCGGCACGGTCGTACGCCGCGAGAGCCACCTCGGTGGCCGCCAACGTGTCATCCGATGCAACGACCATGAGCAACGGCGTCGGCGCGATGTGACCGACCGCCACTCCCGGATCGAAAGCCGGCGCGTCGCCGGGCGCGCGGCCCAACCAGACGCGGTTCTCCCAGTTGCTCCCGGCGCCGCCCACCCGCAGGAACCACTCGGCGCTCTCGGGCTGGGGCATCACCACGGGCAGGTCGTTGCCCGGCGCGTGCACCGGAGCCAGCGGACCGGCGGGCTCGACTGCGGTCGCCGCCGTCCCCGGTCCGGTCGGGTCGTCGAGCGCGTCCCGCAACGCGACGAAGGACGCGGCGTTCGTGGCGGGATCGGAGTAGTCGACGCCGGGAAAGCCGGCGAGCGGCACGTTGGCCACGACCGCGCGCACGCGCCGGTCGACGGCACCCACCACGAGGACATCGCCCCCTGAGAAGCTCGAACCCCAGATGCCGATGCGGTCGGCGTCGACCTCGGCACGGGCACTCAGCCAGTCGATCGCGGCGCGGTACCCACGGGCCTGCAGATACGGGTCGACGACCTGGCGGGGCTCGCCGTCACTGGCGCCGAGCCCGCGGTGGTCGTACACGAGCACGGTGATGCCCGCGGCGGCGAACTGCTCGGCGAACGGACCGAGGCCCATGTCCTTGGTCGCGGAGAAGCCATGGGCCATCACCAGGCCGGGGCCGGGTGCGGTCGCGTGGGTGACCGCCGGGTACAGCCAGCCCCGCAACCTCACGCCCTCGTGATCGGGGAACTCGACGTCGATGCGGGAGCGGATCATCTGGTGTCGCCGGAGGTCAAGGACGCCGACCGGTGAGGTCGAGGAGCCGTTCCTGCGCCGGCGCGTCGTCGCCCACCGTGCCGCTCGGGCCCTCACCGAACACACCGACGCTGGCGATCATCGGGGCCATGGGGAGCAGGCCCTCGAGCACGAATGACGCGAGCTCGGGGTCGATGGTCTCGTCGGCGCCGATCGCCCGGGCGAGGTCCCACCCGTGGAGGGTGAGGTCGCTGGAGCGGAACTGCAGCAATTGGGTGGCCGGGATGTCGCCCATCGGGTGGTGGACGGTGCGACCGAGCGCGCCCTCCTCGGCGAACGCCGCACGCGAGTCGGCGATGCTGTCGTCGTAGGCCACGAGGTAGTCGTCGCCGATGAGGTCCTCGCCGAAGAGGGCCATGACGTCGTCCCGTGAGCCGCCCTCGAGCAGCATCACGCTCGAACGGTTGCCCCCGATCACGTGGTTCAGCAGTCCGCGCACCGACCAGCCCTCGCAGGGCGTGGGCTTCTCGAGGTCGTCGACGGTGACCACGCGGATCACTCGGGCGAACTGGGTATCGGCGGCGGCGAGGGCATCCATGGGCTCCATATTCCGCGGAGCCTACGCCCCCATCGTGCCGGCCCGTCGCCGTAGCCTCGAACCCATGAGCGACTCAGAACGCGACGGACCCGCGTACACCCACGGGCACCACGAGAGCGTGCTGCGTTCGCACCGCTGGCGCACCGCCGAGAATTCGGCCGCCTACCTGCTCCCGCACCTGCGTCCCGGACTTCGTGTACTCGACGTGGGCTGTGGGCCCGGCACCATCACGCTCGACCTCGCGCGCCTCGTCGCGCCGGGGACCGTGCTCGGCCTCGACCCGGCGGCCGACGTGATCGAGGCGGCGGCTCGCGACGCGCGAACCGAGGGCGTCACCAACGTGCAGTTCGCGACGGGCGATGTCTACGCGCTCGATGCCGACGACGGCTCGTTCGATCTCGTCCACGCCCACCAGGTGCTGCAGCACGTACCCGATCCGATCGGCGCGTTGCGGGAGATGCGACGGGTCTGCGTGCCCGGCGGGCTCGTCGCCGCGCGTGACTCCGACTACCACGCCTTCACCTGGTACCCCGCCGATCCGCGCCTCGTTCGCTGGCTCGACCTCTATCAGCAGGTTGCCCGCGCCGACGGCGGCGAACCCGACGCCGGCCGCATGCTCGGCGCGTGGGCGCACGCCGCGGGCTACTCGGAGGTCACGAACCTCGCGTCGGTGTGGTGCTTCGCCAACGACGACGACCGTGCCTGGTGGGGCGGGCTCTGGGCCGACCGGGTGACGTCGTCGAGGTTCGCCACCCGCGCCCGCGAACTCGGTCTCGCCGACGACGCCGAACTTGCCGACCTTTCGGCGGCGTGGCGCGCCTGGTCCGCCCACTCCGACGGCTGGTTCGCCGTCCTCCACGGCGAGATCCTCTGCCGCCCCTGACCCCACACCGAACTTGCGTCGCCCACTTGGAATTATCCCCAGTAGGTGACGCAAGTTCGGGTCAGTCGAGGGTGAAGGCGGGGCCGGTGAGGGAGTCGACGGTGGTGAAGTCCTCGACCGGGTTGCGGCGCAACTTCGTGGCGCGCTGCCCCGCCGGGTAGCCGAGCGCGAGCAGTCCGGCCATCGCGTACTCGGGCGGCGCACCGAGGACGGCTTCCGCGGCGCCCTCCTCCCGGATCAGCGCAGTGGTGAGCACACCGCCGAGCCCCTCGGCGTGCGCGGCGAGCAGGATGCTCCACACGAAGGGGTACACCGAAGCCCCGCCGACCATCGTGTAACGGTCGAAACCCCGGTCCATGGCGGCCAGGGAACGCAGGTCGGCGAGCACGGCGAGGAGCACGGGCGCCTCGTCGATGTGCTCTGCGAATCCGCCGGGTCCCGCCTCGGCGGCGGCGCGGTACTCGGCCTCCCGCGCCAGTGCGGCGGCCTCGGCCGCGGCGTCGTGCACCGGCGCGAACGGGGTGAGGCCGGCGTCGCGCAGGGCCAGGTACTCGTACCAGTGCAGGAGATAGACGTCCCGGATGCGGGCGCGCACCTCGGGGTCCCGCAGCACGACCACCCTCCACGCCTGGCGATTTCCGCCGTTCGGGGCGAACCGGGCGGTGTCGAGCAGCCGGTGGATCACGGCGTCGGGCACCGGCTCGTCGGTGAAGTCGCGTACCGCACCGGTGCTGCGCAGGGTCTCGATCAGGTCCATGCGGGCGACTGTATGACCGACGGAGCGAGCTCGGCGGGCGACTGCATGACGGCCCGTAGGTCTACGCTCGCGGGTCACAGCGGGAACCAACACGCAGACACCGCCAGACGGGGGAGACCGACATGCTCGACGTGGTGATCAAGGGTGGCGAGATCGTCGACGGCACCGGCGCTGCGCGGCGCAGGGCCGACGTCGGGATCCAGGGCGACCGCGTCGTCGCCATCGGTACCGTCGAGGGCGAGGCCGCGACCACGATCGACGCCACCGGGAAGGTCATCACGCCGGGCTTCGTCGACGTGCACACCCATTACGACGCGCAGGTCTTCTGGGACGACGCGATGACGCCGTCGCCGCTGCACGGAGTCACCAGCGCGTTTGCCGGCAACTGCGGCTTCACCATCGCGCCGCTCTCCGACGACCCGTCCGACGGCGAGTACCTGATGAAGATGCTCTCCCGGGTCGAGGGCATGCCGCTCGAGTCGCTGCGCACCGGCGTGCCGTGGAACTGGAAGAGCACCGGCGAGTACCTCGACACGCTCGAAGGCCACGTCGGCATCAACATCGGCTTCTCCGTCGGCCACTCCGCGATCCGCCGTGTCGTCATGGGCTCCGAGGCCACGGTGCGCGAGGCGAAGCCCGAAGAGCTCGACGCCATGCGCGCGCTGCTGCGCGACGGGCTCGAAGCCGGCGGCCTCGGTTTCACGTCGTCGTACGCGCGCACGCACAACGACCCCGACGGCAACATGGTGCCGTCGCGGTACGCGTCGATCGAAGAGCTCGTGGAACTCGCTCGGGTGACCGGCGAGTTCGAGGGCACCGCGCTCGAACTGATCCCGATGGTCGGGCCCTTCGAGCCGTGGGCCGTGCAGCTCATGACCGACATGTCGGCCGCCGCGCAACGACCCATCAACTGGAACGTGATGGCCGTGAACGCGGCGAACCTCGCCGACTGCGAGCTGAAGCTCGAGGCCGGTTCCTACGGCGCGCAGCAGGGCGCCCGCATCGTGGCGCTCACCATCCCCATGAGCTTCCCGCTGCGGCTGTCGTTCCGCGCCGGGTTCGTCCTCGACGCCATGCCCACCTGGGAATCGGTGATGCTCCTGCCGCTCGAGGAGAAGCTCACAGTGTTCCGCGACCCCGACCGGCGCCGCGCGCTGAACGAAGCCGCGCAGAGCGACACCAACCCCATGAAGGGCCTCGCCCAGTGGGAACGCATGCGCATCTTCGACGTGTTCGCCGCGGAGAACGAGCAGTACCGCGGCAAGACCGTCGGCGAGATCGCCGAGGCCGAGGGCCGCGACCCGTGGGACGTGCTCACGTCGATCGCGCTCGCCGACGATCTCAACACCGGCTTCGGCACAACGCCGATGCCCGAGTCTGCCGACGACTGGAAGGCCCGCGTGCAGGTGTGGCGCGATCGTCGCGCTCTCATCGGCGCCTCCGACGCCGGCGCGCACCTCGACATGTTCTCCACCGCCAACTACGCGACCAAGCTCCTCGGCGCAGTGCGCGACCACTCGCTCATGCCGCTCGAGGAGGCGGTGTCGCTGATCACGCAGGTGCCCGCCGAGCTCTACGGCCTGCGCGAGCGGGGCGTCGTGCGCGAGGGCTGGAAGGCCGACCTCGCGGTGTTCGACCCGGCCACCGTCGACAGCGAGCCCGTGGCGATGCGCTACGACCTGCCCGGTGGCGCCGGCCGGCTCTTCGCCGACTCGATCGGGGTGACCGACGTGCTCGTCAACGGCACGCCCATCGTGCGCGACGGCGCCCTCACCGCCGACCGGCCCGGCACCGTGCTGCGTTCCGGCCGCGACACCACGAACGGCGCGATGCAATAAGGCGTCGCCACGGCCACGCCGGCCTCGCCCGACACGCCCGACAATCTCAGGGGGATCACCAGATGCACGACCTCGTCGTGAAGGGCGCACTGCTCGTCGACGGTAACGGCGTACCGGCACGGCCCGCCGATGTCGCGATCGACGACGGCGTGTTCACCGAAGTGACCGAGCCGGGAGCCCTGGCCGACGGCACCGCGCGGCGCACCGTCGACGCCGACGGTCTCGTTGCCACTCCGGGATTCGTCGACCTGCACACCCACTACGACGGCCAGGCCACCTGGGACCCGCTGCTGACCCCGTCGTGCTGGCACGGCGTCACCACCGTGGTGATGGGCAACTGCGGCGTCGGCTTCGCGCCGGTGCGCCCCGACGCCCACGACTTCCTCATCCAACTCATGGAGGGCGTCGAGGACATCCCGGGAACGGCGCTCTCGGAGGGCATCACCTGGGGCTGGGAGACCTTCCCCGAATTCCTCGACGCGCTCGAGGGAATGCCGCGCTCGATCGACATCGGTGCCCAGGTTCCCCACGGCGCGGTCCGGGCCTACGTGATGGGCGAGCGCGGCGCCCGTAACGAGCCCGCCACTCCCGACGACATCGAGGCCATGGCGGCCATCGTGCGCGAGGGCATCCGCGCCGGCGCACTCGGGTTCTCCACCTCGCGCACGATCATGCACCGCGCGGTCGACGGCGAACCCGTGCCCGGCACCTTCGCCGCAGAGGACGAGCTGTTCGGCATCGGCCGGGTGCTCGGCGAACTCGACGCCGGACTGTTCGAACTCGCACCCGCCGGCGTGATGGGCGAAGACCTCGGCGCGCCCGAGCGCGAGGTCGCGTGGATGCGCCGACTCTCCGCGACGATCCACCGCCCGGTGAGCTTCGGTCTCTCGCAGCACAATCTCGCCCCCGACCAGTGGCGTGACGTGTTGCGCCTCGCGCAGGACGCGCGAGCCGACGGTGCAGAGTTGCGCGCGCAGATCGCGGGCCGCCCCCTCAACATGCTCATCGGGTTGCAGACGTTCCACCCCTTCGTGACCCGCCCGAGCTACCAACGGATCGCCGCGCTCCCGCTCGACCAGCGCGTGGCCGAACTGCGGAAAGCCGAGGTACGCGCCGCGATCCTCGGCGAGCAGGACCCCGACAACCCGATCATGCGCGTGGTGCAGACGCGCTTCGACCGCGTGTTCGTGATCGGCGATCCGCCCGACTACGAGCCCGCGCCCGAGCGGAGCGTCGCCGCGATCGCCGCACGCGAGGGCCGCAGCGAAGAAGACGTCATGTACGACCTCATGCTCGAGGACGACGGGCACGTCCTGCTCATGCACGCGCTGCTCGGGTACTCCTACGGCAACCTCGACGACATGCGCGAGATGATCCTCGACCCCAACGCCGCGCTCGGACTCTCCGACGGCGGCGCGCACGTCGGCGCGATCTGCGACGCCAGCATCCCCACGTTCATGATCACCCACTGGACCCGTGACCGCACCCGCGGCGAGCGGCTGCCGCTCGAGCTCGTGGTCCAGAAGCAGTCCCGCGACACCGCGTGGCTCTACGGGCTGCGCGATCGCGGCGTCGTCGCCCCCGGGTACAAGGCCGACCTCAATCTCGTCGACTACGACCGCCTCACCCTGCACCGACCGGAGCTGGTGCACGACCTCCCCGGTGGGGCGCGGCGGCTCGTGCAGCGCGCCGACGGCTACGTCGCGACGTTCGTGGCAGGGGAGCAGACCTGGGTCGAGGGCGAGGACACCGGCGCGCGTCCCGGTCGGCTCGTGCGCGGCGCTCGGGGTGCGCGGGGTGCGCAGGGAGCACGCGGATGACCTACGACGTCCAGATCCCCGGGGGCCCCGCCACGCTCGACATGACCGAGGCCGCGGTCGCGCAAGCGCCGACGCGCGCCGTGCCGGTGCGCATCCCCACGGCGCGCTACACGGGGCCGGAGTTCTTCGAGCGCGAGGTGCGCGACCTGTGGCCCCGCACCTGGCAGCTCGCCTGCACGGTCGACCACGTGTCCGAGCCCGGCGACTTCTACGAACACCGCGTCGGCACGCTGTCGATCCTGATCGTGCGCGGTGACGACGGCGAGCTGCGCGCCTTCCAGAACGTGTGCCGCCACCGTGGCGCCGAACTGTGCTCCGGCGCCGGCGAGGGACTGCAGGAGCTGCGGTGCCCGTTCCACCGCTGGACCTGGGGCCTCGACGGTCGCCTGCGCGAAGTGCCGTCGCGGCGGGAGTTCGGCGTGCGCAACGACGACTACCCGCTCTTCGTCGCGAGCGTCGGCACGTGGGGTCCGTTGGTGTTCGTCAACGGCGATCCCGACGCGACCACGACGCAACCGCTCGCCGAGTTCCTGGATCCGGTGCCACGCGAAGCCGCGTGGTCCCGGATCGACGACTGGCGCTGCACCGCAGTCGTGTCCATGCGCCAGGAGTGCAACTGGAAGACGCTCATCGAGGCGTTCAGCGAGACGTACCACGTGCAGGGCATTCATCGCGAGATGCTCGGCATGGCCGACGATGTACACGGGCCCGAGGTGCTGTGGGCGCGCCACGGTCGTCTCGTGCAGTCGTACGGCGTGCAGTCGCCCCGCGTCGGCCGCGTCCTCGACGACGCCGAGGTGTACCGGTCGTTCATCGAGGTGATGGGCGGACGCATGGGGATCGAGGACCTCGACGCGCCGTTGCCCTCCATCGCGGAAGGTGCCACCCTGCGCGACGTGCTCGCCGCGCAGATCGTCGAGCACCACCGCACCCAGGGCATCGAACTCGGCGACTTCACCACCGAGCAGTTGCTCGACCTCGAGCAGTACAACCTGTTTCCCAACATCACCGTGCTGTTCTTCGCCGACATGCTCTCGATCGTGCGCTCGCGCCCGGGCGCCCACGTGGAGGAGGCGTTCATGGACGGCTTCTTCTTCCGTCGCGTGAACCCCGGCGACCCGTCACCGCGCACGAAGCCGTACGCGGTCGACCTCGATGCCGGCGACGAACCACCCTTCGGCCTGGTGCTCAACCAGGACGTGCGCAACTTCGTGCAATCGCAGCGCGGGCTGCACCAACCGGGCCTCGAACACCTCACGGTGTCGCCCACTGCGGAGTGCCGCATCGTGAACCTGCACCGCAACCTCGAGCGCGCGCTCGGCATCAACCCCACCGAGATGCCCGGCCTCGTCGAGAACGGCTTGGAGCTTCCGAGATGAACGGGGGCGAATCCGGACGCCGACTCGTCACTCCCGAAGACCTCGTCGCCCGCGCCGAGATCACCGACGTGATCATGGACCTCGCCCGGGGCACCGACCGCCTCGACGAAGAACTCATGGCGGGCTGCTATCACCCCGACGGCTTCGACGACCACAACGCGTTCCGCGGCTCGGGCACCGAGTTCGCCCGGTGGGTGATGGAGGTGCTGCCGCACTTCGAGGCCACCATGCACTTCGTCGGCCCGCCCCGCATCCGCCGCGATCCCGACGACCCCGACGTCGCCCATGTCGACACCTACTGCGAGGCCCACCACGTGAGCCGACCCGATGCGGCAGGCAACCAGACCGACATGGTGCTCGGCCTGCGCTACGTCGACCGCTTCGAGCGCCGCGCCTCTTTTTCCGCCGAGTCCGTCCATTCCGCCGAGTCCGCCAGCAACGAGGGACGCTGGCTCATCGCGAAACGGGTGTGCGCCTTCGACTGGTCGTCTACCGTGACCACCAACGCAAGCGACCGCTACCACTTCGAGCCCGACTTCACCATCGGGCGACGTTTCGGTGATGGCGACCAGACCGACATCACGTACCTGCACACCAAGCAACCGGCGTCCGGGGAGGACCGACCATGACCATCACTTCGCCCGTCGAGGAAGCGATCCACCGCGGCGCCGACGACATGCCGTGGGTCGAGATCGGCGACGGCTCGCAGCTCAAGGTCCTCCAGGTCCATCCCAAGGAAGGCCTCTGGATCGTCGAGAACATCTTCATGGCCGGCATGGAGGTGCAGAAGCACAAGCACACCGGCCCGGTGTGGGGCTACACCGTCAGCGGCGCGTGGAAGTACAAGGAGTACGACTACGTGAACCGGGCCGGGTCGTTCCTGTACGAGCCCGCGGGCTCGGTGCACACGCTCGAGTGCATCGAGGACGACACCCAGGTGTGGTTCCACATGTACGGCGTGAACCTCAACCTCGACGACGACGGCAGCGTGGCCTCGGTCTCCGACGGCCGTGGCACCTAC
>Ga0302323_100005152_pt1 | contig 10690 bp, 6 predicted proteins | sample Fen_T0_3_FD_201950 | JGI IMG/M metagenome (GOLD analysis project Ga0302323, IMG submission 201950) | Peat permafrost microbial communities from Stordalen Mire near Abisko, Sweden - Fen_T0_3 | ecosystem: Environmental > Terrestrial > Soil > Wetlands > Permafrost | place: Sweden: Abisko... | reverse complement strand
AGGCCGTGCTGCAGGTCCAGGCAGACGTAGTCGAAGGGGGCCGCGCCGACGAGCTCCACGCAGGCCGGGTCGGCGAGCACGGTCCAGATGCCGAGGGCCGGCCGGTCCGCCGCCCAGCGGTCGCGCAGCCGGCTCGCACCGTCCGGGGTCGGCGGGACGGTCCGGGCGTCGGGGGCAGCGGCGTCGGAAGCAGCGGCGTCGGGGGCAGCGGCGTCGGTCATGCGGCCATTGTTGCCCGGGCCGACGACCGGGCCGCGCTCGATCTTCCGGAACTTCCGTAACGGGCATGACACACCCTGCGGCGAACCTGTCGCGGTGAGTACCGCGGACAGCACCCCGGGCAGGACGCCGCCGACGAGCACGCCCCGCACCCCGCCGGAGGGCACCCCGCCGGAGGGCGTCGCGGCGGAGGGCACCCCGCCGGAGGGCGTCGCGGCGGACTGGGGCACCGCGCGCGACAGCGTCGAGCACGTTCGCCTCGCCGGGTCGCCGGCGGCCGACGGGCCGTGGCGGCTGTGGGGTCCGTACCTGGCCGGGCGGCAGTGGGGCACCGTGCGGGAGGACTACTCCCCGGACGGCGACGCGTGGTCGGCCTTCCCGTTCGACCACGCGCACGCGCGTGCGTACCGCTGGGGCGAGGACGGGCTGGGCGGCGTCTGCGACCGGTACGGGTTCCTCAACCTGGCCCTGGGGCTCTGGAACACCCGCGACGACCGGATCAAGGAGCGCCTGTTCGGCCTCACCAACGGCGAGGGCAACCACGGGGAGGACGTCAAGGAGTACTGGTGGGCCGTCGACGGGACGCCGACGCACAGCTGGATGCAGTGGCTGTACCGGTACCCGCAGCAGGCGTTCCCGTACGAGCAGCTGCGGGCGGAGAACGCCCGCCGGGGCCGGGACCAGCGCGAGTACGAGCTCGGCGACACCGGTGTGCTGGACGGGAACCGGTTCTTCGACGTCCTGGTCACCTACGCGAAGGCCGGCCCCGACGACCTGTGCGTCGAGATCACGGCGACCAACCGGGGCCCGGACGCCGAGCCGCTGCACCTGCTGCCGCAACTGTGGTTCCGCAACACCTGGGTGTGGGGGCGCGACGGCCGCAAGCCGACGATGCACCAGCTCCTGCCGCCCACCTTCACGGTCGGCGGGCTGGAGGCGGTCGAGACCGAGCACGCGCACCTGGGGCGGTACCACCTGGCGGCCGAAGGGTCGCCGGTGCTGCTCTTCTGCGACAACGAGACGAACGCCGTCCAGCTGTTCGGTGCCCGGAAGAACGCGAGCCGCTACCCCAAGGACGGCGTGGACCGCCGCGTCGTCCACGGGGACCCCTCGGCGATCAACCCGTTCGACGAGGGTACGAAGGTCGCCGTCTGGTACGCGTTCGACGCCGTCCCGGCGGGCGGCTCGGTGACCGTGCGGCTGCGCCTGTCACCCGACCTGCCCTCGGCGACCACCTTCGGACCGGGCTTCGACGCGGTCCTGGCGGACCGGCGTCGGGAGGCCGACGAGTTCTACGCCCAGGTGATCTCGCCGGCCATGCCGGCGGCGGACCGGCACGTCGCGCGCCGCGCGTACGCCGGCCTGCTGTGGACCAAGCAGGTGTACCGGTACGACGTCGGGGAGTGGAAGGAGACGGACCCGACGCCCGAGCCGGTCCCGGGGTCGCGCACCGGCCCGATCCATCGCAACGCCTCGTGGCGCCACCTGTACCTGGCGGACGTGCTGTCCATGCCGGACGAGTGGGAGTACCCGTGGTTCGCGGCCTGGGACCTGGCGTTCCACGCCATCCCGCTGGCGCACGTCGACCCGGCCTTCGCCAAGGAGCAGCTGCTCCTGATGTGCCGGGAGTGGGCGATGCACCCCAACGGCCAGCTGCCCGCCTACGAATGGGCGTTCGGCGACGTCAACCCGCCGGTGCACGCGTGGGCGGCCTGGCACGTGTACCGGATCGACGGGTACCGGGACCGGGAGTTCCTGGTGCGGGTCTTCACCAAGCTGCTCCTCAACTTCTCCTGGTGGGTGAACCGCAAGGACTCGACCGGCTCCAACGTCTTCGAGGGCGGCTTCCTCGGGATGGACAACATCGGGCTGTTCGACCGCTCGGCGCCGCTGCCTCCGGGCTTCCGGCTGGAGCAGTCCGACGCGACGAGCTGGATGGCGTTCTACTGCCAGCAGATGTTCAAGATCGCGCTGGAGCTGGCCCGCACCGACCGCGCCTGGGACGACGTCGCCACCAAGTTCTTCGAGCACTTCCTCGCGATCGCGCAGGCCATGACGACGTTCGGGTCGCAGAACCGCTCGTTGTGGAACGAGGAGGACGGCTTCTTCTACGACGTCCTGGTGGCGCCCGACGGGACGGCGCAGCCGCTGCGGGTGCGCTCGATGGTGGGGCTCCTGCCGATCCTGGCGGCGACCGAGGTGCCGGCCTGGGTCGGCGAGGAGTGCCCCGACCTGACGGCGCGGATGAAGTGGCTGCAGCGGCGCCGGCCGGAGCTGGTCCGGCCGCTGCTCTTCGCGAAGGGGCCGGGCCAGCGCCGGATGCTGCTCTCGCTCGTCGACCCGGTGCGGCTGCGGCGCATCCTGGAGCGGGTGTTCGACACCGACGAGTTCCTCTCGCCGTACGGCATCCGCTCGCTGACGGCCGCCTGCCGGCAGCCGATCACCACGCACGTCGCCGGCCGCGACGCGACCATCGAGTACGAGCCGGGGGAGTCGCGCACCAGCCTGTTCGGCGGCAACTCCAACTGGCGGGGGCCCATCTGGTTCCCGGTCAACGTGCTGCTCGCCGACAAGCTGCGGACCATCGGCCGGCACTTCGGCGACTCGTTCACCATCGAGGTGCCGACCGGTTCGGGCCACCGGGTCACGCTCGTGGAGGCGGCCGACCTCATCGACGCCCGGCTGACGGCGCTGTTCCGCCCGGTCGACGGGCGGCGCCCGGCGGACGGCGCCCGTCTCGAGGCCACCGACGACCCGCTGTGGCGCGAGCATCCCACCTTCAGCGAGTACTTCGACGGCGACACCGGGGAGGGCCTGGGCGCCACCCACCAGACCGGCTGGACGGCGCTCGTCGCCCACCTGCTCAACCCCCGCCTGCCGCCCGACCCCCGCCGGCGCGGCTGGGCCTGACAGCGGCCCGCCGCCGTGATCGCGCCCCTGCCCTGCGCTGATCATGCACGGTTGAGTTGATCATGCGCGGTTGGCCCCGCCGGGCGGGGATGCGACGGCAGCGCCCAGCCGTGCATGATCAACACAATCGCGCATGATCAACTCAAGTGTGCATGATCAGCGCGTCAGCGGGCCGGGGGCGGGGTGAGGGCCTCGTCGGCGGCGGCCAGCAGCTGCTCCCAGTCGCTGATCTTGACGGCGCCGCGGCCGTGGGCCGAGCCGTGGCGGCGTTCGGCGTCCACGACGGCGAGCCAGCCGTCGAGGTCGACGTACCGCACGTCGCGGGCGGCGAGCAGCGGGGCGACCCCGCCGGGATCTGGCGGGCGGGCGGCGAGCAGCTGCGCGGCGTCGGCGCGGATCGTCGTCACGGTGTCCTTGGCGTCCGAGCGGTTCGTGCCCAGGACGCCGGTCGCGCCGCGCTTGATCCAGCCGACGACGTACTCGCCGGGCGGCGCCTCGCCGTCCCGCAGCACCCGGCTGGCTCGGCTCGGGATCGTGTGGGTGACGTCGTCGAACGGCACGCCGGGCGGCACGCTGCCCCGGTACCCCACCGAGCGCAGCACGGCGTCCACCGGCAGCACCCAGGTCTCGCCGGCGCCCACGCCCTCGGCGGAGGTGCGTTCCAGGCGCAGGCCGGTGACGCGGTCGGGGCCGAGGATCTCCACCGGCCGGGCGCCGAAGTGCAGGTGCACCCGACGGCGGGCGTCGTCGGACGGGCGGGCCGCCCAGTCGCGCAGGACCGCCAGGTTGCGCAGCGTGCCCGGCGTCGCGCCCTCGGGCGGCTCGGCGGGGAGCTGACCGTCGTCCACCACGACCGCGACCCCGGACAGCTCGCCCAGCTCGCGCAGCTCCTTCGTCGTCCACTTGGCGTGCTGGGGGCCGCGGCGGCCGAGGAGGTGGACGTCGGTGACGGGGCTGGCACGCAGCGCGTCGAGGACGTCCTGCGGGACGTCGGTCGGGGAGAGCTCCTCGGGGTCGCGCAGCAGGATCCGCGCGACGTCCACGGCCACGTTGCCCACCCCCACCACCGCGACGACCCGGGCGCCGCCCAGCTCCGGCGGCGCGCCCTCCGGGTGGCCGTTGTACCAGGCGACGTACGAGGTGGCGGAGATGCTCCCGGGCAGGTCCTCGCCGGGGATCCCGATCCGCTTGTCGTCGCTGGCGCCGACGGCGTGGACGACGACGTCGTACCGCTCGCGCAGCTCCGCCACGGTGACGTCGCGCCCGACGTCGACGTGCGCGAGGAGCCGCACCTGCGGTCGGGACAGCACCTGCATCAAGGTCCGGCCGGTGGACTTGATGTTGACGTGGTCCGGGGCGACGCCGTAGCGCAGCAGCCCGAACGGCACCGGCAGCCGCTCCAGCAGGTCGACCAGCACCGTGCCGTCGCCGGCCGCCGTCAGGTGGTCGGCGGTGTAGATCCCCGCCGGACCGGCGCCGATCACGGCCACCCGCAACGGCCGTCCACCATCCGTGGCACCGCCCGTGGCACCGCCCGTGGCACCGCCCGTGGCACGGTCCGGGGCGCCGCCTGGCTGGTGCACGGAGAACTGCGGACCGGCCGTCATGCTGGGCTCCCGTCACCGATCGCCGTGATCGTCTCCTCCACGCTAGTCGCGCCCGCCGGGCTTCCCGGATGTCGTTGGTCACCCATCCACCTCCGGCCGGGCACCCCCGGCCCGCCGGAGGCGACGGTCGGTAGCCGGTCGCGCGATCAGCCGGTCACGAGGTCGTAACGGATGCCGGACCCGCCGGAAACCTGATGACGGTGCACTGGTGCCGACTCACGGAGCGTGAGGCGCGTCTAGGGTTCCGCCGCACCGAGCGTCACCACCGGGGAGCGTGGTGGGTGCGGGCCTGGTCCGAGAGACGCAGGCGGCACCGTCCGGCACCCGGGCGCGGTCGTTCCACGGCGGGACAAAAGCCCGGGAGATGCCTGGCCGCGTCCGACGGTGACCACTCGTCGGCGCCCGCATCGAGGGAGACCCACCCGTGGGGATGTTCCACGCACACGACAAGTACGGACCCGAGGCCAAGTACGCCGTCGAGCGTGAGGCCGAACTGCCCACGACGATGCACCAGCGCGAGATCGCCCGCGGCCTGGAGCTGGGGCTGCAGGGCGCCGACTCGATCGTGGACAAGACCATCCCGACCTTCTCGCGCGGTGAGCTGCCGCACTTCGCCGGGATCAACACCTTCCTCAAGGCGCCCTACGTCGAGGACGTGCGGCGGGCGGGGGAGTACGACGTCGCCGTCCTCGGGGCGCCGTTCGACGGCGGGACGACGTACCGCTCCGGCACCCGGTTCGGCCCGCAGGGCATCCGCAAGATCTCGGCGCTGTACGGCCCCTACAGCTTCGAGCTCGGGGTCGACCTGCGGGAGTCGATCACCATCGGCGACCTCGGCGACGTCTTCACCATCCCGGGCAACATCGAGAAGACGTTCGACCAGGTCACCAAGGCGGTCAGCCACGTCTACGCCTCGGGCGCGTTCCCGGTCGTCCTCGGCGGCGACCACTCGCTGGGCTACCCGACCACGCGCGGCATCGCCGAGAACCTCTCCGGCAATCTGGGCATCATCCACTTCGACCGTCACGTCGACACCCAGGAGACCGACCTCGACGAGCGGATGCACACGACCCCCTGGTTCCACGCGACCGACCTGCCCAACGTGCCGCCCAAGAACCTGGTGCAGATCGGGATCGGCGGCTGGCAGGCCCCCCGGCCCGGCGTGAAGGTCGGGCGCGAGCGCGGGACGACGGTCATGACCGTCACCGACTGCGTGGAGATGGGCATCGAGGCGGCCGCCGAGCGCGCGCTCGAGGTCGCCTGGGACGGCGCCGAGGCGGTCTGGCTGAGCTTCGACGTCGACTGCCTGGACGCCGCGTTCGTCCCCGGGACGGGGTGGCCCGAGCCCGGCGGATTCCTGCCGCGCGAGGTCCTGAAGTTCATTCAGATCATCGCCGACGCCCGCCCGCTCGCCGGGATGGAGGTCGTCGAGTGCTCGCCGCCCTACGACAACGCCGAGATCACCGCGCTCATCTCGACCCGCGTCATCTGCGACACGCTCGGTTGCCTGGTGCGCTCCGGGCACCTGCCCAAGCGCCGGGCGTGACGCCCGGACCCTGCCCGCCCTTCCACCACGGAGGCCGCCATGGCCGAGCCCCCCACCGAGACCGCCACCGAGACCGCCGCCGACTCCGGGGACCTGGACGCGCTCGGCTACCGCCAGGAGCTGCACCGCAGCCTCGGGCCGTTCGCCTCGTTCTGCTCCGGGTTCTCGTTCGTCTCCATCCTCACGACCGTCTTCGAGCTCTTCGCCCTGGGGTACGGGTTCGGCGGGCCGGCGTTCTTCTGGACCTGGCCGCTGGTGTTCGCCGGGCAGTTCGCCGTCTGCCTGGTGTTCGCCGAACTTGCGGCGCGGTACCCGATCGCGGGCGCGATCTACCAGTGGTCGCGGCGGGTCTCCACCGATCCGCTCGGCTGGTTCGCCGGCTGGCTGATGCTGCTGGGGTACATCGTGAGCGTGGCCGCGATCGCCATCGCGCTCCAGGCGGTGCTCCCTCCGGTCTGGAGCGGGTTCCAGCTGTACGGCACGGACACCTCGCCGACGTCGCACGACGGCGCGGTGAACGCGATCGTCCTGGGCTCGATCTGCATCGCGGTCTGCGCCGTGATCAGCTCGTTCGGGGTCACGAAGATGGCGGCCCTCACGCGCATCGGCGTGACCTGCGAGATCGTCGGGATCGTCGCCGTCCTGGCGTTCCTCTTCGCGCACGCCGAGCGCGGGCCCCAGGTCGTGTTCTCCACGCTCGACGTCCAGGGGGCCGGTGCGGCGTACCTGCCGGCCTTCCTCGCCTCGATCCTCATGGCCGCCTACGTGATGTACGGCTTCGACAGCGCGGCGGAGCTGTCGGAGGAGACCAACGACCCGCGGCGGACGGCGCCGCTGGCCATCACCCGATGCATGTTGGTGTCCGCGGTGGGTGGTGGGCTGCTGCTCCTCGCCACCTTGATGGCTGCCCCGGACCTGAGGGCCCCGGAGCTGGCCACGGACGGCGTCGCGTGGGTCGTCACGGCGCAGCTCGGCGACACCGTCGGCCGGATCGTCCTGGCCGTCGTCGCCATCTCGATCTTCTCGGCCGCGCTGGCCATCTCGGCGTCCGCGACGAGGGTGATGTTCAGCATGGCCCGCGACGGGTTGCTCCCGTTCGCACGGCCTCTGGCGCGCGTCTCGCTGCGGACGGGCACGCCGCTCCTGCCCGGCGTGGTCGTCGCCCTCCTCTCGATCGGGGTGCTGCTGCTCAACCTGGGCCAGTCCGGGGTGTTCGCCTCGGTGACGAGCGTGTCCGTCGTCATCGTGTACCTGGCGTACCTGCTGGTGACGGTTCCGCTGCTGTGGCAACGCCTGCGGCGGCACCCGGAGCTGTCGGTCCCGCAGGTCGGGTACTTCTCGCTGGGTCGATGGGGGTTGCCGGTGAACGTGGTGGCGGTCGTGTTCGGGGTGTTCCTCCTCGTGGACGTGGCGTGGCCACGCCCCGAGGTGTACGACCCGGACGGCGGCCACTGGTACCTGCAGTACTCGTCGCTGCTCATCACCGGCGGGGCGCTGGTGCTCGGTGCCCTCGCGTACACCGTCATGCGCCGCCAGCAGACCGCCGCCCCGGCCCGGGCCGGTTCGCGGGCGGGCGGGTAGGGGTCCGGCCCGGGGCCCGCCGCCGACCGGGCTGCGGTCGGCAGCGGGCCCGGTCACACCACGAGCGGGGTGTGCGTGAAGCACCTGCGGGTGCAGACCGTCGAGCAGGCCCGGCAGCCGATGCAGTCCTGCGGCGCGTCGACGACCATGACCTTGCGCTCGTACTCCTCCTCGTCCTCGTCGACGAGGGCGCCGTCCTCGTCGAGCCCGCGCAGCTGCAGCACCCCGCGCAGGCACACCTTGTAGCACCGGCCGCAGCCGATGCATTTCTCCTGGTCGATGGATTCGATGAACGACGGGGTCCATTCCGCGCCGGACGGCAGGGTGACGGTGAACGTGGGCACCGGGCTCTTCCTTTCGTCATTCCTTTTCCTCACCATGGCGCCGGGGCGTTTCCCGGCCGTTTCGCGCTCTGTTGCCATCGCCCCCCGATGACGTGTCGACGGTGTTTCCGGGCGATGTCGCCGTGGCGCGGCAGGGTCCTGAGCTGCAGGTTGATCGCGAGGCCCGGCGCCGGGCGGCCGGTCTGGACGTTTCCCCCGGACAAGTCGCGAGAAATCCGCCTCGCGGGTGCGCGACGGCCCAAAGGCCTGCCGTTGCGCTGGATCCGGCGCTGATAAAGTGACGCCGTGATCGAATCTGCCCTCGAGCTCGAGGTGGACACGCTGGGTCCCTGCCGGGTGGATTCCCCGCTCGCCGACCGGATCGCGGCGCGCAGCGCCTCGGCCAATGCCATCGACGCCGACGACCGGGTCCTGTTCGACCTGGCCCGCAGCCGGGCCGCGGCGCGGGGACTGCCGGCGGGCCAACTGCCCGGGCTGGAGCCGAGCGTGGCCCGCCGCAAGATCTACTTCGACCCCACCAAGACGCGCGCCGCCATCGTCACCTGCGGCGGGCTGTGCCCGGGCCTGAACAACGTGGTCCGGGGCCTGGTGCGTGGCCTCGTCGGACAGTACGGCGTCCGTAGCGTGATCGGGTTCCGCAACGGGTACCAGGGGTTCATCGCCTCCTACGGCCATTCGGTCATGGAGCTCACCCCGGAGCTGGTCGACGGCATCGAGGACCGCGGCGGGACGATCCTCGGGACGTCGCGCGGCCAGCAGGACCCGGACGAGATCGTCGACTGCCTGGAGCGGATGAACATCAACCTGCTCTTCGTCGTCGGCGGCGACGGCTCGATGCGCGGCGCGATGAGGATCGCCCGGACGGCGCAGGAGCGCGGCACGAAGATCGCCGTCGTCGGGGTGCCGAAGACCATCGACAACGACATCCCGGTGATCGACCACAGCTTCGGCTTCCAGACCGCGATCGACGAGGCCGCCCGCTTCCTGGAGGCCGCCCAGGTCGAGGCCGGCTCGGCGCCGCACGGGGTCGGCCTGGTCAAGCTGATGGGCCGCGAGGCGGGCTACATCGCCTGCTACGCGGCGCTGGCCAGCGGCGACGCCGACTTCGTGCTCATCCCGGAGGTGCGGTTCGCGCTGGACGGCGAGGACGGCTTCCTCGCGCAGCTGCGGCGCCGGGTCACCGAGCGCGGGCACGCCGTCGTCGTCCTCGCCGAGGGCGCCGGCCAGGAGCACGTCCCGGAGCCGTCACGCGGGCTGGACGCCTCCGGCAACCTCAAGTTCAAGGACATCGGCGCCTTCCTGCGGGACCGGATCGTAGCCGACTTCGAGGCGGCCGGCACCGACCTGTCAATCCGCTACTTCGACCCGAGCTACGCCATCCGCAGCCTCCCCGCGAACTCCTTCGACAGCGTGTACTGCCTGCGCCTGGCGTACGCGGCGGTGCACGCGGGCATGGCCGGCCGGACGGCGACGGTCGTCGGGCGGTACCACGGGCGCGTCGTCAACCTGCCGATGGCGCTGATCGTGCGCGACCGCAAGCGCGTCGACGCAGGCGGCGACCTGTGGCAGTCGGTGCTGGAGTCGACCGGGCAGCCGGCCGTGATCGGCACCCTGCCCGCGGGGACCCCGCACGAGGCCGCCTCGAACGGCGTCAGCCGGACCGTGCCCGCCGCAGCGCCGCGTTGAGCTCAGGGCCGCGTTGAGCTCAGGGCCGCGTTGAGCTCAGGGTGTGGTGACCCGGGCCAGGGTGCGGGCGCCGACGTCGGCGAAGGGCTCGTCGCCGGCCAGGCCGACCTCGAGCAGGGTGACGCCGAAGAAGACGGCCCAGCCCGTCGCCCGGGTGAAGGTGTCCGGCGTGACGGGCCCGTACTGCTCCCACACCTGCGGGTGGGCCCCGAGCGGGAAGAGCATCCACGCGGCGGCGAGGTCCGTGGCCGGGTCGCCGATGGTGAGGTCGCCCCAGTCGAGGACGGCGGCGAGCCGGCCGCCGGCCACCACCAGGTTCTTCGGGTGCAGGTCACTGTGGAGGAGCACCTCGGGGACGTCGCGCGGCGTCGCGCACGCCGTCCGCCAGATCTGCTCCAGGGCGGCGCTGTTGGCCGCCACCTGCGCGGACCCGGCGGCGAGGGCCGCGATGCGCTCCGGCATCCCCTCGACGGCCGTCAACGGGATGCCCCGGTACGGCGTGCGCGGCGCGTCCGGCGGGGCCGGCCGGTGGAGCACCGACAGGAACCGGCCGAAGCGGCCCGCCTCCGCCACCGCCACCGGCTCGTGCTCGGCCGAGGTGCCCTCGAACCACGGGACCACGCTCCACGGCCACGGGTACCCCGACCCCGGCTCGCCGATGCGCACCGGCACCGGGACCGCCACGGGCAGCTCGGGCGCCAGCCGCGGCAGCCACTCCTGCTCCTTGCGGATCAGGTCGGCCGCGGCCGAGATCCTCGGCAGCCGGACGGCGAGGTCGTCACCCAGGCGATAGGTGA
>Ga0302323_100005149_pt1 | contig 10691 bp, 11 predicted proteins | sample Fen_T0_3_FD_201950 | JGI IMG/M metagenome (GOLD analysis project Ga0302323, IMG submission 201950) | Peat permafrost microbial communities from Stordalen Mire near Abisko, Sweden - Fen_T0_3 | ecosystem: Environmental > Terrestrial > Soil > Wetlands > Permafrost | place: Sweden: Abisko... | reverse complement strand
CATCCCACAGCACGCGGATGTTCGATGGCTTGATGTCCCGGTGGAGGATCTGGTGCCGGTGGGCCACCGCGAGACCGTCGCAGACCTGGGCGAGCACTTCGAGCGTGTCGCGGGGGGACAGGTTCCCCGCCCGGATCAGCGTGCCGAGGTCCTCCCCCTTCACCAGCTCCATGGCGAGGTAGAGCACACCTTGCTCTTCGCCCATCTCGTGGATGGTGACGATGTTCGGGTGGTTCAGCATGCCTGCGGCGCGGGCTTCCGTGGCGAAGCGCTCCCGGGCCTGGGGGCCCATGCCGGCGGCGGTGTGGATGACCTTGATGGCCACCTCGCGGCCCAGGACCGGGTCCCGACCCACGTAGACCTCGCCCATGCTTCCCTGGCCGAGCAGCCGGACGATTTCGAACTTGCCAAGGCGCGTCAGCACTGAAATTTCCGTTCGATTAGGATCCGATCATCCAATGGGCAGGGACCCGCGTCCAGGCCTTTTTCTCCCATGCTCGGCGCGGCCTGAGGAGTCACGGCCAGACCGTCCTTCCCCCAGGCTGTGAGAGTGACAAGAAACCAGGGCCCTACCCTTCCAGCGCCCGCAGCCAGGCCTCATCCCGCACCGGAATGCCCAGGGCCTCCGCCTTGGCCAGTTTGGAGCCGGCCTTCTCCCCCGCCAGCAGGAGGGTGGTCTTCGGCGACACGCTGGCCGTGACCTTCGCACCCAGCCGTTTCAGCAGGGCTTCCGCCTCTTCCCGGGAGAGGCTGGGCAGGGAGCCCGTCACCACGGCCACTTCGCCGCCGAGGGGCAGACTGGCCAGGTCCCGGGGCGCCGGTGGCTCGGGGCGGACGCCCAAGGTGGTCAGCCGCGCGGGCAGATCGGGATGCAGGTTGGCAAAGGCGCGGACGGCGGCCGCCACCTTCGGCCCCACTTCCTCGACCGCCTGCAGACGGTTCTCGTCCGCCTCCCAGAGTGACTCCAGCGAAGGATAGGCCTCGGCCAGCAGCTCCGCCGTCCGGGCCCCCACCATGGGAATGCCCAGGGCGTGTAGCCAGCGGGCCAGGGGCTTCGTGCGGGCCGCGCTGAGGGCCTCCAGGAGGTTCTGCGCGGATTTCTCGGCCATGCGTTCCAGGCCCGACAGGAACGCCATCCCCAGCAGCGGCTCCTGTAGCAGGCCCAGCACCTCCCAGGGCTGCTCGAAGCGGCCGGAAGCCACCAGCTGCTCCGCCAGGGCCCCACCCAGGCCTTCGATGTCCAGGGCCGAGCGCCCCCCGAAGTGCTGCAGCCGTGCCACCAGCTTGGCGGGGCATTCGGGATTCAAGCAGCGGATGGCCACTTCCTCATCATCCGTCTTGCCGACCTCACCGGAGCACACAGGGCAAGTGGCCGGAATGATCGGCGCGGGCAGATCCCGAGCCTCCTCGCCGGGCACCAGGGCCACGACCTTGGGGATCACCTCGCCACCCTTCTCGATGAACACGCGGTGGCCGATCTTCAGACCCAGGCGCGCCAGCTCGTCAGCGTTGTGCAGCGTGGCCCGGCGCACGGTGGAGCCCGCCACCTCTACGGCCTCCAGCTCCGCCACCGGCGTGAGTTTGCCGCTGCGTCCCACCTGCCAGGTGATGCCCAGCACCGTGGTAGTCACCTGGGTCGCCGGGAACTTGAAGGCGATGGCCCAGCGGGGCACGCGGTCCGTGGCGCCCAAGCGCTGCTGCACCTTGGGATCGAGAACCTTCAACACGACGCCGTCCGTATCGAAGGGCAGGCGCAGGCGGGCTTCGGCCTGAGTGGCGATGAAGGCCAGCACGGCCTCCAGATCGCCCTCCGCATGGGCGGGCATTTCGCCGAAGCCCCAGGTGCCCAGCCGGACCATGGAGCGGGCGTGGTCCTCGGACGGGCCTTCGGCCCAGAGCGCCTGCCAAGGCAGGAACGACAACCCCCGGGCGGCGACCTCCCGGCTGTCCAGCAGCTTCATGGTTCCGCTGGCCGCGTTCCGGGGATTGGCGAAGCGGGGCTCGCCCCGGGTATCCCGCTGCCGGTTCAGCTCCTCCCACCGCTTGCGGGAGAGGAAGACCTCGCCACGGACTTCCAGGTGCCCGGGTGCGCCCGAGGGCAGCGCGAGGGGAATGTCGGCGATCGTCCGAGCGTTCTCGGTCACCAGCTCACCGGTTTCGCCGTCGCCCCGGGTGAGGGCCTCCACGAACTCACCCCCCACGTACTTCAGCGACAGGGACAGGCCGTCCACTTTCAGTTCGGCGACATAGCGAGGTTCCGCCTCCGGCGCGAGTTTGCGCCACTTGGCCTCCCACTCGCGCAGCTCCTGCTCGGAATAGGCGTTGTCGAGGCTGAGCATGGGCGAGGCATGGCGCCGCTTCTCGAAGGCGTCTATGGGTGGGGCGCCCACACGAAGGGTGGGGCTGTTCGGATCCGCGAGTCCGGGATGCCCGGCCTCGAGGCTCCGCAGCTCCCGCTCCAGCGCATCGTATTCTGCGTCCGAGATGGACGGCTGATCCAGCACGTAGTACCGGTGGCGATGCGCACGGACCTGGTCCGCCAGCTCTTTCATGCGCTGCCGCAGATCGGTCATGTCAATCTCGCCGTCATTTCACCCTCGAGCGGTGCAGGATGCCCATGATGAGGCCCAGGGCCAGGAAGAAGCTCAGGGTACTGCTGCCGCCCGCGCTGAAGAAGGGCAGCACCATGCCCTTGTTGGGTAGCGCCCCCGCGACCATGCCCACATTCACCAGCAGGTGCAGGGAGAAGATGCCCGCGGCACCGGCGCAGAAGTAGGCCTCGGCATTGGTGTGGGCCTCCCGGGCGGCATCCAGGATGCGGCTCAGCATCAGCCCGAAGAGCCCCAGGGCCAGGAGGACACCTAGGAAACCGCGCTCCTCGGCCCACACGCTGAAGGCGAAATCCGTCGTCTTCACCGGCAGGAAGTTCAGCTGGGTCTGGGAACCGCTGGTGAACCCCTTCCCGATGAGCCCGCCCGCGCCAATGGCGATGCGGCTCTGGTTCACCTGGTAGCCCTTCCCCTGCAGATCGGAGGAGGGATCCAGGAAGATCAGCACCCGCTGCTTCTGATAGGGCTTCAGCCCGAACTTCCAGGCACCAAAACCGCCCACTCCAATCAGCAGCAGCAGGGCCACCACCCAGCGGGCCCGCAGGCCCTTCATCAGCGGGATGATGAGCAGGATGGGCAGGAAGCTGAGGGCCATGCCCAGGTCGGGCTGGCGCTGGATGAGCAGCATGGGGAAGACCACCAGGCCCACGGCCCCGAAGAGTTCCAGGCGGCTCACGGTGTCAGCGTTCCTTGAGCCCAGGCGATGGGAAACATAGAGCAGCGTCACCCACTTCATCAGCTCCGAGGGCTGGAAAGTCTGGCCGGCGATCACGAACCAGCGCGTGGCGCCGCCGATCTTCTTGCCCACCACAAGCACGGCGGCCAGAACGACCAGACCGAGCAGATACGAGGGGAAGCTGTAGCGGAAGATGCGCCGGGGATCGGTGGTGGCCAGCAGCAATAGCAGCAGCATGCCCAGCAGGTTCCAGAGGCTCTGCTTGAGCCAGATCCCCGACTGGAACGTATTGCGTCCCGCGGAATAGAGCGTCAGCGTGCCCAGCAGGATGAGCGCCAGCAGCACCCAGAGCAGGCGCGGATCCAGGGCGCGGAGGCGCTCTCTCATTCCGGCGCCTCGACCTGCTGGGGGGCGAAGGGATCCACCATCCGGCCCCGGGGCGGGGGCAGGGGGTTCTGCAGGCGGTCTACGAACCAGTACTTCACGAGCTTGGCCGCCACGGGCGCCGCCGAGGTGGCGCCGAAGCCAGCGTTCTCCACCACCACGGCGAAGGCGATCTGGGGCGTGTCGCGGGGCGCGTAACCCGCGAAGAGCGCGTGGTCCTTCAACTTCTTGGCCTGGCGGGCGTAGTGAGCCCGGTCCACGAAGGTGGCCACCTGGGCCGTGCCGGTCTTGCCTGAGAAGGGAATCTCCTTGGCGATCTCGCGCACCAGGGGATTGGAGGAGGCGGTGCCGTTCAGGACCACTTCAGCCAGGCCCTCATCCAGGATCGCCCAGAGCTTCGGATCCAGGGGCGTGTCCTTGGCTGGCGGGGGCGTCGCAAGTTCCAGCGCGTTGGTCTGGTTGTCGCGGAAGCCGTAGAACAGGTGGGGGACGAGCAGCTTCCCCCGGGTGGCCAGCAGGGCGTAGAAGCGCGCCAGGCCGAGAGGCGTGACGCCCACGGCGCCCTGGCCGATGCCCACGCTGATGGTCTCGCCCGCGTACCACTTGGGATCCTTGGGAGCGGCCTTGCGCTTCCATGCCCGGCTGGGGATGCGGGTCCGCTTCTCCTGGGGCAGGTCGATGCCGGTGCGCTCGGTCAGGCCGTACTTCTCCGCTGTGGCGTAGATGTCATCGATGTCCATGCGGGAGGCCAGCTCGTAAAAGTAGACATCGCAGCTCTGTGCGATGGCCTGGACCATGGACAGCCCCCCGTGACCCGTGGGTTTGTCGCAGCGGAAATCGCGGCCGTAGAAGTTCTTCTTCCCGGCGCAGTAGATGACCGTCTGGGGGGTGACCACGCCCTTCTCCAGCGCCGCCAGGGCCACCAGCAGCTTGAAGGTCGAGCCCGGCGCGTAGATGCCCTGGATGGGTCGGTTCACCATGGGCCGAGTGAGGTTGTTGGCCAGGTAGCGGTCGACCATGTCCTGGCTGAGACGGTTCAGGAACAGGTTCGGATCGTAGGACGGACTGGAATACAGCGCCAGCACCCCACCATCCCGCAGGTCCAGCACCACCACCGCGCCCGCCTCCTGGCCGAGGGCATCCTGGGCCACCTTCTGCAGGCCCGCGTCGAGCGTGAGGAAGAGGCTGCGACCGGCGGCGGCATCCACCTGGCCGAAGTTGGCGACCTCAGTGCCCAGCTGGTCCACGAGGATGCGCTTCTGGCCATCCACGCCCTTGAGCTTGTCATTGCCACTGGCTTCGAAACCCTCCTTGCCGATGGTCTCGCCCAGGCGGTAGAGGTCCGGCTTCGCCTTCATCATGGGCTCGTCCACTTCCCCCACGTAGCCCAGCACGTGACCCGCCAGCTCATCACCGAGGTAGACGCGCCGGGGCGCCACTTCCACGCTGAGGAAGGGGTACCTTGCGCGGACACGCTCGGCGAGAGCGATGCCGGATTCGTCGAGATTCTCCTTGAGCACCAGGGGGCGGCCCTTCCCTGCCAGCCGGTAGCTCTGGATCTTCCGCGTCAGGGCCGCCGGATCCAGGAAGAGGGCCTCGGCCAACGCGGCGATCACCTCCGGACTCGTCGGCAGATCCTCGCGCTGGATGACCAGGTGCAGGGCCCGGCGGTTGTCCACCAGCCGGTGGCCGTTGCGATCCAGCACCAGGCCCCGCGGCGCCGCGATGGGCCGCACTTTCACCGCCTGCTGCAGGGCCAACTGCTTGAACTCGCTGTGTCGCACCAGCTGCAGCCAGGCGTAGATGACCACCAGCAGGCCCACGAGACCCCAGGTCAGGACCTTGAAGGCGCCGAGTCTCCGGCGGAGCAGGGGGCGCTGGCGCGGGTCCATGACTCAGCGCCGCCCGGACGCAGCGCCCGCGTGGAGCAGCCGCCAGGTGAGCCAGCCCCAGAGCGGCACGCTGGCCAGGGTCCAGAACCAGCCCCAGCCCCAGGGATGGCTCCCCGCGGCCAGGACCACGGCGCCATGCATCGCCAGGGCATGGAGGAGGCTGAGGCCGGCCAGGCGGACCAGCCAGCCCTGCAGGCCTTCCAGGGGCCAGCGCCCGGCCATCCAGCCGGCCAGCAGGACCACGGTCATGTCGGCCCAGGCGGTTCCACCGAAATGGGGGAAGAGGCGCAGGGTCCCCTCCAGGGTCCAGCCCGCTGCCAGGGCCCACAGGGCGCCGGCCAGGGGCGCTTCGGGCCGGGGCGCCAGCGCAAGCACCAGCATGGCGTGCAGGACGCTCTGGACCTGGGGGAACGGCCCACCCAGGAAGAGCAGGCCCAGGGCAGCGGCGCAGAGCAGGTTCTGGCGCAGGTGGGAGGGCGTGGGAATCCTCATGGCTTCCCCCGCTTCCGCTGCGGTTTCTGCTCCGGCGCGAGGAAGGGCGCCTGCACCTCCAGGGGGGGCTGGGAGGGCAGCAGCAGCACGAGGCTCACGCGATCCAGGGGGGCGGAGAGGTTGACGATCACCTGCAACTCAAGGTCGCCCTGGGTCACTTCGGCCACGTAGCCCACCAGCAGCCCCCGGGGGAACACCCGATCCAGACCGCTGGTCAGCACCGCCTCCCCCACCTGCACGACTTCCTGGTTGCTCAGGTAGCGGATGAGCGCCCGGCCGGAGCCCAGGCCCTGCATCACCCCCGTGGCCCGGCTGCGCATGAGCATCACCGCCACGGAGGCATTGGGCGCGTCCACCGGCAGCACCTTGGACTGGCTGCCACTGACAGACCAAAGCCGACCCACGATGCCCTCGGGCACGAGCACGCCCTGGTCGGGCACCAGGCCCAGGTCCGCGCCCCGGTCGAGGATCAGTCCGCCGAAGGTCGCCGGGCGGGTGCTGAAGATCACCCGGGCCGAAGCGAGTTCCAGGGGGATCTGCCGTTTCAGCCCGAGCAGGCGCACGGCCGAGTCGGCCTCGGACAACGCGGGGGCCTCCTGGGCGGCCCAGGTTTTCAGTTGGGCCAGCTCGGCGGCGAGCCGAACGTTTTCGGCCCGGGTCTCGGCGAAGTTCCGGGCAGCTTCGCGCCGGGCGACGCGCCGGGCCTCCCAGCGTGCTGCCAGGCTCTGGGCGGGCCGGGACAGGGCGTCGGCGAGGCTGGTCCAGTGGCGGCCGGGACTCGGGCCGAGGAGGACCCAGAAGCCGTGGCCCAGCCAGAGCAGCACCAGGATCAGGCGCTGCCACACCGTGCGGCTCCATCTCCACCTGGATGCGCGGAGAGCCATGGGCAAGCTCCCCTAGTCGAGGATCTGGATGCGGCGCAGGAGCGGGATGTTCTCCAGCAGGAGGGCGGTGCCGCGCACCACGGCGGTCTGGGGGTCCTCCGCGCGGAAGACCGGCAGGTGGGTCTCCTTGCGGAGCCGCTCGTCCATGCCTTGGATCAGCGAGCCGCCGCCCGTGAGGCAGATGCCCCGATCGATGAGGTCGGCCGCCAGCTGGGGCGGGGTTTCGTTCAGGGCCTTGCGGACCAGGTCGATGATGGCGTTGATGGGCTCGGCCAGGGCCTCGCGGATCTCGGCGTCATTCAAGGTCAGCGTCTTCGGCAGGCCCTCGAACTGGTCGCGGCCACTCACGTCCATGGTGCGGGTCAGGTCCGAGGGGAAGGCCGATCCCAGCGTCCACTTCACTTCCTCAGCCGAGGATTCGGAGATGAGCACGTTGTACTTCTCGCGGATGTACTTGACGACAGCCTCATCCATCTCGTCGCCGGCGATGAGGATGGAATCGGAGAACACCTTGCCGTTGTAGCTGATGACAGCCACGTCCGTGGTGCCACCGCCGATGTCCACGATCATGCAGCCGCGCTTCTCGTTGATGGCGAGGCCGGCGCCGATGGCGGCCACCATGGTCTGGTCCACCAGGAAGACCTCACCGGCCTTGGCGTCGTAGCAGACCTGCTTCACCGCCCTGCGGGCCACCTGGTGGGCCCGGGGCGGCACGCTGACCACAATGCGCGTTCGAGCGATGCCCCGATTGGGACGGGCCTTGAGGATGAAGGCGGCCAGCATCTTTTCTGCCGCGTCCACTTCGAAGATCATGCCGTCCTTCATGGGACGGATGGTCCGGACGCCTTGGGGGGCCCGGCCCAGCAATTGCTTGGCCTCGTCGCCCACCGCTTCCACCTCATGGGTGAGGGTGTTCACGGCCACGATGGAGGGTTCGTAGATGACGATGCGCCCGGCCTGCTTGGTGTGGATCAGGGTCGAGGCCGTGCCCAGGTCAATGGCCAGGTCGGAATTAAACAGGTTGGACCAGAACTGGCTGGAGAAAAGGCTGGCCACAGAGAACTCCCGGAGAACCTCCTAGGGTGCCACGAATGGGCAAGTCCGGCCACAGCTAGGCGGAATGGACTACTTCCCGGCCGCCAGCAACTCTTCCACCAGCAGGTTCCCATCCAGCCGCTGGGGCAGTTCCTTGTGATAGCCCCGCACCCAGCGCCCCCCATTCACCAGCACGAATGGAATGGCGCGCTTCCCCGTCTCGGCCTCGAGCTTCTCGGCGGCGCCGGAAACGGTCTCGATATCCACCTTGGTGTGAGCGATGTCATGTTCTGTCAGCCAGGCTTCCAGGCGCCGGCAATCCGGGCACCAGGTGGCGCTGTAAACCACCAGATCCAGGCCTGCCAGCTCGTCAATTCGGTTCATGGGTCCTCCGGGACCTGTCATTCTGAACCCTTTGATGCGCTTCCCGGAGATTCCATGTCCAAGACGACCCTGCCTGCCGCCCTCCTCGTCGGGTCGGCCCTTCTCCTGTCCCTGGCCTGCAAGACCGGCAAGCCGGACACCAGCCGCGTCATCGCCAATGTCGGCGGCGACAAGATCACCGAAGCCGAGTTCCAGGATGTGGTGAAGACGCTCTCCCCGGATCCCAAGGAGGCTCAGACCTTCCTGACCGATCCCGCCGCCCGGGATGAGCGCGCCCAGCTGGCCAGCCGCATCGCCATGTCCCGGGCCATCACCACCTATGCCAAGCAGACCGGGCTGGACCAGGATCCCAGCGTCAAGCGCCAGATCGAGCAGCAGCAGGCCAACGTCTACTTCCAGGCCCTCGCCAAGAAGCGCGTGACGAACGCCGAGCCCACCGACGAGCAGGTCCTCGCTTTCTACAAGGAGCAGGTGGACAAGGCGAAGGCCCAGGGGCAGACCCAGGGCATCCCGCCCTTCGAAGCCGTCAAGGCCCAGATGGCCCAGGGCCTCAAGCAGCAGCGGATGGCGACCATCAGCCAGGAGATCCAGAAGGAGATCAAGGCCAAGGTGCCCGTGACCCTGGCCGACGACTACCGCCCCGCGGGCGAGTAACCCCGCTAGGCTCCAGATCCCAGCTTTGACTCAGGGCTTCGCGATCACTTCCGCGGAGGCCAGGAGATCCTTCAGGGCCTTCTTGGCGACCGCTGCCTGCCGCTTCTGGAGGCTTTCCTGAAGCCGCTTCAGCCCGTCCTGCACGCCAACCACCGCCAGGGCGTGCGCGCCGTTATCCTGCTGGAGGATCGGCTTGAAGCCTTCGGCTACATTGGGGAAGGGCTCCCACTGACCGCCGTCGACACCACACCAGGCAGCCAGGACCAGCCGCTCTGCCTGGAGCAGATCCTGTTTCCGCGACCTGCCCTGGAACCGGCTGAGGGTGGACGAAATGCCCAGGGCCCCGAGGGCCTGCTCGCGGGGTTTCATCTTCTGCATCGCCTTCAGCTGTTTGTCGATGAAAGTGGTCTCCGGTTCGGGCAGCGTCTTGCGGATCTCAGGCCGCGCCTGATCCCAGGCGGCTTTCACCTTGGCCACCTGCCCGCGCATGGCTCCGCCCTTCCCGTCGACCAGGGCCACGGGGATGGCCTTGAGCAGCTCCTGAAGCTGGTCCATGGCGGGGGCCGCGGGGGAAACCTGGGCCACCAGGGCTGGCAGGGCGAGCAGGAAAAGAGGCATGGGCGACTCCGAAGCATGGAACCACCAGTTTAAGCGGTCCCCGGGCTCGCACCCAGGCTGCATTCTGCATAAGGGAAAACGCTCAGGATGGTTTCACCGCATTCGGATCGGGCTCGATGACTTTCCCTCGCTCGGCTTTGAGCAGGACTTCCCGGACCATCAGGTCCGCCTCCTCCTGGCTGAGGTGGTCCCTCCAGGACGGCATGACCCGCCCGAAAAAGATGCCCTTCCGGATGACCTTGACCATCGTGCGGATCTCCCGTTCGGAGGCGGGCCCCACCAGTTCGCGGAAGTCCTGGGCGGCCTTCGTGAAATCCAGACCGCCCAGCTTCCTCCCATCCGGGTCCTTGGCTGAGCCATCCAGCCCATGGCAGCGGACACACCGTTCCTGAAAGAAGGCTCTCAGCTCGTTGATGGATTTCGGTCGAGGTTTGGAAGTCTGGGCGGCCAGGGACAGCGAACCAAGGGCGCAGAGGAGCGCCGGCATGAACCGCCAGCAGGGGCTCCATTGCCACCTGAACCGGCCCACGGAATCCTCCGATTCGGAATGGCTCCGGCTCTGAATGGCATGCATGTCCCCTCCTGCCGATGAAGGCCCACTGGAAGGAGGACCTGGTCCCACCATGGTCGAGCGAACAGCCCCTTCCACCAGATCCGATCCCGAGATCAGGACCAGTCCGGTGCGCTCCGCCAGACCCGGACGCCTTCGATAGGGGTCATCACCGGCGGGCGCGGACCTCCTTCAGGGCCAGCGCCATCCTCATGCAGGCCTCGTTCTGCTCCTCGACGTCGTGGGCCGCGAAGCCGAGGCAGATATAGGGCAGATCCCGGCGATGGAAGTCATAGAGGCTGCCCGGATAGAAGACGACCCCGTGGGCGAGGCACCGCTCGGTCCAGGCTTCCAGGGGCACGTCTTCCGCGACCTTCACCCACAACGACAACCCCTCGCGGGGGTTCTTCACGGAAATGGCCGGATGCAGGTGCAGCAGCAGCCGGTCCACCATGGTCTCCCGTCGTTCCTCGGTCACCTTGCGGATCCGCCGGAGGTGCCGGACGATCTAGC
>Ga0302323_100005148_pt1 | contig 10692 bp, 7 predicted proteins | sample Fen_T0_3_FD_201950 | JGI IMG/M metagenome (GOLD analysis project Ga0302323, IMG submission 201950) | Peat permafrost microbial communities from Stordalen Mire near Abisko, Sweden - Fen_T0_3 | ecosystem: Environmental > Terrestrial > Soil > Wetlands > Permafrost | place: Sweden: Abisko... | reverse complement strand
GCGACCTTGACCTCCGTCGTGCCGCCTGCCTACGAGGTTAGCTGTCGGGCTCGGAGAGAGGAATACTCCGGTGCTGATGCACTTAGCCCCATGGGTGTTACCCCTGGTGGTTCCCCCGTTCGGATGCTTCTACCGATTCGGCATTGAAGGGCGATCTACGACCTTGGATCGGCAATGTCAAGCCACGGGCAAGGTCGGCAATGGGCAAGGTCGGCAATGGACTTGCCCGCTTCAAGTGGCGCGGCTTCTGATAGGCTGTCGCCGGGAAGGCAAAGCATGGCAACGATCACACTCAAGGGGAACCCCATCACCACCTCGGGCAATCTGCCGCCTATCGGCAGCAAGGCGCCGGACTTCACGCTGGTCGGCGAGGACCTGCAGGACGTTTCGCTGGGTACCTTCAAAGGGAAGAAGAAGATCCTCAACATCGTGCCCAGCCTGGACACCTCGGTGTGCGCCACCTCCGCGCGCACATTCAACGCGCGTGCGAAGGAGATCCCCAATTGTGCGATCTTCATGGTTTCGTCGGATTTGCCCTTCGCCGCCGAACGGTTCCGGTCGAACGAAGGTCTGACCGACATCATCACTTTGTCGATGATGCGATCGCGTGCTTTTGCCCGTGACTACGGCGTACTTCTGACCAGTGGCCCCCTGGCCGGCATTTGCGCCCGAGCCGTGGTGGTCCTGGACGAGAACGACAAGGTCGTGCATACCGAGCTGGTGTCGGAAATTGCCCGCGAGCCCAACTACGAGTTGGTTCTCGCCGCTATCAAGCAGTAGGACGGTTCATGCGAAATCATCGAGTTCACGTATTCCTTGCGGTTATGGTCGGTGGCTGCGGAAGCAGCGGCGGAGGCGCAAATCCGGATGCGCAGGTCGTTGAAGCCGCGGTCAGCCAACAAGAAGCCGCAGCTGCGCCGTCGCCCTACTGTACCGCCAAACCGGCCCTGGCCAGCGTGACGGATCTCTCCGGCACCTGGGTCGCGCGCGTGGTGGGCTCGCTGCAAGTCAGCGCTCTCGGTACGACTCTTCATCCCCAAAACGTCTTCTACATCCTCACGACCATTTCGCAGTCAGGCTCCAGCGTCATCGCTGATGGCCGCTATTGCGACCGCACGGAGATCGACGATAAGGGAACACTCGTGCCGGTCATCATTCCGGACAAGTGGGCGCACACCGAGAAGCCTGTCCACCGAAACGGAAGCTATTCGCCTGGAAACGATGGTGTGCCGGTTCTGAACTTCCCGGAGTTGGTCGAAGTCGCTGGTGCGGTACTGGCATCGCCCTCTACCGATCCCTTGCCCACCGATCCCGCGGATCCTCGTCTGCTCGACGAAGATGGCGATGGTCATCCAGGGATCACAGTCAACCTAAGTGGCATTGCCCCTGGCAGTCTGTACTCGGTCCAGCGCCAGACCACTTCCGTGGTCGCGGTCGCCGTGGCTCCGGATAGGCTGGAAGGGGCGTTAACTTTTTCGTCCTCTCAGGTCGTCGTGGACAGCAATCCTTCTACGCTCAAAGATCTCTATGCACATTCCGTCAGCGCGCCAGATCTCACCGCGTGTGCTAGCACCTTCGCCATGGTCAAGGTTGGCCTTTCACGCAGTCTCGACGGCGGCGTGGTGGACGGTGGCACAATCGGCACTGGCGATGTGGATGGCGGGCAAAGCAGCGCGATCGGCTGTGACTGGGTGCGTGCGAACGAAGCAGTCCTCTTTCCCTAGCCCAGTGCTAGCGCGCGATGCGGAAGGTTGCACCTAGGCCCAACATGTAACCGGTGCTCTTCCAGCCGGGATAGCCGGGGTTGTTGGTTTGCAGACCCGCGGCGCCAGCAGCAACAGGGGCACCTGTTGTGGGATCATAGGCCGTGGCCGTGTCCGGATATTCATCCAGGACGGGGTGGGCGGCGTTCGGATCCTTGGTGACTTCGCGAGGCAGCAGGTAGGCACCGAACAGGGTGATGCCGGCTTCGAGGTCGCGGCCGAGAAATCTCACCGGGCCTTCGATGCCCGCGCTGGCCACCAGCCGCGAATTATCGACGTAGTTGGTGCGTCCGGTCTGGTTGGGCACGGGCGAGGGTACATAGCCAAGGTCAGCCGTGACGTGCCTATCCCGCCAGAGAAATCCGCCGCCGACGGCGACGCTGACCGTGTTGTTCCACCCGTCGAGAGGGTGATCGCCTTGGCGATTGGTGTACTGCGACCAGCGCTCGCCGAGGAGTTGTATGCCGATTTCCCAAGGCGTGCGGCCGTCGGGCAGGGGGCGGCCGGTGTAGCTACCACCAAGGGCCAACCGCAAGGGCTCGCTGCCTTGTGTGATCGTATAGGATTGCTTCGGCGACGGAGCGGGGGCGGCTGGGTTGGGCTGGTCAGGCGTAGGCGGAGGCGGATTGGGGTCGGACGGGAAGAGCAGATCGTTCTCACCCTTGGTCGTGTTGTCGAACGCGAAATGCAGTGTGGCGATCACGGAACTGCGAGCGGTCGGATGCACGGTCGTGGCCACATAGGGCTTGAACTTGCTATTGGTGTGGATATCCGGTGAAAGTAGGACGTTGCTTTGATCGGAAGCATTGGAGACGTACACATTCACCTTGGACTCGGTATAGATCGCGACGTCGATGCCCGCGCCTACGGAAATCCAGTCGGCGAGCTGGGAGCCTAGGGCGAAGGTGATACTAGAGACATTCAGGCGGTCGCCCAGCAACTCAGGGTGCAGTTGGTTGGAGAAGAACTGTTCGTGCTCGTTGGCGTAGAAGCCGTTCTGGTTCAGGAATGCCCGCACCGGGAGGAGTGCGTAGAAGCCGAAGACCAGGGCTTTGCCGGCCAGCGGGCGGACCAGTCCGATGGAGGCGTAGATGACGTCGTCATCAGCCTCTGTGTTGGAGCGCGGATTCGGTAGATCCTTGGTGGCCAGCGGGCGTGCGAGGCCGCGTATTGGATATTTGTATGTATCTTCCGGAACACTGGAATTATAGATCGTAGATGGCACGTCGACGCCGGCCGGACGCGCCTTGAGGCGGATCCTGCTCTGGCTCGACAGGCCGAAGAAGCCAGCTTCAAGTTTCGGTGTCGCTTCGGGAAGCAGCGACGGATTGAAGTAGGTCGCCGCTGATCCGCGGGACAGGACGCGCGCCGTGATCTGGTTACCGCCTGTGGTGGCGCCGATGATCTCGAGCGTGCTTGATGCTTGAACCGGGCGCGTAGCGAGCGCGAACAGTCCGATGCCAAGCGGGAGAACCCGTCGTAGGAGAGGCGGCGTGCGATGCATGCGCGCATGATGCCACGAGCGTCGGAAATAGACGAAGGGCAGGAGATAGGGATAATCTCGGTCATCGTGATCTACCGACGCTTTGGCAGAACCAATCTTGCGCTTCCGGTCTTTTCCCTGGGAGGCATGCGCTACCAGGAATCATGGAATCGCGACGCCAAGACGGGCGCCGCTAGCCAGAAGAATCTGGAGGCAACCCTCGATCGCGCTCTTGAACTCGGCATCACGCATGTCGAGACCGCGCGCGGGTACGGCACCAGCGAAGTCCAGCTTGGCCCAGCATTGGCCCGCCATCGCCGTGATCGCTTTGTGCTGCAGACGAAGGTGAGACCTTCGCCGGACGTGAAGGAATTCGAGGCGCAACTTGAAGAATCCTTCCAGCTGCTCAAGATCGACTACCTGGATCTGTTCGCCATTCACGGCGTGAACGACAAGGATTCGGTCGATTGGTCGCTGGTACCAGGCGGCTGCCTAGAGGTGGTCGAACGCTGGCGCAGGCAGGGCCGCATCCGCCACATCGGGTTCTCCACGCACGCGCCACAGCCCCTGATTTTGCGCATGATCGAATCCGGGCGCTTCGACTATATCAACCTGCACTTCTACTACCTGTTCCAGGACAACCTGCCCATCGTCGAGGCGGCGCGGCGCCATGATATGGGCACTTTCATCATCAGCCCGTCGGACAAGGGTGGCCGCCTGTACCGCCCGTCGGACCGCTTGCGCGCGCTGTGCGAACCGCTGTCGCCCATGGTGTTCAACGATTTATGGTGCCTGTCGAGCGCGGACATTCACACCCTGTCGTTGGGAGCGGCCCGGCCGTCCGATTTCGACGAGCACCTCAAGGTACTGCCGCTGCTGGCCGATCCAGCGCCGATCCTGGAACCCATCGTGGGGCGCTTGGAAGCCGCCTACCGTCAGGGCGTCGGTGATGAATTCGCACGGGCCTGGTTCGCGGGTGTGCGCGAATGGAACGACCTGCCTGGCAAGATCAACGTGCGGCGCATTTTGTGGCTGCGCAACCTGGTCCTGGCCTACGATCTCCTCGCTTTCGCGCAAGAGCGTTACATGGCCATGAGCCCCAACGACATCTGGGTGCCCGGCGCGCGCGCCGCCGAATTCGACGACGCCGAGATGACAGCCGCACTTCCCGACTCGCCGTTTCGCGCGCAGATCCCCGCTATCCTGCACGAAGCGCACAAGCTGCTCTTCAATCCCAAGGTTCGCCCGCAGCCGTAGCGTGTCGACGGGCGAGGGCGGATTTTTTTTCACCACAGAGACGCAGAGGGCACAGAGACCGAAAAGAAAAGGTTCTCCGGATTCCAGATCCGAACCCTTTCTTCCTTCTCCGTCTCCGCGCTCTCTGCGTCTCTGTGGTGAACTCTTCTTAGACGTGTACGCGTATGAGCGAGCGCACACCAACCACGACCGGTAGTGCACGAATGCCGGCGACCGACCGCTGGAAATCAGCCTCGGCGACCTCGTGGGTGAAGATGACCAGCTCGACCGATTCGCCGGTTGCTTCCTTTTGCGTGACCGCGCTGATGCTGACGCCGCAGTCGCCGAAAACCTTGGTGATGGAGGCCAGCACGCCAGGCTGATCCTTGACGTCGAGGCGCAGGTAGAACTGCGTCTTGACCTCGCCCATGGGCACCACGGCCTTCTTCAGCGAGCCGAAGTTCATGCGCGGGCTGGTTCCGCCCTTGGCCTGGTGCATGGCCAGGTCGATGATGTCGCCCACGATGGCCGATGCCGTGGGCAGCTGGCCAGCGCCGCGGCCGTAGAACATGACGTCGCCCACGAAGTTGCCGCGTGCGAAGACGGCGTTGAAGGAATCGTTGACCGCCGCCAACGGATGGCGTTTGGAAACCATGACGGGGTGGACGCGCAGCTCGACCCGGTTGTCGTCATGGGCCACGCCGATAGCGAGCAACTTGATAACGAATCCGGAACTCTTGGCGATGGCGATGTCGCTGGCCGTGATGCCGCGGATGCCTTCGGTATGGATCTCGCGGTAGTCGAAGTGGCTGTCGAACGCCATGGACGCAAGGATAGACAGCTTGTAGGCGGCGTCGTGGCCGTCCACGTCGGCCGTGGGGTCGGCCTCGGCATAGCCAAGGCGCTGGGCTTCGGCCAAGACGTCGGCGAATTCGGCGCCCTCGCGGTACATCTTGGTCAGGATGAAATTGGTGGTGCCATTCACAATGCCGAGAAGCATCTCGAAGCGGTTGGCGGCCAAGGATTGGCCAAAGGCGTTGATGACCGGGATTCCGCCGCACACGCTGGCTTCGAAGTGCAGGGTGACGTTGTGCTTGCGCGCCAGGGCGAGCAGCTCGGGGCCTTTCTTGGCGATGAGCTCTTTGTTGGCGGTGACTACGTGCTTGCCGGCCTTGAGCGCGGCTTCGATGAAGGCTTGTGCAGGCTTGACGCCGCCGATGACTTCGACCACGACGCCGATGTCAGGGTCATTCAGTACGGCGTTGGCGTCGGCCGAGAGCAACGCTTCGGGCAGACCCGTGGACGCGCGCTTGGCCGGATCTAGGTCGGCCGCCTTGCGCAACTCGATGGCCACTCCGGTCTTGCGCAGGAGGTGCTCCTTTTCCGAGACGAGCAACTTCACGACGCCGCCGCCGACAGTTCCGCAACCAATGACTCCGACCCCGAGATGTGCGCTGGCCATGCTGGTTCTCCTGGTGTTTCTGTCTTGCCGCTCCTGGGCTGGCGGGCCAAGACCTATCGCCCTTTTACCCCAAGTTCAACCGCCGAAGTGCAAGCGTGGGGTAGGTGGCGCGCCGGGCTGGCCAGCGATTGCGCTAGAAACTGTGCCGTGCTAAGAACGTCGCACATCATAAGGCACACCCGGACGAAGGGCGGGCCCCAAGCCCGCCTCTTTTTTTGTCCAACGACTACCCCGAAAGCAAAACGACCCGGTCAGGTACGCAAAGAATGCGCAAAGAAGTCGATGAACTCTGGAGGCTGATCGAGCCCCCCATTGAAGGGGCTGGCCTGGAGCTTGTCGAGTTGCAGTGGAACCGCGAAGTTGAGGGGTGGGTGATGCGCGTTTTCATCGATCGGCCGGCCGGCCCGAAGGTGCCTGGTGCCAGCGAGGGCGGCGAGTCGGTTTTCGAGCCGACGTTCGTCAGCCACGAGGATTGCGAGCAAGTCAGCCGCGACCTTTCGGCCACGCTCGATGTGGCGGACACCATTCGCCACACCTACCGGCTGGAGGTGAGTTCGCCCGGCATCGACAGGCCGCTGCGACGCGAACGTGATTTCGCCCGTTTCGCCGGGCAAGAAGCGAAGATCCGAATGACAGATCCGGTGGAGGGACGACGGAACTTTTCCGGCGTTCTAGCTGGCGCCTCAGGGGGACGGGTGCAGATCGATTGCGAGGGCAGGTCGTACCAACTGCCTCTCGATATGATCGTGCGCGCCAACCTGGTTCCCGACTGGGACGCCGAATTCCGCCGGTCAGCAGGGGATGGCCCTGCGGTCCCCAAGGGCCGCGCCAGTGGGTCCCACACGACACCGAGGAGTGCGTCATGAGCGACGGTACAAGCTTGAGCCTGGTTCTCGATCAGGTTTCAAAAGACAAGAACATCGAGCGCAAAGTCCTGGTCGAGGCTCTCGAACAGGCCATTTTGACCGCAGCCAAGAAGGCGTTCGGCGAAGAGCGCGAAATGGAATCGACCTTCAACGAGGCCACCGGCCGGGTCGATCTATCGCAAATCATCATCGTGGCCGATCCAGTCACCCAGCCGGCCAAGGAAATCACGCTGGAAGAAGCAACCCGCTTCAACCTGCAGGCCGACGTCGGAGACGAACTGCTGTTCCAGATCTTCTACGACGACAAGGATCAGGCCAAGGCCGAAGAACAGGACGGAAAATACGGCGCCCTGCTCAAGCTCAACCGGGCCTGGAAGACCTTCGGTCGATTCGCGGCCCAGACCGCCAAGCAGGTCATTCTGCAGCGGGTGCGCGAAGCCGAACGCGAGAACGTCTTCAACCAGTACCGCGACAAGAAGGGCGAGCTTATCTCGGGCATCGTGCGCCGCTTCGAGCGCGGCAACATTGTCGTCGATTTGGGCGGTCCCGAGGCCATCCTGCCCGTGCGCGAACAAGTTCAGCGCGAATCTTACCGGGCAGGCGACCGCATCGTGGCCTTCGTGGTCGAGATCGACAAATCGGCGCGCGGACCCCAAATCATCATTTCGCGCGCCCACAAGGGCTTGCTGGAAAAGCTCTTCGAGATGGAAGTGCCCGAGATCTACGACAAGATCGTGCGCGTGGAAGCCTCCGCGCGCGAAGCCGGTGCGCGTTCCAAGATCGCCGTGTTCTCGCGCGACCGCGACGTGGATCCAGTGGGCGCCTGCGTGGGCATGAAGGGCTCGCGCGTGCAGGCGGTCGTGCAAGAGTTGCGCGGCGAGAAGATTGACATCGTTCCCTTCGACGCCGATCCGGCGCGCTTCGTGTGCAACGCCATCGCACCCGCCGAGGTGTCGCGCGTGCTCATCGATGCCGCCAACCACACCATGCAGCTGATTGTCCCAGACGACAAACTGTCCCTTGCCATCGGCAAGAAGGGGCAGAACGTCCGCTTGGCGTCGCAGCTGACGGGCTGGCGTATCGACATCCATTCCGAGAGCAAGGTGCGCGAGATGGAAGAGAAGTCGCGGGCTTCGCTCGCTGCCATTGCTGGCGTGTCCGCTGAGCTTGCCGAGACGCTTTTCCGCGGCGACTGGCGTTCCGCGGCCGAGGTTTCCAAGACTTCCCAGGCTGAATTGGCCGCGGTTCCTGGCATTGGCACCGTCGAGGCGGCGGCGCGAATCATTGAGGCCGCGGCACAAGCTGCCGAGTTGGAAAAGGTTCGCCTTCAAGTGGAGCGCGAGGCCTTAGCCGCCAAGGCAGCCGAAGCCACGCCCGTCGAGGAGCACGCTTAAGGGATGGAACCAGCCATTCGCAAACCACCCGAGCGGACGTGCGTCGGATGCCGGAAGGTTCGTCCGGTGTCCGAATTGGTCTGTCTGATTGCCCCCGAGGGGCAGGTTCTTTTGGCTCGGCGTGGGCCGGGCCAGCCGGCAGCCAACGAGCCGGGGCGGAAACGCGGGCGGGGCGCTTGGGTTCATGCGCGTTGCCTGACGGCCGCGTCCAAGGCCATGGGCCGGGCCTTTCGCCGGCAGGTCGAGATTCCCAAATTAGATACTCTCTTGGCCCAGATGCATGTCGCATCAGGGTGGTCGATCAACGCGCAGGGTGATTCACGATGATTGGAAGCGGATTTGATCGAAGAGATACTGGCGCCGACGGTGCCGGCCCTGGCGCTAAAGTACGCGTGTACGAGTTGGCCAAGGAATTCAACATGGCGCCTAAGGATTTCGTGGCGAAGATTCGCGCCATGGGATTCGACGTGGCCAACCACATGTCCAACGTCGATTCGGCCGAGGCCGATCGCATCCGTCGATCGATCGAGCGCGAACGCCAGGAATCGCTCGTCGAAACGCGCATTAACGACACCGTCATCCGGCGGCGTTCGCGCGTGCCGGCGGGATCAGGCGCCAAGCCCCAAACCGACCCAGCCGCGGTTGCCAAGCCGGCTGTGAAAGCCCCGCCCGCCCTGGCCCCCGCGCCTGAGACACGGGTTGTGTTTGCCGTTCCCGAGCCGACGCCTCCGCCTGTTCTCATCGAGCCGGCTCCAGTCCCAGTCCCAGTCCCGGTCGAAGCCGTGGCTCCTCCTGTTGTCGAAGCGATTGAACCGGTGCTCGCGCCGGAGCCAGCCCCCGCGCCGGTGGAGGCACCCGCACTGGTGGAACCCGAGGAGGAACCAGGCCAGGTGGTCTTTTCGCAGGAAGCGCCTCCGGCGGAAGTGAAAGCTGCCGCCCCGCCAGAGCCGGCGCCCGTCGTGACGCCGCCTCCGGTACAGGAGGCCAAGCCGGCCGCGCCGCAGGCGCAGGTCATCAAGATTCCTCAGCCGGTCGTCACTGGCTCCGCGGCCACTGGCCAGTTCATCCAGCTGCCTGGCATGCCTGGCCGGGACGGCACGGTGCCCAAGATCGAAATCAAGGATCGCGACGAAGAGTTGCGCAGGCTTGGCCGCAGCGGATTGATTTCGCGCGGCCCGGGCGGCCGGGATTGGCGTACACCAGGCGCACCTGGCCAGCGTCCAGGTGGACCGCCCCGCAAGCGGGTAGCGGCAGCCGGCAAGAAGACCAAGCAAACCCAGATCACGACGCCCGCCGAGCACAAGCGTGTGATCCGCATGGGTGAAAACATCGCGGTGTCCGACCTGGCGCAGAAGATGGGCGTCAAGGGCAACGAGATCATCAAGAAGCTGTGGGCGCTGGGTATGATGGGCGTGAACATCAACCAGAGCGTTGATCAGGACACGTCCACCCTCATCGCGAATGAATTCGGCTATCAGATTGAATCCACGTCCTTCCGTGAGGACGAGTTCATCTCCGAGGGCGAGACCGACAATCCCGAGGACCTGGTTCCGCGCGCGCCGGTCATCACCGTGATGGGTCACGTCGATCACGGCAAGACCTCGCTCCTCGACGCTATCCGAAAGGCCAATGTCGCGGCGGGCGAGGCCGGCGGCATCACCCAGCACATCGGTGCCTACAAGGTCCACACCGCGACCGGCGACGTGGTGTTCCTGGATACACCTGGCCACGAGGCTTTCACTGCGATGCGTGCGCGCGGCGCCCAGATGACCGATATCGTGGTCATCGTCGTCGCCGCCGAAGAAGGTCCGATGCCACAAACCATCGAGGCTATCAAGCACGCGCAGGCCGCCGAGGTTCCCATCTTGGTTGCCATCAACAAGTGCGACAAGCCCGGCGCCAACCCGGCCGCCATTCGCTCCAAGCTGATGGAGTACGAATTGGTGGCGGAGGAGTTGGGCGGAGAGACCATCTACGTCGAGGTTTCGGCCAAGGCCAAGACCGGTATCGACAAGCTGCTCGAAATGCTGGCCTTGCAGGCCGAGGTTCTCGAACTCAAGGCCAATCCCAACAAGCCCGCGCGCGGTAACGTCATCGAGGCCCGTCTTGATCGTTCGCGCGGCGCCATCGCCACGGTTCTGGTCAAGGAAGGCACCTTGCGCCTGGGCGATCTGGTGGTTGCGGGCGAGGCCTATGGAAAGCTCCGCGCCATGCTCGGCGACAAGGGGCAAATACTCACCGAAGCTGGTCCCTCGACGCCTGTGGAATTGCTGGGGCTCGAAGGCGTGCCGGACGCGGGCGAATTGTTCAACGTCGTCACGGATGAAAAGTCCGCCAAGACGCTGGTCGAGCACCGCCGCGAGTTGCGTAAGCGCAAGGAAGCCAGCGCCAACACGCGCGTCTCGCTCGAGAACATCCTCGACCGCATCCGGGAAGGCGCGGTCAAGGAAGTCCGCATCGTGCTCAAGGCCGACGTGCAGGGCTCGGT
>Ga0302323_100005147_pt1 | contig 10693 bp, 8 predicted proteins | sample Fen_T0_3_FD_201950 | JGI IMG/M metagenome (GOLD analysis project Ga0302323, IMG submission 201950) | Peat permafrost microbial communities from Stordalen Mire near Abisko, Sweden - Fen_T0_3 | ecosystem: Environmental > Terrestrial > Soil > Wetlands > Permafrost | place: Sweden: Abisko... | reverse complement strand
GCTCTTGCCGGTCTCACGCGACGTGCAGCCGTACGTGATCGTGACGAAGACGTCCGTGTCGTTGGAGCCGAACGAGAGCGGGGTGAACTCGGTAACTTCGGTCGCCTTGTTGATGCCCTCGAAGAATCGTGGCACCTCGCTCTTCCCGTTGCACCGTCCGTGCCAGGGAGCGATCGCGGCCGACGACTCGACGGACCAGTCGACGTCGTCGGTCAGCTTGCTGAGGATCGCTTCCACGTCTCCCCGGCCGAACGCCGCGTAAATCTCCTGGACGGTCTCGATCTTCGAGTCGGTCATGGGGACTTCCCTTCTTTCCGGGGCTGTGTCCTCCCACATTCGCGCGCCGCGCCTCACCGGTTCGGGCTGCAGGTAACCCGTCCGGCGGTGTCAGGGGTCCGCGTCCGAGTGCCGATGACGACGACATGACCGATGTCCGGCCTGGTGATTCGTATTTCGCGTCCCCCTCGCCGTCGCCGGCGCAGGGCCCGCCGGGCGCGGTTCCCCAGCCCGCGCCTGCCTCGTCGAAGCAGGATCCCCGGTCCACTGCGCCGAACCCGTACGCATGCGGCTTCAATCCGGACGCCCCAAAGTCGCAGCCGGGGCAGGAGGAGCAGTGGGGCCAGGATGCGCCCGGCTACCCGTCCCGGTTCGGCTTCTCCGGCCCGCCCGGTCATGTGGGCCCGGCCTCCGCGCCGGGCTACCCGGCTGCCCCTGGGTACCCAGGCGCACCTGGTTACCCGGCTGTCCCCGGCTACCCGGCTGCCCCGGGCTACCCGGCTGCCCCTGGGTACCCAGGCGCACCTGGTTACCCGGGCTACCCTGGCCCGCCCGGCTATCCAGGAGCTTCCGGTTGCGGCTCGGCGACCAAGAACGGCCTCGGTGTAGCCGCCCTTGTCCTCGGCATTCTCGCCATCTTCGCTGGCTTCACCGTCGTCGGCGGGCTGGCCCTGGGACTGCTGGCGCTCGTCTTCGGGATCATCGGCAATCGGCGCGTGAGCCAGGGCGAGGCCGACAACCGCGGGGTGGCCGTTGCCGGCATCGTGACCGGCTCTGTCGGCGTCGCTCTGAGCCTGCTGCTGGTGCTCGTCATCGGGCTCGCGGTTCCGTTCACGGCCGGCGTGCAGACTCAGCTGGACAAGGTGGATCAGGCTGCCGAAATGAGCGCCAAGTCCGACCTGCGCGGGTTGGCCGTGGCGGAGGACACCTGGTACATGGACCACAACACCTACCTGGCGGGCACCGCGACCACTCTGGCGGTCAACCCCCAGTTCACCTGGTCGAAGTCGGTTTCGGTCCGATCCGTGAACGTGACTGCCCCGGCGGGCAGCAGCATCCAGCGTGCGTACGTTGCCGTCGCTGTGGCCGGGGACGGCACCAGCTTCTGCTACAGCAGCGAGGCAAGGACCATCACTACCGGGGATTGCGACGCGGCTGGTAGTGCGGAAACAGCCTCGGTGGCAGGAATATTGAGCGCACGCCGCTCAGTTATGCTTGACGAGCACAGCGAAGCCGAGGGACTCTGACGGTCGGCACCCAACTGTGTCCTCACGCAACAGTTCATGCACCAGGAAGCCAGGCAGGGTCATGACTTCCGCGCGGACGCCCCGTGGCGGATGGCGGCCTGAGCCCGGACACAACACGAGGAGAGGTTCCTACTCATGGCACGACCGGTCGGCATCGACCTCGGTACCACCAACTCTGTGGTGTGCGTGCTCGAGGGCGGCGAGCCCAATGTCATCGCCAACGCTGAAGGCAGCCGCACGACGCCGAGCGTCGTCGCCTTCGCCAAGAACGGTGAGGTGCTCGTCGGCGAGGTCGCCAAGCGCCAGGCGGTGACGAATGTGGACCGGACTGTCCGGTCCGTGAAGCGCGAGATGGGCCGCACCGACTGGAAGGAGGAGATCGACGGCAAGTCGTTCACCCCCCAGCAGATCAGTGCCTTCATCCTGCAGAAGCTCAAGCGGGACGCGGAGAGCTACCTCGGCGAGCCCGTGGCCGACGCGGTCATCACCGTCCCCGCCTACTTCGACGACGCACAGCGCACCGCGACCAAGGAGGCGGGCGAGATCGCCGGCCTCAACGTCCTGCGGATCATCAACGAGCCCACCGCCGCCGCGCTGGCCTACGGGCTGGACAAGGGCGACAAGGAGCAGACGATCCTCGTCTTCGACCTCGGCGGTGGCACCTACGACGTCTCGCTGCTCGAAATCGGTGAGGGCGTCATCGAGGTCAAGTCGACCAGCGGTGACAACCAACTGGGCGGCGACGACTGGGACCAGCGGGTGGTCGACCACCTCGTCCGAACGTTCCAGAACCAGCAGGGCATCGACCTCGGCAAGGACAAGATGGCGCTGCAGCGGCTGCGTGAGGCGGCCGAGAAGGCCAAGATCGAGCTGTCCTCGTCGACCAACACCACGATCAACCTGCCGTACATCACGGCAAGCCCCGAGGGGCCACTGCACCTGGATGTCTCGCTGTCGCGCGCCGACTTCCAGCGCATGACCCACGACCTGCTCGACCGCTGCAAGGGTCCGTTCCAGCAGGCGATCCGCGACGCGGGCATCTCCCTGTCGGAGATCGACCACGTCGTGCTCGTCGGCGGCTCCACGCGGATGCCCGCCGTCGTCGACCTGGTGCGGGAACTGACCGGCGGCAAAGAGCCGAACAAGGGCGTCAACCCCGACGAGGTAGTGGCCGTCGGCGCGTCGTTGCAGGCCGGCGTCCTCAAGGGCGAGGTCAAGGACGTCCTGCTGCTCGACGTCACCCCGCTGTCGCTGGGCATCGAGACCAAGGGCGGCATCTTCACCAAGTTGATCGAGCGCAACACCACGATCCCGACCAAGCGCTCGGAGATCTTCACGACGGCGGATGACAACCAGCCCTCGGTGCAGATTCAGGTCTACCAGGGCGAGCGCGAGATCGCGCACTTCAACAAGAAGCTCGGGATGTTCGAGCTGACCGGGCTGCCGCCGGCGCCACGGGGCGTCCCGCAGATCGAGGTGACTTTCGACATCGACGCGAACGGCATCGTTCACGTCAACGCGAAGGACCTCGGCACCGGCAAGCAGCAGTCAATGACGATCACCGGCGGCTCGGCGCTTCCGAAAGACGACATCGAGCGCATGATGCGCGACGCCGAGCAGTACGCCGAGGAAGACCGGTCGCGCCGTGAAGAGGCGGAGACCCGCAACCAGGCGGACACGCTCGTCTACTCGACCGAGAAGTTCCTGGCCGAGAACGGCGACAAGGTGGATGCGTCGGTGCGCTCCGACGTGGAGGAGAAGCTGACGAGCCTGAAGGCCGTCCTCGGCGGCAAGGACGGCGCCGCAATCCGCTCCGCGACGGAAGAGCTGGCGAAGGCCAGCTCGGCGATGGGCCAGTCCCTGTACGCCAACACCGGGGCGCAGGCGGGCGGCCCGGGTGCCGGTCCGGGTGCGGGCTCGTCCGGCGGGTCCGAGGACGATGTCGTGGATGCAGAGGTCATCGACGAGGAGAAGAAGTGACCGAGCGGGCCGGCGACCGTGAAGAGCCGCGGGTCGTGGTCCGTGACAAGCGGCGCATCGACCCTGTGAGCGGTGCCGTGCGGCACGTCGGGGGCACCGGGGGAGCGACCGCCCCCGGTCCCCCCGCCGGCGCCGCGCAATTGGGGCTGGAGGCCGAGCTCGCTGCGGAGATGGGCGCGGCGGCGCAGGTCGACGCCGAGCTCGATGCTTTGCGCACTCAACTGGAGGAGCGCACCGCGGACGTGCAGCGCATCAAGGCCGAGTACGACAACTACCGGCGAAGGGTGGAGCGCGACCGGGCGGTGGCCGGCGAGCAGGCGGTGGCCCGGGTGTTCGCGGGCCTGCTGCCGGCTCTTGATGACATCGGGCGTGCGCGGGCCCACGGGGATCTCGACGGGCCCTTCCGGGCGGTCGCCGAGCAGCTGGAGACCACCCTGGTCACGCTGGGCCTGGCCCGCTACGGCACGCCGGGCGACGCGTTCGACCCGACCGTGCACGAGGCACTCATGCACTCCTACCGGTCCGACGTCAATGGCCCCACGTGCGTGCAGGTCTTGCGGCCCGGTTATCTGTTCGCCGGCAAGGTGCTGCGGCCGGCTCAGGTCGCGGTCGCCGAGCCGGAGGAGGCACCCGAGCCGCCTGATGCGATCAGCGCGCAGGCAGCGGGGCCCGGCCCGCCCGGCGTGTGACCGGTGCGGACGTAGACGACATGACGAGGGGAGGTGCGCCGTGAGCCAGAGGGATCTGATCGAGAAGGACTTCTACAAGGTTCTCGGCGTCGGTAAAGAGGCTTCCCAGAGCGACATCAAGAAGGCCTACCGCAAGCTGGCGCGTGAGCTGCACCCGGACAAGAATCCCGGCAACGCAAAGGCCGAGCAGCGCTTCAAGGAGGTGTCGGAGGCCTACGACGTGCTGTCGGACGAGAAACGCCGCGGTGAATACGACGAGGCTCGGGCGCTGTTCGCCGGCGGCGGCCCGCGCTTCGGCCCCGGTGGGGCGCCCAGCGGCGGCCCCGGCGGGGTCAACGTCGACCTTGGGGATCTGTTCGGCCGGGCGGGCGGTGTGGGCGGGCTTGGCGATCTGTTCGGCGGGCTGTTCGGCCGCGCCGGCGGCGGCTCGCGCGGGCCCCGGCGGGGCGGGGACATCTCCGCCGATCTGACGATCTCGTTCGAGGACGCCTTGCGCGGTCTCGATGCAGCCGTGCGGCTGCCGGATGCGGCCGCCTGCGACACGTGCGGGGGCACGGGTGCGCGCCCGGGGACGTATCCGGTGACCTGCCCGACCTGCCAGGGTCTGGGCATCGTGTCGCAGAGCCAGGGCGGGTTCGCGCTGTCGTCGCCTTGCCTGGACTGCGGGGGCAAGGGCTCGAAGGTCGAGACACCCTGCCCGGACTGCGGCGGCACAGGGCGCCGCGAACGCCGGCAGAAGATTCGCATCCCGGCCGGCGTCGTGAGCGGCCAGCGCCTGCGCGTGCGTGGGCGCGGAACTCCCGGCGACCGTGGCGGGCCGCCCGGTGACCTCGAGGTGGTGGTCCACGTACCCCCGCATCCCGTGTTCGGTCGCGACGGCGACAACCTGACGATGACAGTGCCGGTCACCTTCCCGGAGGCTGCCCTGGGCGCGTCGGTGTCCATTCCCACGCTGGACGGCTCGCCTGTGACCGTCCGGATTCCGCCCGGGACGGCGAGCGGCCGGCGGCTGCGGGTGCGCGGCCGGGGCGTCGCGAAGTCCAACGGCTCACGGGGCGACCTGATCGTCACGGTGGAGGTCACTGTGCCCCAGCGGCTGTCGGCGAAGGCCAAGTCGGCGTTGGAGGATTACGCCGCGGCCTCCCCGGGCGACCCGCGTGATCACCTGCGCAGGCTGGTGGAGCCGGCATGACCCCCGGCCTGTCGGTGCTGTCCGGCGACCTGCCCGACCCCATGCCGGTGTACGTGATCTCGGTGGCGGCGCAGCTTGCCGGGATGCACCCGCAGACCCTGCGCACCTACGACCGGCTCGGCCTTGTCGTCCCGGTACGCACCACGGGCCGGGGTCGCCGCTACTCGGCCCGCGACATCGCTTTGCTGCGCGAGGTGCAGCGGCTGTCGCAGGAGGAGGGCGTCAACCTTGAGGGCATCCGCAGAATCCTGGAGCTCGAGCGGCTCGTGGCAACCTTGCGGGAGCAGGCGCGCGGGCTTGCCGCCGAGGTGATGCGGGCCCGGGCGGAGGTCGACCACCGGGTCGCCGAAGCGCATGCCAGCCATCGCCGGGGCGAGCTCGTGCCGATGACCCAGGCGGATGTCGTCCTCTGGCCGGCCGGCCGCCGGCACTCCATCTGGCTGAGGCGCCGAAACCAGAGTTGAGCGGGAAGCACTCAAGGTTCTCCAGCGTTGTGTCAGTGGGAGTTACTGTCACCTGCGAGGACACGATCTGTGAACGCTGACCGTTTGACCACCAAGAGCCAGGAGGCTCTGTCCGCGGCGGTGGGCCGCGCCAGCTCCGAGGGCCACCCCGACGTCGAGCCGCCGCACCTTCTCTGGGCGTTGCTCGACCAGGAGGGGGGCATCGCCGGGTCGCTGTTGGAGGCGGCGGGCGCGAGCCCCGACCAGGTGCGGTCGGCCGTGGGCGACGTTCTGGGCCGCATCCCGCGGGCGAGTGGCGTGACCGTGAGCCGCCCCGACCCGAGCCGGCAGCTTCTCGCCGTTCTCAGCAAGGCGCAGGAGCAGGCCCGCAAGCTCAACGACGAGTACGTCTCGACCGAGCACCTCCTCGTCGCGATCGCTGCCGCCGGCGGCGCCGGCCCGGACGGCGCCGCGACGCTGCTCCGACGGGCCGGCGTCACCCCCGACAAGCTGCTGGCAGCCTTCGACACAGTCCGCGGCGGCGCCCGCCGCGTCACCACCCAGGACCCGGAAGGCAGCTACCAGGCGCTGCGCAAGTACTCCGTCGACCTCACCGAGGCCGCCCGCAAAGGCGGGCTCGACCCGGTCATCGGGCGCGACACCGAAATCCGGCGCGTGATCCAAGTGCTGTCCCGGCGGACCAAGAACAACCCCGTCCTCATCGGGGAGCCCGGCGTCGGCAAGACCGCGATCGTGGAAGGCCTGGCCCAGCGGGTCGTGGCGGGTGACGTCCCGGAATCGTTGCGGGGCAAGCGGATCGTGGCGCTCGACCTCGCGTCCATGGTGGCGGGCAGCAAGTACCGGGGCGAGTTCGAGGAGCGGCTCAAGGCCGTCCTCAACGAGATCAAAGAATCCGAAGGCGAGATCATCACCTTCATCGACGAGCTGCACACCGTGGTCGGCGCCGGCTCGGCCGAGGGCGCCATGGACGCCGGCAACATGCTCAAGCCCATGCTCGCCCGCGGCGAGCTGCGCATGGTCGGTGCGACCACACTCGACGAGTACCGCGAGCGCATCGAGAAGGACCCGGCGCTGGAGCGACGGTTCCAGCCCGTCTTCGTCGGCGAGCCTTCCGTCGAGGACACGGTCGGCATCCTGCGCGGGCTCAAGGAGCGCTACGAGGTGCACCACGGCGTGCGCATCACCGACTCCGCGCTCGTGGCGGCCGCCGCGCTCTCCGACCGGTACGTGTCGGCCCGGTTCCTGCCCGACAAGGCGATCGACCTCGTGGACGAGGCGGCCTCCCGGCTCCGGATGGAGATCGACAGCCGTCCGGTCGAGGTCGATGAGCTGGAGCGCGCGGTTCGCCGGCTGGAGATCGAGGAAGTGGCCCTCGGCAAGGAGGCGGATGAAGCGTCCAAGGACCGCCTGGCCCGGTTGCGCCGCGAGCTTGCCGACCGGCGCGAGGAGCTGAACGCGCTGACCGGGCGCTGGCAGCGGGAGAAGGAGTACATCGGCACGCTGCAGCGGGTCAACGAGGAGCTGGAGGCGGCCCGGCGCGAGCTGGAGCTTGCCGAGCGCGACAGCGACCTGGCGCGGGCGAGTGAGCTCAAGTACGGCCGCATCCCCGACCTGGAGCGTGCCCGCAAACAGGCCGAGGCCGCCCTCCCCAGCGAGGGCGCGATGCTCAAGGAGGAAGTCGGCCCCGACGACGTCGCCGAAGTGGTCTCCGCCTGGACCGGCATCCCCGCCGGCCGGCTCATGGAGGGTGAGACCGCGAAGCTGCTGCGCATGGAAGACGTGCTCGCGCAGCGGCTCATCGGGCAGGCAGCGGCGGTGACCTCCGTCTCGGACGCGGTGCGGCGGGCCCGCTCGGGCGTGGCCGACCCCGACCGCCCGCTCGGATCGTTCCTGTTCCTCGGGCCCACCGGAGTCGGCAAGACCGAACTGGCCAAGGCGCTCGCCGACTTCTTGTTCGACGACGAGCGCGCGATGGTGCGCATCGACATGAGCGAATACTCCGAGCGGCACTCCGTCGCCCGGCTCGTCGGTGCCCCGCCCGGGTACGTGGGTTACGAGCAGGGTGGGCAGCTCACGGAGGCGGTGCGCCGCCGGCCCTACAGTGTGGTGTTGCTCGACGAGGTCGAGAAGGCCCACCAGGACGTCTTCGACGTGTTGCTGCAGGTTCTCGACGACGGCCGGCTCACCGATGGGCAAGGCCGCACGGTGGATTTCCGCAACGCGATCCTGATCCTCACGTCGAACCTGGGCTCGGTCTTTCTCGCCGACCCGACCCTGTCCCCCGCGGGGCGGCGCGAGTCGGTGATGGCGGCGGTGCGCGCCCAGTTCAAGCCCGAGTTCCTCAACCGGCTCGACGACATCCTGGTCTTCGAGCAGCTGACCCAGGACGATCTCGTGGGCGTCGTGGCGATCCAGCTGCTGCGGCTGGCGAAGCGGCTCGGTGAGCGTCGCCTGTCGCTCACCGTGACGGATGCCGCGAAGCAGTGGCTCGCCGAGCACGGCTTCGACCCCGTGTACGGGGCGCGGCCGCTGCGCCGACTCGTCCAGACAGCGGTGGGCGACAAGCTGGCGAAGGCGCTGCTTGCCGGGCAGGTCCGCGACGGCGACGAGGTCGTCGTCGATGTCGATCCTGCCGGCGGCGGCCTGCTCGTCGGCACCAGGGCCGCCCGGACCGGGTGAGGTTGCTCCCGGCGGCCGAACCAGCCCGTTCCGATCGGCGCAGGCTCAGCACCGTCGCGCGCGCCCGCCCTGCCCAGCAGAAGTGGGGCTGATCGGGCCTGTCACCCCGGCTGGCCCTTGCCGATGTCGTGAACAGGTTGGTCGGGCGACGGCGGGTTCGGCCAGTCCCGGCAGTGGGAGGCAACACCCCCGGGGAAGTCAGGTGGCCGCTGCCCAGCTGGCCGTGTTCAGGTGGCGCGTCCCGCGGGGGGCAGTCGGAACACGCGTTCTGCGTTGCCCGCGAGGAAGAGCCCGCTTGCCTCCTCGCCCAGGCCCAGGTCGTCGAGGTGCTGCAACGCCCGGTCCGGCAGGATCATCGGGTAGTTGGTGCCGAAGAGCACCTTGTGCCGCCCGTGCCCCCGCATGTACGCGACCAGCTCTGCCGGGTAGCGACGAGCCGTGTATGCGCTCGTGTCGATGTACACGTTGGGGTACTTGGTCGCTACCGCGATCATCTCGGTCGTCCAGGGGTAGCCGATGTGCCCGCCGACGATCGTGAGCTCGGGGAAGTCCAGAGCGACATCGTCCAGGTAGGGGATCGGGCGCCCGGTCTCGGATGTGCGCAGCGGGCCGGTGTGCCCGACCTGGGTGCAGAACGGGATCCCCAGTTCCACGCATTCCGCGTACAGCGGGTAGTAGCGGCGGTCGTTCGGCGGCAGTTCCCACAACCAGGGCACGATGCGCAGGGCCACGAACCCCAACTCGCGAACGGCCCGGCGCAGCTCGCGGATCGCCGATACCGGCCGGCGCAGGTCGACCGACGCGACGCCGATGAGCCGCTGCGGGTAGGTCGCCACGAGCGCGGCGACCTCGTCATTGCTGATCAGCCAACCGTCCGGCCCGTGCCAGGCGCTCACCAGCCCCTTCGACACACCGGCGTGGTCCATCGCGGCGATCGTCTGGTCGACGCCGGGCTCGTTGTCGGGGATGGCGGTCCCGGTCCAGCGGCGCAGCGAGTCGAACATGTCATGGCGGGCGAAACGCACCGTGGGGTGCTGCATCCAGGCGTCGATGACGGTCATGACGAGCATCCTGCCGTCAGCGGCTCCAGCCCGACCCGGGAAGCATGCGGGCGCTTGCGCCGGCAACCTTCCCGGTCGGGCCCGAGGTCGCATCCGGCGACACCTTGCTGCCCATGCCGACCGCACTCGTGACCGGGGCCACCAACGCGGGCTTCTCGACTGCGGCGCAGCGGTTCGATCGCATCGACCGCGCGGGCCTGCCCACCCAGGGCGTCCCAGCGGCGCGGGCACTGGCACGGCGGGATGCGCTGGCTGGACGTCCCGCCTGACGCTGTGGGGGGCGAGGACGCGTGCCGCCACCCTGCGCCAATGGCCCGGCCGGGGGAGCGGCCACAGCCCCGCCCGGTCCCTCTACCCTGATCGGGTGACGGACCCGCGGACGGTGGCCGACCTGCTCGTCGAGTGCCTGGAGAACGAAGGGGTCACCCACGTCTTCGGCATCCCCGGCGAGGAGAACATTCATTTCACCGATGCCGTAGTGCGGTCATCAATACGGTACGTGCTGGTCCGCCACGAACAGGCGGCGTCATTCATGGCCGAGATGTACGGCCGGCTGACCGGGCGGGCGGGGGTCTGCTCGGCGACGCTCGGGCCGGGGGCCATCAATCTGCTGCTGGGCACCGCGGACGCCACGACCAACAGCACGCCGCTTGTGGCCATATCCGCCCAGGTCGGGCGCAGCCGCAGCTATAAGGAGTCGCACCAGAGCGTCGATCTCGTGTCGATGTTCGTCCCGGTGACCAAGTGGGCCGCGCTGGTGCCGCTGGCCGAAGCCGTCCCGGAGATGGCTCGCAAGGCGTTCAAGCTCGCACAGACGGAGCGGCCGGGCGCGGTCTACCTTGCTATCCCGGAGGATGTGGAAGCCCTGGACGCCCCGCCGGAACAGGGCCCGCTCGACGTCAACGTTCCACGGCCCGACGACCCGTCGCCTGCCCAGATCGGCCGTGCCGCCGACGTGCTCGACCGGGCGCAGCGCCCCGTCGTCCTCGCCGGTCACGGTGCCGCGCGGGCCGGCGCCAGGGACGCGCTGCGCCGCTTCGCCGAAGGGCTCGGGCTGCCGGTCGCGACCACGTTCCACGGCAAGGGGGTCTTTCCCGACGACCAC
>Ga0302323_100005146_pt1 | contig 10693 bp, 8 predicted proteins | sample Fen_T0_3_FD_201950 | JGI IMG/M metagenome (GOLD analysis project Ga0302323, IMG submission 201950) | Peat permafrost microbial communities from Stordalen Mire near Abisko, Sweden - Fen_T0_3 | ecosystem: Environmental > Terrestrial > Soil > Wetlands > Permafrost | place: Sweden: Abisko... | reverse complement strand
AAAAACGCCGAAGGTATGGCGAAGTCTCGCACGACGCTCGCTGAGGCTGATGCGATGGTTCTAAAAACCGTAGGCGACGCCGAAGGCGGAAAGATTCGTGCTGTGGGTGGCGCGGAGGCGGAAGTTATCAAACTCAAGATCGCTTCAATGGACTCCGATAAATACGCGGGTATCGAAATTGCAAAGGCACTCGCAGCGAGTGGCCAGCGCTTGGTTCCGGATATCGTTGCCGGTGGCGCCGGCGGCAATAATGGAGGCACGCTTGTCGACGTCCTGCTCGCCAATGTGATCAAGGAACAGATTGGTAAGCCGAAAGAGCGCGGCCCGGTTTTGCCCAAAACCTAATAGCCGTACAGCGATGCTAACCGAGTGCTCGGGCATCCCTGAAAATGGCGTAGCCGCGTCAATTATGCGTACAACCACGCGTCCTCAACTTGCTTCAACGATTTGCCACCGGCAGAAATCGCGCACGAAAATGAGTGATGGGCTTTCTGAGCCGCGTTCAAATCCAGTGCTATCACTGGCGGCGATTTTCGCGCCGGTTGCTTTTTGAGATGTTTCAGACAGTTCTATTGTAATTATGGGCACGATTTCCTCCGCCAATCTTCTTGAACAACTCAACTGGCGCTATGCCACCAAGAGGTTCGACTCCGCCAAGAAGATTCCAGCTGATCTCTGGGCCACGCTCGAAAAAGCCCTTGTGCTATCGCCTTCGTCTTTCGGGCTGCAGCCCTATCGGTTTTTGGTGATCGAAACCCCCGCGCTGCGCGCAGCATTGAAGCCGCATTCTTGGGGGCAGTCGCAGATTACAGATGCTTCGCATCTCGTCGTCTTTGCGCGCAAGCTCAAGGTCACCGAGCAGGATATTACGGCCTTTTTGGAGCTCACTGCGCGGATTCGTGGCGTAGATGTCTCCACGCTTAATGATTATCGCGATTTGATGGTTGGCGATTTGGTCGACGGTCCTCGCAGACTCTGGGTCGCTGAATGGGCTGCACGTCAGACCTACATCGCTTTCGGCAATCTCATGACATCGGCTGCGTTGCTTGGCGTCGATGCTTGCCCTCTTGAAGGACTCGACCCGGTGAAATACGATGAGGTTCTCGGCCTGCAATCGCAGGGCATCTCCACCGTTTGCGCCTGCGCGCTAGGTTACCGTGCGGTTGATGACAAATACGCCGCGCTTCGGAAAGTGCGTTTTCCGGCGAATGAGCTAATCAAGAAGCTTTGAGTCGCCGCCGCCCACCCGGCTTCAATAACCATCTCCCGGATGAACTACTGGCTCGTTAAATCGGAACCCGAGGCCTACGCGTGGGAGACATTTCTGCGCGACAAAAAAACTGCGTGGACCGGCGTGCGAAATTTCGCCGCGCGCAATCACCTCCGCGCCATGCGGGTTGGCGATCCGGTGTTGTTTTATGCCAGCGTTACGACCAAGGCGGTGATCGGCATAGCGGAAGTGACCAAAGAAGCCTTTCCTGATGCGACGGCCAAAGAGGGCGACTGGTCCGCGGTCGAACTCAAGGCCCAACGCGGCCTCGCTCGTCCCGTGACGCTCGAGGGAATAAAAACCGAAAAGTCGCTGGCGCAGATCGAACTCCTCCGGCAGGGCAGGCTGTCCGTGGTTCCGCTGACGGAGGCAGAGTACAAGGCGATACTACGGCTGGGGGCGGCGAATCCGGCATCCGGAAATGAGTGAAATAGGGAACTCAGGAACGCCCCTCAATCCTCTGGCCTGAAACGGAAATTATTGGATATTTCTGCTGAAAGTGAAGATTCCGGAGCAAGCTCCGGGGCAATCGACTAAACCAATTTGGTGTAGCCGGGGTCGCTGACCCCGGAACTTTTCGGAACCGGCCTCAGCGAGACCGGCTACATCCAAGCCGAAGCAAGCTTGTATGTCCCACTCGATGAATAGACGCAGGGCGGCGACAAAAGCCACTTCTGAGAATGGGCCAAAAGGCTCGTCGCAAGAAGCTGCTTATATGTAGCCCAGAGGGAAACAATGGAGCGAACGCTAACCCTCCGTTCCTGAGTTCCAGCGTTCCAGATTCAATTGTCTCGCGATTTACCGCTGCTTAATGGCAGCGGCTACGTCTTGAAATGCGCTCAACTGCGGTAGTCCGCGTTTTCGCTCACATACTCGTGCGTGAGGTCGGCACCGATCACCGTTGCGCTCGCGCTGCCAGCTCCGAGATCGATGTCAATTTCGACACAGCGTTCGTGCGGCGGGAAATCGATCGGCGGCGAAAATACGCCGTCTTTTGGCAGGGCGCTTTCGTAGAGCTCGGCACTTTTCAAATGGGCGACGAGGGCTTTCTCCTTGGTCGGATCGAGGTGAAACTCGCCGTTTTGCACGATGGTGATGCCGCCGAGCTTCATCTGCGTGTGTTGGAGTGCGAGGTCGGGTTCGTGCGCACCGACGTATTTGCCGACCGCTTGAACGAGGCGTCCGACGTTGGGATCGTTGCCCGCGACGGCGCATTTAAAAAGCGGGGCGTTAACCACGGTCTTGGCAATGGCTCTGGCGGTGCGTTCGGTCGGAGCGCCGGAAACCTTAACGCGGATAACGTGGCGAACGCCTTCGCCGTTGCGGGCGACATCTTCGGCCAGATCAGAACAAACAGTGGTGAGCGCGGCTTCAAATGCGGCAAGATTACGGCAGGGGACTTTGCCGGAAGAGAGCAGCGCGACGGTGTCGGACGTGCTCGTGTCGCTGTCGATGCTCATGCAGTTGAAACTGCGGTCGACGGCGCGGGTAAGCATCGCCCGCAGTTCGGCGCGCGGCACGGCAAGATCGGTCAAAATATAAACGAGCATCGTTGCCATGTTTGGCTCGATCATGCCGGCGCCTTTGGCGATACCGACTATACTGCCGCCGAGCAGATCGGCGCGGCGGATTTTGGGATAGAGATCGGTGGTGACGATGCCTTCAGCGGCGGGCAGGATCGAGCCGGCCGCGAGCGAGGCGACCGCCTGCGGAAGGGCGGCGGCCATCGTATCCGCCGGCAGACGCCAGCCGATGACGCCCGTGGAACTTGGCAAAACCTCAGCGGCGAAAAAACCGAGCGCTTTTCCAGCGGCGGCGCAGAGCCGCTCGGACGTCTCGACGCCGCCGGGCGCGCAGACGTTGGAAATCTTGTTGTTCACCAAAATCGCGCCGAGCGTTGGTTCTTCGAGACGTTTACGGCCGACGATCACGGGTGCGCCGGGAAAGGCGTTTTTTGTGAACATCGCAGCGAAATTTTCCGTCGGCCGGTCGAGCGCGATGAGCGTGAGCGTCATCTTCGCGGGCTTCGGCACTTCGAAGGGCGTGAAATCAAAACGGGTCGTGCCCACGCGAAAGCCCGCGGGCAGTGCGGCCTGGCTGGCGAGCCAGGCGCGGTGTTCAACGCGAGAGGGAAAGGTGAGATGAGTACTCGGCACAGCGGAGAATTTGATCGCTGGCGCGTGAGAGTGAAGCCGAATTTGTGTGACGAAGCGGCGGCGCACGGTGCAGCAGTTCTCCAGTTTTTTGCGTACACCCAAAAATTATTATGGAAAAGCGAGGCATGAGTGCATTAAGCATTCACCACTTCAGATTTTATGAGCGCTCATTTTTCCCAATTTCTATTTTTCGCGGCGAACTGCCGCGCGCTCTGATCGTCGATGAATACAAACGTTTCTGAAGTCACAGCCAAGGCCAAGGTCCTCCTCGAGGCGCTCCCGTACATCCAGGATTTTCGCGGATCCACGTTCGTCGTAAAATACGGCGGAAGTTTTATGGATGATCCTGATCCGGTCGCACGCACGCGGGTCGCCTACGACATCGCGTTTCTCGCAGCGGTCGGCATCAACGTCGTTGTTGTGCACGGCGGCGGCAAGGCGATCACCCGGGCGATGGAGTCCTCCGGCCTGAAGGCGAATTTTGTGAATGGCCTGCGCGTCACTGACGAAGCGACGATGGAGGTCGTGAAGCGGACGTTGAACGAAATCGTGAACAAAGATGTTTGCGACGCTATCATCACTGCGAAGGGCAAGCCGCACGGTTTGCCGGGCGATTCCGTGCTGACCTGCGAAAAACTCCTGGTCGACGACGACGGCAACACTGTCGATCTCGGTTACGTTGGCGATGTCACGGAGGTTAAGGTCAAGGTCATAAAAAAAGAGATTGCCGATGGTTATATACCGGTGATTTCGCCGGTGGCCGAGGGGCTCGACTCAAAACCTTACAATGTGAACGCCGACGTCGCGGCGGGACGCGTGGCCAGTGCGTTGCGGGCGCGGCGGCTCGTGTACATGAGCGACGTACCCGGTTTGCTCTCGGCACCGCCTGACCCATCCACGCTGATCTCGACCCTGAAGATTAACCAGGTCGATGAGCTAAAGAAAAAAGGCATCATCGACAAAGGCATGCGCCCGAAGGTCGCGAGCGCGATCCGCGCGTTGCAGGAAGGCGTGCAGCGCGTCCACTTTATCGACGGCCGCCTGCCGCACAGCCTGCTGTTGGAGATTTTCACCGACAAAGGTATCGGCACTGAAATCGTTCACGGCTGAGGCAGATCTTTCTCTTTCCTCTTTCTCGTTTTCTTTGTCCACGGTTTGAGCCGAGGCTGGAGAAAGAGAAGGAAAAAAGATAATGAAGAAAGATCAGGAAATTTTTGATTATGAACTCACCGACGATCCTACGCACCAGCACAGCTGATTTGTACGACGCGCATGTTTTAAAAAACTATGCACGCGCTCCGCTTACGCTCGTGCGCGGACGCGGTTCGTTTGTCTGGGACGACCAGGGCAAGCAATATCTCGATTTCACCTCGGGCATCGCGGTGAGTGCGCTTGGCCATTGCCATCCACACTGGGTCGTGGCGATCCAGCGCCAGGCGGCCGAACTCATTCACACCAGCAATCTTTTCCGCAATCCCAACCAGGCTGAGCTCGCTCGTCGGCTCGTCGGCTACGCCGGACCGGGTCGCGTGTTTTTCTGCAACAGCGGCGCCGAGGCCAACGAAGCGTTGATCAAGCTCGCGCGGTTGCATGGCGAGGCCAAAGCCGGCGGCGTTGAAGGAAAGTGTTACAAGATCATCTGCGCAAAGAACGCGTTTCACGGCCGTACCTTCGGCGGCATGAGCGCCACGCCGCAGGAAAAAATCCAGAAAGGCTTTCGGCCGCTCGTGCCGGGCTTTGAATTTGGCGAGCTGAACAACCTGCAGAGTTTCGCCGACCTCGTCGACGACCAGACCGCGGCGATTTTCATCGAGACGATCCAGGGCGAAAGCGGCATCAATCCCTGCACGCCGGAATTTCTTCGGGGCCTGCGCGAATTGTGCACCAAAAATAACCTCTTGCTCTTGGTTGATGAAGTGCAGTGCGGCATCGGGCGGACCGGAAAATTCTACGCCTTCGAGTATGCCGGTGTGCAGCCGGACGCGATCGGCATGGCCAAAGGCCTCGGCGGCGGCTTCCCGATCGGTGCGATGTGGGTGCGCGAAAACGCGGCGGATCTCTTTCATCCGGGCAATCACGGCACAACGTTTGGCGGCACGCCGCTGGCTTGTGCCGCAGCGTTGGCTGTGCTCGACGTGATTGAGCGTGAACGGCTCTTGGAGAAGGTGACCTTCAACAGCACCGTCTGGCATGCGGCGCTCCATCAACTCGCAAGAGATTTTCCCGAACAGGTGCTTGCTGTCCGCGGCCAGGGCTATCTGGTCGGAGTACAACTTGCTGGCGAAGTCGGTCCGGTCCAGACCGGACTCCGCGAGGCGGGGTTGTTGGTGCCGACGGCTGGCGGCAACGTCATTCGTTTGCTTCCGCCGCTGACTGCGACGCCGCAGGAGCTGGCGCAGTCCATCGAGATATTTCGTAAGGTGTTGGCAGTTAAAGTCTGACGCCGCGCGGCGTTTTTTCTCTGGTCCAGGGGAACGGTCTAGCCTATGACTGACCGTTTCCCATGAAGCACTTCATCAAAGAAACGGACCTTACGCCTCGCGAAGCGGCGGCGGTCTTCGCGCAGGCCGCGAGCTTCAAGAAGTCCCGCGGCCGGAAAACCGCGCCTGTGCTTAATCAGCAAACCTGGGCGCTCATTTTCTCCAAATCCAGCACGCGAACCCGTGTTTCTTTTGAAGTCGGCGTGCATGAGCTCGGCGGCAATCCTCTCTTTCTCAATAAGAACGACATCCAGCTCGGTCGCGGCGAATCCATTGAGCACACCGCCAAAGTTCTTTCGCGTTATGTGCATGGCTTGATCGTGCGGACCTTCGACCATGCGGACGTGGTGAAGCTCGCCCAATACTCGTCCGTGCCGGTCGTCAACGCGCTGACCGATTTGCTGCACCCCTGTCAGATGTATTCCGACGCGTTTACGCTCGCAGAGCGCTGGACGAAGCGCGGCAGTAAAAATCTACTCGGATCGCTCAAGGGCAAGAAAATCGCCTTCGTCGGCGACACCGCCTGCAACATGGCGAACTCCTGGATTCTTGGCGCCAACCACTTTGACATGCAGATTGCGCTGTCCGGACCCGAGGGGTTCAGGCCTTCAGCGGCTTTCAACTCCTTTATTGCGAAGGAAGGTTCCGCGGTTGGCTATGAGTTTACCACCGATCCCTTCGAAGCGGTCAAAGGGGCCGACGTCGTTTACACGGATGTCTGGGTCAGCATGGGCAAAGAAGAAGAGTCTGCGAAGCGGACCAAGCTCATGGCACCGTACGCCGTGACGGCGAAACTACTCGCTGCCGCCAAACCCGACGCGCTCTTCATGCACTGCCTGCCCGCTTATGCCGGGAAGGAGGTCACTCAGGAAGTCCTCGACGACCCGCGCTCGATCATCTTCGACCAGGCTGAAAACCGCCTGCACGTGCAGAAAGCGATCCTGGCGTTCCTCGCGAAGGCCGCGACGCCGAAGCGCTAGGATTCTAAATTACGAAGAACCAAATAAGCGAAGCACTGTGCATTTGTGTGCACTTTGTTTCTTCGCTTCTTTGAAGTTTTCCTTTTCATCTTATCATTATGAAAATCGTCCTCGCTTACTCCGGCGGACTCGACACGTCCGTCATCGTCAAGTGGCTCAAGGAAACTTACGACGCTGAGATCGTCACTTTCGCGGCTGACGTCGGCCAGGAAGAAGAACTCAAAGGCCTCGACAAAAAGGCCAGGCGAACTGGCGCCTCGAAGCATTACACGCTCGATCTCGTCGAGGAATTTGCCCGCGACTTCATCTTCCCGATGATCCGCGCCAACGCCGTTTACGAGGGGCAGTATTATCTCGGCACCTCGATTGCGCGCCCGTTGATCGCCAAGGCGCAGGTCGAAATCGCCCATAAAGAAAAAGCCGACACCGTCGCGCACGGCGCCACCGGCAAGGGCAACGACCAGTGCCGTTTCGAGCTCACGTACATGGCGCTAGATCCAAAACTCCAGATCATCGCGCCGTGGAAAATGGAGAACTACCGCGCAGAATTCCCCGGTCGCGCTGAGATGATTGCCTACTGCGCGAAGCACAAGATCCCGGTCGAGGCCTCGCTCAAGAAGCCGTACTCGATGGACCGCAACCTCCTTCACATCTCCTACGAAGCCGGCATCCTCGAAGATCCCTGGTTCGATCCGACGACCAAAGCCAACAAGGGCATGTTCAAACTTTCCGTTTCGCCGGAAGACGCACCTGACAAGCCCGAGTACGTCGAAATCGATTTCGAGAAAGGCAATGCAGTCGCGATCAACGGCAAGAAGCTGACGCCTGGTGCGCTCCTCAAGGCGCTGAATAAGTTTGGCGGTAAGCATGGGATCGGTCGCGTCGACCTCGTTGAAAACCGTTTTGTCGGCATGAAATCGCGCGGCGTGTACGAGACTCCCGGTGGCACGATCCTTATGCAGGCTCACCGTCAGGTGGAATCGCTCACGCTCGACCGCGAAGTGCTCCAGCTCCGCGATGGCCTGATCCCGAAGTACGCGCAGCTGGTGTATAATGGCTTTTGGTTTGCTCCCGAGCGCGAAGCCCTCCAGGCGCTCGTAGACGAAAGCCAACGCTTCGTTTCCGGCACCGTCCGTCTGAAGCTCTACAAGGGCAACATTATCACCTGCGGCCGCAAGTCGAAGTACTCGATGTATGACGACAAGATCGCGTCGATGGAAGGCGTGAAGAGCTGGTACAATCAGAGCGATGCGACCGGGTTCATCCGTCTCAACGGCCTGCGCCTCCGCGCTCGCAACCTCTCGCAGGGCGGCCCCAAGGTTTGATCCGGCGCGTCTAAACGAACCTTTCGCCTACGCTAAATCTTCAGCCAGTCACGGCAACGTGGCTGGCTTTTTTGTCGGATCGCTCAGGATTGAGCTCTCTTTCTGTATAGCAAATAAGATTAAAAGATAGCCGCTCTCGAAAAGACTTTTCACGCCAAGACGCAAACGAGGCAGAGAGGCGATAACTCTCTGTTCGGCTCACGGATTTCAATTTATGAGAGGACAAGCGGCGTTGCACGTTGAGACAGTAATGCTCCTAACTTTGCGGATTGGTGCCTTTGCGTGAACCTTCCGCCCGCTGGGCACAGAATGAGTTGGAATACCCTTAATGGGGTTTATCGTCGCTCGGCCGCGCCGGTTAGGTGGAGACGATGGTTTGTAACGTAATACGTTACAAACGGCCTTCGTCTGTTGCGATTGCGCTCCGATCGCTAAACCGGTTCGTTCCAGCGTTCCTGAGTGTCAGACTCTCGCTTTGCTCGGTCCTCTATTTAATTTCCTATGCCGCTCAACAACGGCTGCTGTTTAGCCGAATCTGCTCTAGGATTATTCCAACAACGCACTTACAGACTGCTCGAAGTCCGCAATAGGAACGGCGAAGTCGGTATCGGTTTGCGGACTGATTGATGTTCGCCGGTTTTTCTTCGAGGGGCCGACGAGCACGCCATAGGGCAGTCCCGCCGCGGCACAGAGGCTGGCGTAGAAAGTGGAGTTCTCGTGGTAGGCAATGTCCGATGGCATCAACTCAAGGACGCGAGTGCCGGGCCGGCAAAACACGAGATTGGCCAGCGTCGCCCCATGTACTCCGACGATATGCGTCGCCTCCTGAATCATAGCGATCGAAGCCAAGCCCTGCGAAGGGTCGAACTCCTCGAACCCCAGTGCAGCCAAGCGTGTTTCGATTTCTGCAGGATGTGCGATTTGCCGGAGGCCGCGCCGGGGAACATAGAGCTTACGTCGACGCAAACCACTGCATGGAGGGAAGAGCGTCCGATAGAAATCGGCCACCCACCAAGCAGTCAGCGCGTGATACCCGGGAAACGAAGGCTGGACGAGCGTCGTGCACTCGAGTTGCTGATGCCAGGTGAGCCGAATGACCTTTTCGGCGGGTACGCCGATTGCGCGTTCGATCTCCTGGGTCATGCGGCTCTGCTGCTGGGGGAGAACGACGTGGTCAAAGCTGTCCCATGTATATCCGGCTTTGTGCACCAGATGCCACCGGCTCAACCCATCGACGAGAGCGTGGAAGAAGTTATTGAACGAAAATGCGCTGCTCAGATTTAACGTAGTTCCGTCAAGGTGCGCGGGTGGCTTGAGTTTAAGGATCCGGTTAACCGCCGATTGCTTTGAAAAACCTTTCCCACAAAACTCTGCGAGGAACGTATCATTTTGGCCGACGACCCAGCCGTAATGATCGAGCAGCCGCCCGCCAGGGATCTCCGCCACGCCGAATTCTGGCCAGACCTGTTGGCTTGGGCGAGGCGTTATGCGCGAATCGACGTCATAGAAGGGTGCAGGCAGGCAGGCCGACGACGCACCATAAACCAAGTGCCAGGAGGTAGGATGGCGTTTTTGATATTCGCGCCAGCTCGCTATGTGCCGTGGTGGTCCAAAACGGCGAGATGTGGCCGGTAGAGCTAAAAGCGCGCTGCGCGGGACGATGCGCCAAAAATGGCGGAGCGATAAATCAATCCATGACTGGTAGGAGGAATGCACAAATTTTTATGCGCAGAATGCCGGGGTGAACTATGGGCGTTTGGCCAAAGCACAGGCATCGATGAGTGAAGCGAGGCGCTTCTGTCGGGTGGAAGGCCGCCGGGCTTTTACTACCAACCAGAGAACTTTTTTGCGGTAGCCGGGCGGGAGCGACTCGAAATAGGCCCAAGCCACTGGTTGTAGTTTGAATCGTTGAATTTCGCCCGCGTCCAACTTGGGCATTTCGGTTTGCTCGTACGAGCCCGTTCCTGTTCTGGCTTCCGTGCGTTTCTCGAATGCTGCTATTCCAGCGGGCATCATACGGCCCACGGCCCGAAGCTGCACCACACGCTTGATATTAACCAGGCTCCAGTGTGATCTCATTTTGCGCGGAGTGAACCTAATCTTGTAACGCTTTTCATCGATGCGATGGCGAACTCCATCGATCCAACCGACACAGAGGGCTTCATTTACGGCCTCAGGCCAGGTTATGCCTGGCAGCTCCGAGCTCGTTTTCATAAACCCGACAACGAGTTCAGTTGCCTCCGTGGCATTTATAATGAACCAACGTTCAAGCGAAGCGGCGTCGGCAAAATATATCGGTTCTGCGGACATCGTTGGACAAGGAAGCGCAGCCCCCATTTCTTGCAACCACGCAGCAGCGACCACTACCGGTTTTGAAAAGTTTCTACACTGCGCGGGGAGCCCCGTTTGGGTAACACGATCTCTGCACTCCTTGTGCGCAAATAACATTGCGGGTTCCTCTGGCCGGCTCCCGCTCTCCCGA
>Ga0302323_100005145_pt1 | contig 10694 bp, 8 predicted proteins | sample Fen_T0_3_FD_201950 | JGI IMG/M metagenome (GOLD analysis project Ga0302323, IMG submission 201950) | Peat permafrost microbial communities from Stordalen Mire near Abisko, Sweden - Fen_T0_3 | ecosystem: Environmental > Terrestrial > Soil > Wetlands > Permafrost | place: Sweden: Abisko... | reverse complement strand
ATCTGTTCAGGATTACTCCGGGAATGGATATGGAGGAGATTACGGGATATGCAAAGAAGAAAGGGATCGGATTAATATTGTGGACCCAGGCAATGACAATCGAAAAACAGATGGAAGAGGCATTGCAGCAATTTAAAAAATGGGATATTAAGATAATTATGACTGATTTTATAGACCGTAACGACCAGATAGCCATTAATTTCCTGCATCGCTTTGCCAGAGAATGTGCAGCCCATAAATTTATGTGCATGATTCATGGAGCACCCATCCCGGCTGGCTTTTCCAGGACATACCCTAATATGCTGGCGCGAGAAAGTGTTCTGGGTTCGGAATATAATGTATGGTCATCAAAAGCTAATCCGCAACACGACCTGATGTTGCCATTTATCAGGATGGTTGCCGGACCAATGGACTATGAACCTGGAATCCTGCAAAATGCCACCATGGAACAAACTGCTAAAATGGGTTTTGAGAAAGTAATAGCACAGGGAACAACTATGCATCAGATTGCTATGTTCGAAATATATGAAAGTCCGTTGCAGCTTTTCTCCGGAAATTTATCAGATGCAATAAGGGAACCTGAACTAATGGAATTGCTTGGAAAAATTCCAACTGTATGGGATGAGACAAGAATTATATACGCAAGGCTCGGCAAGTACGTAGTGGAAGCCCGGCGGAACAGTAATGAGTGGTATCTGGCAGCAATGAATGACTGGACTTCACAGGAATTTCGGGTTTCGCTTGGATTTTTAAAAGATGGTTTATATAATGTCGAGATAGCTTCTGATGGCATAAATGCTGACAGAAATCCTCAGGATTACAGCCTGAAAAAATCAGAAGTTACTCAAAATGATACAATCACTATAAAGCTGGCACCCGGAGGTGGATTTATAGCCCGTATTTCAAAAAAATGATATCCTTAATAGAGTTACGTGAGTATATTATTTATGAGCTTTAATAACAGGAATAAGATCTTCTCCGACACGTTTGAAATTATCTGTATTCTGAGGAGGAACAAGGTAAATAGATATTCCCGGTTGCAGCCCCTTCTCTACGATAATATTTTTCTCGTTTGATTCACCAAGTAAAACAATCTCTTTTGTTTTATTTTTAAGGTACACAAAAGGAATACTGTCGGCTCCTGTTTGAACACATTCCGTAGGTATAAAAATTGCATCATTATAAGTTTTTATAATTATCTTGTTCCCTGTTGTCATTGTAGGCCTGAGAGCCGGATCGGAACCATCAATTTTAATCTGTACTTCAAACATTTTTGAATCGGAATTAGGTAATTGTTCACCTATATTTGCTATGGTGAGTATTGTACCTGTATAAGCTTTTTTTGGGAATGCATCTACATTGATATTAGCTTTCTGTCCGGTCTTAACTTTACTGACATCTATTTCATTAACATAAACTTTTGAAATCATCGATGAAAGATCAGGAAGAGTTGCTATCACCCTGTCAAAAGGATTGATTGTTGATCCGGCTTTTCTTTTAGTTCCATTCCTGTCTTTTTTATAAATAATCATACCTGAAGATGGAGCGTTTATCGTAAACTTTGATAAAAATTCCTGAAGATCGTTTACCAGTCTAGTTTCCCTGGTAAGATGCATCTTCTGATGATTTAAATCTGCTACCGATTGAGCAACATATAGAGAATATCCCTTTATTTTCTGATCAAGTGTTCTTTTAGCTTTATCAAGAGCTATCTCCGCCTGTCGTATAATGGCGGGCGGCTCGTACTTTGATTGCTGAAGAGCAATTTCTGCTTCTTCTACAACATATCTCTGATTCTTGATATCATCTCTCTGGTTAGTCAGTACTACAGCTGTATCAAGTATTTTCATATCCACATTGTTTTGCATCGTTTTAAGATTTTCGATCTCATCTTTGAGTGTGTTGGAATAAGATGATCTGTCAAGCTGGGCTATGTAGTCACCTTCCTTAACTATGGTTCCCTCAGGCACAATATCCTGTATCTTAAGATCTATCGCATGCATATCAAAACCCCTTCCTCCACCGCGACTTCCCCCCTGATCCATTCCCATGCCTATTTCGGGTCCTTTGATATCAATTGATTTTTCTGCTATCAGTTCACCAGAGTTTGTCACTGTTATTTCAAAAAGTCCTTTTTTTACCTCTGCATAGGAATTGACATTGCCTTTTTTGGAAGTCATTTTGTTGAAAACAACTAATGCTATTATGGCTGCAACAACTCCAATGATAACAAGTATTCTTTTAATCTTCATCTTCGCTTTACTATTATAAATTTTAACGATACTAAACTAATTTTGGGGTGAAAGTATAAAAACTTTCACAGGAACTATCAATAATGAAAATGGCTATCGGTATTATTTTTAATCATTTAACAATTTTTAATCTTTTCATATTGTCTGGTGTTAATCTGAATATGGCACTTAGGGATGAGTAAGAGAACTAGATCTTACAAAAGTTTTGCTCCACTTCGCTACCGGGAGAAGAGCGGCGAACGCAAAAGATCCAATGAGTATGCATTTCAGGAGGAGCCTTAAAGCAGTAATAGGAGCATACTGGGAAAAAACCAATATTATTTTACCCTGAGCGAAGCAGATGAAAAACCTGTTTGTCCATCAGATGATACCCCTTCTGCAATAATAGTAAAATCAGTTGATTCATCGGAAGTGAAAAATTCAATCTCGACCTTACCATTTTTCCCGGTATGCAGATCGGGTTCCCAGAATAAGGTATTCCGGTAATCTGGTATACGGTTATCTTTCAGAATAACTGTACTATAATCCGGAGAATAAAAATTATCCTGAATCTGACATCCTTCATAAACCTGTCTGAAAATGGAGTTATCAAATTCCAAAACACTCAAATTTCCTTTTTTAGTTATAAAACTGACAATACCGTCAAAAATATTTTCTGAAATGAAGTACCTGGCATTAATAATATCTGCCCTTTCAATTTCTTTGGAATTAATACTTAATACCTTTTCAATATCATAAACTGGTACACCATCAACTAGTATGAGAGGTTTATTCTCAAAAGGCTGACCTCTGAATTTATTGATAAGCTTAAAATCATATTTCCCGTTTTGCCTGAGAGTATAAACATTCGGTATTATCTCTTTAACGACTTCCCTTAACGAAGTAAGTTCAATATAATCAGCCATCCTTATTGAGTTTTCAGGCTTTCCGTAAAAATCAGGAATTATTCTTTTTCCATAATCCGGTCCGGTTTGTCTGAAAGGCTCATATATATTATTAATCTGCATGCCAACAATAACTTTATTTATTTCATTCACCTTACTGCTGTCAAGATAAAATTCGACAGGTCTGAACTTACTGAATGTACTGCTGAAGGGTTGATTAAGCTCTATATAATATCCTGAGATATCCGGAGATAATGGTTGTATTACTATTTCATTAAGTCCCGATTCCTTAATAACAAAGTTGAATTCTCCATTTTCATCTGTTTTACCGAACTGGCAACGCGCTGTTTTACCAACAAAGGCAAGAGATAGATCTGTTTTCGCGATTGGTTCATCTGTTGTTTTTAATCGCAGATATCCACTTATAAGGTGCCCCTCAAGTTCTGCGAGATATCCTTGTCCTTCAACTCTTTTAATAAGATCATCCTTCTTGTTAAAACAATAGAAACTGGTCAATCCGGTTGAGTTGACAACTACTGATTTTGCTACCGAAACCGACAGGTCAGTTACAACTGGCTTACCTTCCATATCAGTTGCAGAAATCTCCATTTTTACTTTTTCCCTTGATGAATATTCAGGTTTTATAAGGGTGATTTTATAATTAATCTGTTTTTTGCTTTCATTGGAAACTGATTTCCTGGCAACAGGCTTACTCTCGTCGGGAGAAAGGATGGCATGTGACTGACCTGCCCCAACTGAAAAGGTAGTATCTGAATTCCTGATATCTGAAGGAAGTTTAAGATGATCTATGCTCTCAAATGGATTGATCACAGATACGGTTTTATAAAAAAACTGATCTGTTGAAAAATTCTTCATCCAGCTTGTATATGCGCGGATAATATAGTTGCCTGAACTTATATTCTCAGGAAGAATGAAACTGGATGAACCCGAATTATTATCAGTTTTTACTTTTAATTGCCTCAATGGGAAATTATTTTTATCCAGCAATTCCAGATAAACAACTTTGCTTATATTACATGGCGCATTAGTCAATCCGTTCAATGTATATACTTTGAACCAAACCTGTTCCCCGGAAATGTATATATCACGATCGGTCCTGACAAAAAGCACCTCTTTAAAATTCCTTATGCTGAATTCTCCCGTGGTGTCATTTGATTGCTGAGAAAATAATTTCTGGTTGAATAAAATAACAAGGAGTATTAAAACGCAGCAATTAAGTTTAAGAAACCGGCCGGTTTGAACTAATTTGTTTGTTTGTATAAGTTTCTGCATATCAATTTAAATCTATCCAAAAATCTGGTTTTTTCACTGATCCGGTCAACTCGCAGTTCGCACATAAAGGTAATGAAAATACCATCTTTTGAAGAACAAATGTGCCGGGATTATAAATTGGTTCGCAAAAAGCGTATCCCGAGGTTGTATACATTTCATAAAGATCGTCCCATGTGAGTGGAGCAGAATATGGTGGCCAGGGATAATCCTTTGGTGCCATTTCAATTCTGGCACATGGATAATGATAAACAGGCAGATTCAGATTTCCAATGTCGCTAAAAGATATTTCTTCTCTTTTTTCCTTAACGGCTGAGACCTGAAAATAGCCAAGAACCTGTTCGCTGGAATTATTTATATTATACAGATTACTACTTACGCTAAAAGGTTGTTTTGCAAAAATATCTCCACCGCTTGCATCTATCTGTCTCATATTATTCCAAAAATCGAACTCTTCTTTCGATATTGAATACTGCTTTACAAGGATGCTGTATTTAATGAGTAAACGATCGGATTGGTCAGTGCCAATGAAATAAATTGGTTCTTTTTTAACAGGGACAGCCTCACCCGAGTAGTTGGAATAAACGAGTATCTCATTTGATATTCGGCTCTTCCAGCAATATTCTTTAATAACATCTACCGGAACAATTGTGCTATCGTTGATATAATCAAATTTTTTCGGCGTAGGTACCTTGAATTTCCATGTTTCTTCAAAAGTCCAGCGATAATTCTGGCTGCCTTCAGCTGTTTTTGAATCCAGAAAAATCCGGATACCTTCCTGACTCTGGGTACCATTATTTGTCAGCTCCTGATCCTTAGCAAAATATACATTATCGATATCAGGTACAGATTGCATCAGACATGGCTTTGACTCATATTCATTACCCTCATTTGTTGATACATGTAAAATATATGTTCTCCCGATAACACCTTCAAATTGAATACTATCCGTTTTATATATTCCCTTCCCCTTATTAATGAAATAATTATTATTCCCGGCATTATCAGTTATATAAACTGTTGCGTCAGTAACGGTCAAAGGGATCGAGTTCTGTTCTTTAAATGTCTTTGACAACTTAACCGTATAAGAAGTATTGGCATCAGTAATAAGACCATCTATAACCAAAAGAGCCTGATAGGCTCCCAACTTCGGACTATAGGGATCAATGCAGGTGCATAGTATAAATACAGCAACCAGGATAATAATAGATTTTGGCCCCACTTTTAACATGAAGCCTTTTTGTTTTTTTTAATCATGCAAGTCTTACGGGAATAATCGGGAAGCAAAAATAATATTAATTATTCACCATTTGTTTATATTGAAAACATTCTGGCGTAAAATTGAATTCTTAGTCGTTCTTGTTAATGTCTTTCATTTATAATCTATCCAAAAATCAGGCCGTGCTGAAGATCCTGATAATTCACAATTGGCACATTCAAATGTTGTAAAAACAAGCCGTTCAAGCATATTAGTTGCCGGATCAATAATCGGTTCGACAAAAATGTATCCTGAAGTAGGTGGAAATCCATTATATACCACATCAAAAGTCCAGGGTGGGTCCGTAGCAGGATAATCCTGAGGTCCTCTGGCGATACTCTTACAGTCATAATGAAAGAACGGCAGCTGCAAATTAACCATATCCTGAAACACTATATATTTTCTCTTCTGTTTAATTGCAGAAACCTGGAAATAACCCAGAATCTTTTCATTAGGGTTATTGATATTGTAAATATTACTGACAACTTCAAATGGCTGGGAGGCAAAGATATCTCCGCCGGTTTCATTAACCTTTTTCAGATTATCCCAGAAATTGAATTCATCTTTTGAAAGAGAATATTGTTTTACAAGAATACTATACTCAATCATCAGACGATCGGATTTGTCGGATGCTATAAAAAGTATCGGTTCCTTTTCGATCCGAGGGTTCTGCCCCGGATAAACAGACTTTATTAATATATCACCTGATTTGTTGCTTTTCCAGCAAGTCTCATGAACATTATCGATACGGACAATATGAGCAGAATCTATATAATTAAACCTCTTTGGAAAAGGCACTTTAAATTTCCATGTCTCTTCAAAGCTCCACCTATAAAATACATTATTGTCTCCCGGTTTTGAATCAAGATAAATCATCAGCCCTGCCTGGCTTTCAGTTCCATTGTTCACTGTCTCCTCATCCCTTGCAAAATATAGACTGTCAATATCAGGCACAGATTGCATTATGCATGGCGTTGATTGATATTCATTACCCTCATGAGTAGTTATATGTAATGTATAGGATTTACCGATCACTCCTCTGAAATCAACGCTGTTTGTTTTATAAATACCACCACCCATGGAGTTTAAATAACTGCTATTCCCTGTTTCATCGGTAATATAGACAGAAGCATCGGAGACCATTACAGGTATTGCATTCTGATCCTGCAATGTCTTTGACAGTGTTATTGTGTATGCGGCATTTTCATCAGTGATGAGGCCATTAACAACCAGAAGGGAATCATAACCTTTTAGTTTCGGACTATAAGGGTCTATGCAGGTGCAGAGAGTAAAAATAACTGCCAGGACATATATTGATTTGTGACCCATTTTTAACTTGAAGCCATGATTGTTTTAATAATAGTTTCCAGGCGGAAATAAGTTACAAGTAAAAATAATAAATATGGATCAGTATCTGGTCAGTTCTTGTATAAACATTTAAAAATTAAAACTATCTGCATCATGCATTTCACTTCACATCAATCCAAAAGTCAGGTTTCGATGAATTTCCTGTCAATTCACAATCGGCGCATTCCAGTTTTGTAAATACCAGTCTGTCAAGATGGTTTACTCCTCCAACCTTATAAATTGGTTCAATAAACACATATCCTGCTGTTGCCGGGAAACCCCGGTATATATCATCAAAGCTGAAGCTTCCATGAGGATAATCTTGCGGGCCTCGTGCAATTCTCACACAATCAGGGTGAAAAAATGGAAGCTGCAGTGTGGCTATATCTTCGTATAAAATATATTTTCGCTTTTGTTTTACAGCTGAAACCTGGAAATAGCCAATTACTCTTTCTTTCGGGTTATTCAGGTTTTGAATATTACTGACAATTTCAAACGGCTGGGAGGCAAAAATATCTGCCCCGCTTTCATTTACCCTTTTCATATTATCCCAAAAATCATATTCGCTTTTTGAAATAGAAAACTGCTTAACAAGAATACTATACTCTATCATCAAACGGTCAGATTGGTCTGTTGCAATAAAAAATATCGATTCCTTTTCAATCTGTGGATTCTGCCCCGGATAAATTGAGCGAATTAATATATCACTTGATTTCCTGTTTTTCCAGCAATACTCATTAATCTTATCGACCGTGACAATTGTTGTAGAATCAATATAATTATACTTCTTAGGAAACGGTACTTTAAATTTCCAGGTTTCGTCAAAACTCCAACGATAATATTCGTTATTGTCTCCCGGTTTTGAATCAAGATAAATCCTTATCCCTTCCTGGCTTTCGGTTCCATTATTCACTATTTCCACATCCTTTTCAAAATAGACACTATCAATATCAGGAACAGGTTGCATCAGACATGGCACGGATTCATATTCATTACCATCGTGAGTCGTTATATGTAAAGTATATGATCTTCCGATTATCCCTTTAAAAGCAGTGCTGTCTGTTTTGTAAATACCTCCACCTATACTGTTTAATTGACTGCTGTTGCCTACGTCATCAGTTATATCTACAGTCGCATCGGAAACCATCACTGGTATTGTATTCTGATCTTGCAATGTCTTTGACAGCTTTATTGTGCAGGCCGAATTTTCATCAGTGATGAGACCATCTACAACCAGGATGGAATCATAACCTTTTAGCTTCGGACTATATGGGTCTATACAGGTGCTGAGTACAAAGACAGCAGTAAGGATAATTATAGATTTGGGAGATATTTTTAACATTGAGTAATTGAAATTCAAAAATCATTCTGTTGAATGCTGATAATCACTTAGTAAAAATAACAATAATTATGCACTCAACCTGTTCAAATCTTTTATCAATTACAAATAAGTGGTTGTGCCCTGTTACAATTTTCAATAAGGGTCTATCCAGAAATCAGGTTTTGTCGAAGTACCTGTTAATTCGCAATTTGCGCATTCAGGTCTGGCAAAAACCAGGAATTCGAGCTTGCCTGTTTCCGAATTATATTCGGGTTCAATGAATGAATAATCTGAGTTTATACAATACATTGCATAAATATCATCAAATTTCATTTTACTTATTTCAGGCCCATCCTCTATTCTTATGCATTCGGGGTAATGATAATATGTCAGATTAAGCCGGTAAAGTGCATTATTAGTAATGAAGATCCTTCTTTGCTTTAGTGCAGAAACCTGAAAGTATCCTAAAACACGCTCTTTCGGATCATTAATATTATGGATATTGCTTAATACTGAGAATGGCTGTGACGCAAATATATCTCCTCCGCTTTCATCTGTCCGTTTCATATTATCCCAGAAATCGTATTCCTTTTTCGAAATAGAATACTGATTTACAAGGATGCTGTATTCTATCATTAACCGGTCGGAGTTATCGGTTGCAATAAAAAATATCGGTTGCTTTCCTATATGTTCATTCGGCCCTGAATTTGCAGAATGAATCAATATCTCATCTGATTTTCTGCTTTTCCAGCAATATTGTTTTACGCTTGTGACAGGAATGATAGTTGTCGAATCGATATAATCATATTTCTTGGCAGTCGGAAGTCTGAATTTCCATGTCTCAGCAAAACTCCAGCGGAAATACTGGTCAGCATCTCCTGTTTTTGAATCGAGATAAATTCTTGCACCGATAAGACTCTCGGTTCCGTTGTTCACTAATTCCTGGTCTCTGTCATAGTATATACTGTCAATATCAGGAACCGATTGCATTGTGCACGCGTCTGACTCATATTCATTACCATTACCGGTCAATATATGTAATGTATACCTTTTGCCTGTACTACCCCGGAAATTTAAACTGTCTGATTTATAAATTCCACCTCCATGGTTTTTTAAATAAGAAGTATTATGAGTATCATCAGTTATAAAGACAGTTGCGTCTGAGACTATGTCAGGCGTGGCATTTTGTTCCTGCAAAGTCCTGGATAATTTAATTGCATAAGAAGAATTTTCATCCGTAATAAGACCATCAACAACTAATAACGATTCATATCCTTTTAGTTTTGGATAATAAGGATCAATACATGTACAAAGTGCAAAAACAGCAAATAAAGTGATGACTGATCGTAACCCTGTTTTTGACATTGAAAAGGGATATATTTTTATATATTTCTGCTTATTGGGCTTATAAGTCCGGTAAAAATAGTATTAATTGAACGAAAGATCTTTAGAAATTAAAATGATTCCCTGATAAAAAATACCTGACAAAGAGTGATTAAGATTATAAAAATTTGTTATTTCGGGTTATGAAATGCTTTCATATTGTCTTTAAGACAAAAACCTGGTTACTACTCTCCCTTCTGATCGTAACAATTCCTCTTCCGGGACAAAACAGCAAGCTTTTAAATATCAATTCTTTAAATAGCTCAGAGAATATAAATATCACATCTCTGATCGACCACCAGGTTCAGTATATCAAAAATGAGTACTCTGCAAAAATTGAAGTACCTAATGAAATCATTAATGGGAAAGAATACGAATCGTACTACAGACAAAGCAAAGCTAAACCGCTTTTATTTCCCGATAAGTCAAGAACTGCAACTCTTTTTACCGGAACAAGACAATATAAGAATCTGACTTTACAATACGATACCTATCTGGACGAAGTAATTTATACCGATAAAAGCAGGACTCTCAACGACAGGTTCCCTCAGATAGCTTTAAATATGGATATTGCCACCGGTTTCAATCTGTACTTTGAAGATGACAGTTTAATTTTCAGATACTTCAGACTTCCGGAATGCACCAAAGAGAATCTGAAAGAAGGCTTCTATGAAATCGCATATCAGGGTAAAGCCAGGTTTGTAATTAAACATAAATCATCATATTACCAGAGAGACGGGTTAAATGAATACAAATACTTCACTGAATATTATATCAGTACAGGTGATGTTTTTTTCAAAGTAAAAAACAAGAAAAGTTTATTAAAGTATTTCGGAGAAAAATCTGGTGCTGTAAAAAAATATATCCATGAATCACGAATCAGGATGGGACAGGCTGACAGAAACCAGTTTATCAGAATTTTAAAATATTATGATTCTCTTTTGACATCTTCCAGGTGA
>Ga0302323_100005144_pt1 | contig 10695 bp, 7 predicted proteins | sample Fen_T0_3_FD_201950 | JGI IMG/M metagenome (GOLD analysis project Ga0302323, IMG submission 201950) | Peat permafrost microbial communities from Stordalen Mire near Abisko, Sweden - Fen_T0_3 | ecosystem: Environmental > Terrestrial > Soil > Wetlands > Permafrost | place: Sweden: Abisko... | reverse complement strand
GATCCAGGTGTCATCGGATAACACCACCTTCACCTCGATCTACGCCACCACCTCCGGATCCGGTGGCACCGAGAGCATCACCCTGACCGGAACCGGCCGCTACGTCCGGATGTACGGCACGGCCCGCGCGACGCCCTATGGATACTCCCTGTTCGAGTTCCGGATCTTCGGCAGCCCCGCGAACACCCAGACCTTGAGCGTCAGCCCCGCTTCCGTGGCCCTGGGCAGCGCTGCCAGCAGCGGCAGCCTGGCCGTCACTTCCAACGTGGCCTGGACGGCCTCCAGCAGTCAGTCCTGGCTCACCCTGAGCCCCGCCAGTGGCCTCGGCAATGGCACCATCACCCTGGCCGCCGCGGCGAATTCGGGCAGCAGCCGCAGCGCCACCGTCACCGTTTCGGGACCCTCGGGCAGCGGCCTGGTGCAGGCCGTGACCGTGACCCAGAGTGGCCAAAGCACCTTCTCCGTGATGTTCCAGGCGGAGAACTACACCGAGAGCGCAGGAGTCCAGACGGAGCCCTGCAGCGACACGGGCGGCGGCCTGAACGTGGGCTACATCGACCAGGGTGACTGGATGAAGTATCCCGTCACCCTGCCGAGCACCGGCAGCTATACGATCCAGTACCGGGTGGCCTCTCCCAATTCGGGGAAAGCCCTTTCCTCGGATCTGAATGCCGGTTCAATCCAGCTGGGCAGCGTCGGCATCCCGAACACGGGTGGCTGGCAGAATTGGACCACGGTCTCCCAGACCGTCACCATGAACGCCGGCACCTACGGCTTCGGCATCAACGCCGGCACCGGCGGCTTCAATTTGAACTGGTTCACCATCACCTACAACGGCAACTGATCCACCGCTCAGGCAACCCCGGGAGAGGCTCGCGCGAAGTGGGCCTCTCCCTTTTTGTGGTCGACCGCAGGTGTTTGAGGGTGCCTCGATTCATGCCCTGCGGCTGGCCAGCAGATGGCCGATGGCCACGGCAGCCGCGTCGGCGGCGTCGGCGGGCAGCGGATCCTTCAGGCTCAGGATCATCTGCACCATCTTGCCCACCTGGTTCTTGTCGGCCCAGCCGTAGCCGCTGACCGCCTTCTTGACTTGCATGGGATTGTAGTCCCCCACCGGCAAGCCGTGCAGGCCGGCGGTGAGCAGGATGCCGCCGCGGATCTGGCCCAGCTTGATCGCGGTGGCCGCGTTTTTTGCTACGAAGGGGGATTCCACGGCCATGAAGATCGGATGGTGCTTGGCGATGACCTCCGAGAGCCGATTATGGATCCCCAGGATGCGCTGATCAAAATCGGCTCCCCCGGCAGAGCGAATCACACCGGCTTCCAGGAGCTCCATGCGCGAGCCGAAGCGGGAGACCACCGCCCACCCGCAGGCCAGGGAGCCGGGGTCTACGCCGAGGCAGATGGATGCAGGGCTGGGAGAGACGGTCATGGCAAGATCTTGCCAGAGAAGACAGGCCAAGGCCCCCGTAACCGGTCCTCTCCTGAGAACAGATCCATGAACGGTTCGATCGGCGCGGAGGCTATCAGCATCCGCGCCGCTGTGCCTGGGCGGTCAAGTGGAGCGCCAGATCCACCGGATCCGCCGCCATGAGCGGCAGGCCGGCCACGAAGCCCGGGCGGTTGACGCGATCGTCGAAGGGCACCTCCGGGGCGATGGTTCGCAGATGGAGCAAGAGGGCCATGAGATTGCCATGGGTGGAGGACTGGATGGCGGCGCCCATGCAGGCGTAGTTGAAGCGCCGTTCGTGGATGATGATCTCGGGCCGGCCATCGCCGCGCTGGATCAGCAGAAAGGCCTCCTTGTTCGAGTCGGTGCGCACGCTGGTGGTCTCCACCTTTTTGGTCAGCATGAGACCCCCGGACAGGAGGGCCCGGCCCACATCCAGGCGTTTTTCGGTCCGCTTGATGATCTCCGAGGTCTCGATCACGCGCGATCCGCGCTGGAACAGTGCCAGCGAGTCGAGGGTGCATAGGTGCTGCTGCCCGCGGCCATCCAGGGCCGCAAAACCGCCCGCCAGCCATTCGATGCCACGAGCCACCACGCGATCGGAGTCGCCGGGAACAGCCGCCACGTCGCCCGTAAAGGCCAGGAAACCCAGGGCCTCGAGGGCCTGCACGAGCCCGTCGCCGTCCTGGGTGGCGCGCACCAGGATCCTGGGCAGGGTCCCCGCCAAGAGCCTGGAGACATCCGCGAGGGCCTGACCCGTGGCCATGGCGGCCCGTTTCAGGGCTTCGGGATGCTCGGGGATGCGGGCGATGGCGACGAACATACCTTCAGTATCGCCTTTTATTGGGCCGCCACTTGACAAGCTGGCTTTACGTAAAGTATGCTTGTCATATCGGGTAGGAGGCATCTCTCATGGCGCTCACGATGAACCGGCTCAGGGAGTTCCGGGAGGCCCTGGGGCTGACCCAGGAGAGGCTGGCGGAACGCGTGCAGGTCTCCCGGCAGACCATCAACTCGATCGAGGCGGGCCGCTACGTGCCCTCCCTCGAACTGGCTCTGAAACTGGGCCAGATATTCAAGTGCCAGGTGGAAGATCTCTTCCGTGCCTCGGAGGTGGACAATGTTGGGTAGACCGGAGTGGTTCACGTATCGCAGTGCCGGCTGGGGGATCGCCCCGAGGACTTGGCAGGGCTGGGTCTACGTCGCGGTTTTCCTCGGGCTGCTGGCGGTCATCCTATTGCTTCCCGTTCCCGAGGGCTTGAAGAACAAGCTCGCGGGCGCCGTCGCTGGTCTGCTCATTCTGGACGCCATCATTATCTGGATCCAGCTCGGCAGGCACCACGACGAGCGGGAGCGCATGCATCAGCTGATCATCGAGCGTAACTGCTCCCTGGCGGCGGTCTTCTCGATCGCCGCAGTGATTGGCTACCAGACCTGTCGGAGCCTTCGCGCGGGGAGCCATGGCTTTCCCTTCGATCCCCTCCTGTTCGTGGTGCTGGGCGCCATGGTTGCCACCAAATTCATCTCGACGCTCTACGTGCGGCGAAGGATGTAGAACTCAGTCGGCCCTCTCCACGGATTGACTCAAGGCGTAGCGGTGCTTTGCGATATTCCTGGCGAGGAAGCCGAGGCAGGTCATCCAGATGACGAGGCAGAGGATCCCTGCCCCGCGCCAGATGCCCTGGTGCCGGATCCGCATGCCCGCCACGAGATAGCCCAGGGGCAGACCGGTCAGGAAGCCGCCGATGTGGGCGGCATGGTTGGCCCGCATCAGGAAGCCGAACACCAGGCCATAGGCGAACCATTGCAGGAAGAAGCGCCGCTGGGCGGGGTTCCGATTGCGGTGGAAGTAGGCCACGCCGAAGCCGATGAGGCCAAAGGCGATGCCGGAGGCACCCGCCGTGAGCGTCTGTGGATCGTGGGCCAACACATGGACCGCCACGGCCCCCACCTGGGTGAGGGTGATCATGACCAGCGTCGGCCAGGAGCCGATTTCCTCCTCGAAGGCGCCCAGGGTCTGGGAGAGGGCCATGAGGTTGAACACCAGATGGATGATGCCAATGTGCGTAAGCCCCATGGTCAGGGCCCGCCAATATTCGCCGCCCTGCCAGAGCTCGGTGGAGAAGGCGCCGAACACCTTCAGGGCCTCATGGGAGGGCGATAACAGTCCCTGAAATTGGGTCGCACCCAGCTGGACGCAGAACAGCAGGGTCATCAATCCGATGAATCCCATGGAGACCACGCTGCCGATGCCACTCAGGGCCAAGGCCCGGTACAGTTTCGAACCCCAATAAGGCAGAAGTATTTTGTGACACTGGGGACAGGTGATATCTCCAGCATTGGCTAGGTGCCCGCAGCGATGGCAGAACTTATGGCGGGCGTGGCTCTGGCCCATGGCGGCCACTCGCGCCCGCAAAGCGTCCCGCTGGCGGTAGTAGCGCCAGCGGATCTGCGTGGTGGATAGGCCGAGCGCGGCAAGCGCCTTTTCGAGGAGGGGATGGAGGTCGCTCATGGTGTCACATGATCACACCTGCCCCGAGCCGAGCTCAAGTCTCCCACCTGGCTCCGCGGTCCAGCTTCGGCGGGGACAATGGTGCACCGCGCATCTGGAAGTCGCACAAAAATATCGTCGCGGAGGAAGGCAAAGGGTTCGTGACCGAGGTCTGGTCAACGATGGGGTCTGATCATTCTCCGTTCAGTTCGGAGTGACCCTACGAGCAGGTGCTCAGGGCCGGGACTTCTTCCCCAGCCCGCGCACGCTGCCCTTGGGTGCCTTGGCTCGGGCGGGTTTGTCGCCAGGGCGCGCGGGCCGATCCCCGGGCCGTGCGGGTCTCGCACCGGGACCCACGGGCTTGGCGCCTGGGCGCGCCGGGCGGCCGCTGGAGACGCCACTGGCCTGCCGCGCCGCCTTGGGGGGCCGGCCGCTGGGATTCTCGTCGCGCCGGCTTCGCTCGCCGCCGCGTACGCCCCGGGCGGGGCGTTCCTTCACGAAGTCGCCCTCGCGCAGAGTGGCGGGGGCCGCCAGGCTGGGCACGAAGGTGGTGACCTTGCCCTTGGCATCCTGAGCCTGGGCCTCCACCACCCAGGCGCTGACCCGGCGCAGATCCTCGTCCACGCCGGTGATCTCGACCTTCACCTTGTCGCCGATGGAGAGCACGATCTGGCCGCCTCTGCCACTGGCTTTCGTGCGGTGCTCGTCCACCTCGAAGTTGCCGCCCAGGGCCCCCAGGGGCACGCCCACCTCCACGAAGGGACTATCCAGGCGCACGAACGCCACCTTGAGGGAGAAGCCCTGGATGCGCGCGTCGAAGCGCCGCCCGATCTTGGACTTCATCAGCAGGCAGGTCTTCCAGCGATCGTTCTCGCGCTCGGCCTCGGTGGCGGTCTGTTCGGTGTCGCTGCACTGCTTGGCGATGATCGCCAGCTCCGCGTGCAGGCCATCGGACAGCCGCTCGCCGCGCAGCACCTTGCGCAGCAGGCGGTGCACGATGAGATCCGGGTAGCGGCGGATGGGGCTGGTGAAGTGCAAGTAGTCCTGCAGGGCCAGGCCCGAGTGGCCGATGTTGTCGGCGCTGTAGGCGGCGCGCTTCAGGCTGCGCACCAGCATGGTGTTGAGCATGGCTTCCAGGGGCCCGCCGCGGATCTTGTCGAGCATGGCGTTGAGCACCTCCGGCGTGGCCGGGTCCATGGGCCGCAGCAGGCCGAAGGCCGATGCGATGCCCTTGAAGATCTCCAGCTTCATGGGATCGGGTTCGTCGTGGATGCGGTAGATGGTGGGCAGCTTCTTGCGGGTGAAGAAGGTGGCCACCGCCTCGTTGGCCAGGAGCATGAACTCCTCGATCATCTTGTGGGCGTCGTGGCGCGGGTAGGGCCGGGCGTCCACGGGCAGACCCTCGTCGCTGAAGACGAACTCGGTCTCTTCCGAATCCAGGTTCAGGGCGCCGCGCTGCAGGCGCGCCGCGGTGAGCCGGCGCGAGAGCACCAGGGCCTGGTCCAGCATGGTGCAGATTTCCTCGCCATACTCGGCGCGGGTGCGCTTATCCAGATCGATGCAGGCGGTCTTCACCTGGTCGTAGGTGAGCCGTTTGCGGCTGAGGATCACGCTCTCGGTGAAACGCGTCTCGATGATTTCGAGATCATCGGCGAGGGTCATCCAGGCCGTCAGCGTGAGCCTGGGCACGCCCTCGCGCAGGGAGCACAGCTCGCCCGACAACCGCTCGGGCAGCATGGGAATGCACTCGTCCGGGAAATACACCGAGGTGCCGCGCAGGTGGGCTTCCTCGTCCAGGGGGCCGTGTTCCTTGACGTAGTGGCTGACGTCGGCGATGTGCACGCCCAGGATCCAGCCGCCGCCCTCGTTCTCGGGCAAGACTTCCAGACTGATGGCGTCGTCGAAGTCCTTGGCGGTGGGTGGATCGACAGTCACTGTCAATAATTGTCGCAGGTCCTCGCGGCCCTTGATCCACGCGTCGGGAATGGTGGTAGGGAAGGGGGCAAGCTCGTTCATCACCGCGTCCGGGAATTCAGTGCGCAGATTGAACAGGGCGGCGGTGAGCTTGTTCTCGATCTTGAGATCGGTGGTCTTGCCCAGCCGCGCCAGCACCACGCCCCGGGGCTGGGTCAGCTTGACGTCGGGGTCCAGCTTGATGGTGACCAGATCGCCATCCTCGGCCAGGTCGCTGGGAAGGACACTGATGATCTGCTGGAAGCGCGGCTCCAGGGCCACGGCACGCCAAAGGGCCCGTCCCGCCACGACCTCCTTTTGCAGGTGCGCAGGAATGGGGGCCTCGCTGCGGGCGATGAGCTTGACCACCCGACCCAGCAGGCGGCCGCCCCAGCCCTCGCCGGCCACTTCAGCCACGACGCGATCACCATGAATGGCGCCCTGAGCCTCCCGCCAGTCCACGGGCAGGTCCAGCCCCGCGCCCCTGGCCGCGCCCAGGGGCCGCAGGAAGCCGCCGGCGCCCTCGGGGTGGCCCAGGAAGGTGGCCTCGAAGGTCTCGTGGGGCCGGAAGGAGAGGCCCGGCTTGGGGGCCTGCTCGGGCTTGCCCTCGGAGGCCCGGGCGGCCCGGCGGGCATCGGCATCGCGCTTGGCGGCTCTGGGTTGGACAATGAACTTGCTGGTTCTGCGGCTCATGTCCTTGATTAGAACAGATTCACCCGGTGGGCACAGCGATCCTGGAAAAGAACGCCATGGGGCAGGGGTCCTTCCTTGAACAGCCACCCTTGGAACCGAGGCTCTGGTAGAAGCCGGAGCCTAAAGGTCTGGGTCGTGATGGAGGCATACAGGAACCAGGGCTTTCGATAGCTCACGACGTTTTCAGGATGTGTTTATGCCTTTTCAGGCCTTCTTCGTTTCGTTTGAAGCCGTTTGACCTTCGAGGGCCATGAGGACGGTGGCGATGATCGCGGCGTACATTCCGATTTGATTGATATCCTTGGGCTCACCCCCGGTGATGATCAGGGTGAGGATGATGGTGATCACCGGCGCGCCAACGTTGATCATGGGGGCCACGATAATGGCTTTACCGCTGCGGAAGGCGAAGACCATCAACAGTGCGCCGACGGCGTTGAACAGTTGGACGATCGCTGCCAGATAGGGTCCCTTGAAGCCCAAGTAGATGGGCTTGCTGAAGTCGGTCATCCGAAGCGCAACAGGGATCAGCAGGATGGCTGTGAGCGTCATGTAGGCGAAGATGCTTTCAGCTTTCATGGTCTTGTTGGCATGGGAAATAACGTTAGCTTGAATGCCCCAGGCGAAGAACACGATCAACGTCGGGATCACCCAGGCATAGCTTCGCACCGAGGTGCCCAGACTGGGGTTGATGGAGAGAAGCACACCCGCGATCAGAGAAAGCCCGATGCCTATCCAACTCCAGCGGCCCGTCCGTTCGCCCGACAGGATTACAGCGATGCTGATCGTCACCACAGGTTGAAGAGACAATAGCGGCCAGACGAGATTGGCCGGTGCGTCATGCAGAATGTTGAACAGGTAGAGCTGACCTCCAGCACCCAAGAATCCGGCCAAACAACCCAGGGCGACGGACCGAAAATCCGCATCCAGTTTCCAATGCACGAGCGTCAAAGCGACAATGGCGGGCAGGATCATGGTCCCGGCCCAGACCACATAGCCCAGGGTTTCCGGAAACCCCGCGTCAACGGACATGGGTGAGAACGCCCCCCACAGGCCCCAGACGAACATCGTAATGATCGAGTGAATGAGCCACGTTCGTTTCATGGAGGGCCTCCTGGAAGGTTTTGTTGTGCGGGCCAACCTTGGATCAATCCCGTGCTTCCGGAGCCCTGCCTGCGCTTCCCGCCGGACTGAAGCCGAACCGCTGCAGCATATTGGCCAGGCCCTGGCGATTGATGGGTTTGCTCAGGTAGTCGTCCATGCCGGCCGCCAGGCATTGTTCCCGATCCCCCTGGAGGGCGTTGGCGGTCATGGCGATGATCGGCAAATGGCCGCCCTGCTCCCTCTCCTTGGCCCGAATCCGGCCGGTGGCGGTGTAGCCATCCATGCCCGGCATCTGGCAATCCATGAAGGCCAGATCGAAACTGCGTGATTCCAGGATCTGCAGGGCCTCCCGGCCGTCGCTGGCCACGGTCACGGTGGCCCCCAGCACCTCGAGCATCCGCCGCGCGACCTTCTGGTTCATCTCGTTGTCCTCCACCAGCAACGCACTCACGGCGGTCAGCTGGCGGGGGATTTCCAGGGGCTGACGGGAGCTGGCTTCGGCGATGGTGTGGCGAGTCACCAGCTTGCCCGTGCAGCCCTGCTGGCGGTGCTCGATGACCATGGCCAGGGCCTTGGTGAGCACCTCGGCGCGGGTGGGCTTGACCAGGTAGCCATCAAAGCCCATGGCTTCCAAGGTTCCAGCTTCCCCGCGCTGGCCCGAGGAACTGAGCAGCAGAATGCCCATGCCCTCCAGCCGGGGATCCTGGCGCAACAGGCTGCCCAACTGTTCGCCATCCATGGTCGGCATATGCAGATCGGCGATGCAGGCGGTGAAGGGCTGCTGGGTGGCGAAGGATTGCTGCACGGCCTCAAGAGCCAGGGCCCCGGACTCCACCGAGACGGGCTGGGCCCCCCGGTAGAGCAGCTGTTTTTCCAGGATGCGGCGATTCACGGGATTGTCGTCCACCACCAGCACCCGCGCTCCCCGCAGGGTGGATGGCGGTGCGAGGGCGGGCCCGTGGCCACTATCCACGGGCAGGGTAATTTCCACCCGGAAGCAGGAGCCCTCGCCCTCCCGACTGCGCTCGATGCGGATCTCCCCCTCCATGCCCTCGATGAGCCGCTTGCAGAGGGCCAGGCCCAGGCCCGTGCCGCCGTGCTTGCGGGAGGTGGAGGCGTCCGCCTGGGTGAAGGGCTCGAACAGCTGCGCCTGGGATTCCTCCGGGATGCCCTCGCCGGAGTCGATGACCCCCAGGGAAAGGGTGGCCTGATCATCCTGGAGTTGCTTGAGTTCCACCTCCACGAGGATGTAGCCCGAGGCGGTGAACTTCACCGCGTTGCTGACCAGGTTGCCCAGCACCTGGCGCAGCCGGCCGGGATCGCCCACCAGGCGTCGGGGCAGCTCGGGATCCAGGTCCACCAGCAGTTCCACGCCGCTGCCGATGACCTTCGGGCGGTAGAGTTCCACCACGTCGAAGACCATGGTGGGCAGATCGAAGGGGATGGCTTCCAGGCGCAGCCGGCCCGCCTCCATCTTGGAGAAGTCCAGGATATCGTTGAGGATGCTCAGCAGCAGGTCGCCACAGCGGTTGACCGCCTCCACGCACTCCTGCTGCTCGCCATTCAGGGGAGTCTGCTGGAGCAGTTCGGCCATGCCCAGCAGGCCATTCATGGGGGTGCGGATTTCGTGGCTCATATTGGCCAGGAACTGGGCCTTGGCCCGGGCGGCTTCCAGGGCCTGATCCCGGGTTTCGGCCAGTTCAATGTTCTTGTGCGCCAGTTCCACGGCGGTGCGCTGCAGGGCCTCCTCGGCCCGGGTGCGCTCGGTGATATCGGTCAGGGCCGAGAGGATGCAGGGCTCCCCGGCGATGGTGATGCGCTCGGCCGAGAGCAGGGACTGCAACACGCCATTGCTGCGGGTCTGGGCCATCAGCAGCATATTGCGCACGCGCCCTTCCCGGTACATGGTCTCTCGGAACTGAGCGCGCTGCTCGGCGTCGGCGAACATGTCCAATTCGAGGCTGGATTTGCCCAGGATCTCCTCCCGCGGCAGGCCCTCGGCCTGGGCGAAAGCCTCGTTGACATCCAGGAAGCGGCCCTCTTTGATGGTGGAGATCGTCATGGGCATGGGGCTGGCGTGGAAGGATTTGGAGAAGCGTTCCTCATTCTCCAGCAGGGCCTGATGGATCTCCTGGCGCTCGATGGCCGCACCCACCACGCTGGCCGCGATGCGGAAGGCATCCACCTCGATGGCGGACCAGGTCCGCTGGCCAGTGAATTCGTCCACACCCAGTACGCCCCACCAGCGCTCCTTCACGAAGATCGGCATGGCGATCATGGACTTGATGCCGTGGGCGGCCAGAATGTGCTGTTCCTCGGCCGGGAAAGTGTCGACGTCCCCGGCGACGACCTGGTTGTCCTGGAACAGCGCCTCCCAGCGCTCGAAGCCGGCTCCGCCCCAGGAAACAGGGGCTGCCGCCGGCACTGAACCCTGGGCCCCCGGGGCACACCATTCCAGGATCGGTTCAGCGACGATGGCTCCTTCCGTTCCGGGGCGATTGCGCAGCAGCAGGATCCGGCTGGCTCCTGAGACTTCGCCCATCCGCTGCACGGAGTCCTGCAGGCTGGCCTGCCAGTCCTTGGCCTTGAGCTGATCATGGGCGATCTGTCCGACGGCTTCCATGAGGGCTTCCCGCTGCCGCAGTTCCTTCTCCGCCTGCTTCTGCAAGGTGATATCCACGAAGCATTCGAGCAGGTGCTGGCGTCCCTTGAGCATGACGGGAACCACTGACTTGATGATGGGGAAGCGGCCCCTGCGGCCATTGAGGAAGCGTTCGGAATTATCGATCACCTGACCCAGATCGGTGATGGGGCAGCGCCCCTTCTCCGCGGGACAGAACGCGTCGTGGCACACGTTGCCCAGCAATGCCTCCTTGCTGGCGCCGATCAGGCGGCAGGCCACGGGATTTAGATCGACGATCTCGTGGGTCTCGGCGTCGATCACGGCGATGCCCACCTGCACCGATTCCAGGATGGTGTTGAGGTACTTTTCCCGCTCCGTCAGGGT
>Ga0302323_100005143_pt1 | contig 10695 bp, 9 predicted proteins | sample Fen_T0_3_FD_201950 | JGI IMG/M metagenome (GOLD analysis project Ga0302323, IMG submission 201950) | Peat permafrost microbial communities from Stordalen Mire near Abisko, Sweden - Fen_T0_3 | ecosystem: Environmental > Terrestrial > Soil > Wetlands > Permafrost | place: Sweden: Abisko... | reverse complement strand
ACCTGCCTCACGGCAGGCTGGTTGGATAGATCAACACGGATTTTATTTCAAAAAATAAACCGGATGCTGGTATCAAATTATAAAAGGCTGTGCTATGCAGGCATTGCACTGCTGCTAATTTTTTTTATTTGCGAGGCTGCTTTAACTACAGATGATACTGGTCTTAACATTCACTTTGATACCGGCATCTATGTAATTGTTGCTTTAATATTTACCTTGATTTTCCTGTATCTACTGCTGCCCTTTTTCTATATAAGATCCTTTAACCGGAAATTATTCATCAGTATCCTTATACTTGGGCCGTTGGCCATGTTTTTGCCTGCGTTAAACTCATGGGATGCTATATCCATTTGGCTAAAACCTAAAGGCACGGGTATGTGGGCCAATTTAAAACTTCCGCTTTCAAAGACACTATCTATACTATTGAACATGTTATTTTTATTTGTTTATTCCTTTGCCAACTGGTCATTTTTATTGTGACTATCAAATTACAAAAACAGAATCGGCCAGATCTGTAAATACGAACTATTAACATGAAAGACAAGTCGCTGTTTCAATTTAACTATATCCTCCTTTTAGTAATGTCTCTTTCCTTTATAGGCATGTCGGTTTATTATGGCTCTAAAAATTAGACCTCAGATTTTATATACATCATTTACACATTGCTGTTCCTTATTTTCACTGTCATCATTCTTCCTTTTTCTGTGGTATGTCAAGCTTTGTATAAAACCTACCTGACAGGTGTGCCCTTAACAAAAAGGGCTAAGATAACAGGAACAATATGCAGCATTCTCATTACCGCATATACGGCAGCACTAATTATTGGTTCGGTTGATCTGATCATTCAATACTCAGCACCAAGATTTTTTAACAATTTTAAAAACTTAATATTTCACGCCATCTTTTGGGGTATGACGGTAAATGCAGTATACTTATGCTTTGCCTATTGGATAATCAGAAAAAATACCGGTACCAGGGTTACTGAAATCTTATCCGGAATAGGTCGGGAATCTGAACGTTAAAATGCATGCAATTTGTACTTGCTAACACTATTCTTCCTATCTTTTCGTTATCAAAAAAAAGACAGTACTATGAAATTGCATCAACTTCTCCCGTTTGTTGTATTCATTTCGGTTTTTGTTTCCTGCAAAAAAAGCGACAGTACCAATACTGGCGGTAGTGGTACCGGCACTAACCCTGCTGTTGCAGTAACGCTTTCCAACGTAAGTTATGGCACTGATGCTGCGCAAAAGATGGATGTGTACCTGCCTGCCAACCGCAGCGCCGCTACTACCAAAGTAATTGTGCTGATACATGGCGGCGCCTGGAGCCAAGGCGACAAAACAGATTTGAGCACCTTACAATTTGGGATGGTTATCACCGATAGTTTAAAAACACGTTTTCCGGGTTATGCCATCTGCAATATCAATTATCGTTTATCTACCGGCACCGCCAATCTTTTTCCTGCACAGGAAAATGACGTAAAAGCTGCGGTGCAATATATTTTTGATCATGCTACCGATTATGTAATCAGCAGTAAATATGTTTTCATTGGAGAAAGTGCCGGCGCTCATTTATGTATGCTCCAGGGTTTTAAATACAGCACGCCATTAAAACCTAAAGCCATAGTTTCTTTATTTGGCCCAACCGATCTCACTGATATGTATAATAATCCGGCCGGCCCCAATCCTGCATTGGCTCAATTGGTGCTGGCACAAACCATTGGTGCAACCCCTGCTACCAATGCAGCTTTGTACACCAGCTCAAGCCCGGTAAATTTTGTTGGCGCAGGTTCGCCACCTACTATTTTATTACATGGCGGCGCCGATCCTTTGGTAAATCCTTCGCAATCGGTAGCCGTGCAAACCAAACTTACTACAGCCGGTGTGCCTAATCAATATGTTTTATATCCCGGCAAAGGCCATGGCGATGATTGGGGTGATGCCATTTACAAAGATGCATTTAATAAGATACAAGCTTTTGTTACGGCCAACGTGCAGTAACATAAAAACGTTTTTGCCTGGAGGGAAGTAAAGACGGGATATATTTTTCGTCTTATTTTATTACCGGTAAGTAGTTTAATTTAATCCAATACAGGTTTTTAAGTATTTACTCAAAAGACCATTGGCAAAAAAGAAAGATATCCCAAATTAATTACCGCCTTCTTTTCTTCCCGGCAATTGCGGTAAATTCGTGTCATGAATCTTCCCCCACTTGCCGAACGCTTACGCCCCACATCGTTGGATGAGTTAACCGGCCAGCAACACCTTACCGGCAAGGGCAGTATTTTGCGCAAAGCTATTGAGCAGGGTAAAGTGCCCAGCATGATATTGTGGGGGCCGCCGGGTGTGGGCAAAACCACTATTGCCAATATTATTGCTAATACCTTAAAAGTTCCGTTCTACACTTTAAGCGCTATCAGCAGCGGAGTGAAAGAAGTACGTGAAGTAATTGACCTTGCTAAAAAACAACAGAACGTTATTTTATTTATTGATGAGATACACCGCTTTAATAAAGGCCAGCAGGATGCATTATTAGGTGCTGTGGAAAAAGGTATCATTACATTAATTGGTGCCACTACGGAAAATCCTTCGTTTGAAGTGAACAGCGCCTTGCTGAGCAGAACACAAGTGTATATTTTAAAAGCGCTGGATGAAAAAGATTTGATTGCATTATTAAAGCATGCTATTGAAAAAGATGAAGTGCTGCAAACAAAAAAGATCAGTTTAAAAGAAACCGAAGCACTCATGAATATTTCTGGTGGCGATGCAAGAAAACTCCTGAACCTTTTAGAATTAGTAACAGATACCTTAGGCAGCAATGCAGTGATCACTGATGATGTGGTAATGGAAATTGCGCAGCAGCGGGTTGCGCTGTATGATAAAAAAGGCGAACAGCATTATGATATTATTTCTGCTTTCATCAAATCTATACGTGGCAGCGACCCTAATGCTGCAGTGTATTATTTGGCAAGAATGATTGAAGGCGGCGAAGATGTAAAATTTATTGCAAGAAGAATGCTGATACTTGCCAGCGAAGATATTGGCAATGCCAACGCCAATGCATTACTATTGGCCAATGCCACTTTTGATGCGGTTAATAAAATTGGTTATCCCGAATCGCAACTGATCTTATCACAGTGTGCTATTTATTTAGCTTCCAGCGCAAAAAGTAATTCGGCTACTACCGCTATCGGGGCTGCTATGGCGGCTGTAAGGCAACATGGCGATCTTGCTGTACCCTTACACATCCGCAATGCGCCTACCAAACTGATGAAGCAAGAAGGTTATGGCAAAGGCTATGAATACTCACACAACTACGATAATAATTTTTCGCCGCAGGAGTATTTGCCTGATGAAATAAAAGGCACTGCATTTTATAATCCCGGTGCCAATGCAAGAGAAGAAGAATTGAAAAAGCATTTAAAAAACTTATGGAAAAACAAATACGGTTATTAATACCAATGTACTTACTTTGTAATGATGAAGCACGCTAAATTTTTTATACTTTCTTTTTTCTTGTTTACTGTTTTACATACTGTTGCGCAAACTGATGCGGTTCCGGTATTTAAAGGGGCTGTTAAAGCCAACCGGGAGAAGATGTATAACTACATCATCAAAAATTCTATCACACAAAATTTAGCCTTACCATTAAGCGATAGTACCGAAGCTGATTGGGAAGATGCGTTTTATGCCATGGAACTGATTGGCTACAAACAGCCCTGGGTGGATGAAAAAATAAAAATAGCCTTTGATTCTGTTACAAAAAGAAGTACAGGATTTCAACGAGGATTAGTGGAACTGATATACACTAACTATGCTACTGAATTCAAAAGTAATATCAATCAATTATTCTTAACTACAGAAAATGCAAAAATATTTGCAATGTGTGCGGAATACTTATTAAGAGCCGATAAATCAAAATACAATACTGAACAAATTACCGAGGTAGTTTGGAAGAAGACGGAGCAATATTTTCAAAATGAAAGGAGCAGTTCCTTTACCATGCTGCAGTTACTGGTACCTATTATGCAAACTGCCGAACCCGAAGGATCAATTGTACATTTAAAATTGGGCGAACTATTGACTAAAAAATTTTTGAAGAATAATACTGTTGTGTACAGCATACAACGAAAGAACAGGAACTTTCCGGGAATAGTTATGGTAAGAGATGAAGCGGGGAATTTTATTACAGACGACAAGGGAATTATTTTTTCGTTACCACAATTAGCAAGAAGCATTACCAATATGCCCTGTTATTTAACCAATGGCAATACGCCACAAGGTATTTTCAGAATGCATGGTTTTGCAGTAAGCAAAAGTGCAGCGCTGGGGCCTACAGAAAATATACAGCTGATGATGCCTTATGAAACAAGTATTCAAACTTTTTTGAGAGACAGTTCAATTACCGACACATCATGGGAACCTGAATTATATGAACAACTTTTACCTGCTTCCTTAAAAAAATACAAGCCGCTTTATCAAACCTTTTATGCAAGTGCCATTGGCCGTACCGAGATCATTGCTCATGGCACTACAGTTGATCCTGAATTTTACAAAGGGCAACTGTACTATCCGCACACACCAACTGCTGGTTGTTTATGCACCAAAGAAATATGGAATGATGCAGATGGAAAACGACTAATAAGTGACCAACAAAAATTAGTGGACGCCATAAAAAAAGCCGGTGGCGCTGAAGGTTATTTGATCGTAATTGAAATTGACGACCAGCAAAAGCCAGTTAGCATTAATGAGATATTGCCGTACCTGAAAATAAAGGATTGATATTACAGGGAATTCAAGTTTTTAAAACTTGAATTCCCAAAAGTTTATTTATGAAAAAAGATATTACCACGAGGGCTGATATTGAACAACTGATCATTGCTTTTTATGAAAAAGTAAAACAGGATGCCACTATTGGTTTTATTTTTACAGACGTGGTGAAAATAAATTGGGCACATCATATACCGGTGATCGTGGATTTTTGGGAAAGTATTTTACTGGATAATCCGGTGTATAAAAAAAATGCGATGGAAGTACATTACGATCTGAATAAAAAAGTACCGCTGCAAAAGGAACATTTTGAAAGCTGGATGTTGTTGTTTGCAACTTCGGTTGATGAATTGTTTGAAGGTAAGATAGCCACTTCGGCAAAAGTAAGGGCGCAGTCTATTGCAGGTGTGATGTTGTTTAAGATGAATAATCCCAATATTGGCCATTCGTTAATATGATTACTTATACTGGTTGGTGAGACACCGACCAGGGAAGAAAAAAACAGGATTAACATTAATACAATATTTATTTAGTAATGGAGCAACAATCTAAGTCCCCCTTCAGGGGACAGAGGCAGTTAGACTGGCAATTAAAAGAATTTAATGATTTATCGGTGTCTGAATTGTACGCCATATTACAATTGCGCAATGAAGTTTTTGTAGTAGAACAAAACTGCCCTTACCAGGATGCCGATGATAAAGACCAAAAAAGTTTGCACTTTATGGGCTGGGATGCCAATACACTTGTGGCTTACACACGTATAATCCCTCAGGGAATTTCCTATACCGAAGCCAGTATTGGCCGTGTTGTTACTAGCCCTAAATACCGGCGCACCGGTGTCGGCAGGCAACTGATGCAATTGAGCATCAGCAATACTTTACAACAATTTAACTGCACCCAAATTAAAATTGGCGCCCAGCTGTACCTGAAGCAATTTTACGAAACACTTGGCTTTGTACAATGCAGCGATCAGTACCTGGAAGATGATATTCCCCACATTGAGATGTTGTGGTCAAAATAATTTTTACCAAAAACAATATTTAACAAAAGCTTCCGTTAATGTTTAGTGGTATAGTAAATTTTTCTTAGTGAGCATCGGATTAAGCCAATTTACACGCCGCATTAATATCCAATTTCTGTAGAAAACACTAAATCTGAATTCTGATGAAACCAAGTTTACCCAAATTTGCTGTTAAGGCTTTATTGCTTTTAACGGTTTGCTTTTCTCTCCTAAGCAAATCCAATGCACAGGGATTTATTTTCGGCAATGAAAAAATAAAATGGGAAGTGGGATTAAACTTCGGCCCCAGCTTTTTCTTAGGCGATTTGGGTGGCCATGCCGGTAAGGGCACCAACGACCTTAAAGACCTCAACTTAAATTTTACTAAATTAATGAAGGGTGCATATCTTACGATGTATCCTAATAAATGGCTTGGCTTAAGATTAAATTTAAGCTCTACTTTTTTAGAGGGTGATGATGCTACCATAAAAACAACCGGTATCAACGAACTGTGGCGCAAACAACGTAACCTCGATTTCAGGACCACTGTTTTAGAAGCCAATGGTTGCCTTGAATTGTATCCTACCATGATGTTTAATTCCGATCCTGAAAACGAACCAAGGTTAAGACCTTATGGTTTAATTGGTGCAGGTGTATATCACTTTAATCCGCAGGGTTCTCTTAAAGCAGCCAACGGCGATAAAATATGGTACGATCTGCATCCTTTGCGTACCGAAGGTGAAGGCATGGCAGAATATCCCAACAGCAAACCTTATAATTTAACCCAACTGAATGTACTGTATGGTGGTGGTTTAAAATATTTTGTATCCGACAGGGTGAATATTGGCATGGAATTATTGTACCGCAAAACATTTACAGATTACCTGGATGATGTAAGTAAAACATATATCGACCCTAAAAATTTCTCCAAGTATTTATCTACACCCAATGCTGGCCTGGCCACAAAGCTGTATGATAAAACTATTGGTATCATTTACCCCGGTATGACCAGGTGGCCCGAAGGCACACAACGTGGCGATACCAAAAATGCAGATACTTATTTTTCTGTAGTATTAAAAGTAGGGTTCAGGCTTGGGCCTATTTATGAAAGTGCGTTTGCAAGAAGTGCAGCAAGGCAAACCAGGTGTCCGTCGGTGTATTAATAAGTTAACTAACCATGTAAAACCTTTATCTATGAATAATAATAACTTACATTTCAACCCCGTAACATTAAAGGCAGCTTTTGTTTTAGCCACCTGCATGTTTTTAATTTTACATTATATAAAATTTTAAAAGTCATTAATGATTATGTAGTCAAAGTGATACAACTGAAGTCACCCCCCGAGGAACCAAGGAATTTGTTTACTTTCCTTGCTACCCCTGAAACCACAATCTTAAGATTTCGTTACTATCCTTTGAACTAATTTCTGTGTTTTGATCTATTTCTTATAAAAGGTTCATCCAATTTGGATGAACTTTTTATTTTGTAACTATTGGAACACGGATAAGACGGGTTGAACGGATGTACACGGGTTGTTATTCTGCTTTGCAGAATAATAAAGATTATTTGTTATAGATGCCCTATTTGATTAGACAAGGTTCCTTAGAAAAATAAATCAAAAAAATCCATTTGCTCCGTGTCTTCCGTGTTCTACTCCTCCGGATCGAAGTTGTTAAAAAAATCACTGAGATCAAATGATTCATCATCTTCAGGAAAAGTGGATGGATCATTGAACAAATGCCACTCATCGGGCAGGTCGTTTTCTTTATCAATAGCATTTAACCAATTGATAAATATTTTTCTGAAAGCTTCTATTTCATTTCTTATTACATCAATATACTCCTGCTCAATGCCATGAAATTCCCTGCAGGCCCATAACTGTTCTCTTAATTGACAGATGTTCACTTTAATGATCACTGCATTCTCCATCATCAAACTATAATATTCCATTGCCATAGCACCCTGGATCTTTGCAGGTACCAGGTAAGCATTTTGCATGATAAGATGTTTGGTGGCTGCAGGGTCGTCATCATCTTCATCGGGTAACATATCACTCATCGTTTGCGCAAGGTTTAAGATATCAATACTCTTTCTGTATAATTCTTTGCCATACTGCTTTACCGGTTTCCAGTTTTCGCTTTTATCTTCACTATCATCTTCATCATCATGATAATTGAAAAAACGTCCGATATTTTCATCGCTCATAACAATAATTTTTTTGAATTTACTTCGTGACATGATGGGTCACGAATTGCACGAATTAACACTAATAATTGCAATTTCTACATTCGTGTAAGTTTGTGCAATTAGTGGCAAAAATATTTTGCAGCTCTTGAATTTATTTTAGTTCTGCCTGTAAAAATTTTCCGGTAAAGCTTTCTTTTACTTTTATTAATCCCTCGGGTATTCCTTCATATAAAACCCTTCCACCGCCATCGCCACCTTCGGGGCCAATATCAATAATATGATCGGCCACTTTTATTACATCCATATTGTGTTCAATTACTAAAACAGTATTACCCCTGTCTACCAGCTTGTACAACACCACTAACAAATGTTGTATATCCTGAAAATGTAAACCAGTAGTAGGTTCATCTAAAATATAAAATGTTTTGCCGGTATCTTTTTTACCTAACTCAGTAGATAGTTTTACCCGCTGTGCTTCGCCACCGCTTAGTGTTACCGCACTTTGTCCAAGCGTGATATAACCCAAACCCACTTCCTGCAATACTTTTATTTAACGGTAGAAATAGGGTACTGCCTGGAAGAATTCTACTGCTTCATCCACCGTCATATCCAGCACATCGCTGATGCTTTTTCCTTTATAGCGGATCTCCAACGTTTCCCTGTTGTACCTTCTGCCATTGCATTTTTCGCAATGCACATATACGTCGGGTAAAAAATTCATTTCAATTACTTTCATGCCACCGCCTTCACACACATCACAACGCCCTGTTTTTACATTGAAAGAAAAACGGCCGGCATTATAGCCACGTATTTTTGCTTCGGGCACAGCAGCAAATAAGGTTCTGATATCGGTAAAGAAACCACAGTAGGTAGCCGGGTTACTTCTTGGTGTGCGGCCAATAGGGCTTTGATCAATTTCAATTACTTTATCGATCTGCTCCATGCCTTTGATATTTTTATACGGCAATGGGTTGGCTTTACTGTTGTAACAAAATTTATTCAGCAGCGGGTATAGTGTTTCATTAATTAAAGTTGATTTACCGCTGCCGCTTACCCCCGTTACCAGAATCAGTTTTCCCAATGGAAATTTTACTGACACATTTTGCAGGTTGTTACCACTTACACCCGTGAGCTCAATAAATTTTCCATTTCCTTTTCTTCTTTCTTTGGGTATCTCAATATTTTTTTTGCCGCTTAGGTAAAGTGCTGTTTCAGAATTAGACTTTAATACAAATGCCGGTGTACCCTCTGTAACAATCTCTCCTCCATGCTTACCCGCTTTTGGGCCAATATCCACCAGGTAATCTGCAGCCAGCATAATATCCTTGTCATGCTCCACTACTAAAACGCTGTTGCCAATATCCCGTAAATTTTGCAACGCTGTAATTAAACGCTGGTTATCTCTTTGATGCAAACCAATACTTGGTTCATCTAAAATATAAGTAATACCCTGCAGCTGGCTTCCTATTTGTGTGGCTAAACGAATGCGCTGGCTTTCGCCACCGCTCAGCGTTCTGGAAGCCCTGCCTAAAGTTAGGTAAGTCAATCCCACATCTAATAAGAATTGTAACCGCTCTCTTATTTCTTTCAATATATCTTTTGCAATAGCATTTTGTTTTTTATTCAACCGCAATTCAACTCCGTCAAACCATGCGGCCAGGTTATCTAAGTTCATGGCACTTAGTTCTGCAATATTGCGTTCATCTACTTTAAACCAAAGGCTTTCCTTTTTTAATCGTGTACCGTTGCACGTGGTACAATTGGCCAATTGCATATATTTTTCCACCCATGCCCTTAATGCTTCATTGCTGTTGGGTGATGAGAACCATCTTTTCAGCATGGGAATAATACCTTCGTAACTGCCGGTGTATTCTACCGGCACAGTATCATCGCTGAGGTCTAAATTTAAATCGCCATTAATACCCAGGTCGCCATACAACAACAGGTCTACCTGTGCCTGCGGCAGATCTTTTAACGGTTTTTCTAAATTGATCTTATGTTTTTTTGCAAAGGCCACTACTTGTTGAAATACGCTGGCTTCTCTTTCTTCTCCCAATGGCACAATGGCACCGTCTTTTACACTTTTACTTTTATCGGGCAATACTTCCTCCATATCGATAGTATATACATTGCCTAATCCTTTACAGGTAGGGCATGCACCATAAGGGCTATTGAAAGAAAAGGCATTGGGTGATGGTTCTTCGTAACTGATACCGGTATCAATACACATTAACTGCTTGCTAAATTGAATTATTTTTTCACTTCCTTCTATCAATAAAAAAAGTAAGTCCTTACCTAATTGCAACGTTTTTTGTACACTTTGGCTCAATCTGAATCTCATCTCATCATTTACCGGCAATCTATCCACCACCAATTCTATATCATGAATTTTATAACGGTCTACCTGCATTTTAGGTACCAAGTCTTTTATCTCACCATCTATTCTTACTTTTAAAAAACCTTTTTTTCTTACTTCTTCAAATAGTTCCCTGTAGTGCCCTTTTCTTCCCCTAACCAATGGCGCCAGTAAACTGATCTTTTTATTTTCGTACCTGTCAAAAATGGCGTTTACAATTTCCTCTTCACTAAACTTCACCATTTTTTTGCCGGTATTGTAACTGTAGGCCTCTCCCACCCTTGCATACAACAAACGCAGGAAGTCATAAATTTCTGTAACCGTACCTACCGTGCTTCGTGGGTTTTTGTTGGTGGTTTTTTGTTCGATAGAAATCACA
>Ga0302323_100005139_pt1 | contig 10700 bp, 10 predicted proteins | sample Fen_T0_3_FD_201950 | JGI IMG/M metagenome (GOLD analysis project Ga0302323, IMG submission 201950) | Peat permafrost microbial communities from Stordalen Mire near Abisko, Sweden - Fen_T0_3 | ecosystem: Environmental > Terrestrial > Soil > Wetlands > Permafrost | place: Sweden: Abisko... | reverse complement strand
GCCCTCAAGCGTCCCTGGCAGCTGGGCACCCTGCAGGTGGACTACTTCCTGCCCGAGCGCTTCGGTCTCAAATACGTCAAGCCCGAGGGCAGCGAGGGCACTCCCGTCATGCTGCACCGCGCCATCCTGGGCAGCCTTGAGCGTTTCATGGGTATTCTCATTGAGCACTGCGCCGGCGCCTTCCCCACCTGGCTGGCCCCCGTGCAGCTCACCGTGCTGCCCATCACCGAACGGGTCCATGAGTACGCCAAGCAGATCCGCGAGAAGGCCCTGGATCTGGGCCTGCGGGCCGAGGTGGACCTGCGCAACGAGAAGGTCAACGCCAAGATCCGCGATGCCCAGCTGCAGAAGATTCCCTACATGCTGGTGCTGGGCGACCGCGAGGCGGCCAGCGGCCAGGTCTCGGTCCGTCATCGCCAGCAGGGGGACTTGGGCGTGCAGGATCTGGACGCTTTCTTTGAACGGATCCGGGTCGAGATTCAACAAAGGCAGAGGTTGTTGCTAATCTCTGCTTGGTCAAAGGACATTTCATTGGTAAGATCTTTTTCCTTGTGTTGTTGGGGAGGGCTGTATCCGAGCTACTGAGACGCGTATTAACGATGGCATCCGGGTTCCGGAAGTTCGTGTCATCGACGAAGATGGAGCCCAGTTGGGTGTCATGACACCCGGCGCTGCCATTCGGATTGCCGAAGCAAAGGGTTTCGATCTGGTGGAAGTCTCCCCCACGGCGCAACCGCCCGTGTGCCGGATCATGGACTACGGGAAGTACAAATTCATGGAAGCCAAGCGGGAGCATGCAGCCCGCGCGAAGCAGAAGAACATCGTGGTCAAGGAGGTGAAGTTCCGCCCCCGCACGGACGATCACGATTTCGAATTCAAGGTGAAGCACATCCTTCGCTTCCTCGAAGAGGGCGACAAGGTGAAGGTGGTGGTGATGTTCCGCGGACGTGAAGTGGTCCACCGCGACATCGGTTATCGCATCATCGAAGAAGTGCTCCAACGCGTTTCCGACAAGTGTCTCGTTGAGAAACCTGCCGGCATCGATGGCCGCGATATGCACGCGATCATCGTCCCTCGTCCCACCGAAGTGGCCAAGAAGCCCAAGGCTCCCAAGACCGAATCGGCGGATATCAAGAAACCTGAGGTCCTGGAACCACATCAAGCCTGAGAGGTATCGAAATGCCCAAGCTCAAGACCCACAAGGGCGCCCAAAAGCGCTTCAAGAAGACCGGCACTGGTCAGTACAAGCGCGGTTGCTCCCACCAGCGGCACATCCTCACCAAGAAGGCTTCGAAGCGCAAGCGTCAGCTGGATATGGGCGGAATGGTTTCCAAGTCCGATCTGGGTCGCGTTCGCGCGATGCTGCCCTACTCCTGATCTCTTTTAAACTCGGTGGCTGTGGCCACCCCCGACGGGGCTCCTTAACGCCAGGCACTGGCGGCCCCAAGGAAAGGAACCAACATGACTCGTGTAAGACGTGGTTTTAAGCGTGTCCAGCGCCGCAAGCGGATGCTGAAGTTCGCCAAGGGTTTTTACGGCGCCAAGAGCCGTCTCTACCGCAGCGCGAAAGAGGCCGTCGAGAAGGCCCTGCTCTACTCCTATCGCGATCGCAAGGTGAGGAAGCGGGACTTCCGCCGTCTTTGGATCGTCCGCATCGGCGCCGCTTGTGAGATCAACGGCACCAGCTACTCCAGGTTCATGGGTGGTCTGAAGAAGGCCAACATCAACCTCGATCGCAAGATCCTCGCCGACATTGCCGTGCGCAATCCCGAGGCCTTTACCAAGCTCGTGGCAACGGCCAAGGGCTAAGCGAACACGTTCCATCGCATCAGACCCGAAAGGCCGCTCCGTGCGGCCTTTCTTTGTTTACGGGGACCCCATGGAGCCCAACCTACTGCCCATCGAAAGCCTCGAGGCTCAGCAGAACTTCCCGGCGAGCCTCGCGGCCTGCGGGGATATGGATGCCCTGCTGCGTCTCAAAGGCGCCTACATTGGCCGCGAGGGCAGTCATGCCGCGCGTTTGATGGACCTGTTGAAGACCGCCCCAAAGGAGCAGAAGCGCGAGCTGGGGGCTGTCATCAACACCCTGAAGAATCAATGGGAGGAAGCCCTCAAGGCTCGGCAGACGGAGCTGGAAGAGGCCAAGAAGCGCCGCGGTGCGCTGGCCTCCAGCTGGGACCCGGACCTGCCGCCCCCCATACCCGCCCGTGGGGCTCTGCATCCGCTGACGCGCTTGGTGGATCGGCTGGTGGACGTGTTCCGTCCCCTGGGCTACCACGTGGAGGAGGGCCCCGAGGTGGAGACCGAGGCGCACAATTTCGATGGCCTCAACATCCCCCAGGATCACCCGGCCCGATCCAGCGCGGACACCTTCTACTTTGCCGAGCACCCCGAGCTGCTGCTGCGCACCCACACCAGCCCGGTCCAGGTGCGCGTGCTCAAGCGCCTGGCACCGCGCATTCTGGCCAAGGGCGGGATCCGCTTCCTGGCCCCGGGGCGGGTCTACCGCAAGGACGAGATCGATCCCACCCACAGCCCCATGTTCCACCAGGTGGAGGGCCTGCTGGTGGGCCGCAACATCGGCATGCACCACCTGAAGGGCACCCTGGAATACGCCATGAAGGCCCTGTTCGGCGAGGACGCCGATGTGCGCTTCCGGCCCAGCTACTTTCCGTTCGTGGAGCCGGGTTGCGAGGTGGATGTGCGCTGCCCGCTCTGTCACGGCAAGGGCTGCAGGGTCTGCAAGGGCTCTGGCTGGGTGGAGCTACTCGGCGCTGGCCTGGTGCATCCCAATGTCCTCGCCTACGCGGGCATTGATCCGCAAGTCTGGAGCGGCTTCGCGTTCGGTATGGGGGTGGAGCGCATCGCCATGATGGTGAGCCAGACCCCGGATCTCCGGCTTTTCTTCGAGAACGACCAGCGGTTCCTCAAGGTCATGGGAGGGTTGGACTGATGCGCATCGAAATCAAGGCTCTGCAACAGGAGCTGCCCGCCCTGCTGGGCCAGAGCACCACGGCCCTGTGCGAACTGCTCGCGGGACTGGGCTTTCCCGTGGATGCGGTGGAGGATGGGGCGGGTAGCCCAGTGCTGGAGGTGGACGTCACCGCCAACCGCGGCGATGTCATGTCCCATCGCGGCCTGGCCCGGGATGTGGCGGCCCGGCTGGATGCCTCGCTCACCCCGCTGGATGCTCCCGCTCTGAGTGAAGGCGCGGCCCTGCTGCCTGTGCGCCTCGAGGATCCCGCCTGCTGGCTGTACGCCACGGCCCTGCTGGAGCTGGGCAGCAGTCAAGCCACCCCTGCGGCGGCCCAGACCTTCCTGAATGCCATGGGCTCCACCGCCAAGAACCTGGCGCCGGTGGACGCCTCCAACGAGTTGCTGCACCGCAATGGCCATCCCACCCACGCCTTCGACGCCGATACCCTGAAGGGCGCCATCATCGTGCGCCGTGCCAAGGCTGGCGAGAAGCTGGTGACCCTGGATGGCGTGGAGCGCGCCCTGACGGCCGACGATCTCATCATCGCCGATGAATCCGGTCCCATCGCGCTGGCCGGAGTCATGGGCGGCGATCCCACCAAGGTGACCCCCGACACCACCCGTGTCCTGCTCGAGAGCGCCTACTTCGATCCGCGCACGGTGCGGGCCATGGCTCGGCGGCACAACCTGCACACCGACGCTTCGCACCGCTTTGGCCGGGGTGCCAATCCCGCCTTCGCGCGAATCGGCCGGGACCTGTTAGCCAAGCGCCTGCAGGACTGGGCCGGGGCTCGCCTCGTGGGGGCCTGGACGGCCGGCGATGCACCGCCCGCCGCTAAGCCCATTGCCTGCACCCAGACCCTGCTGGAGGCCGTGGCCGGCGAGGCCCTGCCCCTGGCCGAAGCCGCGGATTTCCTGCGGCGCTTGGGGTGCCTCGTGACTGCGGATTCGGGAAAGCTCACGGTCATCCCGCCCTCCTGGCGCCATGATCTTTCCATTCCCGAGGATCTGGCCGAAGAAGTGCTCCGCCTGCGCGGTTACGACCGGATCCCTTCGGCCCTGCCACCCCTTGAGGGCCATCCGGATCCCTTGGCCCAGGTCTACCTGCAGCCGCGCAATCTGTCCCGTCGCCTGGCCAATCTGGGCTTTCACCAGACGGTGACCCTGGGTTTCATCAGTCCGGAGCTGGATGCGCAGTTCGCCACCCACGATAATCCCGCCGTGGGCCGCACCCTGACCAATCCCCTGGGCATGGAATACTCGGTGATGCGGGCTTCGCTGCTGGCTTCTCTGCGGGCCGCGGCGGAACTGAATCTGCGCCAGGGCGCCAAGGAAGTGCGGCTGTTCGAGATCGCGCCGGTGTTCTTCAGCGGCCACCAGGGACCCAAGGAAACCATGACCCTGGGCCTGATCTGGGGCGGCACCCTGGGCGGCGAAGACCCGCTCACCAAGGCTAGGCCAGTTCAGCCGGCGGACCTCCTGGGAATCGCCAGGGATTTGGGCTGCCGGGATCGGGTGCAGGTGCGGGAATTGAGCCCGGGTCTCTTTGCCCTGGAAATCTCCCTGGATGATCTGGAACTGCCCAAGGATCGCGTCATTCCCGCTTTTTCTCCCTTCAGCCGGTTCCCGGCCCTGGAGCGGGATCTCTCACTCCTCGTGGATCTGGACAAGCCCTACCGGGGCCTGGCCGAGGCCATGTCGATGGCGGTTCTGATGGCCGCTGGCGAGGCCTTCCGGGACCTGCACTGCGTGGATATCTTCCGCCACAAAAGTCTGCCCGAAGGACGTCAGGCCATGTTGATCCGCCTGCGCTTCCAGGCCCATGACCGCACCCTCACCAGTGAGGAGGTGGACGCATGGGTGGCCGCAGCCCTGACGGCGGCCAAGGCCTTGGGTGCCGAATTACGATAGGCCCTTCATCGGGTAGGGAACCGATGGGGGCTCATCCTCATCCCTCCATCTCCCGAGGAGAACACAGGACGCGTCATACTTGACCGGAGGTCCCCATGTCCAGGTCCACCCAAGCTCGATCATTTTTTACCATTGCGGCATTAAGTCTTGGATTGGCAATGGCTTGTGGTGGCGGAAATGACGTCGTCCTGCCCTCGCCGGTGGTGCCTTCCGCACCGGTGGTCGCTTCCTTCCTGCCGACCTCCGGACCGGTGGGCACCAGCGTGACCATTACTGGCTCGAATTTCACCGGCGCCACGGCGGTGAGCTTCGGCGCTACACCAGCCCCAGTTCTCCATGTGAATAGCGACACCCAGATCTCCGCGACGGTGCCCACCGGCGCCGCCAATGGCGCCAGTGCCATTTCCGTCACCACCTCCGGCGGCACCGCCCATTCGGCCAGTTCTTTCACGGTTGTGGCGTCCGCCCAGCCCGCCATCACCGATTTCAATCCCAAGCAGGGCGGCGTGGGTGCCTTCGTGACCCTCACCGGGGCCGGCTTCAGCGGGGCCACCGCCGTGAAGTTCAACGGCACGGCCGCGGCTTTCAGCGTGCTGAGCGATGCTTCGATTTCGGCCACGGTGCCGGCCGGGGCGTCCACCGGCCCCCTCTCCGTCACCAATGGCGGCAGCACCGGCACCTCCACCGGCACCTCCACCGGCAGCTTCACCGTCAGCGGCGGGACCACCAGCCTGGACCTGGCCCTGCTGGCCGTTGCCCTCAACCAGGGCGTCCAGACCCTTGCCGGCGACGTGCCCCTGGTGGCCAATCGCGATGGTCATCTCCGGGTCTTCGTCCAGGCCAACCAAGCCAATTCGGCGGCTCCCGTGGTGCGGGTCACCCTCGACGGCGTGGCCACAGATATCCCAGCGCCGTCCGGGGTGACCAGCGCCGGCGTGCCCACCAGCGTCTCGGAGGCCGATTTCACCAAGTCCTGGGAACTTGATATCCCTGGGGCGAGCATGAAGAACGGGATGGTGCTCAAGGTGGAGGTCGATCCCGGCCATACCGTGCCGGAGACCAACCTCAGCAACAACGTGCTGAGCGCCACCAAGACCGTCAAGAGCGTCAGCATCTTCAAGACCACCCTGGTGCCCATCCTGCAGACTGGACAGACCGTGGCAGGCAACGTGCAGACCGGCCGCACCCTGGCCGACTGGGTGGACCGCTTCCAGCGGATGTATCCCATCCAGAACGCCGGGGTGGACGTCACCAGCCATGCAACCCTGCAGGTCTCGGTGACCCTCGCCGCCGATGGCACCGGCTGGAGCCAGTGCCTGAAAGAGCTGGACGCGGCCCGGCTCTCCGAGGCCACCGGACGCTACTACTACGGCGCCCTGAACGTGGACTACGACAGCGGCCAGGCGGGCCTTGGCCAGATGCCCGGGCACTCCGCCATCGGTTGGGATCGTGAAAAGCCCAACGCGGCCGGCTATGTCTACAAGGATGGCGGACACTTCCCGGAGATCTTTGCCCACGAGGTTGGCCACAACCTGGACTGTGATCATGCCCCCTGCGGCATCACCGGGGCCACCGATACCAACTGGCCCAGCGACACTGCCCACGCCGGCGCCCTGATCGGCGCCTGGGGCTGGGACCACAACTACACCGCGGCTTTCCCCGATTCCAAGACCCCGTTCCGGGATCCGGCCACCTACAAGGACATCATGTCCTACTGCACGCCCCTTTGGGTCAGCGACTACACCTACAAGAATGTCCTCGCCTACCGGGCCACCCTGCCCGATGTCGTCGAGACCACCGCCGCTGATGCCGCCGCCCAGGAGTGCCTGCTGATCACCGGTTCCGTGAAGGGCGGCCAGGTCCTGCTGGATCCCATGCTGCAGGTGTTCACGGTGCCCCAGCCGCCCAAGGCCGGTGCCTACACCCTGCAGTTGCATGATGCTGCGGGCAGCGCCCTGGTCGAGGTCCCCTTCAGCACCACCCAGGTGGAGGATCTCCCCACGGGCTCCGAGCAGCACTTCGTCTTCACAATCCCCGTGGCCGAGAACCTGGCCAAGAGTTTCCAGGGTGTCCGGGTGCTGGAGCAGGGCCAGCTGCGAGCCGCACGGGTGGCGGCTGGGATGGCCTCCGGCTCCGTGAAAGCCCAGACCATCGTTCGGGAGCCCGTGGCCCTCAGGATGGGGCCAGGCCGCGCCCACGTGGGCTGGGACGCCGCCGTCCAGCCCCGGGTCATGGTGCGCGACCCGCGCAGTGGTGAAGTCATCGCCTTTGCGGAAGGCGGCTACCTGGATCTGCCCACGGATGCTTCGGAACTGGAAGTGACCTTCTCCGACGGCGTGCGCAGTTCCCGGCGGGTCCTCAAAGTCCAGGAATGAATTCCTAGAGAGACTGGGCCTACCCAGCACTAGGCCGTCGTTGAACCGTAACCCGAGCTTTGATCGAGGCGGCGGCATAAGGGGCCGTATCGAAACCCACAGAAATAGCCTAGGTTATTTCGAAACGGCCCCTAAAATGAGGGCTGTGAGGCTCCCATGGATCTGCTCAAACAATTAGAAGAAAAACTTCATTCCCTGGTCCAGCAGCGCAATCAGCTGCGCGAGGAACTGGAGGCCCTGAAATCGGCCCATAGCGGGGCCGACGAGGAACTGAACGGCCTGCGCCGGCGGCTGGAAGACCTCCAGTCGGAGAAGGGAGTCCTGGTGAAGGAGCGGGATGAAGTTCGGCTCTCGATTGAGGGCATTCTGAAACAGCTCGAGGACCTGGCGTGAACCCTACCCCCGCGGATCCCACTCCCTTGAAGAAGGGAGAGGTTCAGGTGGAGATCCTGGGCCGGAGCATCCGCATCCAGAACGGGGCGGACCCCGAGGCCCTTGCCCGATCTGTGGCCCTGCTGGAAAAGACCTTCCGGGACATGGAGCTGGCCTATGAGCTAAGATGGGGATGCCCTTCATCGGCCCTGGACACATCGACCTGGGTTCTGATGGGAGCCCTGAACCTTGCGCACCAGGTGGTGCGTCTGGAACGGGAAGTCAGCCAGCAAACCCAGGACCTGGAACAAACTCTGACGAAACTGCTCGATGATGTTCCGGATGAATCCCTCGCTCCCGGTGCCCTCCATGGAGGGCAGGACTAAGTTAGGCCGGGTACCGATTTCTGATCCCTGCGAGGCCCGTGTGTGGCCAAGCGCTTGTTCCGTAAGACAGCCAGGGCGGCCTTCCCCCGGCATTGTGCGCGCCGCGTGACGGAGCGCCTTAAACCGGGAATCTGACTGCCCCCCTATCAGATAGGGAACACGGCAAGCCACCACGACTGAGCGGGGATCACCCTTACACTGGGCATTTGCGGCTGGCTCTTCAACCCACGAGGAGCTGACCATGTCGACCATTGCTTGGATTTTTCTTCTGCTGGCACTGCTGCTGGCCGTGGGGTTCATCTTTCAGATGCGCCGGGCCCAGGAGGCCCAGGTGGATCTCTCCCAAGCCAAGGCCAAGGCCGAGGCCGAGCTGAAGACCCAGCGGGAACAGGTACTGCTCGAGGCCGAGAAGGAAGCCAAGCGGGTCATCACCCGGGGTCAGAAGGATGTGGAGGCCCTGCAGAAGGAGGCCGAGCTCAAGGTCAAGGAGCAGGCTCTCCAGGCCCGCCAGGAGGCCGAGAAGCTGGTCAACGAGCGCATGGGCGCCCTGGATAAGCAGGGCCAGCGCGTGCAGCAGAAGGAAGACAGCCTGGACAAGAAGCTGACCCAGGTGGAACAGAAGACCAAGGAACTCGAGCTCAAGACCGATAAGCAGAAGGCTGAGCAGGAGAAGTTGGAAGCCGCCCAGATCGAGGCCCGCCATCTGGTGGAAGCCCAGGCTCGGAAACTCGAGGAACTCTCGGGCCTCACCCGCGAGGACGCCAAGGCCCAGATCATCTCCGAGCTGGAGTACACCGCCAAGATGGACGCCGCCAAGCTCATTCGGCGCATCGAGGAGGAAGCCCAGGAAGAGGGCATGAAGAAGGCCAAGTGGACCATCGCCACGGCCATCCAGCGGGTGGCTTCCGACGTGGTGGCCGAGACCGCGGTCTCCAGCGTGCAGCTGCCCTCGGATGACCTGAAGGGCCGCATCATCGGCCGCGAGGGCCGCAACATCCGGGCCCTGGAGAAGGCCACGGGCTGCGACCTGATCGTCGACGACACCCCCGAGACCATCGTGGTCTCCAGCTTCGATCCTATCCGTCGCGAGGTGGCCCGGCAGGCCATCCTCAAGCTCCTGGCCGACGGCCGCATCCATCCCGCGCGCATCGAGGAGGTGGTGGAGAAGGTCAAGACCGACATGGACCAGCACCTCAAGGAGATCGGCGAGCAGGCGGCCATCTCCATGGGCTTTCCGGATGTGCACCCCAAGCTGCACAAGCTCATCGGCCGGCTCAACTACCGCACCAGCTATGGCCAGAACGTGCTCGACCACACCCGCGAGGTGGCCCACATCGCCGAGTACATGGCCGCTGAGATGGGTGCGGACCAGCGCCTGGCGAGGCGCGCGGGTCTCTTCCACGACATCGGCAAGGCCATCGACCGCGAGGTGGAGGGCACCCACATCGAGATCGGCATGGATCTCATGAAGCGTTTCGGCGAGAAGGAAGACGTCATCCACGCCATGAGCTGCCACCACGGCGACTTCGAGCCCCGGACCGTGGAGGCCATGCTGATCACCGCCGCCGACGCCCTGTCGGCCGCAAGGCCCGGCGCCAGGCGCGAGATGCTGGAGACCTACGTCAAACGCCTCGAGCAGCTGGAAGCCATCGCGTCAGGCTACAAGGGCGTGCAGAAGAGCTACGCCATGCAGGCGGGCCGCGAGATCCGCATCCTGGTGGACGCCGGCCAGGTCAACGACGACCAGGCCTTCTGGATCGCCAAGGACGTCTCCAAGCGCATCGAGAGCGAGATGCAGTACCCCGGCCAGATCAAGGTCACGGTCATGCGCGAGACCCGGGCCGTGGAGTATGCAAGGTAGGGAAGGGTTCAGGCGATGACGCCATTGCATGAAGCCGCGAAGGGCACCGAGCCAAATCAGCTCGGTGCCCTTCTTGCTGTCCAGGAGCCGTCATGACGTTCCGTTCGTACGTTCCGATCTTGTTGCTCATCGTCAGCAACGTATTTATGACCTTCGCCTGGTACGGCCATTTGAAGACCCTGCGCGGGGCGCCGCTGTGGGTGGCGATCCTGTTGAGCTGGGGCATCGCCTTCTTCGAATACATGCTGATGGTGCCGGCCAATCGCCTGGGCTTCGGCACCTACACGCTGCCCCAGCTCAAGGTGATCCAGGAGGTGGTGACCCTGGCGGTCTTCGCCTGCTTCGCGCTGTGGTTCATGAAGGAGCGGCTCACCTTGAACCATCTGTACGCCGGGTTCTGCCTGCTGGGAGCGGTGTTTTTCACTTTTCGGAAATGAACGGAGGCCGGATCGGCGCGGCTATTTTTTGGGCAGGATTTCCTGACTGAATGGCGGAAGTTCGGTGTGCCAGTAATAGCGCTCCAGGTATGGACCGTATTCGCGTTTGCTGACGTAGTTGAGGAATGGCACCAGCATCTCGGTGGTCATAGGTTGTTTGAATCCCAGATTGGATTGCAGCAGCCATAGCCATTTCTTGAAGGCCGCATCTCCCAAGTCTTGGTGTAGAGCGTGCAACAGACAAGCCCCCTGGAAGTAGAGGATGTCCTGGCGGAATCGCTGGGCCTGTCTGTCGTGGTCGCTGGGAGAAATGCGATTGACCAGGGGAATTGGCGAAACCTTGTGCGCGATCTTGGCCCGTTCCCGCCAATGCTCAACGATG
>Ga0302323_100005137_pt1 | contig 10700 bp, 18 predicted proteins | sample Fen_T0_3_FD_201950 | JGI IMG/M metagenome (GOLD analysis project Ga0302323, IMG submission 201950) | Peat permafrost microbial communities from Stordalen Mire near Abisko, Sweden - Fen_T0_3 | ecosystem: Environmental > Terrestrial > Soil > Wetlands > Permafrost | place: Sweden: Abisko... | reverse complement strand
ATACCTTTTCCATACCGCTGGGCCAACGAGAACATACCCAATACTATGAGCGGAAACACAAGAAGTACAACAACCGAAGCTATGCCCAAAACTGAAAGCACTACTAACCCCCATCTGGGGACTGGCCGCAACCTTTTCGATAACCGCTTCACATACATCTCGGGCATCCATACCACTCGCAATGATTTTATATAAATCCGCAGGGTTAACTTCCTTTCTCCCCGATGCCTTGATAACCACAGGTATATCATACACCGCTGTAAACTGCCCATCCGTTAGCACAGCAATTGCACCGCTTAAACCTGGGTCAATACCAATAATAATCATTTAAAAATCCCTTGCAACATTGCACTAACACTCCCCATTTTTACCCTTTTTATTAAATCCCTCAAATATCTCATCCGCTAATTCTTCCAGCACATCTGTGCTTAATATCGGTGCTACATCTAGCTCGTGGTAGAACACCTTTTGAACCTCTATATAATCCTGGTCACACGGGTCCGTTTGATACTGCACCAGCACCAGCTGATCGTTAAGTTTTAAGTGTGTTAAGCTCATAATGTGTAAGCTCCATAAACATTATGTTCTTTCATTAAATCCTTGTAGGCATCGGCAACCAACATGTTCTGCTCAATGGTTTTATCTTCTTTCAAATACCTGTCAACAAAATAGCTTTCACTGACATGTGAACGTCTACACGCTTCTAACCCACGCTCAATAAACTCAATGGGTTTCTTGTAATCATGGGCAAGTTGGTGAGCTGTACTGGCCCAATTGCCAAAGCGATCCTGAACCTCACTTTGCTTTAGAACCTTAATGTTATCTGCCGTGTAATTACTACGTTCACGCTTTATGTTTAAAGCTCGACAATCTTTGCATATCTTATAACGTCCTGTAAATTGATCGTCATTTCTATCGTTAAAACATTGTATGCAAGTTTTCATTTTATCCACCTTTATTTGTTTAACTAGAGTGTAACACATTTACACCCTGTACCATTTAACATGTTTTGTAACACATACGCTCTAACACACGTTATTGTACGTTTAAACACTACTTAAACGCTATTGTCGCAGCAATGCGCAACCCTTTTATACGGTTGGGGTTAACCACAGTGAATTTATCGCCATTAAGCAGCTTAACGGTAATCCAATAAAGCCCTGTAATCTTCTCAATCGTCATTTCATAAACTCATCTTGTGTTGCATAGAGGTTATTGGTGACCACAGGTGCTTTAATAAAGACTCGGTCTTCACTAAACCCGTTTATTAATTCCCGAAGCACAAAACTTGTTCCGCCAAACTTTTGTGCTTTAAGCGTAAACTGATGTTTGATTGCCAAATCAATCTGACAACCAATAATCACTTTCTTGTCTTCCATTCGACACCTCTTGTTTAAAATACGTGTATTATAATATATTTTAAACAAAACCAATAATTTGTTTAAAATAATACAATAACACGTGTTTTAAACAAAACCTATAATTTGTTTAAAATTACAGGAAATTAAGTAGAAATTATAGTAACTTTTTCTATAAACCAGAAAACCAGTAACAACGGGGGATACAGGTTATATATATATATAAAATATATATATTATTGTATATAGAGGGGTGGGTGGGGGTACCCGGGTGTCCGTCCGCGCGGGGGTACCCCCCCCAATAATCACTATAATTCTATAATCCTTTACTATCAATGACCTACAAACCCCCTCCCAACTATAAAAAGTTTCTATATAGTTAATCCACTGCCCCAATTTTAATACCATCCAGTTTGCAAGTTCCCTCATTTATAAGTGCATTAACAACAGTTCTTTGCATATTTACATCTAATTTTTTATAACTTGCACACCAATTACCCAGTTGGCTAATGTAAATCATCTTCTCTTTTCCCTTGCCTTCTGTAAAACAATGTCGCAATTGCTGCAACACTTTCGAGCTCAAACTGCTATCATTTAAACCACCTGATTGTAATAAGCACTCCCGAAACTTATAATAAGAGTTTAATCTAATGCTATAGGCAAGCTCCATATCACCTTCTGTCATAATAAACCTGTGGTCACTAAGGGCTAAAATTGCGGCGTCTTTTATCGCTTGTTCGCTCAATCGTCCAGCAAAGCAGTTATCCTCAGCTTTAAGTGGCATTATAATAGTGTCATCTATCTCCATATATTTTTCCCAAGAGGCATCGCTAAACTCAATCCAATTGGGTTGTGTTACGTCCAATATGAAGTCTAAATCCTCTAAACATTGTTTTGGGACTGTATAGCTATTTTGACCTCTTAAATATTTCTTCTTGGGTAATTGATCACAGACATGGATAATATAGCGGTTATAGGTTCCACTGTTGGCATGGCTGGAAGTGAAAGCTTCTAAAGCGCGTTCGATAGTGCTAAAGCCTAACATACCGATTCGTGGGTTTTGTATAGGGGTATAACTTTTTTCTTTTGTTTGGGGTGGGCAGACCCAGCCAAGCGCCTTTGTATAGCACTCCATTAAATAGCCCATTGACTCCTGTTTACAATAGTTTTGATGTGAAGATTCTATGTACTCACCAATTTCGTCCACAACAAACATAAGCGAGTTATTATATTCCAAATGTCTATGTAACCCTTGCTGACTTGCGGGTAATGCACGTTGCAAGTCAAAGTTCGGTTTTAAGTGTCCGGGCTGGTCCAATAGACGGTTGAACGCTTTTATAATACTTTCCTTTCCAAATGTTGTGGGGGCAAGGACTACAACATTTTCATTGAAACCAAGTCCTTCCTGGCTGTCTATAAGTTTGCTAGGTGCTGCATAAGCTTTATAAATAGACAGTGCCGTTAACCCAGCAATTTCCATGTCGGGAAAGACCATTGTGGAAAATATATGCCGTTGCAGCAGCCCTATTCCGTAAGGTAGGTTAGTAAGAGAATGCTCGGTATCCGGTATTAATTTATTGATAGGTAATTTATTAACTTTTGGGGGAATGACTAAATCTTTAAGAAATCCGTCTAAGTCAATACCTGTGGTTACCTTAAGCTCTTCCTCCCGATTCCAAAGAGCTTGGGTAATTGTTTTAGCAATCCAATTAGCATTATGTTTCTTTTGATCATAGGCATAAAGATTTGATAATTTATAAATACGTTCAACCTGCTCAAAATTTTGCGTATAGAAAGCGATTATTTGGCATAGCCCCAAGGTCGCTTCGCTATGTGTCTTGCCTGGGTAGTAGGGTTCCCAGTTCCCTTCCATAAGCGCGTTATACTTAGCGCTGTTGCGCGAGGTTGTTAAATAATGGAGTATTTCTGCATCTGTTTTAAGTTGGGGTTTACTTGGGATAGTTTTTTGGAGGCTTTGTTTAGTAGGCATTAATGCAATGATCTTATCCACTAGCCCCTGGTTTTCGTTTATTTGACGTTGGCAGTTTATGGCATTACCGGTAATAATAATAAAACGGTTGTGCTTGTACACCTCTAAACCTTTCTCGTTGTAGCGCCTACCATCGTCAATCATGGTCGCTTTAACTATGGTATGGTAACCAGTGCCTGACTTTGAAATTTCGGTATAACTTTGAGCACGTTTAATCAACTCCTTAAATTCTAGTTCCCGTTCCGGGAGGCTTTGTTTGTTGTCAAAATCTATGCAAACAAGCCCCTCGTCTTGAAATATAAAGCCTATGTGTGTTTCCTGTGCGGTTGTCGCGTTTACATGCTGTGCTAGTGCCACGGCATCGTTAAAGTTAAGCCAAGTGTCAGGGTTGGTAACGCTCGCAGCGTAGTGGCAGTTTTTAACGCTATCCCATGTTTGCGGGGCTTTGTTGTCGCCCACGGTAATAGCCCACTGCGGAAGAGCTTTGAGCTCATCGGGTACATTGGAATATGGCATAACTATTCCTTAGTGCAAGTTCTAACACACCCTTCTAAAAATTCTTGTATGTGCTCACGCTTATAAAATACATTGCCGCCTATCTTGAGATATTTAGGTCCCGTACCACGCTGTCTGAATATATTAAGGGACACGGCTTTATAAGGCAGGTATTCCGCTGCTTGAACTGTGGTTAACAACTGATCCTCGTCTAACTCTTTGTAGTTTTTCATTGTATTATAAATTATTTTGTAAAAGGGATTGTAGTATATACTTTTTTATATTAAACTTACAATGTAATTTGCAACTGTGCACTTTATCGCGCCCAGGTAGGCGTCGCTACCTTAAGGAAACTAAAATGTTAGATTTTAATAAAAACTCCAACCAAGAACCCACTTCAGATAAGAGTGTTGTTTTGACTTTTCGTGAACGAAAAGCACTTTTCAAACCAGCTACGGCTTCTAATGCTTTTAATCAAATTGATTTTCTTTTGAATCTGGACGATTGTTGGGACGAAGCTCGTGCTTGTATAGGGGAACCCAGCCCAAACGGTTCTAAGGGTATGGATCATGGCGATTTTATAAACGTTCTTTATAAGTATGATACAAATAATGTTCTTAAAAACTTAACGCGGGTGGATAAGAAAGGTAATAGGGCCCCATTCAAAAAGAATGACCTCTGGCCTATTGCAGTCCGTGTTATACGTTCCGGCGGGTTTAGAATTTCTAAAGGTACGTTAATAGCTTAATCTTTATCGATCCCTCGAAAGGGGGATCAACAATAAAAGCGAGATAAAAGGTGAAACAAGAACTTATGAACATTATACCAATCATTGATATGGGGCTTGAGGTTGCAGACCTGGGGACTGTCATTGCCATTGATGAGCAATTGTTGCAGTGCAGAAGTGGATACAAAATGGAAATAGGCAAGTTATTGTCTGCTATGCGGAAGGCTATACCTTCTGATATATATTACGGACGCTACTTGGCTGCACGGAAATATTTTGGGTCAAATGAAAAGACATTAAGAGATTGGCGTGACAATTACGAACAAGCTCTAATTGCTAAAAACATAAATAAAAACAATGAGTTACCCTACTCCAACATTTTGTTGGAGCAAAATAACTCTATCGAAAACAACAACTTACAAGAAAATAACGAACAAAAAATTGTCGCTTATACAGTAGACGACTTGGAGCCTACAGTTAAAGATGACTTCATACGTATGATTAAGCCAGATCAAGCCGAAGGTTTAAAACGCTGGAATGAGCAAGGTATTAAACCAACTAAACGTTGGTGTAGAGCAATGATTGATGAGCACGGGTCTATTAAAAAAGAGCAGAAGGCTCAAGCAAAATTAACTATTAAATCTTCAGATGTTGAAGTACCAAAAGGTTTGAACATTAAACCATTAACCAATGCCTCTGAACAACGGGTTATAGATAAGTATAAAAAGGCTATATTTAAAGAGATGGAAAAAAGCTATGCTGAATCTGTAGCTAACAACTGTAATAAAATAATAGACGACTATTTTAAGGTGGAGCGTGAAAAGTTAGATGGCCAGATTGCTTACATTCATAAATGGCACGCTGAATATAGCGATAGAGAACGCATGGGATTTAGACGTATAACAGTGGCTGAATTTAAAGTAGCACGTATGGAAATCCACCCTGATAAGCATCCCGAAGCTACCCCAGAAAACAAGACTAAACTGGCCCACGCTTTTCAGATTTTCAATAAATTGGATGGAATATGGGATCAATATGGAAAGGACGGTAAATTAATTCAAATTGATTATTAACAACAATATTGGTCTTTATAACTTTTTAAATTGGCCATGTTAGACATCAACGGGAACAACATTGTTATAACATTTAACAGGAGAGAAAAGGTGGACTACCAAAATTTATTAATTGAATGGCATGGGCTACAGGAAAAACTTAAAGAGGTAAAGGAACGTGAGATGTTTGTACGCAAGCAGCTCTTCGACCATTACTTTATGAACCCTAAGGTTGGCGTTAACCGGCATGATTTGGGCAGTGGTTACCAACTGGAGGGCAAGTATGCTTTAAGCTACAGTATGGACTTTGATAAGTTCCGTAAGGTATGTGATAGCGACGCGGGGTTGGATGTGGGGCTGGTGTTTGAAGATGTTGTTGATTATAAGCCAGTGTTTAACACAACCACCTATAAGCAGTTAGCTGAGGAAATGCGTGCGGTTATTGACGAAGCCTTAACCATTAAACCAGCAGCGCCTACATTAGAAATCAAGAAGGTGAAAGAATGAGCATTTTAAGTCAAGTTAAAAACACCGCTGACAGCTTTGCAGGGGTTCGCATTGCAGTTGCGGGTGTTGAAAAGATTGGTAAAACAACGTTCACATGCGGTGCGCCCGGTGTACTGCTTATACCGATTGAAAGCGGGTTTGCAGGGGTTGAAGTACAGCACGTTCCAATGGTTACCCAGTACATTAACTTCGTGGACTTATTAACCGAGATAACCGCATCTTGCAAACAGGGTTCGTTCCCGTTTAAAACTGTGGTTATAGACAGTGTCACAGCACTGGAACGGTTAATCCATGAGGGCGTGCTGTTAAGCGACCCTACCTATAAAGGAGGTCTAAATAAGTCGGTTACCATGAATAGTTGCCTGGGGGGTTACGGAAAAGGTTTTGATGTTGCTAACGAACGCTTCATGGAAATTATTGCTATGCTGGATGTCCTTGCTTTGCAACACGGGATTAACGTGGTGTTAACGGCTCACGTCTTTGCCGATCAAATGCTCGATCCGCAGGTAGGTGAGTATGCTAGTTGGAATATCCAGTTACACAGTCCAAAGAACTATAAAACGTTTGGCAAGCGCGAGTTGTTCCTGCAATGGCTGGATGGTATCTTCTTCCTGCATGAACCTTTAATAATTAGTGAGCAACACGGCATTAGTAAAGGTATCAGTGAAAACAGGGGCCGTGTGTTAGGGTTAAGTCGTACCCCCAGTTACATTGCAGGTAACCGCTTTGGCATGGAGGGTGAGATTAATATCCCCAAAGAGCAAGGCTGGAATTACTTGGCACATGCAATGCATGAAAGCTGTGGAATCGATATTTACAAAAGATAGGTTAAAAATAGTTTGTAAAAGTTTTAAAAGTAATTATAATATTAAGTAACAAATAACTTAAACAAAACGGGAAACTGAAATGAAAACGTTAATTATTACAACCCTCCTGTTAACCACAGGTTGTGCCAACTCCCCGTACACTGTAGGCGATTTTGCTATGGCATTCCTAGCTGCAAAGGCAAACAGCAATAGCACACAGAATGCCTACAATATCGGTCTAAGTGCAGGCCAACCAACCCGCAATATGTCTGTGGTTAACCAAATTGACTTACAGAATGCCAACCCAGAAATGCCATATAGAGGGCTATACCAATGAAAAATAAAGATGTTTTAATAGATGCTCTGTTGGTAACGGTCATATGTTTTGTAGCCATTATTTTTGCGAGTTTACATCAACTATGAAAATTATAAATTGGCTGGCTGACAGGCCCACTATCCTATGGATAATTTATCTTTTGATTATGTATAAAATAATAGGTGTCATGTTATGAAAGTTAAAGCCTGCCCCTTCTGTGGTAACCATAGGGTAAATTTCACGGTAATAGCATTAGAAAAATATTACCAGTGTTTGGATTGCAATACACTTGGCCCTAGCGGTAATGACGCTGGCCATGCACTTGCATTGTGGAATAATCGCCCAGGTGAAAACCAATTAGGCTATCAAACAGAAGCTTACTTGCAAACAAAATAAGCCTAACGCTGGCTAGGTGCTCTCCCAAATGCCAGCACACTCTAAGGGTGGATTAATTACCCACCCTCTTTTTTAGTAATAGGTGATGAAATGAAAATGATAGATTTAACCCATGAGCAACTGGTAACCCTAGCTGATAATAGACCTGACTGGATGGCTGACAATAGACCTAGCTGGATGGCGGATAATAGGACTGAATGGATGGCAGATCATAGACCTGAATGGATAGCATATCATAGACCTGACTGGATGGCTAAGAATAGACCTGAATGGATGGCTAATAACAGGCCTGAATGGATGGCAGATCATAGACCTGAATGGACGACATACCTTAGGCCTGAATGGATGGCTGATAATAGACCTGACTGGATGGCAGATCATAGACCTGGATGGATGGCTAATAATAGACCTGACTGGATGGCAGATAATAGACCTGAATGGATGGCGGATAATAGACCCGATTGGATGGTTGATAATAGACCTGACTGGATTGATAGGAATAGACCTGGATGGATTGTTAAGGACAAACCTGAATGGATGACAGAAATTCCTGATTATATTATGGAGTTATTGAAATGAGAATGATAGATTTAGCCCATGAGCAACTGTTGATTATAGCTGAAAAAAGACCTGATTGGATGGCTGATAATAGACCTGATTGGATGGCTAATAACAGGCCTAACTGGATGGTTGATAATAGACTTGACTGGATGACATACAACAGGCCTGACTGTATGGCGTATAACAAGCCTTATTGGGTGGCAGATCATAGGTCTGAATGTATGGCAGATCATAGACCTGGATGGATGGCATACCATAGACCTGACTGGATGGCTGACAATAGACCTTATTGGATGGCAGATCATAGACCTGGATGGATGGCTAATAATAGACCTGACTGGATGGCAGATAATAGACCTAATTGGATGTCTAGAAATAAGACTGATTGGATGGCAGATCATAGACCTGAATGGATGGCAGCTAGTAGGACTGACTGGATGGCTAAGAATAGACCTGAATGGATGGCAGATAACATGTCTTATTGGATGGCTAAGAATAGACCTGAATGGATGGCTAATAACAGGCCTGAATGGATTGCTAAGAACAAACCTGAATGGATGACAGAAATTCCTGAGGATATTATGGAGTTATTGAAATGAAAATGATATTGCTGATAGCAATGGGAATATCGGCAGTGGCTAATGCATCATTTTCAGAGTCAAAACCAGGCACATTCTGTACAGAGATAGCAGAGTGTACAAAACCAGATAGTAAGTGTAACCCAGTTGAAATATGGATCGCTTATGAAAGACAAAAGCGGGGGATGTGTACGCCTTGTGATGCACGTCCTAATGCAACTTTAAATAAATGTAAGGATAAGGGTAATGCCAAATCCAACAGGTAAAAACGAAGAAAATAAAAACGATGTATATGGAATTCGGGTTAAAAAACCAAATTTTGTATACAGTGGAAAAATACTTATGCATATTCTATTTTGTCAGCCCGCCTTACGCAATGAGCGGCATAACTATAAAGATTGTAAATAAACATAAACGAATTTTTAACCGTGGGTAACACCACACAACCTAAGGAAACATAAAATGGCATTTAAATTTGATGCAACACAAGTCTTACCCGACCAAGGGTCAAGTCCTATCCCTAAAGGAATATATCGGGCGTCCATAACTAAAACTGAAATAAAAACTACTAAAAGCGGGTTAGGTTTAATACTAGCTTTGGAGTTTACAATTTTAGGCGGGGAGTTCCATAACCGCCGTATTTATTCCAATATCAACGTTATTAATCAGAATGAAGTATGTCAACGCATAGGCCAGGGCCAATTAAGTGCAATATGCCATAGTATCGGGGTCATGACGATTGATGATGCCCAATTGGGATTGCTGCATAACCGTCCTCTTAATATTGACGTAGGCATTGAAATTGGAGGCTCAAGAGGGGATGGGACCATGTACCCGGATCGTAATAATATTACCGGATATTATAAAGAGCAAGCCCCCGCACAACCCACGTTAAATATTCCAGATGCAGCGAGACCTATGGGTGAACGTGCCCAAGTTAGCCCTCCCGCCCAACCCTGGCAACAGGGTCAACCTGCGGTGATGGAGGAAGAAATAAAAGCGCCCGCCTGGGCAGATGTTAATCCTGTACAAACCAAGCTCCCAATAGAGGAAGTAAAAGCAACAGCTCTCGGGAAAACCCCACCTTGGGTACAAGCTTAATAAGATGCCCATACAAGGGAGGCCTAGTGCCTCCCTATTTAGGAAATGGAAATGAAAATTGCAGTTAAAACACTCAAACTGTTTGAGGAAACGCTAGTTAATGATCAAGGGAATGAATACCGTAAGCAACTTGCAAATGTACTCCCCCATATTAGTGATGTCTATAGGCAGGATGAGGATGGCTTTCGTTCCCATCTAGGGGCGTCTGTTATTGGTGGAGAATGTAGTCGTGCTCTGTGGTATGGGTTCCGTTGGTTTCATAAGCCAATGTTGACAGGGCGTATCCTTAGGCTTTTTAACAGGGGGCACTTGGAAGAAGGCCGCATAATTGCGCTTATGCTTGCATCAGGGCTATCTGTTTATCAGCAAGACCGTGAAGGTAGACAGTACAAAATTTCTGATTTTGGGGGCCACCTTGGGGGTAGTGGTGACGGGGTAGCTTACGGTATCCCTGACCTCCCGGAAGGGACGGCTTGCCTACTGGAATTTAAAACGCATAGCAATGCCTCCTTTAAAAAATTAAACCTAGGAGTACAGCAGTATAAACCCGAGCATTATACCCAGATGCAGATGTATATGGAGGGTATGGGGTTAGCTTATGGCCTGTATATCGCCATTAATAAGGATGATGACGAAATTTATGCGGAAATAATAGAGCAAGGTAGCCACACAGCCCCTAGGTTCAAACAGCGTGCAAAAGACATTATATTCGCGCCACAAGCGCCTCCACGCATTAATGATAACCCGAGCTGGTACGTGTGCAAATTCTGTAATTACCATCACATTAGTCATAAAACACCAGCCCCTCAGCAG
>Ga0302323_100005134_pt1 | contig 10704 bp, 12 predicted proteins | sample Fen_T0_3_FD_201950 | JGI IMG/M metagenome (GOLD analysis project Ga0302323, IMG submission 201950) | Peat permafrost microbial communities from Stordalen Mire near Abisko, Sweden - Fen_T0_3 | ecosystem: Environmental > Terrestrial > Soil > Wetlands > Permafrost | place: Sweden: Abisko... | reverse complement strand
TGTCAGGCAGATGATCAATTATCTGATACAGAATATCTTCAGATTCCCTACTCTGCATTAGTTCAAAAGGTGAATTATTATCCTCGTTCTGTATATCCCGCTCTGCATTTTCCTCCGGTATAAAGCGTTTTTTCTTTCTGATCTGATCAATACAATAATTTTTAATCATGGTAATAGCCAGAGCCACAATGCTGTTATATTCGTCAAGTTTTTTTTCCAGATTCCAGAGTTTAATGAAGACCTCCTGAACAGCATCTTCCGCTTCCTCCTGATTCCTGAGGATGCGGAAGGCATATCCATAAAGATTACGGCTATGCTGCCGGACAAGTTCATTAAAATCATCCCTGGTCATTATCTGGTCAGGCAATTAGTTGATTTCTCATAAAGATAGCTACATTAATTATTACTTATATATTTCAATTTTTGAAGTACCATGGTCCTTCTTAGCATCATCCGAAAACTTCTTAGCCTCTTCATATGTCATATTTCCTTTTATCTGAATTACGGCATTATCCTCTCCTCCTGCTATTAAAAGGAATTCTTTGAATCTGTCACCTTCTGAGCGTACAAGCATCCTGAGATTTTCATTAGAGTTTTTTACTCTCATGAATTCATCATAATTTTTCAGATCAATATCAGCTATCACCTGATTGTAGAAGTTTCCGACATTCATTGTTTTGTCTTCCTGTGCCAGTACCCGTATTTCAGTAATATGCAGAGGAAAATCGTTTTCATCATCTTTGTCACCCAATAAACGAGCCAGTTTAAGCAGGCCCCTGTTTACCGTAACTGTTGTAAAACCATCCTTACCTGCATATCTGTCAAACAGATCATCAATTGATTTCTGTCCAGAAGCAAGCGTTGCTGTAATCATTAATAAGATTAAAAGTGATAATTTTTTCATAGCGCATGTATTTAAAATGTTAATTGTTTTAATACATGACGCAGGAACTGGAATATCATTACAGAAAAACTAACGAGTTATCTGAATAAAAATAAAAAAGGCTAAGTCTGAGGTTTAGGTTTAGGTATTTAAGTAGAATCCTTAACCTTAACCTTAACCTTAACCTTAACCTTAACCTTTAAAATATTCAATATTCCTGATGATAATGTTAATTATTGCTCCATCATAGAATTGCGTTTGTTTTATCCAATTGCCGGCATTATCATATTCAAATTCATATGTAAGTTTAAATTCCTTATTGTCTTTAGCGATGACTGTAAGGCATTCTGAAATATCATTATTGGCATTTCGTGTGAATTTGCTCGTGCTAATAACATTTCCAGCGTTGTCCTTTTCTGTCTGGGCAACCAACTGTCCATTTAAAATTTCTTTTTGAACAGAACCTCCCCTTTTTCGTTAAGAGTTTTTTCTTCAGTTATTTCATCACCGGAATAAACATAACTCAATGTTGTTTCAAGAATTCCATTTTCATTATATATTTTATACCCTGTTATTTTTCCTCCCTCAATAACAGGCATTTGCTTTCCTACTGGTTTATTCTTGCTGAACATTGTTATTTCTGAACAAACACCCCTTTTATTATAATTATAGTCTGTACTATCGTTAATGAGACCATATTCATCAATAGTGTACCATGCGAGTAAGTTACCTTTTTCATCATAAACATATTTTGTTTGATTGCAGTCGGTTTTTAATACACAACCACAGGTATTTCCTGTTGAATGAATGGTTTTGTCAATTTTCCAGACTTTCCCTTTCAGATTGTCTGAAGCAAGGTCAGATTTTAGCCGGGATTGTTCAGATTTACACGAGAATGCGGAGAATGCAATCATTAATAAGATTACTGATTTATTCATAGTTTAAAGGTTAAGTTTAGGTTAGGGGAAAATATATATTTCTACATTCACTCAGATTAAAATCCAATTAAATTAATTTTAAAACGCTATTAATAATTGGTAAAATCGAATATAAAGAAATCAGCCTGCAATGCTTGAATAGATGATATTTTGATCTATGCAGGGTATCCGGATTCAGAATGTCCCGCCTAAAGTTTTGACTAATTACAACAATTATCTTCTTTCCCTTTAGCTTTCTCAAATGCTTCTTTCCCCTCAGTTATTGAAAAATAAATTAACCCTCCAGCTCCGATTAAGTCTGCATAGGCAAAGCCTGTTACTTCATAAATAAGGCTTGATAATAATAACACTACAGACATATAGACACAAATCTTTGTACAATTAGCGTCGGCAATTATTGGTTCGGATTTTAATTTATTGCCGGTTTTCTTTTTAGCATTCATCAGCCAGAACATTACTATAATTGAAATCAAGGATATTATTATACCCCAAAGTGTAGTTTCGGGTCTATGATGGTTAGTGATATTTAAAACTATGCCAGCAAGTAATCCAGCCGATAATAGATAAAATGCTGTGCCTGTAATTTTTAACGCTTTTATCTCAAAGGTACTTTTTGGGCTGTCGGGATTTTGTTTGATTCGTAAGATCATCACTGCAATACCAATCCCTGACATTACTTCAATAAAACTATCAGCCCCAAAACCGAATAATGTGAGAGTTTTATCATTGTACCCTAAAATCATTGATACTAAACCTTCGATAATGTTGTAAAAGATGGTAAACAGACTCAATCGGTAAGCCAGTTTATATGAGTTGCTCTCTGTTTTTTCCATGATTGTAAGAATAGTTTACATATTCAACACTGAAAGAATGTTTTCGTTCAATTCAGGTCAGGTTTGTTGGTGTCAGAGTTTAAATAGTTTAATAGCAATCCGGGTTAACCAGCAATAAGATTTTAAGCCGAGGAACTGAACCATGTGCCTTCATTCCATCGCATAACGGATGTGCAGTAAGGGTTAGATTTTAATTCAGTTTAAAATCTATTGGAACAGTGAACCAGACTGGTACAGGTTTTCCTTCCTGTTTACCGGGTTGAAATGGCGGGAAAGTTTTTACAACCCTTATTGCTTCAGCATCGAGATCAGGATCGACTCCTTTTACAATATTGACCTGTTCAACTGTACCTTTAGCAGTCACACAAAATCTGACGTAGACTTTGCCCTGAATATTGTTCTCTTTGGCAGTATACGGATAGCGGGTATTTTCAGAAATGTATTTATACAGCCCTACAATGCCTCCCTGAGGCTCTGGCATCTCCTGAACATTAAGAAATGGTTCTTGTGGTGTTTCTTTTTCCTGAACTTCTTCTTTGGGTTCCTTTGATACCTCAAGTATATTTTCGTTCTTAACTTTTTGTTGTGCCTCATCAGCTGTCATTTGTTGTACTGTATCATCAGGTTTGATGGAGTCTACAACAACAGGAGGCACATATTTAACTGGCCGGACAGTATTTGCTGAGGGGGGGGTCAGGATGAGGTGGAGCAACATATTCGTGAGGTTGAGTGAGATCCTGCAATACGATCTCCACGTGCCTTTCAGAATGCTCATGTCTGCTAACCAATGATTTAGCATTAAGATATGGAGTCATAATAGCGGAAAACATAAGCATGATTCCAATTAAAAGAGATATTATAACATTCCTGTTATACTTTTTTCGAAGTACAAAAGCTCCATATTCTTTATTTCTGGCTCTGAAAATAATGTCATCAAAATCTGACATGATATCTTTTTCAGTATCTAACCCTGATCATGAAAAATTGTTCAGTGATAAATAGCACGAGGCCTGTGATCATGTACACTATTAGATATAAAAAAAGCCCTCGATTGAAGGCTTGTTTTGGTGATCCAGCTGGGGCTCGAACCCAGGACCCCATCCTTAAAAGGGATGTGCTCTACCAGCTGAGCTACTGAATCCTCCTTTATTTTTGCGAGTGCAAATGTATAATAATTTTATTTTAAACCAAAGGAAAATATCAGATTTTCTATTTATTTCCACTTATTTCAATTTTTTTCTTTTTTCAGGAAAAAAGTTCACAAATAAGAGGAAATATCTATCTGGAAAGTACAGGTATCTGCCTGTTTATGGATTCCTCAAGAGATATAAGAGTTTCAGTACGCACGATACCCTGTATGTTCTGAATTGTATCGGTAAGTATCATCCTGAGATGTTCATTATCACGGGTATAAACTTTAATAAAAAGCGAATAATTACCAGTTGTATAATGACATTCTATTATCTCAGGGATATCTTTGAATTTATCAACAACTTCACGGAAATGACCCGGATGATCGAGAAATATGCCTATATAAGCACAGGTCTTAAATCCAACCAATACAGGATCAACCTTGAATTCGGATCCCCTGATAACCCCGATTCGTATCAATCGCTGAACACGCTGATGAATAGCTGCACCTGATACTCCACACTCCCTGGCAACCTCAAGGTAAGGAATCCTTGCATTTTTTGTGATAATATCGAGAATCTTCTTATCAAGATTATCAATTAGTAAGTTTTCTGTCATTTCTATGGTAATTAAATTATAGATTGAAACAATATGTTTTTAATATCTTACAAATTTAAAGGAAAAATGAGAGAATGTAATAAAAGATAAAGAAATGTTTGAACTAATACTGTTCAACTTTAAACATGCGATCAGGTCTGACGATTTATAAAACCAACTATTTCTCTTATGTCGGAAAATCCTCTTTTTATAAGAAAGTCCTCAATTCCTTCCAGTATCCTCACCGACGCAACAGGATCAATAAATGAAGCAGTTCCTACCTGTACTGCTGCAGCTCCCGCAAGAATAAATTCAATTGCATCAGAAGCAGTCATTATCCCTCCCATGCCTATTACAGGTATCTTAACAGCGTTAGCTACCTGCCATACCATCCGCAGTGCTACCGGTTTAATAGCTGGACCAGAAAGTCCTCCGGTTATTGTCGAAAGTGAAGGCCTCATTTTATTAACATCTATTGCCATACCTAGCAATGTATTAATCAATGAAACTGAATCAGCCCCTTCCTCTTCCACAATTCGTGCGAAATCAACAATGTTTGTGACATTGGGTGACAATTTAACAATAAGCTTTTTAGAACAGACCCGCCTTACCTCACGCGTTACTTCACGTGCTGAATTCAGGTTGGTTCCGAAAGCCATCCCTCCCATTTTTACATTCGGGCATGAAATATTCAATTCAATAGCAGGTATCTTATCAAGCTTGTTAATTCTTTCAGCAAGAGCAACATAGTCTTCAATATAGCTACCGTTAATATTTACAATTATGTTTGTGTCATATGTATTTATCCGGGGATATATATACTTTTCAAAATAATCAATTCCCTTGTTCTGTAAACCGACAGCATTCAGCATTCCGGAAGGAGTTTCAGCCATTCTTGGATAAAGATTGCCTTCTCTGGGTTCGATTGTGGTACCCTTGACAACAATTCCTCCAAGCCTTGAAACGTCAAGAAAATCATCAAATTCTGATCCGTATCCAAAGGTACCCGAAGCTGTCAGTACCGGATTCTTAAAATACATATCCCCGATAGAAAAACCCAGGTTTACCATTTTAAATCATTTACATTAAAAATTGGTCCGTCAATACAAGTGCACAGGTTCCCTTTAACAGTATCAACTATACAGCACAGGCAGGCACCTATGCCACATGCCATGAGGTTTTCAAGCGAGACTTCACATATAATATTTCTTTCCCGAGAGTATGATGCTATGGCTTTCATCATGGTATCAGGACCACAACAATATATCCTGTTATATACCTGAGTTGAAAAAACTGAATGTCTTGTTACGTAACCTTTTTCACCCATTGAGCCATCTTCTGTTGTAACAAATACATTTCCAATCTCCTGGTACTCTTCAAATTCAATTATCCTGGAACTATTTCTGAAACCAAGCAGAATATCGGGGATACAACCACTGGATTTCAAATATCTTCCCAGAAATAGCAATGGTGCTATTCCGCAACCTCCTCCAACAAGAAGAACCTTTTCATTTTTAGCTGATAAGGAAAATGAATTTCCTAACGGATAAATAAGATTAAGAATATCTCCCTCTTTCAGTTGAGATAATTTTTTTGTACCCGGCCCTGCTATCTGAATTAATAGCTTAAAGGTATTTTTCTCATAATCAACATCATGTATTGATATTGGCCTTCTGAGAAATGTTTCTGTACTTCCATCAATCCTTACTTGCGCAAACTGACCAGGCTTAAATTCAGGAATTTTAGTATCCCCGTTTAGTTCGAGAATAAAGAAATCATCATTAAGACGCTTATTTCCAATTATTTTGAGATCTTCGATACGCTTTGCCATCTAATGTGCATTTGCGACAAAGATAATGAATAATCTATTTATGAGGTAAAAACTCCTCAAAGCTCTTATCTTCATAAAACCAAACTATTTTAATGACTTCTGAACGAGATTCAGCAGGGTTTTCAAAGGTGTTTTTTTCCGCCCTGTTCTTTATATTCTCTTGAAAATCTATCATCTGGCTGGTTTCAGTCATTCCGGGTCTGAATTCATTGCTCTCAAGTGAATTCAAGGTGTCTGTATCAAAAAGGCTTTGCATTCTTGAATCCTTGTACAATGTTCCCTTGCCGAATAAAAGCCAGTCAGTAGATAAAAACTGATATTTCTCTAGCATTTTAAGTATAAAATCCAGGCTGGGATTGTTACGCCCTGAAAGTATATGGGAGATACCTGAAGCCTGAACGCCAATTTCCTCGGCAAGCTGAGCTGAAGTTTTATTTTCCTTCCTTAAAAATTCAAGTAATCGTTCTTTCATTCTGTAAATATTAGATATTACAAATGTAATCAATAATATATTTCCATATGTAATTTAATAAAATTACATTTGTAATTGTACAATAATGTACTATTTAATGCTAGATGAGTTACATCTGTATATACTTTATTTTGAGATGATTAAATAAGACAGTTATATAAAGTATTACTATAGTTTAGAAATATAATAATATAGTATACAGCTAGTTAATACGTATATCTAATGCATTTTGATAGATAAGCTGTGTTTTTAATCGTGAACAAGTGACTTTTACTATAACTAATGGCATATATTATACTGATTTATTGTACTATATGAGTTATTTAAAACTGTATCTATAAATAGTTAACTCTGTAACCTTAAATGTATAATTATTTAGTTACATGTGTAATTAATATGGCGTCTTTTATTAGTTTACAGATGTAATGTGGCCTTTTTTCATACAAAAAAGTAGACATTAACCTGAAGAAATATTTTTGTCCGGATTATCAGAATATCAGGATGAAATATATTTTCTTAAAAATGAATATTTCCGACTACCCTGCTGTTTGATCTTAAATAATCGATTCTCGTGAGGTTGAGTTTTTCATTGAAAAGTAATAGCGCAGATTGGAAAATCAGGAACTTACACTGAGCTACACTGAGGAGCACAGAGTTGCACAGAGAATACTATTTCAGAGATTCAGGTTGCATTCATTCGAATAGAACCTGTTCAATCTAAAGGAACAAAGAATCTAGCTTTGATTAATAAGAGGAAGGAATTTTTAATAGGATGTTATTTAAGAGAAAGAAAGATGCTTTTATTCAGGTTTGAAGTTCCTGGCTGCAACTTCATCAAATTCATTCTCAGAGCGGGCAATTACAGCTGTTGCAAGACAATTCCCTATTACATTGACACTTGTGCGTGCCATATCCATCAGAACATCAATACCAAGTATTATAAAGATGGGTTCTACCGGTAAGCCAAAGCTAACCACTGTTCCAAGCAATATAACAAGAGAAGCCCTGGAAACACCTGCAACTCCCTTGCTTGTCAGCATCAGTGTAAAGCAAATAATTAACTGTTTCTCAATAGGAAGATCAATCCCTGCTGCCTGTGCAACAAATATTGAAGCAAGAGACAGGTATAATGTTGTTCCATCCAGGTTAAAGCTATAGCCCGTTGGTATGACGAATGCCACAATCTTTCTTGGAATCCCGAATTTTTCCATTGCCTCCATTGCAGATGGTAATGCTGATTCAGAATTTGAAGTGGCAAACGCTATTGTAGCTGGTTCAGAAACAGCCCGTATAAATGGTTTAACAGGAATTTTAAAAATAAGAGCAACAGGCAGGAGTACAAAGCCAAGGAATACTATTAAAGCAACGTAAAGAGTCGCAAGCAGTTTAAAAAGATTATAGAGTATGTCAAGACCCATATGTCCAACTGTATATGCAATTGCAGCAAAAACTGCAATTGGCGCATAATACATAATAATATTAGTGAACTTAAACATAATCTCTGCGAGACTTTCGCTGAACCTGATCATTGGTGCCCGGTACTTCTCTTTAACCATTGCTACAGCTATCCCGAAAATAATGCTGAATATTACGATCTGCAATATCTGTCCTTCAAATATTGCCTTAGCTATGTTTTCGGGAAAAATGTGAAGAATGAAATCGCTGGTAGTCTGGGCTTTTATATTTGCAATAGCTGGCACTTCAGGATTCGGAGGCAACACAACGCCAACACCGGCTTTGCCAATGTTTATTGCAAGCAGTCCGATGAACAGTGCGAGTGTGGAAACTATTTCGAAATAGAGTAGTGATTTCCATCCCATTCTTCCAATCTGCCTGATATCAGAATGCCCGGCGATACCTACAACAAGAGTGGAGAAAAGCAGAGGTGCGATAATCGTTTTGATCATCCTAAGAAAAATGTCGCTTAATACCTGGAGTTTTTTTGCAACTTCAGGAACGTCATATCCGAATTCAGCTCCTGCGATCATACATACCAGAATCCAGGTAGTCAAAGATCGTTTCCTGAACGCAAAAACAACAAGTAATGCCACGCTTAATAATCTAAAGATCAGAAGTAAATTTCGATTAATATCAAGTATCGCATTAGCTTTTAAAACCAAAAGTATCAGAGTAATGCTAATAGCACTAAAAAGGAAATATGGAAACAGTTTCCAGGCTTTTTGCATAAAAAAATGATGTTAGGCAAACTGTATTAAGAGATTATTTATTCTAACCACAATTACCTGAACAACCAGAATTCTCCCCACTCCCGCAACTTGAACAAGAGTTCATGGTCGCAGCAAGTTCTTTTTCAGTGGCTTCCCTTACTTCGACAATTTTGCCGGTGAAGAAAAGGTCCAGACCTGCCATGGGATGATTAAAATCCATCTTCACGTAAGTATCTGTAATTTCATTTATCACACCTGTAAGCGGGTTACCATCTGAATCAGTCATCGGGACTTCATTACCAACTCTGCAGATGTCCTCATTGAGTTTCCCGTCAGTTTCAAAAACAGCCACAGGAACATTTATTACCATCTCTTCCCTTTTGTCACCGTAAGCCAACTCTGAATTAAGAGTGAATCTGAAGAGGTCTCCTTCTTCCAATAAATTTATATTTGATTCGAAAACAGGAAGTAATCTCCCTGTTCCATAAATAAACTTTAACGGTCTGCTCTCATCCAGCGCCTCAATAACTCTTCCATTTAAATCACTTTCTCTCAGTTCATAGATCAGAGAGACCATTTTATTATTTTCAATTTTCATATGAGATAATTTTTAAAGATCCAAATATAATTGAATTTGCCGGCTGGCAAATCATACAACAATTATTTTCAGGATAATTGTTAAAAAATCCCTGAAAAGCCAGAGTACTGATAAAATAATCTAGAAAATGAAACTGATTTTTATATCAGGTTTACTGTAAATTCCATATGATGAATCATTTAATGGCCATAAGATCATAAAATTCAGAGACGACCTCTTTCCTATCTGCTGGCTTAAACCGATTCCTGCAAGAACAGTATTTACATAAAACCTGTCGGCTTCAGGGTAAGGCGGAGGATTTTTCCAGAAAGTTGTTTTAAGACTAAGTAATTCATCCTCCACGTGTAGGAATATTCCAGTGTGAGCCCCTAAAGACAAGACAGAACTAAGATCTTGAATAACAACGAACTGCATATATGCTCTACCTCCGTAAAGAGCTGTTTTATCAATTTGATCCTTATAGTATCTGTATGTTGGTCCGGCGGCCACCGCTATTCTTGGTAAAACCCAGAACCCAATTACGGGAGAGAGCTGAATATCTGTAATGGATCCAAGCGAAAGTCCAAAACTTCCGCCATAAAAAAGTCTATCTTTGAACGCAGGAGTGTCTCTGGATGGTTCCTGATCATACGGAAATTGGTCACTTTTAGCTTTCTGTCCGTATATTACTGAAAATGAGAATAATAACAGCAGGTTACTTAATAATAAAAACCGTGAATTCCTGAATATTAAAGTGATTCTATTCTTACAAGCCATTTAGTCTATTTGTAATATTAAATGAAAACGATACAAATAAACGAAAAAATGAAGCGATTAATATATCGCCGGCTTAATCTTTTTTTATATCAAAAGTCCGAAGACAGAAGACCGAAGACGGAAGACGGAAGTGAAAAGTAAGCAGTAAACAATAAGAAGTAAGCAGTAAGCACCATACCTCTTCGGACTTCTAACGTCTGACTTCCGACTTCGGACTTCCGACTTCAGACTTCAGACTTCAGACTTCGGACTTCCGACTATTTTTCTATCTTATCGAATGAAGCAACCAGTCCCTTGATAAGTGATGAACTAAAACCGTTGTGCTCCATTTCATTTAAACCAACGATTGTGCATCCTTTAGGGGTAGTCACTTTATCTATCTCAAATTCAGGATGCTGATGCCTTTCAATCAGAAGTTCAGCAGCTCCCTTAACTGTCTGATTTACAATGATACTTGCCGTTGCAGCATCAAAACCTATCTGAATACCTCCCTGTAT
>Ga0302323_100005133_pt1 | contig 10704 bp, 11 predicted proteins | sample Fen_T0_3_FD_201950 | JGI IMG/M metagenome (GOLD analysis project Ga0302323, IMG submission 201950) | Peat permafrost microbial communities from Stordalen Mire near Abisko, Sweden - Fen_T0_3 | ecosystem: Environmental > Terrestrial > Soil > Wetlands > Permafrost | place: Sweden: Abisko... | reverse complement strand
CGGATCGGGGGCAGGTGGGATCGAGGCCCTGTCTCGCGGCGCTGCACGTGCGGTGTTCGTGGAACACGATCAGAACGCGGCCCGCACCGTCGCCGAGAACCTCGACTCCACTCACCTGGCCGAGCGCGCCGGCGTGGTCCGTTCCGACGCGATCGCCTATCTTCGAGATCGAGCCCTCTCGGACGGCCCGTTCGATGTCGTTCTGGTCGATCCGCCTTACTCCGAAACGGCGCTGATGGATGGTGCGCTGGCCTGTCTCGGGGCGGCCGATCGCGGACTCTTGACCGCGGACGCCTGGGTGATCGCCAAGCATTTCTGGCGGACACCTCCACCCGACGCGGTTGGGCTGCTAGCATCAGTCCGGACCCGTCGCTTTGGTGAGACCGCTCTCACTTTCTACCGTCCGTCGGAGGAGCCAGTCAGGTGAAGGTCGCCGTTTATCCGGGCTCGTTCGATCCGATCACGTACGGCCACCTCGATGTCGTCTCGCGTGCGGCGGCCGTGTTCGATCGTGTGATCCTGGGCGTGCTGGTCAATCCTCACAAGTCGAGTCCGGCTCTCCCTCCGGAAGAGCGCGTGATGGTCATTCGCGAGACGCTCCTGGAGTCGTGCGCGCCGGACGTGGCCTCGAGAATCGACGTTGAGATGTTCGACGGGCTGACCGTGGACTTCTGCCGGAAGCGCGGCGCGACCATCATCGTCCGTGGTCTTCGCGCCGTTTCGGATTTCGAGTCGGAACTGCAGATGGCCCATACGAATAGAAAACTCGCGCCCGATGTCGATACCGTCTTCTTCATGACGGCCCTCGAGCACAGCTACTTGAGTTCGAGCCTGGTGAAGGAGATCGCGGCGTTCGGGGGCGACGTAGGCCAGATGGTTCCCGAAACGGTCGTCCGGCATCTGGCAGCCCGGAGCCGGGGACTATAATCGAGCGGACCGGCAGCCCTTGCCACCTGCCCAAGGAGGGCCCGACCGATAGACATAATCGTGCTCATCGAGCGCCTGGAGGCACTCGTCGCAAACGGCAGGCGGGTCCCCTTCGGCGACAACGTCATCATCAACCAGAGCGACGCGCTGGAGTGGATCGACCAGCTGCGCGTCACGATCCCGGAGGAGGTCAAGTCCGCTCGGCGCGTGACCAATGAGGTCGAACGGCTGCTGGAGGGCGCACGCGAGGAAGCCGAGCAGATCCTGGCCAGGGCCCAGGAGCAAGCCACGTACCTGATCGAGGAACGTGAGCTGACCCGGCAGGCTGAGGAACTGAGTCACGAGATCGTGCGCCAGGCGCAGGTCGAGAGCGACGAAATCCGCCACGGTGCCGACGACTATGCCGCCGAGGTTCTGGTGGGCCTCGAGTCGGAAGTGATGCGCACCCTCAAGACAATCAAGCGGGGCCTGGAGCTGCTGGACGATCGTCGTTCCGCCGCGGCAGCCGCCGCGTCCGCGGCTTCGGCGGCGGTAATGGAAGGCGACGACGAGGGAGAATACGACGAGTACGACGAATCCGACGCCGAGGAACCCGTCCGGGACTGAGGCACTCATTTTCAACGTCGCCGGGCTGCTGGGGGAGCCGGGCGGCTCCGTTCGGGACGTCCGGATTTCGGCACCGCCACTCGATTTCGGTGCGGAGCTGACCCAGGTGCGCGATCTCGTGGGCGAGCTGCGGCTGACGCGGACGAACCGCGGGCTGATGGTGCGCGGCCGGCTTCGGACGGCGATCGCCCAAACCTGCAGCCGCTGCCTGCGCGACATCGAATGGCCGGTCGAGATCCAGATCGACGAGGAGGCGCTGCCGACGATCGACGTCACCAGCGGCACGCCGGTCCCCGTGGACGAGGAGCCTGACGCCCTGCGGCTGACAGACCACCACGAGCTGGACCTCGAGGACGATGTCCGCGACTTCATCATCCTGGCCGAGCCGATCGCGCCGCTCTGCCGCGAGGATTGCCCCGGCCTATGCATCGTCTGCGGGCTGGAACTCGCAAGCGGCCCACATCAGCATCCGGATGACGACATCGACCCGCGCCTCGAAGGGCTTCGAGGCCTGCTGCAGTGACCGTCGTGCATGTTCGAGGATGACGGGAGAGCCCAGACCGGGTAAACTCCCGCGTCGGCCCCACGAGCAGGGTATGCTTTGGCGTACCCCGTCACGGATCCAAGAAACGCGCCCCGGCGCCTCACCGGCCCAGCCTTCCGGCCCCCCGCAGGCGCCACGCCGGAGCGACAAGGAGTAAGCACTTCAATGGGTGTTCCGAAGAGGAGAGTCTCACACGCCCGGCAGGGCGATCGCCGCGCGCATCTGGCGATCACAACCCCGCATCTCGAGCCGTGCTCGCACTGCCATCAGCCCAAGCAGGTTCACCACGCCTGCCCGGTTTGCGGCTACTACAACGGTCGGCCCACGGTCGAGATCAAGCAGGAAAAGCCGCAGCAGCAGGCCTGAGCGCGTGGATCTGGGCACGGTCAGAACCGTTAGCGATGGCCCGATCCGCGTCGCGGTTGACGCCATGGGCGGCGACCACGCACCGCTCGAAATAGTCTCGGGCACTCTGTCGTGGGCCCGGGCCCACCCTGCGGACCGGGTGCTGCTCGTCGGCATTCCGGAGCGGATTGCCGAGGTAGCCGGCGGACCGATTCCCCCGAACGTGGAGATCGTGCCGGCCAGCCAGGTCGTCGAGATGGAGGAGTCGCCTGCCCAGGCGCTCAAGACCAAGAAGGACTCGTCGATCCTGGTCGCCATGGACCTGATCAAGCAGGGCCGTGCCGACGCGCTCGTGACGGCGGGCCATTCCGGGGCGGGCATGGCCGCCGCGGTTCTGAAGCTGGGACGTCTGCCGGGTGTCGACAGACCCGCTCTGGCCGTCCAGATGGTCACCGAGACCGGGCCCTTCGTGCTGCTCGACATCGGCGCGAACATGGACTCGAGCGGCAACAACCTTTACCAGTTCGCGCACATGGGTTCGCTCTATGCCGAGCGGGTCCTCGGCGTCCCGAACCCGCGCATCGCACTTCTCTCCATCGGTGAAGAGAAGGGCAAAGGCGATCAAGCCGTGCAGCAGGCCACGGAACTGCTCGACGAGGACGGCAGCCTCAATTTCGTCGGCAACGTGGAGGGGCGGGACCTGGTCAAGCACATGGCCGATGTGGCCGTCTGCGACGCCATGGTCGGCAACGTGACGATGAAGTTCTTCGAGGGTCTGGCCACGTTCATCTTCAAACTGTGGGAGAAGGAGTTCCGCGGCAGCATCCGCGGCAAGCTCGCATATCTGCTGATGCGGCCGTCCGTCGGCCGGATCCGGACGACATTCGACTACGAGAAGATGGGGGCCTCGCCGCTGCTGGGCGTCAAGGGGATGGTCTTGATCACCCACGGCTCGGCCAAGAGGCGAATGATCGAGTTCGCCCTCGATGCCGGGGCCGCGGCCGGACGGGCCAACATCCCCGATCTGATCGCGGACGCGTTCCGCGGCAAGTCGCGCCACGGATGAGCGTTCGTCCGCCGCTCCAACCGACGCCGCCGGCAGAGCCGAATCGGTCTGCCCGGCCCGGCCCCCTCGCCGTAAGCCACTCGGTCATCGTTGACATGGTCCGTCTTGCCGCGCTCGAAGTCCCGGGCGTTCTCAAGGTCGGTCGCGGCGGTCCGCTGGCGCGGCTGGGCGGCTCTCCGGTCCGGGCCAGTGTCGGAGATGGCAAGGTGTCGGTCCGCGTCTGGATCATTGCTCGGCCAGATCACGCCCTGACGCCGCTCGCGGTACAGGTTCGCCAGGCCGTCGGCGCTACCGTGGAGCGTTTGCTCGGTTTGGAGCTTGGTGAGGTCACGGTCGTCATCGATGGGGTCAGGGGCCAGAGCAAATGACCCCCGCCGCCGAAGACGCGGGCCAGGCATCTCGCGGGCGGCGCGACAGCAGCGACGAGGTCAGCTCCCACCGCCTCGGCCGCCGTCTCGCGCTCGCGGCCCTGTTCGAGGCCGAGTTTGGTCAGCGGACCGCGCCCACGATCCTGGAGCGTCATCTGAGTGAGGGCGCCGCCGACGAAACGACGGCGAACTTCGCGCGTGGCCTCGTGTCGGCGGTCGTCGAAGACCGCGAGAAGATCGACGGCCTGATCGAGCGCCTGGCGCCGCAATACCCCGTCGTCCAGCTCGCCAGGATGGATCGGACTCTGCTGCGTAGCGGCATCGGCGAGGTGCTACACTCCGGCACGCCGTCCCGGGTGGCAATCGCCGAATGGGTCGAGTTGGCTCGCACTTACAGTGGCGAACCGGCTCGCCGACTCGTCAATGGTGTGCTCGGGAGGATCACTCGCGACCCCGAAGCCGGTGCGCACCGCGCCTCGGATCCGGGGCCGCAGTAACCGTCAATCTAACTTTCCAGGAACCCCGAGGAGGGCGTCAGTGGCCACTACCTACGAGCGACTCAAGAAGATCGTCGTCGAGCAGCTGGGCGTAGACGAGGAAGAGGTCAAGCCCGAGGCCTCATTCGTCGATGACCTGAATGCCGACTCGCTGGACCTCGTCGAGCTGATCATGAGCCTCGAGGAAGAGTTCGGGACGGAGATCTCCGACGAAGACGCCGAGAAGATCCGCACGGTGCAGGACGCCGCGGACTACATCGACGAGCACGCGGCCTAGCCCGCTGTTCGACTGATGCGACCCGCAGCCGCTCTCATCGAGCGGCTGGGGCTCGCGGTCCGCGACCTCGACCTGCTACAGCAGGCGCTGATCCACAGCAGTTACCTGCACGAGCATCGGGACCTGGCCGCCGGCCACAACGAGCGCCTGGAATTCCTGGGCGACTCAGTTGTGAGTCTGGCCATTTCGGACGCCCTCTATCGTCGCCATCCTGACGACGACGAGGGCGTTCTGTCCGCTCGGCGGGCATCGATCGTGAGTACAGCCGGTTTGGCCCGTCTGGCCGCCCGGCTGGAGCTCGGCGAATATCTGCTGCTCGGCGAGGGCGAGTCGCAGCGCGGCGGCCGTCGCAGGCCGGCCTTGCTCGCGTCCGCCTTCGAGGCCCTTCTAGGCGCCCTCTACCTGGATCTCGGTTATGAGGCCGCCAGCGGATTCGTGGTTGCCCTGGCCGCGCCCGAGCTGACGAGTGATCGTCCGCTCGGTGCTTTGAAGAGCCCGAAGAGCCGTCTCCAGGAATACACGCAGCGCCTTACCGGCGAGCGGCCGCAGTACCGCGTGCTCGACGCCGTCGGGCCGGATCATGACAAGCTATTCCGGGTGGCGGTCGCCGTTGGGGGGAAGGTCGTTGGCGTCGGCCGGGGCCACTCCCGGAGAGTCGCCGAAACCGAAGCGGCGGCACATGCCATCGAGACGCTCCGCGAAAGCTCCGGCGGCGAGCCGGAAGTCTCGCCCGAGCTGGCCGAGTTCCTCGGCGCGGAAGGTGACGACCACCGGGGAGACTGGGTGGCCGTCGAGGATGCGAGAGGCCACGCGGATGAGTCGTGGACGGAGATAGACCTGGACTTGGACGGCATATGACCGCACCCGCCCGCCTGCTGGCCCTGCGCCTGCAGGGTTTCAAGTCGTTCGGTGAACGGACGATGGTCGAGTTCGGCCCGGGCATCAGCGCCGTTGTCGGGCCGAACGGTTCCGGCAAGAGCAACCTGGCCGACGCGCTCCGATGGGCTCTCGGTGAGCAGGGGCGGGCGCTGCGTCTGCGGAAGTCCGAGGACGTCATCTTCGCCGGCTCCGAGAAGCGCTCGGCACTGGGCATGGCCGACGTCACGCTGGTCTTCGGAAACTCGGACCGTTTGTTGCCGATCGACTACGAGACGGTCGAGTTGGGCCGCCGGCTCTTCCGCTCCGGCGAGAACGACTACCTGCTGAACAAGCAACGCGTTCGGCTCAAGGACCTTGTCGATCTGCTCGACGCGGCGCATTTGGCCGACAACGCCTTCCTCTTCATCGGCCAGGGCATGGTCGATCAGGCGCTGGCTCTTCGGCCCGAGGAACGGCGGCCGCTGTTCGAAGAGGTCGCCGGCGTTCGCCGGCACGAGCGTCGCAAGCGCAAGGCCGAGGATCAGCTCCTGGAGGCCGAAGGCAACCTGGCTCGCGTGGAAGACGTGCTGGCCGAACTCAGGCCGCAGGCCCGCCGGCTTGCCGCGCAGGCCGAGCAACAGGCATCCCGCCAGACGGCGGGTCGCGAGTTCGGCGAGGCGATCATCGCTTTGGCCAGATCGAGATGGTGTGAGGCTGCCGGTCGGGCGACGGAAGCCGACGAGCAGCTCGCGGCGGGTAGGGCTCAGATCGACGCGGCGCTGGCGGCGCTGCGAGGTGCCGAGGAGTTGTCTGCCGCCATCGCCCGCGAACTCGCCACGGGCTCGGAAACCGAGGCCGACCGGCGGTCGGCGCACGAGGCGGCGCGCGCGGCCTTGACGGACCTTCAGCTGCGCGACGCCCGGGCCGTGAGCGACGTGGCCTCGGCCCAGCGCGACCGCCAGCGGCTCGAGCAGGATCTTGCCGCCGCCGAGGCCGATCTGGCTGTCCAGCGCCGTGAGCAGGCCGCTCCGGTCCCGGCGCGCGACCTGGCTCTTGCCGCCGCCGTCGCGGAGGCCGAACGGTCCCTGGCGGAAGCTCTCGAAGAACTGACATCCATGCGTGCCGCGGAGCAGGCGCAGGGCGAGGCGCTGGCCGCTCTCCGTCGCGTGGAGTCCGCTCGAACGGCGGAACTCGAGACGACTCGCCGCCGCCTGGCCGACGCAATCCGCCAGGCGACCGACGAGCGAGCGGCCGCGGAAGACGTGGCTCGCAACCTGGACGCAGCCGAGAAGGCATGTGTCGCACCTCGAGCGGCGTTGTCGAAGGCGATCGACGACGAGAAGGCCGCGGTCGCCGCGCGGGAAGCCGCCCGGTCGGAACTCGACTCACGGGAGGGTGCCCGACAGGCCGCCGCCGAGGCCGCGGCATCATCTGCAAGCCGTGTCGCCGGGTTGCGGGGACGTCTCGAGGCTTTGCAGGCGCGCCTGACGGAGGATGAGAGTCGGGGTATCTCGAAGGCCGCCCGGCGTGTCGGCGGCAAGCCCATCTCCGATGGATTGGAGGTCGAGGCCGGGTTCCGGGTGGCCGTCGAGGCGGCGCTCGGCGAGACGATGAGGGGCTATGCCGTCGGGCGCGAGGCTGCGCTGGGCCTCGACGGTCAGCGCGGTGTGCTCGTCCTCGAAGCTGCTGCCGAAGAAGGCCGTCGAGCGTCCGGCGGACGGGACCATGCGGCGGAAGCCGGAGAGGCCGTGGCGGCGGCAGCGGCCGGCCAGGGCGGCGGGCGGCTTGCCGAGGCTATTCGCGTTGATCCGATGGGCGTAGCAACAAGGCTTCTGGCGAGATCGGTGTGGGTGCCGGACCTGAACGCGGGCATCGCCGTCCAGCCCAAGCTGCCGGTCGGCTGGGTTGCGGTGACGCGCGACGGGGCCGTCATCACGTCCGCGGGCGTGGTCAGCATGGGCCGGTCAGAGTCGCTGCTGGAGCGCCGTGCCGAGGTCGATCGGCTGGCCGAGGAAGTTGCCCGGCTGGAAACGGCCGCCGGCGCCGCCACTGCCGCTGCGGACGTCACTGCGAAGGCGGCGTCGGTTGCCCGGGCTGCCGTCGATGCCGCTCGCGAAGCCGAACGCCGTGCTGGCGCAGCCCGGCACGAGGCCGAAGAAGCCGAGCGCCGCGCGACAAGGTCACTGGAAACGGTCGCTCGGGAAGCAGCCTGGCGATCGGCGCAGGCGGGGCGTCTCGAAGCCGACCGTGACCGGCTGGCCGAGACCGTGAGGCAAGCATCCGAAGCCGCGGCTGCCGCGGCCGCGATCCCCGCCGCCGGTCCGGATGGCGCGAAGACCGCGGCGACCGGACCTGCCGCCGAGCGGGCCAGTGCAATCCGCGAGTGGGAGGAGCGAGCCGCGTCGTTGCGTGCTCGTCGCGATCAGCTCGGTGCCGAAGAATCGTCGCTCGAAGCCGTGCGCCACGAGGCCGAGGCGCATCGAGCCCGTGCCGCGGCCGCTGCAGCGTTCGACCAGGACCGGATGGCCAGTCTGGAGCGGCAGACCGCGGAACTGGCCCGCCGCGAGCAGCAGATCGGGGCCGAGCGCGAGGGTCTCGGGGAGCAGCTCGCGGCCGCGGCTCTTCGAGAGGCTGCGCTGCGCCACGAGCTGGAGGAACTTCGATCCGCCGCCGCGGCCGCCCGCAACAGGCTTGCCGAGGCGGAAGCCGCGGCGATGCACTCTCGCGATCGACTGCGGTCCTGCCAGGAGCGAGCCCGCGGCGCGGAGGTCGCGGAACTCGAGGCGCGGCTGGCGCTCGACGCCATCCGCGAGGGTGTTCTGGTCGAGCTGGCCGGTCTCGGGGACCTGGGCATCAGGCTGCTTATCGAAGAAGGCTCGGATGGCGCCGAAGCCGGCTTGGATGCGGCCGCCGATGACATTGCCGCCGGCGCAGCGGGGCGCCGATTCTCTACGCCGGTCGTGTCATCGGTCCGTACCGGCGGTGGCGTGGCCGCCGACGACACAGCCTCGGATTCGCTCGAGGACGGTGAATCCGCCAACGGCAACATCCTCGAGACTCTCGTCACCGAGGCCACGGCACGCTGGACCAAGTCCCCGCCGGTGGATCCGCCCGGGTCGTCGCGGCTGGCCCAGCTCCGCCGCCGCTTCCACGAACTGGGCGCCCCGAACCCGTTCGCCGCCGAGGAATACGAGGCCATCAAGACCCGTCTGGACGGGCTCGAGTCACAGCGCACGGACCTGACGACCGCGATCTCCAAGACGCGGGCCTTGATCGACCAGCTCAACGTCATGATCGCGACGCAGTTCCGTGAGACGTTCACCGCCCTCGAGACCGCCTTCGATGCCAGATTCAGGCAGCTCTTCGGCGGCGGTTTTGCCCGCCTGAGCCTGACCGATCCCGAGGACCTCGCGAGCACGGGCGTGGAGATCGTGGCCCGGCCGCCCGGCAAGAAGGCGCAGCCTCTGAGCATGTTGTCGGGCGGAGAGCGCACGCTCACGGCGGTGGCCCTGCTCTTCTCCATGCTCGAAGTACATCCCGTGCCTTTCTGCGTACTCGATGAGGTGGACGCGGCGCTGGACGAGGCCAACGTGGGGCGGTTCGCCGATGCGCTGCGAGGTCTGGCCGAGCAGACGCAGTTCATCGTCATCACGCACAATCGAGGCACCATCGAGAGCGCGGATGCGTTGTACGGCGTGACCGTCGGCGATGACGCCGTGAGCCGTGTCATCAGCCTCCGCCTGGAAGAGGCGCGCGAACTGGCGGACCAGGTCACCAAGAAGAGCGCAGCGGCAACGGCCGGCTGACCGGGAGGGTTTCCGTGTTCCTCCGACGCAGACACAAGGACGACGCACAGACGGCCGAGCCGGCCGAATCGCCGGCGTCGGTGGAGGCGGCTGAGTCGCTCTGGCATACCGAGGCGGAGCAGACGGCTCCCGCCGAGTCCGCTCCAGCCGGCTCCTCGACTTCGAACGCCGCCGCTTCAGTGTCGGAGGTGGTCGATGACCTGACTCCGGGCGACCTCTCGGCAGGGCTGGAACGCAGCCGCGGCGGCTTCATGTCGCGATTGCGCGGCGCCCTGCGCGCCGGTCCTTCCGGCGCCGACTGGGATACGGTCGAGGAGTTGCTCATTGCCGGCGACATCGGGGGTGAGCTGGCCATGGAAGTCGTGGAGCGTGCTCGGGCGCGCAAGGACGAGCCGTCGGCCGAGGCGGCGGTCAGGGCCGAGCTGGCGACGCGACTGCTTCCGGGCGAGCCGGACTGGCGCCCCAGATCTGCTGCGCCGGGACAGCCGGCTGTCGTGCTCATGGTCGGCGTAAACGGCACGGGCAAGACAACCACCATCGGCAAGCTTGCCCATCTCTACAGGCACGAGGGCGAGTCGGTTCTGCTGGCTGCCGCGGACACGTTCCGCGCCGCGGCGATCGATCAGCTGCGAGTCTGGGCCGATCGGTCGGGCAGCCAGTTCGTCGCCCACGCCCCGGGCGCCGATCCGTCGGCGGTCATATTCGACGCTCTGGACGCAGCAGTGGCCAGGCGCATCGACGTCGTCATCGCCGACACGGCCGGCCGTTTGCACACCAAGTCGAACCTGATGGAAGAGCTGGCCAAGATGCGCCGGGTCATCGACAAGCGCCTGCCCGGAGCCAGGCCCGAGGTCCTGTTCGTCCTCGACGCCACCACCGGCCAGAACGGCCTGGCGCAGGCGAAGGTCTTCCACGAGACAACGGGTCTGACCGGTATCGTGCTGACCAAGCTCGACTCGACGGCGAAGGGTGGCATCGTGTTCGCCATCGAGGATTCGCTGGGCGTGCCCGTCCGCTTTGTCGGGGTGGGGGAGAAGCTCGGCGACCTCCTCCCATTCGACCCGGACGCGTTCATCGAGGCGCTGTTCGCCTAGGGGCGCTGTTCGCCTGGAGGCGCCGCGACTCAAATGCGCCTGCGACGCCAGTTGCCCGGCCTCAGCCGTCGATAGGGCGAGTCGACACGGCGCAATCCTTCGTGCGCGACCATGACCGAATTGTCGAGGCGGATGGCCTCACGGAACTCGTCGGCCGCCCGAACCACGTCGCCCCGGTCTTCCAGGAGGAGGCCGATGCTGGCGTGTAGCTGGGCGAGGTCGGGGTCTTCGAGCAACGCCGACGTGAGCAGCTCCTGAGCGTCGTCGACGCGACCGAGCGAGATCAGGGCCATGGCCCGGCAGTGCAGCGAGGGTA
>Ga0302323_100005132_pt1 | contig 10705 bp, 8 predicted proteins | sample Fen_T0_3_FD_201950 | JGI IMG/M metagenome (GOLD analysis project Ga0302323, IMG submission 201950) | Peat permafrost microbial communities from Stordalen Mire near Abisko, Sweden - Fen_T0_3 | ecosystem: Environmental > Terrestrial > Soil > Wetlands > Permafrost | place: Sweden: Abisko... | reverse complement strand
TCCCAAGGGCCGACAAAATTAACAATGATGTTGCAGCGTTCATCGATAGGGATAACAATATCGTGCGGCTGACTGTTGGGACGATGAGCACCCTTGAGGGTAAGATTTTTACCGGGATGCACAATGATGTTTTCAGGAGATACCTGGAGAAAATCACAAATCGCGCGAAAAGCAAAACTTGGGTAAAATCCATCTTCATATCGAAGCAGTAATGGTGCGCGGCGGTACACACCATCCTGATCAAATTGTAGCGCTATCGATCCAAGTCCGCGTGCAGATGAGGCAAATGCCGGAAAAATGGTGTTTGGATTTTCTGCAGCATACATCATGCTCATGTCACCTTCAACGTGAACATGCCATTTGGTTTTGGATAAATATTCCCATGTAGAGGCAGGCCTGGGCCGCCGCATGATTGAAGGTTTATCTTTTAAAGCGAATCCCATTCCATAATAAACGTTTCCCGCCGATGTATTGCTTGCCATAAGAATTGAATCATCTTCTGCATTCATGGGTGCGGAAAAAATATAATCCCACATCTGGAGAGCAACACCGAGATCACGGAGATTTCGAACTACCTGTCCATAATGACGGCGCGATAAATAGGGGCTGGCGAGTGTTTGAAGAGTGCTGTCGGTTTCATTGACAACGATGATCGTGCTGTCATAAGGAATTCGGGTCGGGAAGTATTTATAACGGAGACGGTACAGCTGATCGATGGACCCGGAGTTCCAAGTACCAAACACTCCCGGCAGAAGATAGAACAACAGATGTACGAAAAGGAGAGAAGACACGAGGAGAAGGATTGTGTCCCTCAATGTTCGTTTATTCCTGGTGGTCAAGAGTAATGGTTTTGCTGAAGAAATTCTTTGCGCTGATCTCTGTGGCAAGGACAGCCACATCCAGGCGGCGTGCACCTTCCATCTTGTCTGTTCCTCGTATATTGCCTCCTATCGTGAGCGGTTTCTCGGCAATGGTCGCATACGTTGAGTAATGTTTCCTCACGCTGCGAATTTCCGAAACAATATCAGCTGCCAGCGGCGGCTTCTTCATTTCGTCTGCAGAAAAATATTTTCCGAGTTTCTCTTCCAGATCGAGTAACCGCTCCACGGAAGCCAGGAGGAAGAAAATTTCCTTGCCGGTGTTCTTATCCAGTGCACTCCAATGACGGCCTTTGGGAATATAATAATTTTTTTCGACCGAGTAGTCGCTCAGAAATTGACGTATTTCATAGGGGAAAAGCAAATCTATTTCACCTTCCGATCCCTGGTGAACAACATACACAAAGCAGTCTTTTGTCAACTTCACCATCATTTTAATTTCTTCCCCGCTCTTCAGTACCGTATCGCGCATAATGGGTACCATCGTTCTCTCCTTTCCAACAAGTGCCCCAAATGCCCACTCAAATCCGATATTGGGTTCGTTTTGTTGAACCGGAAGTACCTCCTGCGCAGGTTGTTCATGGAATCGAAATCCAACAGCGAAACAACCTAAGAAAACGGAAAGAAGAATACAGGAACGCATTGTCAGTGTCCTTTCTTTAGTTTCAATGGGGAAGAAGTGAAACGGTCATCTCTTTATCGTATTCGGTCTGGCTTCGAGTCGGATTTTGAGCACCATGCGTCTTGCGCTTCACCTGCTCTTCGACGTACTGCATGAGCTCATTGATCGTCACAGTGTAATCGTTATTGTAATCCGCCTTGCCTTCCAACCCTTTTAATAAATAGTAGGTAAACACACCATGGGAAAATTCCGGATACTCCTGCGACACTTCTCCTGCAGCGCTGGCGGTGAATACGGCAATGCCTTCTTTCGTTTTCGAAAGGTCTTCGAGATATTGATTGACCAGGTTTGGTTCAGATTTTCCCAAGCCGCGTGTGGTAAAGTTAACGCTGATGCCTCCGCTATGGCAGGCATCGGTGAATACAAGAACACGTTTCGCACTGATATATCTCGCGAGCACCGTTTGAATTTCCCACATCGGAAATGCCGAGGTGCCAAGCGAAGCCGGATCGCTGTCATGCATCAGTAAGTACATATTCTGGGGGCGTGCCGGATCCGGTGCACCGTGACCTGCAAAGTAGATCACAACAAGATCCATATCTATCGCCTGATTGAGAAAATTGATCAACGCATCTTTCATATTTGCCAGCGTGGCATCTTTGTTCAGCAGCACATGCATATGGTCGGAATCATATCCGCCGCCTTCCGGCCGGCGCAGAAAATTTGCAAATGCCTCCGCATCCTTATCAGCATATTTTAAACTTGGAATTCCGGAATTCATGTATTCAGAAACTCCGACGACCACTGCCCACTGCTGCGGGCCGGAGCCGCCGGAACGCGTTGTATTCGCGCCGGCAGTCCTGAACGGCATTGTTCCGCCAGCAGATGTTTTTCTGTTCACGCCTATCATTTTGGAAAATTTATCACCGTTGGTGCCTGTGATGGAAAGTTGAATCTGGTTGTATCCGGCTGAAATCAGCGGCACGGTATCAGCGATTACATTACCCGCTGTTTTGATTAGCGGCACTTGATTGTTGATAAAGTCGACCATGTTTACCGAAATCGAGTACGAAGCGACGTCAAACCGTGTCCGGAATTTTACCGGAAGCGACATCGATTCTGTTTCTGAATTCATGAATGGATATACGATTTCCACTGCCTGGTCATGGGAAAGGCGCTGAATCCATCCGCTCTTTCTGACGATATGGTTCGCATTGTCGGCAACTGTGATTTCAAATGGAATCATTCCCATCGAATCCAATTTGACAACGGTACTGAAACGCTTGACGGCTTTCATTCCCGCAGGGAGATTACCAGTGTCTGGTCCGGTGACTGTTGACAGGGAAAGCGGTTTTCCATTGAACATCGCTTCTTTCAACTCTGAATCATCAAACACCACGCCGCTGATGGTGTACTCTCTGCCAAAAACTTTCGTAATCGTTGTACTATCCGTGACCTGATCGAAAACAATTCCCGGATTTGTGGTATCAGGCGGAGCAACGGCAACTTTCCAACTTTTCAATTTTCCTCTGCTTGTGCTGGTGAGAAGTGTTTCATCATTGAAAAATGCCGCGTAGGTAATAACACCATTGCGTTCAAAGAGTGTCTTGACGGCTGACAGTGTTGTAACGTCATAGAGTTTGAGTGTGCTGTCTGCCGTAGAAACAAGCCAGCGTGATTTCGGATCGAATGACACCGAACCAATCCACCCCCTCTGATTGTATTTTAATTTTAAAGCGCCTGTTTGTGCATCCCAAAGGTAGACATTTCCGTCATCAGCGCCGGCGGCAAGAAGTTTTCCATCTGCGCTGTAACTGATCGAAGAAATTTTATCCCGACAATCATTGAACGTCGTTTGCAGCGCTAATCCCGCAACGGCATAAATCTGAATCATGCCCGTTGATAATCCGACTGCAAAAAACTTTCCGCTTGGATGAAGAGTCGTCGCCGTGACATCTTCCTGAAAATCCGGCAAGGATCCCATCGCGACACCGTTCACCACATCCGTTATAATAACCTTTTTGTCCCTACCGGCAGAAATTATCCAGTTTTCTCCTTGAAAGAGCATCGACGTAATTCCAAGCGAATGAAGGGATATTTTTTTGCTATCGTTCGGATCATTGATATTGAATAAGTATGCTTTGCCATCCTCAGACCCAAGTGCGAGTGTTTGTCCCGATGCGGAAAAAGATAACGTTTTCACCTGCATCGGTATGGAGGCAAGTATTATTTTCTCTCTGAGAGCCGGTAGGTCGTAGACTTTTACTCCCCCATCCGATGAAAGAATTGCAAGCAAATTCGCTTTCAAGGAGACCGCACATACATCAACGGAATTTTTCCCGGCGTCGACGGATTGAAGCTGCTCTACATATAATTCCTGCTGCGAAGTGCAGACCGCCGCGGTGAGAAGTATCGCCAGCCACACATAGAGAACAATTCTTCGATTCATTGCACACCCCATTGCAAAAACTTACACTCGCCAGCTTAACAAAATGTGTTTTTAAAAAAACCTTGTGAGACTCTGCTGGTATACTTTAATGAGCCGTATTTCTATAAAAGAATAAATACCGGTAATGCTGAATTTTCTATGGGATTTATCCTATACGTTTATTTCATCTTCATAGATAGGTTTAACAAACGAACACGGATATTTTTATCCAGGAGAGTTACACCTGTGTCGGATTCAAGTCCTTAATGATGCTGTCGATTGATGAGAATGGAGTTTGCTCTTGTCTATTTGAAAAATAAGTATTGTAGGCGAGTGAAAAATAAATATTATTATCTTTGTTTTTTCTTCCACCATCGATTCAACCGCTCACGAATGTCTTTCTCCCGGCCAAGGTCCGTCGGCTTGTAATAGAGTTTGTCTTTCAAATTATCGGGAAGAAACTGCTGCTCAACAAAATGGCCGGGAAAGTCATGGCTGTATTTATATTCTTTTCCATAACCGAGTTCATCCATCAGCTTCGTGGGTGCGTTGCGGATGTGAAGCGGTACTGGAAGATTGGGAAGGTTCCGTACATCTGCCATTGCCTGATCGATCGCAAGATAGGAAGCGTTGCTCTTTGGTGCCGAAGCAAGATATGCTGCTGTTTGAGCTAGAACAATCCGCGCTTCCGGCATGCCGATGTAATCGATCGCAGTAAAGCACGATGTCGCCAGCGTAAGGCCGTATGCATCGGCATTGCCGATATCTTCCGAAGCGAGCACGATCATGCGGCGGGCAATAAATTTTGGATCCTCCCCTCCATCGAGCATTCGTGCCATCCAGTATATGGCAGCATCGGGGTCGCTGCCGCGCACACTTTTAATAAATGCCGAAATAATATCATAGTGCTGTTCGCCTTCCTTATCATAGAGTGTAAATTTTCTCTGGAATGCGTCCTCAATTCTTTGTTTGGTAACGGTGAGGGAGCCATCAGCGTTTGGTTTTGTCAGGCGTACCGAGTTTTCCAATCCGTTCAGCAATTTGCGTGCATCGCCCCCGGAAAGAAGCATGAGAAATTCGCGGTCGATAATTTCTATTTTGCTCTTGGAGAGTACCAAATCGTTTACCAGCGCCTGATCGAGAATTTTATTTAATGCGTCCCTGCCGAGCGATTCCAGCACATACACCTGGCACCGGGAAAGCAGCGGAGATATCACTTCAAACGAAGGGTTCTCCGTCGTCGCACCTATGAGAGTGATTGTTCCATCTTCTACGGAATGCAGCAGCGCATCCTGCTGCGCTTTATTGAAGCGGTGAATTTCATCGATAAATAGGATCGTACGTTTATGGAGATGACTTAAATTTTTCTCAGCGCGAGATATAATTTCTCGGACATCTTTCACTCCGGCGGCAACGGCATTGAGCTGATGAAATTCAGCCTCCACATGATTCGCAATAAGACGTGCCAGTGTCGTTTTGCCGACACCCGGCGGCCCCCAGAAAATCATCGAACTGATTTCACCGTGCTCCAGCATTAATCGAAGCGGTTTGCCTGACTGGGTTAAATGATCCTGCCCGACATATTCTTCCAGTGTTTTGGGACGAATGCGTTCTGCTAACGGGGCTGACGGAGGCTGCGTTGTTCGATGTTCTTCTTTGGAAAATAAATCAGACATTTTAGAGATTTATGATTTTAGATGGAAAAATGAAGATTGAGTAGTTGTGTGATTCAATCATTGGTTCATTGTTAATAATTGACCATGGACAACAGATTTCTGACATTTATTTATCTTTCTTCACTTGGTATACAGTTTCACCTTCGCGTGCCATGCCGTATTTTTCTCTGGCAGTTTTTTCTATTGTTTTCTTATCGCCTTCTAACGCTCTGATCTGTTCCTGCAGTCGCTTCGTCTCTATGCTGTCGGCTTTTAATCTCTCAATCCACTCGCGATGCTGTGATTCGAGGCGGATGCGGGTAATTATACCTTTGTTGTCAAAAAGAAGATAGAGAAAGAGGATAAACAGAACAACGAGAAGGACAGTCCGTTTCTTGTTCTTCTTAGCACTCTTGGCAACTTTTTTAAGGAACCGTTCGGGCCTGAGATTTCTATAAAATTGATCTTCCATCGAATCAATACTTATTTATACCAGTCTTGTTTGGGCTGATAGGTCGTTTTGAGTTTCGACTTTGCTTCGTGACGTTCCATGGCTAGCCGAATCAATCTATCCAGCAGTGCAGAATAAGATATTCCGGATGCCTGCCAGAGTTTTGGGTACATACTGATGGAAGTAAAGCCGGGAATGGTGTTGACCTCGTTCAAATAAATCCGGTTTGTTTTTCTTGTCACCAGAAAATCCACGCGCGCCATGCCTGCGCAGTCTAATGCACGAAATGCACTCAGTGCGTACTGTTGTATCTTTTTTATAACAGGTTTTGTCAGCTTTGCCGGAATGATGGCATTCGATTTTTCGTCAACATACTTGGCATCGTAATCATAGAATTCATTGCAGGGAACGATTTCACCTGGTACAGAAGCGACAGGCCGGTCGTTGCCGAGAACACCGCATTCGATTTCGCGTGCACGGTTAATACCCTGTTCCACTAAAATCCTTCGGTCAAATTGTGCGGCAGTATTGATAGAGACCGTCAGTTCTTTGCGAGAATGAGCTTTGGTAATTCCGATGCTCGAACCGGAATTGGACGGTTTGACAAACAGTGGATATTTCAACGTTTGTTCAATTTCAGTAAGTATTTTTTTTTGTTTTGCTTCATACTCATCAAGAGTAAACCACATACTTGGTGCAGTTGGAATATGTGCACGCATCAGCAATTCCTTCTGCATCACTTTATCCATTCCTACGGCAGAGCCGAGCACTCCGGGGCCGACGTAAGGAATATCTGCAAGTTCCAATAACCCCTGCAAAGATCCGTCTTCGCCGAATTTGCCATGCATAACCGGAAATATAACATCAAGTGCTTTGCCGACTCCGCCCCCGTCGTTGATGGCAACTAACGACTGTTTGCGCGGATCCGGAACGAGCAATTGTTCCTGTTCACGCTCCACCGGTCTTTTTTCTTTCAGCAGGCGGAGCGTTTCGATGGAGCTGAGCCATTGTCCTGTTGAAGCAATACCGATCGGAACAACATCGTACTTTTCTTTATCAAGAGCGTTGATAACGGATGCGGCAGAGACAAGGGAAACTTCATGCTCTACTGATCGCCCGCCGAAAATAACACCGATACGGATTCGATTGGGAATTTGTGATTGGTGATGAGTGTTTGACATCTTGCGAACAGTCATTCGTGCTTCGTCACGTGGGTTCGGAATAGTTATTCAAATTCTTCTTGGAATATGATATGGAAAAGAGTGGAGAGGTGCAATGAATGCACAACAGCGTAGGAATCGGTTTTATTATTGCGTTTCGATGGAAAAGTGAGTAGGTTTTCTGCAATTATATTGTCATTTTCAAGCCGTTAGAATTGCAGTCAATATGTCAAATCAATAGTGGAGCGGAGAACAATTTCATGAGCAGTCCTTATTTTGCCAAAAAACCATTGTCACTCCTCCTTGAAGAAATGAAAGGAGAAAATCGACTGCGCCGTGTGCTTGGTTCGGTAACACTGACGAGCCTTGGTGTTGGCGCTATTATCGGTACAGGCATTTTCGTTCTGACGGGTGTGGGTGCTCACGATAAAGCCGGCCCTGCATTGATTCTTTCCTTTGCGGCATCAGGAGTGGCGTGTGTTTTTGCTGCATTGTGTTATGCGGAATTTGCTTCCATGGCACCCGTTGCCGGTTCGGCGTATACGTACGCCTACGCGACGCTTGGCGAGTTGTTTGCTTGGATCATCGGCTGGGATCTTGTCCTGGAATACGCCGTCGCTTCGGCTGCCGTTGCCCATGGCTGGTCCGCTCACTTTCAGGATCTTCTTAAAAGTTTCGGTGTGTATATCCCTCATGCTTTCTCCAGTGCGCCAATCGATTATGATTTGCAAGCCGGACATTTTTTTACCACCGGCTCATTCCTCGATCTTCCTGCAATCATCATTACAGCAATCATCACGTTCATTTTAGTAAAAGGAATTAGAGAAAGCGCTGTGTTCAATACAACGATGGTCGCGGTCAAATTAGTTATTGTCTTGTTTGTGATTGTTGTTGGGGTGTTCTACATCGATCCGAACAATTGGAAACCCTTTGCTCCGTTCGGCTTTACCGGCATCAGTTTCTTCGGACATACGTTATTCGGACAAACCAGCGCCGACGGCGTTCCGCTCGGTATGCTTGCCGGTGCGGCAATAATCTTTTTTGCGTACATCGGATTCGATTCGGTTTCTACCCATGCAGAAGAAGCGCGCAATCCGCAGCGCGATGTTCCCATAGGTATAATCGCTTCACTGCTTATTTGCACTGTTCTCTACATCGCGGTCTGTGCAGTCCTCACCGGAATGGTCCCTTACGATAAAATTGATATCAATGCACCGGTTGCGAATGCTTTTGCTCAAAAGGGATTGCCCATGGCACAGCGTCTTATTGATATAGGCGCGATTACCGGTATAACATCTGTCTTGCTTGTGATGATGCTCAGTCAACCGCGAGTTCTCCTGGCGATGGCACGCGATGGCATGGTACCGGAAAGTTTTTTTGGTGCTATCCATTCAAAATTCCGAACGCCATGGAAATCGACGATTCTCACCGGACTCTTTGTCGGCGCCATGGCAACCTTGCTTCCGCTTCGCATACTTGCTGAATTAACGAACATCGGGACGTTACTTGCGTTTGTTATCGTCTGCGCCGCTGTCCTCATTATGCGCAAAACAAATCCTAAGGCAGAACGTCCATTCCGTGCTCCTTTTGTTCCCTTTACTCCAATTGCGGGGATAGTATGTTGTTCTATATTAATGTTTTCACTGCCGGTAGAAAACTGGTGGCGCTTATTTATTTGGCTGGGAATAGGATTCCTGATATATTTTAGTTATGGACGGCGGCATTGCGTTACTGCCCGGATCCGGCGGGGCGAGGTACTGGTGCCTGAATCAACAGAAACAAATACATAGTATATGCCAAACAATGGGATTGCGACAATGGATGTATCGGCATATGGCCAGTCAGCGGCATCGGAAGGAAAAAACTTGCGCATCCCTTCTATAAAGAATTTGGGTATACAATCACCTGCTCTTGATTTATCAAATACTATGAATACAAGCAATGATATCTTCTGACCCACAACCTGAATTTAAGCGCGGACTCGGATTACTCGATTCAACGATGATTGTCATCGGTTCGATGATCGGCTCCGGTATCTTTATCGTCAGTGCTGATATAGGGCGCATCGTCGGAGCGCCGGGATACCTCCTGCTGGTCTGGCTGATCACGGGTGTAATGACGCTCATCGCCGCGCTCAGTTACGGTGAACTTGCCGGCATGATGCCGCATGTCGGCGGACAGTATGCGTATCTTCGCGAAGCGTACAATCCTTTTATTGCGTTTCTCTATGGATGGACGCTGTTCCTCGTCATTCAAACAGGCACGATAGCGGCTGTTGCTGTTGCGTTTGCAAAATTCACCGGCGTTCTTCTTCCATGGTTTAATGAACAACATATTCTTCTATCCATAGGCGCATTCCACATGAGCGCCGCTCAATTTCTCGCAGTTGCAAGCGTTACCTTCCTGACATATTTCAATATGCGCGGTTTGCATGAAGGCAAGATTATACAGAACATTTTTACTACGGCGAAAATTGCAGCCCTTCTTGGATTTGTTCTCATCGCTCTTTTTGTTGGAAGAAACTCATCAGCAATAGCCGCAAACATCAGCAGCTTCTGGAATGCGCAATGGACACAAACTGTAAACGGAAAAATAATTTCCATAACACCCCTATCCAACTGGATGCTGCTCTCCGCGATCGGTGTTGCAATGGTTGGTTCGCTTTTCTCAGCCGATGCATGGAATAATATCACATTTACCGCCGGTGAGGTTACAAATCCGAAACGAAACATTCCACTCAGTCTTGCATTAGGAACAGGAACAGTGATTCTCATTTATCTTCTTGCCAATATTGGATACCTGCTGGTCTTGCCGCTCACAGGTTCACCGCAAGCAGCCGACGCGGCTGGACGCGGAATTCAATTTGCGATAAATGATCGGGTTGGGACAGCTGCCGCATCGGTTATCTTTGGGGAAGGTGCTGCTGTTATTATGGCATTGATGATTATGATCTCGACATTCGGATGCAATAACGGATTGATACTAGCCGGTGCGCGTGTGTATTATGCAATGGCAAGAGATGGATTGTTTTTTGAAAAATCTGGAGTACTCAATAAGAAATCTGTCCCGGGTATGGCACTTGTGGTTCAGGGTGTTTGGACGTGTATACTTTGCCTCTCCGGTACTTATGGTGATCTGCTCGACTATGTAGTCTTTGCGGTGCTGCTGTTTTATATTCTCACGGTAGTCGGAATTTTTATTCTCAGAAAGAAACAGCCGGATGCAGAACGGCCGTATAAAGCCTTTGGTTATCCCATCGTACCTGCAATATATATTGTACTTGCGTCTGCCATCTCGATTGATCTGCTCATCTTCAAACCACAGTACACATGGCCGGGTTTGGGAATTGTACTGCTGGGAATTCCGGTGTACTTTATTTGGAAAAAACGCACAGAATAGCTTGTTATCAACGTTTTCTGCCATAACGCGGTGATTGAAAACACACAAGGTTCTCCAAACATTAATTTATCTTACCAGCGTACGAGAGGGAACGTCTCTCACTCTTCTTGCA